>WBZO01000744.1_pt1 | contig 61833 bp, 64 predicted proteins | sample 5204261 | NCBI WGS metagenome assembly WBZO01 (sample SAMN12412400, study PRJNA552823) | activated sludge metagenome | isolation source: activated sludge from anammox sidestream of wastewater treatment plant... | place: USA: North Carolina | collected 2017-09
GTTCCAGAACACCGGGCAACTCGTGGTGCAGCAGGCGCACAGGATGCACTTGGTGGTGTCGTCGTAGCGCTCCCGGTCGGTCTGGGACTGGATCCGCTCCCGGGTGGGCGCGTTGCCGCTGGTGATGAGGTACGGCTTCACCGCGCGGTAGGCGTCGAAGAACGGTTCCATGTCGACCACCAGGTCCTTCTCCACGGGCAGGCCGCGGAGGGGCTCGATAGTGATGGTCAACGGCTTGCCGTTCTTGGGCAGCAGGTCGCGCATCAGCACCTTGCACGCCAGGCGGTTCACGCCGTTGATCCGCATCGCGTCAGACCCGCACACGCCGTGAGCGCACGAACGCCGGAACGTCAGCGTGCCGTCGAGGTAGCTCTTGGTGTACATCAGCAGGTTCAGGAGCCGGTCGCTGGGCAGGGACGGGACCCGGAAGCTCTGCCAGCCGGCGCTGTCGGCGTAGCGGTCCGGGTTCTCGGGGTCGAAGCGGGCGATCTTGAGGGTGACCATCACCGCGCCCTCGGGAACGGGGGGCAGCGGCGGGCTGGCCGGGGAGGGGGCAATGCTGGTCATCAGTACTTCCGCTCCATCGGCTCGTACCGCGTTTGAACCACGGGCTTGTAGTCCAGGCGGATGTCGGACAGCAGGTCGCGACCTTCCTTGTAGGCCATGGTGTGTCGCATGTAGTTGGTGTCGTCGCGGTTGGGGTAGTCCTCGCGGGCATGCCCGCCGCGGGACTCCTTGCGGTTCAGCGCGCTGACGACGGTGACCTCGGCGAGCTCCAGCAGGAAACCCAGTTCGATGGCTTCCAGCAGATCGCTGTTGTAGCGCTTCCCCTTGTCGTGCACCGAGATTCGGGAGTAGCGCTCCTTGAGCGTGTGGATGTCGGTGAGCGCCTGCTTGAGGGTCTCCTCGGTGCGGAACACCGCGGCGTTGTTGTCCATCGACTGCTGCAGTTCGCTGCGGATGTCGGCGACCCGTTCCTCGCCGTGCTCGGACAGGATGTCGGCCACCCAGTTGGTGACCATGCCCGCCGGGTCCTCGGGCATGTCCATGCGCGGGTTGCCCTGGGCGTAGTAGGCGGCGGCCAGGCCGGCCCGCCGGCCGAAGACGTTGATATCCAACAGGGAATTGGTGCCCAGCCGGTTCGCGCCGTGCACCGAGACGCAGGCGCACTCCCCGGCGGCGTAGAGCCCGGGAACGACGTGGGTGTTGTCGCGCAGCACCTCGCCGATGAGTGTCGTCGGGATTCCGCCCATCACGTAGTGGCACGTGGGGTATACCGGCACCAGTTCCTTGACCGGGTCCACGCCGAGGTAAGTGCGTGAGAACTCGGTGATGTCAGGCAGTTTCGCCTCCAGGACGTCCTCGCCGAGGTGGCGGACGTCGATGTAGACGTAGTCCTTGTGCGGCCCGGCGCCGCGGCCCTCGAGCACCTCGAGCACCATGGAGCGCGCGACGATGTCGCGCGGGGCGAGGTCGACGATCGTGGGTGCGTAGCGTTCCATGAATCGCTCGCCCTCGCCGTTGAGCAACCGGCCACCCTCGCCGCGAACCGCCTCAGAGATCAGGATGCCGAGCCCGGCCAGCCCGGTCGGATGGAACTGGTGAAACTCCATGTCTTCCAAGGGAAGTCCCTTGCGGAACACGATCCCCAGGCCGTCGCCGGTCAGGGTGTGTGCGTTGGAGGTGGTCTTGTACATCCGCCCCGAGCCGCCGGTCGCCAGCACGATCGCCTTGGCGTGGAAGACGTGGATGTCACCGGTGGCCAGTTCGTAGGCGACGACGCCGGTGGCCACCGGGCCGCGCGGCGTCTCGGTGAGCACCAGATCCAGTGCGTAGAACTCGTTGAAGAACTCGACGTCGTGCTTGACGCAGTTCTGGTAGAGCGTCTGCAGGATCATGTGGCCGGTGCGGTCCGCGGCGTAGCAGGCCCGGCGCACCGGCGCCTTGCCGTGGTCGCGGGTGTGGCCGCCGAACCGGCGCTGGTCGATGCGTCCCTCCGGCGTCCGGTTGAACGGCATGCCCATCTTCTCGAGATCCAGGACGGCGTCGATGGCCTCCTTGCACATGATCTCGACGGCGTCCTGGTCGGCGAGGTAATCCCCGCCCTTGACCGTGTCGAAGGTGTGCCACTCCCAGTTGTCCTCTTCGACATTGGCCAGCGCGGCGCACATGCCGCCCTGCGCCGCCCCGGTGTGGCTGCGGGTCGGATACAGCTTGGTCAGCACCGCCGTCCGCACCCGCGGGCCGGCCTCGACGGCGGCGCGCATGCCGGCGCCGCCGGCGCCGACGATGACCACGTCGTACTTATGAACCTGAATCATTCGGCGATCTCCTAGGAGATGTTCGGGTTGAAGGTCAACAGGGTGTAGGTGCCGACCACGAGCACCAGCAGCATCGACACGGCCAACAGGCTGTTGAGCCAGAACCGGGTCGAGTCCTTGCGTGAGTAGTCGGCGATGATCGTGCGCATGCCGTTGCCGCCGTGCAGCTGAGCCAGCCACAGCATGACCACGTCCCAGATCTGCCAGAACGGCGACGCCCAGCGCTGGGCGATGTAGTTGAAATCGATGCGGTAGACGCCGTCCTCCCAGAACAGCCCGATGAACAAGTGTCCGATCACCAGGAAGAGCAGCACGACGCCGGAGAACCGCATGAACAGCCATGCGTACTTCTCGAAGTTCGGCATGCCGGTGCGCCTCCGCGGGGCGCGCGGGTTGTCCAGGCTTGCCGGGCGGTCGAGGCTGGTCTCGATGACCGGTGCCGGCGGTCCGAGGCGGTTCTCACTGGTGGTCACAGGAACCGCTCCGCCATGTGCATGCCGATCACGACGGTGGCCGGGACCATGACCAGCAGCCAGACGGCGGCGACGCCCCAGAGCATCTGTCGTTGGTACCGCGGGCCCTTCCACCAGAAGTCGACGAGGATCACCCGTAGCCCGTTGAGTCCGTGGTAGAGGACGCATGCCACCAGGCCGAGTTCCATGAGCCCGATGATCGGCGTCTTGTAGGTGTCGACGACCTCGTTGTAGGCCTGCGGGCTGACCCGCACCAGCGCGGTGTCGAGCACATGGACGAAGAGGAAGAAGAACACCGTCGCGCCGGTGATGCGGTGCAGCACCCAGGACCACATGCCGGGGTCTCCGCGGTAGAGAGTCCGTCGCCGCGTACTACTCATCTGCGCCTCCAACGCCTCGGATTCAGGTGGACTCTAACTCTGTTTGTACTGCGAAAAGAGTGACGCAGGGATTACGGCTGCGGACCCGAATCGCCATGATTGGACCGCAGTGTCGGGCACCCGGGGTGACGGTGAACCAGAAGACCGTGCATGACAAGGGGATACGGGTGTTCGAGCAATCTCGGGCCGCCGGACCCGCAAGGGCGGGCAACCGCGCGATGTGCACAAAATCTCAGCAACGGCGGAGCACAATGAATCCCGATGACCACGCCGCTGACCCTGGAGATGATCCGGCAGGCGCCCAAGGCGCTGCTGCATGACCACCTCGACGGGGGCCTGCGGCCGGCCACCGTCATCGAGATGGCCGGGCAGGTGGGCTACGAGGGCCTGCCGAGCACCGACGAAAGCGAACTGTCGGCCTGGTTTCGCACGGCGGCGCACAGCGGTTCACTCGTCCGGTATCTCGAGCCCTTCGCCCATACCGTGGCGGTGATGCAGACGCCGGAGGCGCTCCACCGGGTTGCGCGGGAGTGTGTGGAGGACCTGGCCGCCGACAATGCGGTTTACGCCGAGATCCGCTTTGCGCCCGAATTGCACCTCAGCGGTGGGCTGTCCCTCGATGAGGTGGTCGAGGCGGTGCTGGCCGGATTCGCCGACGGTGAGAAGGCCGCCGAGGGCATGGGGCGCACCATCAAAGTCCGCTGCCTGGTGACGGCGATGCGGCATGCCGCGCGGTCGCGCGACATCGCCGAGCTGGCGATCCGGTTCCGCGACAAGGGTGTCGTCGGGTTCGACATCGCGGGCGCGGAGGCCGGGTTTCCGCCGTCGCGCCATCTGGACGCATTCGAGTACATGCGCGCCAACAACGCGCGGTTCACCATTCACGCCGGCGAGGCGTTCGGCCTGCCGTCCATCCACGAGGCACTCGCCTTCTGCGGCGCCGACCGGCTCGGCCATGGGGTTCGCATCGTCGACGACATCGAGGTGCTGCCCGACGGCGCCGCGCGTCTGGGGCAGCTGGCGGCACTGGTGCGGGACAAGCGAATTCCGTTGGAGATGTGCCCGAGTTCCAACGTGCAGACCGGTGCGGTGCCCAGCATCGAGCAGCACCCATTCGACCTGCTGGCACGGTTGCGCTTTCGGGTGACCGTCAACACCGACAACCGGCTGATGAGCGATACCACCATGAGCCAGGAGATGCTCCGACTGGTGGAGGCGTTCGGGTACGGCTGGAGCGACCTGGAGCGGTTCACCGTGAACGCGATGAAGTCGGCGTTCGTTCACTTCGATGAGCGGCTGGCCATCATCGATGAGGTGATCAAGCCGCGGTATGCGGTGCTGGTGGGCTAGATCCCAGGGGCTGTCAGGCATTTGCCCGCAAGGTTGCCAGGGCAATAGGTTCGATGGTGTGACGATGCGACAGGCCGCGGCGGACGAACTCTTCGCGCGCCTGAGGAAACTCGCCGATGAACTGGCCGGATCCGGTCTGAAGCCGAAGCGGCTGCCCTACGGCCGGGGCCACGTCGGCGGTTTGGTCAAACCGCGCTCACCCAGTGGCTTCGTGCTCGATGCTGCCGCGCCCCAAATCTTGCTGCCGGACGGCCGCCTCTGGTACTTCCACAGCCGGCTCAACCCGGAGGGCATTTTCTACTACGCCCGGGTGGACCACGCCCGGTCTCAGCACGGTTCGATTCCCCTGGGCGACGACCGCTTCAGTTTCCTGGGAGCAGTCATCAAGTCGTACAACTTCGGCTACAAGCACCGCGACGATTCCCCCGACGGGGGCTTCGAACTCGGCGCGCTCATCGCGAAGACCGGCTCGACCCATTTCGTCGACGCGGCGGACGCCCTGGCCGACATCATCGGCAAGAGCAAGTAGCCGGCGGCCGGCCGCGCCCGCCGTGGGCGGGTGCGTCCCGCGGGAACGTCTTCGTTGCCGGAATACCATGCCCGGCTTGACACGTCCTGCTTAACATCGGCGCGTGGACGGCAGTAACGAGGTGCTGACTCTGCGGACCATCATCAAAGTCCAGCAGGCCATCAACGACGCGGATCCCACCGCCGGTGCCCTGATGAAGATCGTGGTGGAGAAGGCGTGCGAGGCGACCGGTGCGCCCGGTGCGGTCGTCGAACTCGCCGAGGGTGACGAGATGGTCTACACGGTCACCGCCGGTTCGCTCAGCGGCACCGAGGGCGTGCGCCTGGCGCGGGTCGGCAGTTTGACGGGCGAGGCCGTCCGGACCGGAAACGTCCTGGTCTCCGTCGATACCGAGACCGACGACAGGGTCGACCGGGAGGCGTGTCGTCGGGTCGGTGCCCGGTCGATGGTGGTGGTCCCGCTCATCGACCGGCACCGCGTCCAGGGCGTTCTGAAGGTGGTGTCGGACCGGCCCAACGCCTTCACCGACGGGGACGTCGGTCTGCTCGAACAACTGGCCCAGTTCATCGCGAAGGCCTTGCAGCGTGCCGCGGTCATGGAGGAAAGGACCCATGCCGCCTCGGTCGATTCGCTGACCGGCCTGGCCAACCGCGCCGCCTTCCTCGGCGCGTTGGAAAACACCATCTCCAGGGGCGCCGGAGGCAGTGGCCAACCGGTCGGGCTGGTGCTCTACCTGGACCTCGACAGGTTCAAGCCGATCAATGACACCTACGGCCATGCCGTCGGCGACGAGGTGCTGCGCGCCATCGGCCGTCGCATTGCCACCACTTGTCGGGCCGAGGATCTTGGTGCGCGGATCGGCGGCGACGAGTTCGCCATCCTGCTCGCCCCGTCCCGTCAACCCAATCCAACGGCGCTTCGCGACCGTCTTGTCGACGAGCTGTGCAAGCCCATTGAGACCAGTGCAGGGACGGTCACGGTCGGAACGAGTTGCGGACTGGCGGTCGTCGGCGGCGCGGACTTCGCAGAGGCGGTCCTGGCTCGCGCCGACGCCGCGATGTACGCCGACAAGCGGTCGAGAAGATGACTGTTACTCGGCTCCTTCGGCGCTATTCGCGCCTCAGTCGCGACTCGCTTCAGAACGGTCGTCGGCTCCTTCGGCGCTATTCGCGCCTCAGTCGCGACTCCACGAACCTCTCCAACTCTTCCCACTCGGCGACCGCCTGCGAGTAAGGACCGGCGGGCCGGCCGGCCGACTCCGGGTCCAGGGTGTGGTTCACCAGGCGGCCCAGGGCGGTGTCCCCGTCGAGCAGCCGGTCGACGGTGTCGTCCTCGGAGTAGTCGCCGACGTCGCGGACGAACTCCACCGCCAACGCCAGTTGGTCACGGTCGATGGCCCCCGGTCCGTCGGTGATGTCGTCGGCCAGGCCGCTGAGCACGTAGACGTTGTCCTCGGTGACATCGACCCGCAGCGAGCCGTCGGTGGCGGCGGTGCGGATGTCGTCGTAGGTGCTCAGGTCCGACAGGTCGTGGTCGTGCTCGTCGGCGAGGTAGCGGGCCAGCGTGCGTTCGGACGGGAACACGCTGATGCGGCCGTTGCGGCCCAGGAAGATCGGCTTGTCGTCGAAGTAGCAGCGCAGCGTGTAGAGCGTGCCGCCGCTGGTCATCACCCGCACGGGGTCGATGCCCACCTGCTCCCAGAAGTTGGCATCACTGCCCAGCACCAGCCGGCGTCCCGACACCGCCGAGCCGGCCGCCGGATGCTCGTCGGCGTCCTCCGCGCCGTCGGCCAGCGCCGCGATCGGCGTGTCGTCGGCCTCGTCGAGGTCCTCCCACGGCTCCTCGAGCTCCGCGGCGGCCTGCGCGGACGCGTTCGCGTCGACGGCCGGGGTGGTGATGACCTCGTCGATCGCCGACACCACACCGTCCCAGCCGCGGGCGACGATCTCGCCGATTCCGGCCCACCGCTTGCGGCCCGCTCGCCCGTTGAACTGCTCGATGCCGCCGGACACAAGTCCCAGCGTGGGATTGCCGTTGAAGAACCGGGTGACCGCGGGCAGCTCGCACACCGAACCGATCGAGGAGACGATGGCCAGCGTGTTGGCCAGCGAGTTGACCGCCGCCTCGGAGGGCTTATCCGCCAGCAACTCGGCCACACCGATCAGGTCGGCCTGCCGGTCCTCCTTGGGCTGCAGCTTGTGGGCGTTGGCTTTGGTGAGCCGCTCCCAGGCGGGATGGTCGGCCAGATCGTTGTCGGTGTCGGTCCGCACGAAGGTCGCGAGGTCGGCCACCGACTCGAACGCGTAGAGGTCCTCGTCCTTGCCGAGGAATCCCTCCCACTCGTCGCCGGCGTCGCGCCAGCGGGGGGCCCACAACGTGTAGAGGTCACCTGCGGTGACGCTCAGCCGAACCGGTACAAGCTCTGCAGCCATGCGGGACAGCCTAACGACCTACAGTCTGTGCCCATGGACGTGCATGTCATCGATCACCCCTTGGCCGCCACCCGGCTGACCACGCTGCGCGACGAGAAGACCGACAACGCCGCCTTCCGCGCCGCGTTGCGTGACCTCACGCACATGCTCGTCTACGAGGCCACCCGCAAAGCGCCGCGCCAGGACATCGTCGTGCGCACGCCACTGGCCGACACCATCGGCTGCCGGCTGGCCAACCCGCCGCTACTCGTGCCGGTGCTGCGGGCGGGACTGGGCATGGTGGACCAGGCCCACGCGCTCATCCCGGAGGCGCGCGTCGGGTTCGTCGGGGTGGCCCGCAACGAGGCCACCCACCACCCGGTGCCCTACCTCGAATCGCTGCCGGCTGACCTGCGCACGCAGCCGGTGATGGTGCTTGACCCAATGCTGGCCACGGGTGGTTCGATGGCCTACACCATCGAGTTGCTCGCGGCCCGCGGCGCGATCGACATCACCGTGGTGTGCGTGGTGTGCGCGCCGGAAGGTGTTGCGGCACTGGAGAAAGCGGCCCCGCAGGCCCGCCTGTTCACCGCGACCATCGACGACGGACTCAATGACGACGCCTACATCGTCCCGGGTCTGGGGGATGCGGGGGACCGGCAGTTCGGTCCGAGGTAGCCGGACGACGATCAAGCGGCGACGGAGGAGCCGCGATGAGGAGTGCGGCAATCGGGGTAGCCGGACGACGATCAAGCGGCGACGGAGGAGCCGCGATGAGGAGTGCGGCAATCGGGGGTAGCCGGACGACGATCAAGCGGCGACGGAGGAGCCGCGATGAGGAGTGCGGCAATCGGGGGTAGCCGTGCAACTCGGGCTACAGCGCAGCCAGCACTCCGGCCAGCAGCGCGCCCAAATCGCCCGCCGAGTCGCGGCCGGCGGCCAGCACCTCGTCATGGCGGAGTGGTTCGCCCGTCATCCCGGCGGCCAGGTTGGTCACCAGGGACACCCCGAGCACCTCGGCTCCGGCCGCCCGCGCCGCGATGGTTTCGTGGACGGTCGACATCCCCACCAGGTCAGCCCCCAGCATGCGCAGCATGCGCACCTCCGCGGGTGTCTCGTAGTGCGGACCGGGCACCGCGGCGTAGACGCCCTCAGCCAGACCCGGATCCACCGTGCGGGCCAGCTGCCGCAGACGCGGCGAGTAGGCGTCGACGAGGTCGACGAATTGGGCTCCCACCAGGGGGGAGCGCGCCGTCAGGTTGAGGTGGTCGCTGATCAGCACCGGCTGGCCCACGCGGTAGTCCGCCCGCAGACCGCCCGCGGCATTGGTCAGGATGATGACACCCGCGCCGGCCGCGCACGCGGTCCGCACCGGATGAACCACCAGGCTCAGGTCGTGGCCCTCGTAGGGATGGATGCGGCCGACGAACACCAGCACCCGTTTGTCCCCGACCCCGAGCGAGAGCACCTGGCCGCGGTGGCCGTCGGCGCTCGGCGGCAGGAATCCCGGGACTTCGGCCATCGGGATCTCGGCGGTCGGCGTCCCCAGCGCGAGAGCGGCCGGACCCCAGCCCGACCCGAGAACTACGGCGGCGTCGTGGCGGTCCACACCCGTTCGCTCGGCCAGCGCGGCAGCAGCGCGGGTGGCGTCGGGAGTCATGAGAGCGACATTGCCACACTCCTCATCGCGGCCGACGCCGCTTGATCGTCGTGCGGCGGGGAAAGACCTTATCCGCGGTGAGATACTTCCCCCATGTCCCTGGCTGACACTGCGGAGTCGTGGCTGGCTTCGCACTACGACGATCTCGTCGCCTGGCGCCGGCACATCCACCGTCATCCGGAACTGGGCCGGCAGGAGTTCGCCACCACTCAGTTCGTCGCCGACCGCCTGGTCGAAGCCGGGCTCAATCCCAAGGCGCTGCCCGGCGGCACCGGCCTGACATGTGACTTCGGCCCCGAGCACGCGCCCCGGATCGCGCTGCGTGCCGATATGGACGCGCTGCCGATGGCGGAGCGAACCGGGGCGCCCTACACCTCGACGGTGCCAGGGGTGGCGCACGCCTGCGGGCACGACGCGCACACGGCGATGGTGCTGGGAGCCGCGGTCGCGCTCGCCTCGGCGCCGGAGTTGCCGATGGGGGTGCGGCTGGTCTTCCAGCCCGCCGAGGAACTGATGCCCGGCGGGGCGCTGGACGCCATCGCCGCCGGAGCGCTCAACGGGGTGGCGCGAATTTTCGCGCTGCACTGCGATCCCCGGCTCGCGGTCGGGCGGGTGGCCATCACCGCGGGGCCGATCACCTCGGCGGCGGACTCCCTCGAGATCACTCTGCACTCGCCCGGCGGGCACACCTCGCGGCCGCATCTGACGTCGGATCTGGTGTACGGGATGGGGACGGTCATCACCGGTCTGCCCGGGGTGCTCTCCCGGCGGATCGATCCCCGGCACGGCACCGTGATGGTGTGGGGCGCGGCCAACGCCGGGGTGGCCGCCAACGCCATCCCGCAGATCGGAACCTTGGCCGGCACCGTGCGCACGGCCAGCAGGGAAACCTGGCTGGAGATGGAAAGCGTTGTCAGCGAGACGGTTTCGGGCCTGCTCGCTCCGCTGGGCATCGAGCACTCGCTGCAGTACCGGCGCGGTGTGCCGCCGGTGGTCAACGAGGAGCGCTCCACCCAGATCATGACCCACGCCATCGAGGCGGTCGGCCCGGATGTGCTGGCCGACACGCGCCAGTCCGGGGGCGGCGAGGACTTCTCCTGGTATCTCGAGGATGTGCCCGGCGCGATGGCCCGGCTCGGGGTGTGGAGCGGCAAGGGTGATCAGCTGGATCTGCACCAGCCGAACTTCGATCTTGACGAACGCGCCCTGGCTGTCGGCGTGCGGGTACTGGTCAACATCATCGAGAGAGCAGGGGAATTCGAATGAAGCTTCTGGTGACCGGCGGGGCGGGCTACGTCGGCAGCGTGTGCGCGAAGGTGCTCATCGAGCAGGGCCACGAGGTCGTTGTGGTCGACGACCTCTCGACCGGTAACGCTGACGCGGTGCCCGGCGAGGCGGAATTCATCGAGGGCGACATGGTTGACCTGGCGGGCACCCTGCTGCCCGGCGGATCCTTCGACGGGGTGTTGCATTTCGCCGCCAAGTCGTTGGTGGGGGAGTCGGTGGAGATACCGGAGAAGTACTGGTACGGCAACGTGGTCAAGACGCTCGACCTGCTGGAGGTGATGCGCACGGCGGGCACCCCGCGGCTGGTGTTCTCCTCGACGGCAGCCACCTACGGCGAGCCCGACGAACAGCCGATCACCGAGGATGCGCCCACTCGGCCGACCAATCCCTACGGTGCCACCAAACTGGCGATCGACCATGCCATCACCTCGTATGCGAAGGCTCACGGCCTCGCCGCGACCAGCCTGCGCTATTTCAACGTCGCCGGCGCCTACGCCGGTCTGGGGGAGCGGCACGCGGTCGAGACCCACCTCATCCCCCTGGTGCTGCAGGTAGCGGCCGGCCAGCGGGCGGAGATCATGGTCTACGGCGACGACTGGCCGACACCGGACGGTACCTGTATCCGGGACTACATCCACGTCCGCGACCTCGCCGATGCCCATGTGCTCGCGCTGCAGCACGCGCAGCCGTCCACCCACCGGATCTACAACCTGGGCAACGGAACCGGGTTCAGTGTCCGCGAGGTCATCGAGTCCTGCCGGCGGGTCACCGGGCATCCGATCCCGTGCCGGGACGTTGAGCGCCGCGCCGGTGACCCGGCGGTGCTGATCGCCTCCAGTGAGCGCGCGATGGATGATTTGGGATGGCGGCCGAGCCGCACGAGCATCGACGAAATCGTATCCGACGCTTGGGAATTCACCCGGCAACACCGCTAGCTGATGGGGTCGATGTCCTACGGGCGTAGGACATCGGTTCATCGACCGATAGGCGTCATCCGTCGACAGACACACCTTCCCGACTGCCGCAACGTGGTGGGCGGGGCCGAAAGCCGGTCCCGAAGAGTCAGGAGGTACAGATCATGATCAGTTCAAGCATCCGTCGGCGGACCGCCGGTGCGGTCCTGGCGGCCGGAATCGCCGCAGGCGGTGCCATCGGGATGGCGGGCACGAGCAGTGCCATGCCCGCCCCGATGCCCGCGCCGTACGACGTCTTCATTCCGATCCCGGCTGTCAACTGGTGCCCCGGTGGCGGTACGTCCAATCAATGGGGCGGCTACTGCGAAGGCCTGAGCTACCAAGACGGCACGCGCTGGAACGTGGCGTGGTTCAACACTCCCTACGCCGGACTGGTCTACCAGCCGATGAAGTGCGTGGTGCACACCGGCAGCCCGATGCCGCCGAATGCCTCGCCCAGCGGCTGTGGCCGGCTGATCGGCGGCGGCGGCCCGATCGGTGGTGTCGGTTCCAGTGCGTAGAGCCACCTGTTGGCTGGCCGGTGGGGCGATGGTTCTCCTCACCGCGCCGGCCGCCGGCGCCGAGGGATTCTTCTCACCGTCCGGAACGATCTCGTGCGAGATCAGTTACCAGCGAGGCGACGGGATCCGCGACGCGGCGTACTGCACGTTCACCGATCACGTCACCGCTCACTCGGCGACTTTGTCGGCGGACGGCGCACTGCAATCGTGCGCCAACCCGGCGGCCGCCACGGACAGCAGCTGCCAGTCCGACCCGCCGCTGGAACAGCCGACGTTGGCCCCTGGCCAGACGGTGGTCGAAGGGCCCTTCCGGTGTCGTGCGCAGGCGGACGGAATCACTTGCACCGCAGCGCCGTCGGGGCGCGGCTTCACCATCACCGGCGGCGGCGTGACACCGGTCGGCTGAGCGTGGATTCCTTACTCGGCTGGGCCCGGGCCGACGTTGCGGGCCGGGCGGGTGCGGATGTCGTGGACGTACTCCGGGGGCGCGCCGGCGACCTCGGCGGCATCGGACATCACCCCGAGGTAGCGGGCCGACGGCAGCCCGCCCTCCCAGGCGTCCACCACATACAGCCACGCCAGCACGGGGTCGGTGGTGGTGTCGGAGGACTCGCGGTCGATGCGGCACCGGATCTTCTTGTGCAGGGCCAACTCCGTGCCCTCCCAGCGGTCCATGTTCAACTCGTCGGCCGGGGTGACGTCGTAGAGCACGACGAACACGCTGGAGGTGGGGTCTTCGACCAGGGTGGCCAGCGCACCCTCCCAGCCGATGTCCTCGCCGGCGAAGGTCAGCCGCCAGCCGTGCAGCCATCCGGTGCCGGCCATCGGCGAATGCGGTGCCCGCTCCAGCATCTGCTCGGGGTCCATGTTGGACCCGTAGGCGGCGTAGAGAGGCACCAGGGAAGCGTAAGGGTTCCCCTCTCTGCCAGAGCGAAGCGACCCGGGAAACGATAACTTGAGCGCGTGACTACGCGGATCGTCATCATCGGCGGGGGCCCGGCGGGGTACGAGGCGGCGCTGGTGGCCGCCGCCAGGGGCGCGGAAGTCACCGTCATCGACTCCGACGGCATCGGCGGGGCCTGTGTGCTCTACGACTGCGTGCCGTCGAAGACGTTCATCGCCTCCACCGGGGTCCGTACCGAACTTCGCCGGGCCTCCGGGCTCGGCTTCGCTATCGGAATCGAGGACGCCAAGATCTCCCTGACCGACATCAACAACCGCGTGAAGACGCTGGCCCGCTCCCAGTCCGCGGACATCGGAGCTCATCTGTTGCGCGAGAAGGTCAACGTGGTGGCCGGCCGGGGCGAGCTCATCGACGACGTGCCGGGCATGGCCAGCCACCGCGTGCGGGTCAGCACGCCAGACGGCAAGACCGGCGTGCTCAAGGCCGACATCGTGCTCATCGCCACCGGCGCGACCCCGCGGGTGCTGCCCGGTGCAGTGCCTGACGGCGAGCGGATCCTCAACTGGCGTCAGCTCTATGACCTGACCGATCTGCCCGAACATCTGGTGATCGTCGGCTCCGGTGTGACCGGTGCGGAGTTCTGCAATGCCTACACCGAGCTCGGCGTGACCGTGACCGTCGTGGCCAGCCGCGACCAGATCCTGCCGCACGAGGACAGCGACGCCGCCGCCGTCCTGGAAGAGGTGTTCTCCGAGCGTGGTGTCACCTTGGTGAAGAACGCCCGCGCGGACTCGGTGGTGCGCATCGGCTCAGGCTCGTCGGCCGGGGTCCGGGTGACGATGACCGACGGCCGAACCGTCGACGGCAGCCACGCACTGATGACCGTCGGCTCGGTGCCCAACACCGCCGGTCTGGGTCTGGACAGCGTCGGCATCGAACCGGACCGGGGCGGTTACATCCCGGTGGACCGGGTGTCGCGGACCACGGCCGTCGGCATCTACGCCGCGGGGGACTGCACCGGCCTGATGCCGCTGGCGTCGGTGGCCGCCATGCAGGGCCGGATCGCGATGTACCACGCGCTGGGCGAGGGCGTCGCGCCGATCCGGCTGCGCACGGTGGCGTCGGCCACCTTCACCCGCCCGGAGATCGCGGCCGTGGGGGTGCCGCAGTCGGCGATCGACAGCGGGGACGTCCCGGCCCGCACGCTGACCCTGCCGCTCACCACCAACGCCCGGGCCAAGATGTCGCTGCTGCGCCGCGGCTTCGTCAAGATCTTCTGCCGGCCGGCCACCGGCGTGGTGATCGGCGGCGTGGTGGTGGCCCCGATCGCCTCCGAACTCATCCTGCCGATTGCGCTGGCGGTGCAGAACCGGATCTCGGTGACCGATCTCGCCCAGACGCTTTCGGTGTATCCGTCGCTGTCGGGATCTATCGTCGAAGCAGCTCGTCGGCTGATGGCGCACGACGATCTGGACTAGCCCTGAGTTGGGCAGTTGTGGACTAGCCTGTGGATACCCGCCAGTAACCCCCTTCAGGAGTGACAGTGAGCGACCCGATCCTGCGACCGGGTACCGGTCAGACCTTCCTCGGACCCGCCCAGCGTGCGGAGGCCTGGGAACGTCTCGGCAGCGAACAGTTCGACGTCGTCGTCATCGGCGGTGGGGTGGTCGGGGCCGGTGCGGCGCTCGACGCCGCCACCCGGGGACTGCGGGTCGCCCTGGTCGAGGCCCGCGACTTCGCGTCGGGCACCTCCAGTCGCAGCTCCAAGATGTTCCACGGCGGCCTGCGCTACCTCGAGCAGTTGGAGTTCGGACTGGTCCGTGAGGCGCTGCACGAACGTGAGTTGTCGTTGTCGGTCCTCGCGCCGCATCTGGTCAAGCCGCTGCCCTTCCTGTTCCCGTTGACCCACCGGGTCTGGGAGCGGCCCTACATGGCAGCCGGCATTTTCCTCTACGACCAATTGGGTGGGGCGAAATCGGTTCCCGCGCAACGGCATCTGACCAAATCAGGGGCGCTGCGGTTGGCTCCCGGCCTCAAGCGCAACTCGTTGGTCGGCGGCATCCGCTACTACGACACCGTGGTCGACGACGCCCGGCACACCATGACCGTCGCCCGCACCGCGGCGCACTACGGCGCCGTCGTGCGCAATTCCACCCAGGTGGTGGCCATGCTCACCGAGGGCGACCGTGTCGTCGGGGTCACCGTGCGTGACTCGGAGACCGGCGCTGTCACCGACGTGCGCGGCCATGTGGTCATCAACGCCACCGGGGTGTGGACCGATGAGATCCAAGCGCTGTCCAAGCAGCGCGGCCGGTTCCGGGTCCGGGCTTCCAAGGGCGTGCACATCGTGGTCCCGCGCGACCGGATCGTCAGCGAGGTGGCGATCATCCTGCGCACCGAGAAGTCGGTGCTGTTCATCATTCCGTGGGGGACGCACTGGATCATCGGGACCACCGACACCGACTGGAACCTCGACCTGGCGCACCCCGCCGCGACCAAAGCCGACATCGACTACATCCTCGACCACGTCAACACCGTGCTGGTGACTCCGCTGACCCATGAGGACATCGACGGGGTGTACGCCGGACTGCGGCCGCTGCTGGCCGGGGAGAGCGAGGAGACCTCCAAGCTGTCCCGCGAGCATGCGGTGGCGTCGCCCACGCCGGGCCTGGTGGCCATCGCGGGCGGGAAGTACACCACCTACCGGGTGATGGGCGCCGACGCCGTCGACGCGGCCGCGGAGTTCGTGCCGTCGCGGGTGGCGCCGTCGATTACCGAGAAGGTGCCCCTGCTGGGCGCGGACGGCTACTTCGCGCTGATCAACCAGACCGACAGCGTGGGTGCGCAGTACGACCTGCACCCGTACCGGGTGAAGCATCTGCTCGACCGCTACGGCTCGTTGATCGGCGAGGTGCTCGGGCTGGCCGAAGGGCGGCCCGATCTGCTGGAGCCCATCGAAGCCGCACCCATATATCTGCGCGTGGAGGCGGCGTACGCGGCGGCCGCGGAGGGCGCCCTGCACCTCGAGGACATCCTCACCCGCCGGATGCGGATCTCCATCGAGTACCCGCACCGGGGGGTGGACTGCGCCCGTGAGGTGGCCGAGATCGTCGCCCCGATCCTGGGCTGGAGCCAGAACGACATCGACACCGAGGTCGACACCTACATCGCCCGGGTGGAGGCGGAGGTCCGGTCGCAGACCCAGCCGGATGACGAATCCGCCGACGCCCTGCGGGCGGCGGCGCCGGAGGCGCGCGCGGAGATCCTCGAGCCGGTGCCGCTGACCTAGAGCCGGCGACGATGCCGAGCGGAGCGAGGAGGAGGAGCGGCTCGATCAGAAGGAGAGCCGGCGACGATGCCGAGCGGAGCGAGGAGGAGGAGCGGCTCAATCAGAAGGAGACGCGGGCGTCGGGCCGCCCCGTTGCCGGTGCGGGACGGTCTGGGTCCGGCGCGGCTGCGACTACAGGGCGGAAACGTCGCCGACGAGTTCGCCCGGCGATTCGGCCCGGACGGCCGGGCGACCGTGCTCGCCGGCGGGGTGGTCGACGCCGACGGCGCGTCAGTTGACGCCTCCACAGAACTGCCTGCCGGTGCCGTGGTCTACCTCTACCGGGAAGCGCGCGACGAGGTCGAGGTGCCCTTCGACATTCCGGTTCTCCACCGCGACGAGAACATCCTCGTGGTGGACAAGCCGCATTTTCTGGCCACCATGCCCCGCGGCGGCCATGTCGCCCAGACCGCGCTGGTGCGGCTTCGCCGTGATCTGAACCTCCCCGAACTGAGCCCCGCCCACCGGCTGGACCGGCTGACCGCCGGGGTGCTGCTGTTCACCATCCGCCGCGAGGTGCGCGGCGCCTACCAGACGCTGTTCGCTCGCGGCGAGGTGCGTAAGACCTATCTGGCGCGCTCGAGTGCCCAGCCGGGTCTCGCTGCACCCCAGGTGATCTCAAATCGGATCGTCAAACGGCGCGGGGTGTTGCAGGCGACGGTGGAGCCCGGTGAGCCCAACGCCGAGACGCACATCGAACCGCTCGGGGACGGTCTATACCGACTGGTGCCCCGCACGGGCCGCACCCATCAGTTGCGGGTTCACATGTCGGGTCTGGGGGTCCCGATCGACAACGACCCGCTGTATCCGGAGATCAAAGATGTTGCGCCGGAGGACTTCTCGACGCCGCTGCACCTACTGGCATACGGACTTGAGTTCACCGATCCGATCTCCCGCGCACCGCGGCACTTTGCGTCCGGTCGCGCGGGTCGTCTGCTCGACCCGCCCTGACGGCCGTCACCGTACACCCCTCACAACCGGTGCATCTCCCGCGACATCGCCGCGTGTTCGAGGAAGACCGCCCGCCGGGCAGTGGACCGGTTCCGCGCTGCGTGCCGGCGGGGTTCCCTCTCCGCCACACCACCTGCGCTGAGCGATGCCAGCAACCGTTCGAACAATCCGGAACGACGCGGGCCGGACCAGGGCACGGGGATTGCGACCATGAGGACCACCTTCTTCGAGACGAGTGGTAGACCGAACGATCTACTACTGTCAAAGTACATCGATCGGTCTACTCGTCAAGGGGTGCGTGGCCCAGGTCACAAAAACCGTCCGCCGATTGTGGGCCCGGCGGTAGACTGATCCGTATACCAACCCGAGGGGAGGCGCCGGTGTCCGCGCGGAATCGACTGATCACGGCCACAGTCGGCCAGTTGCGTCGCTTCGGCGTGGCCGGAACGAGTGTGTCCGGGATCCTGGCGGACAGCGGCCTCGCGCGGCGCACGCTCTACCTGAATTTCCCGGCGGGCAAGCCTGAACTGGTCGCCGCGGCGACCAAGGTCGCGTCGGAGCAGACGGTCTCCGCCTTCGAGCAGGTGTTGCGGTCGGAGTCGGATCCCGTCCGCTTGGTGGAGGCGTTCATCGAGCGTTCGGCTAAGGCGTTGGAAGCCAACGATTTCGCCGCCGGATGTCCGATCGCGGCGGCCGCACTCGGGCGAGAGGAGGCCCCCGCCGCAGCGGATGCGGCCGGTGATGCGTTCGCCGGGTGGGTTTCGGAGATCACCCGCATCGCACGGGAATCGGGGATCGCCGAGGACGCTGCCGCGGATTTGGCGACCATGGTCGTCGCGACCGTCGAGGGTGCGCTCATCATGTCGATTGCCGAACGTTCGTCGGAACCACTGCGGCGTTCGGGTCGGCGCCTGGCAGCGATGATCCGGGCCGAGCTGGATTGAACGTCGACTCGCGGTCAGGCCCGGGCCGCGCTGACCCGGAAGCCGGCCAGCGACTCGTCGGCGGCGCCCTCCACCAGATCGCATCAGGAACCCCGTTCGATGAATTGGACCCCCGCATCGGCCTAGGATCGAAATCACTGGTAGGGAGGGATTCATGAAAGACGATCACGAACTCGTTCTGGTGGCGGCCTACAGCGATCTGGAGACCGCGCGCACCGACTTCTGGGACTTGGAGCGCAGCCTCAAGCACGGCTTGGAAGTGCGGGGCGCGGCGCTGGTGACCAAGGACGAACACGGCAAGCCCGAGGTGGTCGAGGCAGCCAATCGGCACGGCCGGGTGGGGGTCGGCGTGGGCGCCGGCATCGGCGCGCTGTTCGGACTCTTCGCACCGCCCCTGGGGTTGTCCCTTCTGGTCGGCGCCGCGGCCGGCGGTCTGATGGCGGCGTTCGCCGAACACGAATTGCGCTCCGGCCTACAGCACGAGGTCGGTGAGGCGCTGGAAGCCGGTACCGCGGTCATCATCGCGATCACCTACCCCAACGGCCGCCTGCCGGTCGAGAACACCGTGCACCGCGCGGAAACCTTCAAGGAACTGCGGCTCGACAAGAACACCGTCCGCTCCGTCGAGGAAGCTATCGCCGAGGCGATGCGCAAGATCGGCCACGAGACCGACGGCAGCCTCAACGCTGGCATGACGGGCACCAGTAGCTGACCCGTTCACCGGTCACATCGGACTGGTCGGTGCGGGCGATCGGCGTGCCGCACCGCCGGCACGGATCGCCGCCGCGGCCGTATACCCACAGCTGCTGATTCGGGCGGGTGTTGCCGGTTGTGGTGCGAGCCCAGCGTAATCGGTTGGCCCACAGCATCTCCCGCGCCTTGATCGCCACCCGCAGCGGATCGGGCAGCGTGCTCACCGGGCTGGTGGGCAGCCGCCCGACGACAAAGCACAGCTCGTTGCAGTAGACGTTTCCGACCCCGGCCATCACCCGCTGGTCCAGGAGTGCAGCGGCGATCGGACGGTGCGGGTCGGACGTGAGGTTGGCCGCCGCGCGTGAGGCGTCCCAGTCCGGTCCGAGCAGGTCCGGCCCGAGGTGCGCCACCGCGTCCATGTCGTGCTCCCGGTCGAGGATCTCCAACACGCCCAGATCGATGCCGGCGGCCGCGATGTCGCCGGCCTCCAACAGGACGCGGATCTTGTACCCGGGACGCGGGGCGCGGCCGCGGGGGAAGACCCGCCAGCTGCCGTCCATCTTCAGGTGCGAGTGGATGCTGGCCGGGCCGACCCGGATGAACAGGTGCTTGCCGCGGCTGACGACCTCGTCGACCGGATGGCCGGTGAGGTCCACGGTGGCGAATTTTGGGACCCGGACGTCGCAGCGGGTCAGGGTTCGGCCGGTCAGTGCCTCGCGTAGCGTCGCGGCGGTGTGAAAGACTGTGTCGCCCTCCGGCATCCGCTCAGGGCTCCACGATCAGCACATCGAGCGTGCGGGGGCCGTGCACACCCTCGACCCGCTCGAGTTCGATGTCGCTGGTGGCGCTGGGTCCGGAGATGAAGGTCAACGGCCGCAGGGGATCCAATGCCGCGAATCCCTGCGGCACCGTGTCGACGATCTGCTCGGCGAAGACTATGCAGATGTGATGGTCGGGAACCAGGGTCAGAGCCCGGCGTCCCTGGGTGGCGCCGGCGTCCAGCGCGATGGTGCCGGTTGCGGCGATGCCCACGGCGCACCCGGTGACGACGGCGGCCACCGTCTCGAGTCGGCTGTTGGGCAACGGGTTTCGGCCGTCGTCGCGGATCGCGGTGACACCGGTGACCCACCCGGCCGGGAGATCGCCCGGGACGGCGACGTCACCGCCGGCCGCCACGAGTGCCGTGACGGTCTCGGCGATCGCGTCCGGTGTGATCCGCAGAACCCGGGCCCGGTAGTCGGCGACGGTCTCGGCGAACCGGTCCACGTCGCCGCACCCGCTGAGCGGTTCGCGGTCATAGTCGCGGGGGACGGTCACCGGTTCGGCAGGCGAGGCGGCCAGCGCCGTGCGGATCCGTTGCAGCATCACCGCGCGTCCGTCATTCACGACCGGTCTCCGCGGGTGCGGGCCCACCATTGCCGGAACGTCTCCCGGGGTGGTTCGGGCAGATCGCGGGTCGCGGTCCACTTCGACGCCGGCCAGGGCAGCGCCGTGATGCAGTGGTTCGAATCGGCGATCAGACGGCCTGCACCCGCGGCTCTCTCGGCGGCGGCGAAGCGGCGAGGGGATGCCATCACCCAGGCGGCAGCCTTCATGGCCAGGTCCTGGCCGCTCGGTAGGCCACCGCGTTCGGCGTCGACCTCCTCGGCGCGCAGATGGACCAGGATCGAGGGGATGTCGATGCGCACCGGGCAGGCGTCGAAACACGCCCCGCACAGCGACGAGGCAAAGGGCAGCGCGGCATTCGGGTCGTCGTGCCCCCGGATCCCGGTCAGCTGCGGGCTCAGGATCGCCCCGATGGGGCCGGGGTACACCGACCCGTAGGCGTGGCCGCCGGTGCGCTCGTAGACGGGGCAGACGTTGAGGCAGGCGCTGCAGCGGATGCATTGCAGCGCGGCGCGGCCGACCGGGTCGGCCAGCACCCGGGTGCGCCCGTTGTCGAGCAGCACCAGATGGAATTCCTGTGGCCCGTCACCGGCGTGCACGCCGGTCCACATCGACGTGTAGGGGTTCATCCGCTCCGCCGTCGAGGATCGCGGCAGCAGTTGCATGAACACCTCGAGATCGGCGAAGCGCGGGATGACCTTCTCGATCCCCATCACGGTGATCAGGGTCTGCGGCAGCGTCAGGCACATCCGGCCGTTGCCCTCGGACTCCACCACCGCCAGCGTCCCGGTCTCGGCCACACCGAAATTGGCGCCGCTGACCGCGACCCGCGCGGACAGGAACTTCCTGCGCAGATGGCTCCGCGCCGCCATGGCCAGCATGTGCGGGTCGTCGGTGAGGTCTCCGGCTTCGGGCATCTCGCGGCGGAAGATCTCGCGGATCTCCGAGCGGTTCTTGTGGATGGCGGGCACCAGGATGTGGCTGGGCCAGTCGCCGGCGAGCTGGACGATCAGCTCCGCGAGGTCGGTCTCGACCGCGGAGATGCCTTCGGCGGCAAGGTGTTCGTTGAGGCCGATCTCCTGGGTCGCCATTGACTTGACCTTGACGACCTCCCGGGCGCCGGTTGCGCGGATCAGGTCGGTGACGATGCGGTTGGCCTCGTTGGCGTCGCGCGCCCAGTGCACCACCCCGCCATGCCGGGTGACGTTGCGTTCCAGCTCCTCCAGCAGCTCGGGTAGCCGCGCCAGCACGTCGCGCTTGATGGCGCTCCCGGCCAGCCGCAGCTCCTCCCAGTCTCGGCACTCCTCAACTGCGGCAGCCCGTTTGGTGCGGATGGAGCGGGTGGCGTGGCCGACGTTGCGGCGCATCTGGGTGTCGTTGAGTGCCCGGCGGGCCGCGATGGGGAACGGGTCGTCGCCGCGCAGGTTGCCGATGCCGGGAGTGCCCAGGAAGGTGGGTCGGACGGATGTCATTGCGCCGCGAGGATTTCCGCGAGGTGGACGGTCCGGACCGGCGAACCGATGCGGCTCAGACCTCCGCCGATGTGCATCAGGCAGGACGCGTCACCGGTGGTGCACACCTGTGCGCCGGTTGACGTGACCGCGGCCATCTTGTCGGCGAGCATCGCCGCGGACGTGTCGGCGTTCTTCAGCGCAAACGTCCCCCCGAAGCCGCAGCAGGTGTCCGCCATCGGCAGTTCGACCAGGGTGAGGCCGCGAACGTGCCGCAGCAACTCCAGCGGGCGGTCGCCGACCCGCAGCATCCGCAGCGAATGGCAGGTGGGGTGATAGGTCACCGTGTGCGGGTAGTTGGCGCCGACGTCCCGCACGCCCAGCACGTCGATCAGCAGTTCGGACAGTTCGTAGGTGCGGGCGGCGACCGCCTCGGCGCGGACCGCCAGCGCCTCGTCGCCGGCCCGCCGGGCCACCATCGCATGCTGGTGTCGCACCGAACCGACACACGATCCCGACGGCGCGACGACGACGTCGCACCCGGCGTCGGAGAACACCTCGACGTGATTACGCACCAGTCCCAACGCTTCCCGCTGATAGCCGGTGTTGACGTGCATCTGCCCGCAGCACGTCTGCCGCGGCGGGAACACCACCTCGTGCCCGAGCCGTTCCAGCAGCCGCACGGTCGCGATGGCCGCATCCGGGAACAGCGCGTCGGCCAGGCAGGTGGCGAACACGGCGATGCGCACCCGACGATGGTCCCCCGCGCGTCAGCGCATCCGCAACCCGCGCGGAGTGCGGACGAATCCGGCGGCGGTCAGAGCCTCGGTGGCGGCGCCCTGGGCCAGCAGGACCGGTGTTCCGTCGACCTTCTCGACCACGACCCCGGCCAGGCGCCCTGCGCGAACCATGTCGGCCAGCGCCCCGGCGGCGGCGCGCTGCGCCTCGGCGTCGGGGGTGAAGGTCAACAGCGATCGCCCGCCTCGTTCGAGGAACCACACCAGTTCGCCGTCGACCAGAACCACCAGGGCGCCGGCCTTGCGGCCCGGTCGGTGGAAAGTCTCGGCGTCGGCGCGCACCGGCCATGGCAGCGCGGCGCCGTAGGGGTTGGCCGGGTCGGCGGCGGCCAGCACGACGGTGTGGTAGTCCGGGCTTTCCCGGTCGACGCTGTCAGCGTGGCCACGCAGCCGGTCCACCGTTGCGGCGGTGGCGAATTGGGCGCCGCCGAGTGACTCGACGAAGTAGCCGCGCTGGCAGCGGCCGGCTTCCTCCAGGGCCGTCAGCACCTTGTAGAGCATCGCGAAGCCCCCGGGCACATCATTGCCCGCGGCCACCGCGTTGCGGGTGAGCACCCCGTAGCGGGCCATCAACAGCTCCGCGGTGAAGTGCGCGCGCAGGGTGGAGTCCGGCTCGCGGGCCGGCAACGCCGACCAGCGGCCTGCCACTGTCGGGTCGGACGGCCGGGCAGCCGCGTGCGCCACCGAGTACCGGCTGAGCCGCGGTGCGCGCCGGTGCCGGTGCGCCGCGGTGGCGGGTCGCCGGGTCCCCGGCCGGGTCCCGCCGGTCAGCAGCGCCCGCACCGGAGCGAAGGTGTCGCCGCTGACCCAGCCGCCCCAGATGAGTTCCCAGAGAGCGGCTTTGAAGGTCTCCTCACGCCCGGCGATGTCGTCGGCGAGCTGGCGGAAGAAGAATGCTCCGCCGGACTCCCCGGGAGAGCCTAGGACGTCGAGGATGGCGCGATGGGTGTCGGTGAGCTCGATGTCGGCTGGTGCGGCCAGGGTCAGCGGGGCGCTGTCGGCGACGTGGAACGCCACCCAGCCGTCGCTGCCGGAAATGGCCCCGGCGCCCGACCAGATCACCTCGCCGGAGGCCAGCAACTCGTCGAGCATGCCCGGCTGGTAGTCCCGCACCCGCGGGGCGAGGATCAACGGCTCCACAGCCGAGGCGGGAACGGCTGCGCCGGCGAGTTGTTCGATCACCCCGAGTAGGCCGTCCACCCCGGCGTTGCCCGACGAGCCGACCTGCTGCCAGGCCGGCAGGAACCGGGCGTAGGCCGCCGTGCTGACCGGTTCGACCTGCGCGCGCAGCGCCGCCAGGGAGCGTCGGCGCAGGATCCGCAGCACCTCGGCGTCGCACCATTGCTCACCCCCCGCGGCGGGATATCCGGCTGAGCCGTCGCTCGAATCGGTGAACTCGCCGCGAACCAGCCGGCCGTCCAGCGCCATTCGGCCCAGCACGTCCCCGGCGATCCGCTGTCCCAGACCGAATCGGGCGGCGGCCGCGGCGGTGCTGAACGGACCGCGGGTGCGTGCGTAGCGGCTGAGCAGTTCCCCGAGCGGGTCGGCCACCGACTCGGTGAAGTCGGCCGGCACACCCATCGGAACGGCGACGCCGACGGCGTCACGCAGTCGGCCGATGTCCTCGACGGCGACCCACCAGGTACTGCCCGCGTACGACACCTGCAGCACCCGCCGGTCGGCCCGTAGCCCGTCCAGCCACGGGATCACGTCGGAAGTTGTTGCCCGAGCGGCGATTTCGGCCTCGGTCAACGGCCCCAGCAGACGCAGCAGGTCGGCCACGCCTTCGGCGTCGCGCGAGCGGCGATCCTCGGCGAGGTGCTGCAGCTGGCGTTCGGTGGCGGCCACCACGTCCGGCTCCAGCAAGTCGCGCAGTTCCACCCGGCCCAGGAGTTCGGCGAGCAGCGCGGTGTCCAGGGACAGCGCGGCGGCCCGGCGCTCGGCCAGTGGGCTGTCGCCCTCGTACATGAACGCCCCGACGTATCCGAACATCAGCGACGCGGCGAACGGCGACGGGGTGGGCGTTTCGACCTCCAGCAGGCGGACCCGTCGCTGGGCGATGCGCGACATCAGGTCGGTGAGCGTCGGGACGTCGTAGACGTCCTGCAGGCATTCGCGGACCGTCTCCAGGACGATGGGGAAGTCGGGGTATTTGCGGGCCACGTCGAGCAGTTGGGCGGCGCGCTGGCGCTGGTGCCACAGCGGGGAACGCTTGCCGGGGTGCCGGCGCGGCAGCAGCAGTGCGCGGGCCGCGCACTCCCGGAACCGGGAGGCGAATAGCGCCGAGCCACCCACCTCTGCGGTCACCAGGGGCTCGATCTCCTCGGGTTCGAAGACGAAAAGGTCTGCGCCCGGCGGGTTCTCGTCGGTGTCGGGGAGCCGGACGACGATTCCATCGTCGCTGGCGGTGGGTTTCTCGTCGATGCCGTAGCGATCGAGCAACCGCCGGCTGACCGCCAGGGCCAGCGGGCCGTGCACCTTCAGGCCGTAGGGGGAGTGCAGCACCACCCGCCAGTCACCGAGTTCGTCCCGGAACCGCTCCACCAGGAGGGTGGTATCGCTGGGCACCGCTTTGGTGGCGTCACGCTGGCTCTCCAGTAGCCGCCACAGGTTGTCGGTCGCGAACGCGTCGAAACCGATCTCGGCGCAACGGGTGTCGAAGTCGGCGCGGCTCAGGCCGGCCAGCTCGCCGGTGAACTTGCCGATCGCGGCGCCGAGTTCGGCGGGCCGGCCGGCGTCGTCGCCCCGCCAGAACGGCAGCCGAGCGGGCTGACCCGGCGCGGGGATCACCAGCACCCGGTCGTGGGTGATCTCGGTGATTCGCCAACTCGTGGCGCCCAGGGAGATGACGTCGCCGGGGCGGGACTCGTAGACCATCTCTTCGTCGAGTTCGCCCACCCTGGAGGGCTTTTCGCTCTCACTTGCCAGGTAAACGGTGAACAGTCCACGGTCGGGAATGGCGCCGCCGGACGTCACGGCCAGCCGCTGCGCGCCGGGGCGCGCGGTCAGCATCCCGGTGTCGCGGTCATAGACGAGCCGTGGCCGCAGTTCGGCGAAGTCGGTGGACGGGTACTTGCCGCTGAGCAGGTCCAGGGTGGCCTCAAAAGCGCTGCGCGGCAACGCTGCGAACGGCGCGCTGCGCCGTACGGTGTCGAACCACACGTCGGCGCTCACCGGTTCCAGGGCACAGGCCGCCACGGTGTGCTGCGCCAGCACATCAAGGGGATTGGCGGGCACCCGCATGGTCTCGATCGCCCCGTCGAGCATCCTGCGCACGCTGACCGCGCAGCCGATGAGGTCCGTGCGGTGCTTGGGCAGCAGCACCCCGCGGGAGATCTCGCCAACTTGGTGGCCGGCCCGCCCCACCCGCTGCAGCCCGCTGGCCACCGACGGCGGCGACTCGACCTGGATCACCAGATCCACCGACCCCATGTCGATGCCGAGTTCCAGGCTGGAGGTCGCGACGACGGCCTTGAGGCGGCCGGACTTCAGGTCGTCCTCGACGGCGGCGCGCTGCTCCTTGGACACTGAGCCGTGGTGGGCGCGGGCGAGTAGCGGCTCGGCGCCCTGAACCTGGTTGTTGGCCAGCATCTGGGCGGGTGGCGTGGGTAGCTCGATGCCGGACCGCTCGGCATGAATCTCGTTGACACGGGCGGTGAGTCGCTCGGCGAGCCGGCGGGAGTTGGCGAACACGATGGTGGAGGTGTGGGCCTCGATGAGGTCGACGATCCGAGCCTCCACGTCGGGCCAGATGGTGTTGTTCTCCAGGTTCGCCATGTCGGGCACCGGCACCTGGACGGTCAGGTCGAAGGTTTTTGCGGCCGGCGGGTTGACGATTCTTGCCCTTCTGCCGCCCGTCAGGAACCTCGCCACTTCCTCAGGCGGTCGCACGGTGGCCGAAAGCCCGATGCGCTGGGCCGGCTCGGCCAGCAGGGCGTCCAGGCGCTCCAGCGAAAGCGCCAGGTGCGCACCGCGTTTGGTGCCGGCGACGGCGTGCACCTCGTCGACGATCACGGTCGTCACGCCGGCCAGCGTCTCGCGGGCCGCCGAGGTCAGCATGAGGAACAGCGACTCGGGTGTGGTGATCAGGATGTCCGGTGGGTTGACGATCAGTTGCCGGCGAGCCTGCGGGGGAGTGTCGCCGGAGCGGACGCCGACGGTGATCTGCGGGGCTGGCCGCCCTTCCTGTTCGGCGATGCGGGAGATGCCGGCCAGCGGGGTGCGCAGGTTGCGTTCGACGTCGATGGCCAGGGCCTTGAGCGGGGAGATGTAGAGCACCCGGGTGCCCGGTGTGTTCATTCCCGGGTCGCTGCGCTGCGGCCCGCCGGAAGCCGGCTGATGAGCGAGCTGGTCGATCGCCCACAGAAACGCTGCCAGGGTCTTGCCGGAGCCCGTGGGCGCGATCACCAATGTGTGGTCACCGTCGGCGATCGCCTGCCACGCCTGGGCCTGCGCAGCCGTCGGCGCCGGAAACGTCCCGCTGAACCAGCGCCGGGTCAGCGCCGAGAACCGGTCCAGCGGGTCGGGGGTCATGCCCTCCAGAGTGCCAGCCGGGCGATGGGTCACGATTTGTCACCCCGTGAACCTAAAATCGAACACGTGTTCGACAATGGATTTCGCACCGCGAGCGATGCCGCGCTGATCGAGGCGATCGCCGATCTGGCCCGGCAGGAGGCCCGGGCTGCGGCCCAGCGCGTCGCGACGATCAGCGAGTTGGTGCGCCGCCGCTGCGGTGATGACGACCGCGCTCACTGGGCCTGCGATGAGTGGGACGCCGCGGCTGCCGAGATCGGCGCGGCCCTGCAGATCAGCCGCGGGCGCGCCTCCGGGGAGATGCACCTCGGCCTTTCACTTCGTTATCGCCTGCCGCGAGTAGCGGGGTTGTTCATGGAAGGGCTGATCAGCCATCGGGTGTGCGCGGCGATCGTCGACCGTACCGACCTGATCCAGGACCGCACTGCGCTGGAGCAGATCGACGCCGCCGTCGCCGAACACGCGCGGTCATGGGGCGTATTGTCCGCCTACAAATTGGAAAAGGCCATCGACGCCTGGGTCGACCGGATCGATCCCGGCGCCCTTCACCAGACACGGTCGAGGGCTCGCGACCGCAACGTTGAGTTCGGCGCCCGGCATGACGCACCCGGGTCGACGTCGGTGCGTGGAAGTCTCCACGCCACCGATGCCGCTCTGCTGGATCGTCGCCTGATGCAGATGGCGCGAGGTGTCTGCGAGGACGACCCGCGCACCACTGGCCAGCGCCGGGCCGATGCGCTCGGAGCGCTGGCCGCAGGCTCCAACCGGCTGGCCTGCCAGTGCGGATCACCCGTCTGTCCGGCATCCGACGACGACGGCCGCGCCGCCAGTGTCGTCGTGCACGTTGTCACCGACGCCCAGGTCGACACCATCGCACCCGACCCGGCCATGTCCGGAAACGGTGTCGACTCCGATCACTCCTCCGACGCCCCGCCGGCGAAGAAGGCGACGGCAACGTTGACCGGTCGCGCCGGGTTGGTTCCGACCCCGTTGATCGCTGAGCTGATCCGCGGCGGCGCCACAGTGCGACACGTTCGACGACCGTCCGACAAGCCCGAGCCCGGCTACCGGCCCTCGGCCTCGCTCGAAGAGTTCGTCCGGTTCCGCGACCTCACCTGCCGGTTCCCGAACTGCGATGTGCCGGCCGAGTTGTGCGACATCGACCACACCGTCCCGTGGCCGTTCGGGCCGACCCACCCCTCGAATCTCAAATGCATGTGCAGAAAAGAACATCTCCTCAAGACATTCTGGGACGGGTGGTCAGACGTTCAGTACCCGGACGGCACTGTTGAGTGGACGTCGCCGACGGGCAGGACCTACGTGACCCATCCGGGCAGCCGGGTGTTGTTCCCGCGATGGAACATCACGACGAGCCCGCTGCAACCAATGCCCACCGTCGACCCGACACGGGCGCGAACGCTCATGATGCCGACCCGAAAACGCACCCGCGCCCAGAACCGCGCTGACTACGTCAAACGGGAACGTGCGCTGAACGACGCGCGTGTTGCCGAACGCAACAAACCGCCGCCGTTCTGACCTGTCGGCGCCGTCGGTTCTCAGTCCACGATCTCGGCGAAGTCGACCCACAGATGTCGCGGACCGCGGAACACCTGGTTGTGCCGGTAGGGCGGCGGGTCCACCACCAGCCGCGGCGACTTCACCCGCCGCAGGAACACCTCCAGCGCAAGGTTGATCTCCAGCCGCGCCAGCGGACCGCCGAAGCAGGTGTGGATGCCGCCGCCGAAGCCGACGTGCTCGTTGTCCTCCCGCATCGGGTCGAAGCGGTCCGGGTCGGGGAACCGGCGGGGGTCGCGGTTGGCCGCGGCCAGCACCAGGAACACCGCTGACCCTTCGGGGATGCGAGTCCCGCCGATCTCGATGTCGGCCATCGCCCAGCGATTGACCGCGAACTGCACCGCCCCCTGCAGACGCTGCACCTCCTCGACGGCCCGGGGAATCAAGTCGGGCTTGTCCCGCAACAGATCCCACGAGCCCGGATTGCGCAGCAGGGTCAGCACCGAGTTACTGATCGTGTTCACCGTGGTGTCGTGGCCGGCGATCATCAGCAGCAGCGCGTTCGACTTGGCGACCTTCGCCGACACCGGGCCGTCGGGGCCGTCGTCGTGCAGCGCCGCCGACAGCAGGCCGGGGCCGGGTTCCCGGATCAGCCGTTCCACCAGGTCGCCGAGCCAGGCGTCGAGGTCCGCCGAACTCTGGTTCGCCTTCGCGATCGCGGCCTGCCCTTGCGGGCTGTCGCGCTCCGGGCCGACGTCGGCGGCGTTCATGAAGTCGGTGACCCAGGCATGAAACGTCGGTTCGTCCTCGATCGGCGCACCCATGATCCGGAATATCACCGACACCGGGACCGGATAGGAGAAGTCCTCCACGACGTCCATCCGGGTGGTTCCCCGGTCGCGGACTCTGTCCAAGAGCTCGTTGGCCTTGTCGACGACGAACCCGGCCATCGATGGGATCAGATCGGGAGTGTGCGGCGGCCCGAAGTGGCGCATGAACTGCCGGCGCATCACGTCATGCTCGGGCGGGTCGGAGACCAGCATGCTCTCGTTGCGCTGCTGGGCGGCCTCGGCCGGATCGAGTTGGACGATCTTCTCGCCGAAGAACCCCGATGGGCTGCGGCTGACATCGACGCTGATTCGCGGATCATGGGTCAGCGCAACGACTTCCGGGTAACCGGTCACCACGTAGGTCTTGTCCGAGACCTTGGCGACGGGCGTCCGGCGAAGTTCCTCGTAGAACGGGTAGGGGTTGGGGCGGTTGGCGAACTTCATCGCCTCCGCCCACGCGGTTGCGGGATCCATCGTCTCTCCTAGGCGCGGGGCCGGAATTCGGCGCGGCGGTCGGTGGGGTCATGCCCGGTCAGCACGACGTCGGGGTTGCCTGCGGGCTCGCGCGGATCGGGGAATCGGGCCGGCATCACCTCGTGGTTGACCGGTTGGTCGAATCCGGGGGGCGGCGGGGGGAACGGTGCGGAGCGCTCGATCAACTCCGCGTAGTAGGGCAGCCACTTGCCGTGGTTGAAAGTGACCGCGCCGACGATGCGGCCGTTCTTGCCGTAGGCCGCGGCGAATCGGCGGTCCTCCGGTGAACCCTGGGTGAAGACGATCTCGTCGCCGAAGGAGCACACCCCGACGCTCTTGATGTTCACCCCGAACTGTCCGGACCAGAACGACGGCAGCGGCAGGTGCGGCCGACGGCCCACCTCCAGGTTCAGCATGTTGTTGGCCGCGACCTCGGCCCCCGACACGGCGTTGTCCCAGTGCTCGAGGGCCAGGTATTCGTAGCCGTACAGCACGTGCGGGGCGCGTGCGATGTCGCCGGCCACAAAGATGTGGTCGGTCACCACGCCGTTGATGTCGAACGCCCGGCAGCCGGCGTCGCACCCCACGCCCCACGGTCCTGCCGCCAGGCCGGCGCCGTCGAGCCACTCGACGTTGCGGACCGAGCCCAGCGACGGGATCACGACGTCGACGTCCAGGACGGTTCCATCGGACAGCGTCGCCGAGCGGACGTGCCCGGCGGCGTCGCCCTCCAACTTCGACACCGAGACACCGGTGCGCAGGTCCACGCCGGCGTCGCGCATCATCCCGGCCGCGATGTCGCTGATCACCCCGCCCAGGGCGCCCTTGAGCGGACCGCTGCCCCGCTCGGTCACCGTCACCGGCAGGTCGAGGTCCCGGCACACCGAGGCGATCTCCGAGCCGACGAAGCCGGACCCGATGATCAGCACCCGGCGCGGCTTGGCCTGCAACGCCGCGGACAGCCCCGCGGCGTCCTCCACCGTGCGGACGGTGAAGACGCCCTGCAGTGCCGCCTCCTCCGGGTTCGGCCACGGCCGGGCCCGGGTGCCGGTGGCGATCAGCAGCCGGTCGTAGCCGACCTCCTCGCCGTTGCCGAGCTTGACGAGGTGGTTGATCCGGTCCAGGCCCACCGCGGCGACGCCCAGCTTCCAGTCGGCGTCCACCCGGCGCAGCCGGGGCAGCTTGGTGTGGTCGGCGGGCACCCAGCCCTTGAGCACCTGCTTGGACAGCGGCGGACGGTCGTAGGGCTCATGGGGCTCGTCGCCGATGATGGTGAGTGACCCCTCGAAGCCCTTCTCGCGCAGGGCTTCTGCGGCGCGCAGGCCGGCCAGCGAGGCGCCGACGATGACGATGCGGCCCTCGGCGCGAAAGGTCTTGACGATCTCGTCGAACGAGTAGCGCGGCAGCGTCACAGCGTGTTCCGGTCGGCCGGCGGGTCGAGTTCGAGGATGATCGCCTGCACCGGGCACGACGCCACCGCGCGCAGCACCTGCCGGCGCTGCGACTCGTCGGGGTTCGGGTCGTAGGCCAGCGCCTCCTCGCCGTTGAGTTTGAGTACGTCCGGAGCCAGGGGCACGCACTGGGCGTAGCCCTGACACTTGTTGAGGTCGACAACCAGTCGCATGAGCACAGAGAGTAGTTGCGGCGGCCGGGATAATTCCGGGCATGGAGAAGATCCGCCCGTATCGACCCGGGGTGGTCACTTCGCGGCGTGCGAACAACCGGCGCTGTTCGTGCAGGACGTTCGGGCATTCTTGACCGGCCTGGCCGTTTAGCATTTCGCCATGCGTCCCCACGCGGCCTTGCTGGCGACCACCGCGGTGGTGCTGGCCGGGTGCGCGCACACCGTGTCCGGAACGGCGGCGTTGCGTGCCGGGCAGGAATTCCGGGGCGTGCTACCCGCCGACGCCGACCGGATCCTGCTGAGCGCGGGCGACGTGAGCGACATCGTCGGGGCGAAACTTCAACTCGACGCCGACCGCAACCGCCCCATCGCGGGCGCCTCCGCGGCGCCGGCCTGTTCGGCCCTTGACGCCGTGGGCATGGCCGCCTTCGTCGGCGACTCCTGGTCGCGTTTCCATGTGCTGCTGTTCACCGACGGCGACCGGCACGAGCAGGTGGTGGCCGAAGCCGTCGCCGTCTATCCGGACCCGTCGGCTGCGGCATCGGCGTTCTCGGCCGGGACGGGCGCGGCGCGCGCGTGCGACGGCCAGCGCGCACTGGGCACCGGCGGCGACGCCGCCTGGAGTTTCTCGGTTGCCGACGTCGAGGCGGACGCGGTGCGCTGGCGCAAACAGCAGATCGGCATTCCGCTCACCTGGGTCTGTCACGGCGAGGCGAGGTTGCGCAACAACGCCGTGCTGCAGGCGATGGCGTGTGCGGACGACGATTCCGGCCGCGCCCACGTCACGCGGCTCACCGACCGCATGTCGGCCAGCGTCTGGGAACTGTCCGACCACTAGAAGCCGTCGGTAGGTTTCGGCCCGTCCGGGCTGGGTACGGCCAGTACATGAATGGGTTCGGCCAGCCGGAGTCAGTAGCTGCGGATCAGCCAGATCAGCCGTTCCTTGTTCAGGCCCGAATAGCCCTGAATGCCCAGTTGCTTGGCTCGTTTCTTCAGCTCGGCGACGGTCCAGCCTTCATAGGCGCACGACCGGCTGGGCCGGAACTGACGCGCGTCTTCATAGCGCGTGGTGGTGGTCGGCATCGCTACCCCCTTCGGTTGTCGGCCCTCCTCGGCACCCGGAGTACCCGGGCGGCGGGTGCGGCCAAACCTTCCGTTGCTAGCGGAAGTCTTCTTCGGGGTCATCGACGATCAGCCGCTGCTCCTGCCAGTCCGAGGCGTCGGCTTCCAGTGGAGCCTCGTCGTCGGGGAAATTCGGTTCATCCGATTCGGCGGCCGGCCTGACCTGTTCGACGGCGTCGGCGACGGGAACCTCGTCGGCGAATGAGTTCGGTACCGGATCAGGTCTGGTCATCACTGCCAACATACCGCCGCCGTTCGGCATTTCACCCGCGACTTCGGAGGAGCCGGCATGCCCTGTAGCAAGCGAGGGCGCCGCCACCAGCGACGTGTTTAGTGAGCGAGGCTCGGGGTAAGTCAACGCCCATGTCAATTACCGGCCCGCAGCGGTCGGTGCTGGCCTGGCGCGTCCACGGGTCGTGGATGGAGTCGTTCGTCGCCGGGCGTCACCGCAACCTGCTGCCCGTCACGTCGGCTGATCGATTGTGCGACAACGACTTTGCCGCAAGGGGCGACGCGCAGAACAGATTTGGCCTCGACCGATTCCGGTCCGATCGGGAGGACCTCATCGAGTCGATCTGTCGCTGGGGAGAGGGAGTCACATGAAGATAGCGATGGTTTCCGAGCACGCCAGTCCGCTGGCGGTGCTCGGCGGAGTCGACGCCGGCGGGCAGAACGTTCACGTTGCGGAATTGTCGGAGGCACTGGCCCGTCGCGGACACCAGGTCACCGTCTACACCCGGTGCGACGACGTGGCGCTGCCGGAGCGGGTCGAGACCCCCAACGGGTACACCGTCGTGCACGTGCCGGCCGGGCCCCCGGAGCGTCTCCCCGAGGACGAATTGCTCGACCACATGGGAGCTTTCGCGGGATTTCTCGCTGAACAATGGCAGCACGACCGCCCCGACGTCGCCCACGCGCACTTCTGGATGTCCGGTATCGCGACCCAGCTCGCCGCCCGCTGTCAACCGGTGCCCACCGTGCAGACCTTCCACGGCCTCGGCGGGGTCAAGCGCCGTCACCAGGGCGCGGCGGACACCAGTCCGAGTGTGCGCCTCAAACTCGAGCGGCTCGTCGCCCGCAGCGCGAGCTGGGTGGCGGCCACGTGCAGCGACGAGGTCTTCGAGCTGATCCGGCTGGGCCGCCCCCGCACCCGCATGTCGGTGGTGCCGTGCGGGGTGGATCTGGACAGCTTCTCCACGGAGGGTCCGGTGGCGCCCCGCGGGCCACTGCACCGGATCATCTCGGTCGGAAGAATGGTGCCCCGCAAGGGCTTTGACACCATGATCGAGGCGTTGCCCGGCATCGCCGACGCCGAGTTCGTCATCGTCGGCGGCCCGGATGCCGCCCATCTCGACGACGATCCGGAAGTCCGCCGACTGCGCGCGCTGGCCGACGGCCTCGGCGTGGCCGACCGGGTGAAGTTCACCGGCGCCGTCGCCCGCCACGATATGCCTGCTCTGTTGCGCTCGGCCGACGTGGTCGCATGCACGCCGTGGTACGAACCGTTCGGGATCGTGCCCCTGGAGGCCATGGCCTGCGGGGTGCCGGTGGTCGCCTCCGCCGTCGGCGGAATGCTCGACACCGTCGTGCACGACGTCACCGGCCGGTTGGTCGCGCCGAAGCGGCCGCGCGAGTGCGCCGACGCGGTGTCGGGGATCCTGCGCGACTCGTTCCTGCGTCGCAGTCTCGGACTGGCCGGCCGGGACCGGGCCTGCGCACGTTATTCCTGGGACCGGGTCGCCGCCGACACCCTACGGATCTACGAGCGTCTGGTGGGTGTTCCGGACGAGCGCATGCCGGTCCTCAGCCAGTCCCGCGTCGGATCACTCTGACGTGCGGCGCAGTCGCACCGGTGCGCCTCGCGAAAAATGACCGTGGCGATGTTTGGGACACCCCTTCCAGTGGGTATGCGTCGCCATCGTGACAACCGATGCCTGGCCACATCCACCCCTAGGCTGTACCCAGCGGAAGCGGTCGCAACACCATGGATAACACCCTCGACTGGACCGCTGTCGAGGCCGCACGGGCGGGAGGCCAGATGACGGACGGCGAGAGCAGCGCTCGCGGACAGCAGCGGAACCCCGCCGCTGTCGAACTCAGAGTTGCCGCGCAGTTGGAGAACCTGGCGGTGCTGCGCACCGTGGTCGGTGCCGTCGGGACGTTCTCCGACCTGAACTTCGACGCCGTCGCCGACCTGCGTCTCGCCGTGGACGAGGCGTGCACCCAACTCATCCGGTCGGCCACCCCGGGGGCGACGCTGGTGGTCGTCGTCGACCCGCGCGACGACGTGGTGGTGGTCCAGGCCTCCACGACCTGCGAAACCGAGGACGTGGTGCCGGAGGGCAGCTTCAGCTGGCATGTGCTCAGTTCGCTGACCGACGACCTGCAGACCTTTCACAACGGTCACACCCCAGCCCCTGACGGCCGCGTGTTCGGTATCGCGCTGACCACGAGGCGGGGCGCCGCGCGGTGACGTTTCGAGCGGCCCGACAAGGCCCGGGGGGGCCTCCACCGTCACGACCGAACTCCGAATACTCCGACGTTCCGGACATGTTCCGCGAACTGGCCAAACTGGAGCCGGATTCGGCCGACTTCCGCAGGCACCGCGACCGGATCGTGGAAAGGTGCCTTCCGCTCGCCGACCATATCGCCCGGCGTTTCGACGGGCGCGGCGAGGCCCGCGACGACCTGGTTCAGGTGGCCCGCGTCGGTCTGGTCAACGCCGTCATCCGATACGACGTCGACACCGGATCCGACTTCGTCTCCTTCGCCGTGCCCACGATCATGGGGGAGGTGCGCCGGCACTTCCGCGACAACAGCTGGTCGGTGAAGGTCCCGCGGCGGCTCAAGGAACTGCATCTGCGGCTCGGCGCGGCCACCTCCGAGCTCTCCCAGCGGCTGGGGCGGGCGCCGACCGCCTCCGAACTGGCCGCCGAACTCGGCATGGACCGCGAAGAAGTGGTCGAGGGTCTGGTGGCCGGCAGCTCCTACAACACCCTGTCGATCGACAGCGGCGGCAGCGGCGACGAGGACGCACCCGCGATCCTCGACACCCTCGGCGACCTCGACCTCAGTCTGGACCAGATCGAGAACCGGGAAGCGTTGCGGCCGTTGCTTGCCGCCCTACCCGAGCGGGAGCGCACCGTGCTGCTGCTGCGGTTCTTCGAGTCGCTGACGCAGACCCAGATCGCCGAGCGGGTCGGCATCTCGCAGATGCACGTCTCCCGGCTGCTGGCGAAATCACTGGCCCGGCTGCGCGACCAGATGCAGTAGGAACCGGCGAACCGCCTCGGTTCCGGCCGCTGCGGCGTCGGAATCGCCGCGGGCGGTGATCTCGCCGGTGCCGGCATCGGCCGTCACCTCGGCGAGGGGCTCTCCGCTGGTCGGCTCGCAGACGTCCCAGGAGTATCCGGTGTCCGCCGCCCACTGCGCCGGACGTGTCGCCCGCAGATACCATGCACCGGCGTTGATCTCGACCGGCTCCATGACGTTGCGTCCCTAGGTGTCGCTCGACCGCACCAGGTCCCGAAGCGTCGGGCCGTAACTCGGGTGTGACAGTGCGAAGGCGAACTGTGCCACCAGGTAGTCGTGGGGATTGCCGGTGTCGTACCAGCTGCCCTGGATGACCTGACCGTAGACGGCGCGGGTCTTCGCGTAGGCGTTGATCGCGTCGGTCAGGTACACCTCGCCGGTCCGGTGCTCATACCAGCGCTTCGTCTGCTCGCGCAGTTCGTCGATGACGCCCGGCGTCAGGACGTACCCGCCGATGGCGGCGAAGGAGGAGGGGGCGTCCTCGGGCTCCGGCTTCTCCACGAGCCCGGTGATCCGCAGCAGGCCGTCGTCGAGGTCCTCCTTGACGACGGGCACACCGTAGCGGCGGGACTGCTCCGGGGGCATCGGCATCAGGGCCAGGACAGGACTCGATGTCTGTTCGTAGGCCCGGATGAGTTGTTGCGCCCGTGGGACTTTGGCGACGAAGACGTCGTCGGGCCACAACACCAGCACCGGCTCGTCGCCGAGGGAACGCGCGGCGTTGAGCACGGGTGTGCCGTTGCCGTAGGGGCCATGCTGGTCGAGGTAGGTGATATGTCCCAGATGGGAGAGTTCGCCGACTTCCTGAACGGCATCGGCGTAGCTGTCCTTGCCGTCGGCGCGAAGCTGTTCCACGAGGCTCAGGTTGGGTCTGAAGTGCTCCTGGATCAGCGATTTCCCGCCCGAGACCACGATCGTGATGTCGGTGATACCGGAGTTGATCAACTCCCGGACGGTGTGCTCGATCACCGGCTTGTCGCCGACCGGAAGCATCTCTTTCGGGATGGCCTTGGTCAGGGGCAGCAGCCGAGAACCGATTCCGGCGGCGGGGATGACGGCTTTGCGGATAGCCCGATTCATTGCCAAACCCTTCTTCGTGGCCTATTTGATTTCGGCGAGAACCGTGCCCTGAGTGATCGCGGCCCCGGCTTCGACGGCAAGCCCGGTGATGACACCGTCCTTGTGGGCGGTCACCGGATTCTCCATCTTCATGGCCTCCAGCACCACCACCAGTTCGCCGACGGTGACGGCCTGGCCTTCCTCGACGGCGACCTTGACCACGGTGCCCTGCATGGGTGCGGTGACCGCGTCACCGGAGGCCGCGGCACCGGCGGCGGCACCGCGCTTGCGGGGCTTGGGCTTCTTGCGGATCACGCCGGGCTCGGCCGAGCCGCCGTTGCCGAGCGCGAGATCGCCGGGCAGCGACACCTCCAGCCGGCGGCCGCCGACCTCGACGACGACGGTCTGCCGCGGCTGCGCCTCCTCCGCGTCCACCGCGCCACCGCCGGTGAACGGCTCGATGGTGTTGTCCCACTCGGTCTCGATCCAGCGGGTGTGGACGGTGAAGCCGTTCTCATCCCCGACGAAGGCCGGGTCGCGCAGCACCGCACGGTGGAACGGGATGACGGTGGCGAGGCCCTCGACATGGAACTCGTCCAGGGCGCGGCGCGCGCGCTCGATCGCCTGATGCCGGTCGGCGCCGGTGACGATCAGCTTGGCCAGCATCGAGTCGAACTGCCCGCCGATCACCGAGCCGGCCTCCACCCCGGAGTCCAGCCGCACGCCCGGGCCGCTGGGGGTGTCGTAGCGGTTGACCGGACCGGGAGCGGGCAGGAATCCGCGTCCGGCGTCCTCGCCGTTGATCCGGAACTCGATCGAATGTCCGCGTGGCGCAGGGTCTTCGGTGATGTCCAGCTTCTCGCCGTTGGCGATGCGGAACTGCTCGCGCACCAGGTCGATGCCGGAGGTCTCCTCGGTGACCGGGTGCTCGACCTGCAGGCGGGTGTTGACCTCGAGGAAAGAGATCAGGCCGTCCTGGCCGACCAGGTACTCCACCGTGCCCGCGCCGTAGTAGCCGGCCTCCTTGCAGATCCGCTTGGCCGACTCGTGGATCTCCGTGCGCTGCGCGTCGGTGAGGAACGGCGCCGGCGCCTCCTCGACCAGCTTCTGGAAGCGGCGCTGCAGCGAGCAGTCGCGGGTGCCCGCGACGACGACGTTGCCGTGCTGATCGGCGATCACCTGCGCCTCGACGTGGCGCGGCTTGTCGAGGTAGCGCTCGACGAAGCACTCGCCGCGGCCGAAGGCCGCGATGGCCTCGCGGGTGGCCGACTCGAACAGCTCGGGGATCTCTTCGATGGTGCGGGCCACCTTCATGCCGCGGCCGCCGCCGCCGAAGGCTGCCTTGATGGCCACCGGGACGCCGTACTCCTCGGCGAAGGCGACCACCTCGTCGGCGTCCTTCACCGGGTCGGGGGTGCCGGGCACCAGCGGCGCCTTGGCGCGCGCGGCGATGTGGCGCGCGGTCACCTTGTCGCCCAGATCGCGGATGGACTGCGGGCTGGGGCCGATCCAGATCAACCCGGCGTCGATGACTGCCTGGGCGAAATCGGCGTTCTCCGAGAGGAACCCGTACCCGGGGTGGATGGCGTTGGCGTCCGACTTGGCCGCGGCGTCGAGGATCTTCCCGAAGTCCAGGTAGGACTCCGCCGAGGTCTGGCCGCCCAGCGCGAAGGCCTCGTCCGCCAGCCGGACGTGCGGCGCGTCGGCGTCGGGCTCGGCGTACACCGCAACGCTGGCCAGACCGGCGTCCTTGGCCGCCCGGATCACCCGGACCGCGATCTCACCACGGTTGGCGACGAGGACCTTGGAAATGGTGGGCACTGCGCCTCCTGGTGGTGACTCTCTAAGACCGGATTTAAGAATATGAGTTCGCAGGGGAGTCTAGAGCGTCGGCCTGCGGTCGCAGCGGCCAGACCGCCCGTTTCCTGAACTTGCCCAACCTGGGTACAGAAACGGGCGCGGGGGAACGACCGATACCTAATTGTCGCGTTCCGTTGCGCGGGACGTAACCCTGAATCCGAACAATGACGGGCATCGACATCGACATCACACTCACCGTGTTGCGGCTGGCGGCCATCGTTTTCGGAGCGGCCGCTCTGTTTTGTCTGTCCCGGGTGGGCCCCGGCTGGCTCGCCGGCGGGCTGGCCCTGTCACTTGGCGTGCTGGCGGTCCGGATCAACGGTGGCACCATGACCGGGATCGACACCTCAGTGCAGAGCTGGGTGCGGGCACACCGGTCGCATGCATGGCAGTCGGAAGCGGGCGCGGTTTTCGGCTACCTCGGCCAACCGCTGCACTTCGCGGTCGCGGCGGTGTTCTGCGGCACGGTGCTGTCGCTGCACGCCCGGTCTGCGACGCGGGGGGCGTTGCTCCTCGCGGTGACCGGCACCGGCTTGGTGGCCGAGCAGACCCTCAAGGCGATTATCGGCCGGACCGCTGAATCGCTGGTCGGCTACGCGCACGCATTTCCGTCCGGCCATGTAACGGTGTGGGCCAGTTTCCTGGGCATGGTCGCGGTGTTCCTCGGCACCGGCCGCAGCCGGGCCACCAGGCTGGCACTGGGGCTGCTTGCCGCCTCGGGCGCCCTAGCCATGGCGTTCCTGGCGGTCTACTCCGGCGCGCACACGATGACCGACGTCATCGGAGGCGTGGTGCTCAGCGCGTCGCTCGTCGCCTTCGGGACAGCCGTGCTGCGGGCCTCGCTGCCCACCGTGCGGTTCTCCCGCGCGGCGACCGTGGCGGCCGCCGTCAGCACGCACACCGCCCCGCTGCGGACCGAGGAGATCGCGCTCAGCCGCGGTTACTGAGCCGCCCGCAGCCGCCGCTTGATCCGGGTCAGCATGGCCGACATCCCGCGCAGCCGCAGCGGGCTGATCAGCTTGGCCAGCCCCAGTTCGGCGTAGAAGTCATCCGGCACGGACAGGATCGTGTCTGCGGGCTGGCCGTCGAGACCCGTCGCCAGAATCGAGGCGAACCCACGCGTGGTGGGCGCCTCGGCCGGTGCGCTGAAGTAGAGCCGGACCCGGTCCCGGTCGTCGGCGTCGACGTGCAGGAACAGCGGCGACTGGCACTCCGGCACCGGTTCCATCGCCGCCTCCTCGAGGTCGGTGGGCAGCGGCGGCAGTTCGTCGGCGAACTCCAGCAGCAGCTTCAGTTTGTCCTGGCCGGAGACTTCGGCGAACTCGGCGACGACCTCGGCCAGTGGGCCAGGCATGCTCATGTCAGCGCGGGCACGGATCCGGGTTGGTCACCGTCGACGACGGGCACCCGCACGGTGTTGCCCCATTCGGTCCAGGACCCGTCGTAGTTGCGGACCCCGGGGATGCCCAGCAGGTGAGTCAGGACGAACCACGTGTGGCTGGAGCGTTCGCCGATGCGGCAGTAGGCGATGGTCGGCGGGTCGGCGTCGGGGGAGACGAAGGAGTAGATCTCATCGAGTTCCGCGCGGCTGCGGAACCGGCCGGTGTCGTCGGCCGCCTTGGCCCAGGGAACCGAGACCGCGGTCGGGATGTGGCCGGCCCGCAGGGCACCCTCCTCCGGGTAGTCCGGCATGTGGGTGCGTTCGCCGGTGTACTCCTGGGGCGAGCGGACGTCGATCAAGGTGGCCGCCCCGAGGGCGGCCAGGACGTCGTCCTGGTAGGCCCTGATGGGCGCGTCGTTACGCGGCACCACCGGGTAGCCGGTCGTCGTGCGGTCGGGGACCTCGAGGGTGGTGTCGCGTCCCTCGGCCAGCCAGGCGTCGCGGCCGCCGTTGAGCAGCCGGACGTCCGGGTGTCCGAAGAGGGTGAACACCCACAGGGCGTAGGCGGCCCACCAATTGCTCTTGTCGCCGTAGATCACGACGGTGTCGTCGCGCGAAATGCCTTTGCGATTCATCAGTTCGGCGAACTGCTCGCCGTTGATGTAGTCGCGGATGTGCGGGTCGTTGAGGTCGGTGTGCCAGTCGATCTTGACCGCGCCGGGGATGTGGCCGACGTCGTAGAGCAGGACGTCCTCGTCGGACTCGACGATCGCCAGCCCGGGGGTGCCGAGGTTAACGGACAGCCAGTCGCCGGTCACCAGCCGTTCGGGGTGGGCGTATTGCTGCAGGGCGGGGTTCGGATCGGCAGGCAGAGGCACGAGAAAATCCTACCGAGGATTGGTTCTCCACAATTCGCCGATCGAGCAGCCCACCGACTCCAGCAGCCGGCGGGTCACGGCCAGTCCCAGCCCGACCACATTGGTGGGGTCGCCGTCGATGCCGTCGAGGAACCAGCCGCCCAGACCGTCCAGCGTGAACGCGCCGGCCACTCCCAGCGGTTCGCCGGTGGCGATGTAGGCGTCCAGCTCTGACTCGGTGGGGATGCCGAACCGCACGGTGGTGATCGCGGCCGCGGTCTCGGTGGCCACCGGCACGCCGTCGCGAACCCGGATCACGCAGTGCCCGGTGAACAACCGGCCCTCCCGGCCGGCCATCGAATGCCATTGGCGCCGAGCTGCTTCCGCGGATCCCGGCTTGCCGGTGAGCCGGCCGTCGACGTAGAGCATGGAGTCACAGCCGATCACCACGGCGTCGGCGGCCACGTCCTCGTCGAGCTCGCCCGCAACGGCGTCGGCCTTGGCCGCGGCCAGCGCGGTGACCACAGCGCCCGGGTCCGCGTCGGGTCCGAGGCCCTCGGCGACGGCGTCCTCGTCGACGCCGGAGACCACGACGAGCGGTTCGATCCCGGCGTCGCGCAGCACGCGGAGCCGGCCGCTGGAGGCGGAGGCGAGGACAACGCGGCTCATCGCCTCATGTGCGTCCGCTCCAGCAGCGTCACCCGCTGCCAGCTGGTGACCGCGTAGCGCAGCTTGTCCGCCGGATGGCCCCAGAGGTTGAGTTCCTGCGGCCCGGGGTCCGACGATCCGCCGGCCGCGGCCGCCAGCACCGTCATCACCGCGGCGAGCTCGGCGTCGGTGGGCTGTCCCTTGAGCACGCGGATCTCCGGCACACCATGCCCGGGCTCGTCGATCGTCAGCTGGTGCGGGTCGCTGACCTCAATGATGTCCTCGTGTCTCATCGGTTGCTCCCTGCAGGACTCACAGCGGAATGTTCCCGTGCTTCTTGGGCGGGGTCTGGACGATCTTGCGCTCCAGCAGTCGCAGCGCCGTCGCGATGTAGCCGCGGGTGTGCGACGGCGGGATGACGGCGTCGACGAAGCCGCGCTCGGCCGCGACGTAGGGGTTGACCAGGGTGTCCTCGTAGTCCCGCTGCAACTCCAGCCGCAGCGCCTCGACGTCCTCGCCGTTCTTGGCGGCCTCGGTGAGCTGCTTGCGGTAGACGAAGCCGACGGCGCCGGAGGCGCCCATGACCGCGATCTGGGCCGTCGGCCAGGCGACGTTCACATCGCAGCCCATGTCCTTGGACCCCATGACGCAGTACGCCCCGCCGTAGGCCTTGCGGGTGATGACGGTGATCTTGGCGACCGTGGCCTCGCCGTAGGCGTAGAGCAGCTTGGCGCCGCGCCGGATGATGCCGTTGTATTCCTGGTCGGTCCCCGGGAGGAAGCCCGGCACGTCCACCAGCATCACGATCGGGATGTTGAAGCAGTCGCAGGTGCGGACGAACCGGGCCGCCTTCTCGGAGGCGTTGATGTCCAGGCAGCCGGCGAACTGGGTGGGCTGGTTGGCGACGATGCCGACCGGCCGGCCGTCCACCCGGCCGAACCCGATGATGATGTTGCCGGCGTAGCCCGCCTGGATTTCCAGGAATTCGTCGTCGTCGAGGATCCGGGTGATCACCTCGTGCATGTCGTAGGGCTGGTTCGCCGAGTCCGGGATCAGGGTGTCGAGTTCGAGGTCCTCCTCGGTGAGGTTGTCCTCGATGGCACCCGGGTGCGGCGGCGCGGGGAAGCGCGGCGGCTCGGCGTAGTTGTTGGGCGGCAGGAAGCTCAGCAGATCGCGGACGTAGTCGAAGGCGTCCTGCTCGCCGGAGGCGACGTAGTGCGCGGTGCCCGACTTGCCCATGTGGGTGTGCGCGCCGCCGAGTTCCTCCATGGTGACGTCCTCACCGGTGACGGTCTTGATGACGTCGGGACCGGTGATGAACATCTGGCTGGTCTGGTCGACCATGATGACGAAGTCGGTCAGCGCGGGGGAGTAGACGTGCCCGCCGGCGGCGGCTCCCATGATCAGCGAGATCTGCGGGATGACGCCGGAGGCCCTGATGTTGTTGTGGAAGATCCGGCTGTACAGGCCGAGGGAGACCACACCCTCCTGGATGCGGGCGCCGGCGCCGTCGTTGATGCCGATCAGCGGGCGGCCGGTCTTGATGGCCAGCTCCTGGACCTTGACGATCTTCTCGCCGTAGACCTCGCCGAGGCTGCCGCCGAACACCGTGGCGTCCTGGCTGAAGATGCACACCTCGCGGCCGTCGATGGTGCCGTAGCCGGTGACCACACCGTCGCCGACGGGCCGGTTCTCCTGCAGGTTGAACGTCGTGGCGCGGTGGCGGGCCAGTGCGTCGAGTTCGACGAACGAGTCCTCGTCGAGCAGTGCGAGGATCCGCTCGCGGGCGGTCAGCTTGCCTTTCGCGTGGGTCTTCTCGACGGCGGCCTCGCCGACCGGATGCAGTGTCTCCTCAGCGCGGCGGCGCAGATCGGCCAGCTTGCCGGCCGTTGTGTGGATATCCGGTTCGGTCGTCGTCATGGGTGTCGATCGTAGTCACTCGCGGGAGCCGCGGAGTCGGCGACATCGATCACGGCTACTCGCAGACGACGAGCACCGTTTCCAGCATCGGGTCGCCGCAGTACGCGATCCGGGTGCCGCTCTTGGCCTCGGCCTGCAGGGCCGCCAGCGTCGAGGCGTGGATTCGCTCGCCGGGCGCCAGCGCAGGCACGCCGGGTGGGTAGGGCACCGCGGTCTCGGCGGCGATCCGGCCGACCGCCTCGGCGGCCGGCACCCGTTCGTGGTCGGCGAAGAAGGCGTCGCGCGGAGTCATCGCGGTGTCCGGTTCCAGCGTCCAGGCGGTGATCGGCACCAGCGGCCGTGGCTGCCCGCGGTGCCGCTCGATTCCGGCGATGATCTCGGTGGCCAGGAAGTCCACCGTCAGCGCCGTGTCACCCATCGTGATCACCGGCGCGAAGGTATCGCGGTCGGAGTACTCCAACTGCAGGCCGCGCTGTTCGAGTTCGTCGGCGATGACCTGGCCGTCGGCCCCGGTGCCGGTGAGGGTCAGCACGATCTTGGTCGGATCGTGCATGAGCAGGGCCGGCGATCGCCGGGCGATTTCCTGCCCGACCACACCCAGACCGGGCACCTGCCGGAATCGTTCCCGCGCTCCCTCGGCCAGTTCGATGGCCTGGCCGAGCAGTTCCTCCCCGCGTTCGGCCAGGATGTCGCGGGTCAGGTCGATGCTGGCGAAGATCGCGCCGGACGGGCTGGTGGTGTGCAGGCCCTCGAACGCGGCTTCCAGGCGTTCGAGGTCGATGCGCTCGCTCTGGGCCAGCACCATCGAGGACTGGGTGAAGCCGGTGACCATCTTGTGGACGCTGGTCACCAGGATGTCCGCGCCGGCCTGGATCGCGTGCGGCGGAAGGTCCGGATGGAAACCGAGATGGGCGCCCCAGGCCGCGTCGACCGCCAGCGGAATGCCGTGGGCGTGCGCGAGTTCGGCGTGCGCGGCCACATCGGAGACGCCCCCGACGTAGCTCGGCTCCACCAGCAGGACGGCCTTGGCGTCGGGGTGCTGCCGGAGCGCCTCGGCGACCCGCTCGACCGGCATTCCAGCGGTCAACCCGGTCTCCGCGTCGATGTCCGGCCGGATCCACACCGGCACCAGGCCGGACAGCACCAGCCCGAAGAACACCGACTTGTGGATGGTGCGCGCGACGATGACCTTGTCGCCGGGCTTGCCCAGCGACAGGCAGATCGCCTCGTTGCCGTGGGTGGAGCCCTGCACGGAGAAGCCGCACCAGTCCGCGCCCCACAATTCGCCGGCCAGCCGTTCGGCCGTGGCCAGCCGTCGCGTCGAGACCCGGCGGTTCTCGATGCCCAGGTAGTGCGGGACGTCCAGGGCCAGGAACTCGTCGATGAGGTCGGGGTTGTACTTGTGCCCCGGTGTGCAGAACGGCATGCCGGGGTTGGCCAGGAAACGCTTGTAGGCGTCGTACACCGGCTTTTCGCTCATGGTGGCCCCCCTCTATCAACCGGCGGCGAACTGGCGTCCTTGCAAATTCCCGTGCGGGTGACGTAAGGAAAGACTATGGGCTACCCCGACAATCTGTTGGCACAAGACGAACACGTGGTTCTGCATCGCCATCCGCACTGGAAGCGGCTCATCGGTCCGGTGCTGGCGCTACTGGTTCTGACCGCTCTGGCGTCGTTCGGCGCCGCGGTGGTGAACCGGATGGAATGGGACCCGCGCGCCCGCCAGATCGTGATGGCGGTGATCGGGGTGATCTGGCTGGTGGCTGTCCTCTGGCTCACGCTGCGGCCGTTCCTGGCTTGGCGCTCAACCCATTTCGTGATCACCGACCGGCGGGTGATGTATCGCCACGGGCTGTTCACCAGGTCCGGGATCGACATCCCCCTGGCGCGCATCAACAGCGTGGAGTTCCGCCACGGTGTGCTCGACCGGATGGTGCGCAGCGGGACCCTCGTGATCGAGTCGGCCTCACAGGACCCGCTGGAATTCGACGATGTGCCCCAGGTCGAGCAGGTTCATGCGTTGCTCTATCACGAGGTGTTCGACACGCTCGATGCTGATCACGACGACCAGCGATGACGGCCGTCAGGCCGCAGGCGGACGCCGTCGGCGCAGCTGGATGACCCCGGCCCGCCGGCGCTCGCGGGCCTCCATCTCGTCCTCGAGGGCCTCGACGATGCCGCCGGCGGTCAGTGTCGACTCCAGCGCGATATCCGGTTCGTGGCCGATCTCGTCGGGGAACACCCAGCGGCGGAACGCCCAGAACCGGAACGCCATCTGCAGCAGGTTGCCGATCAGGTAGGCCGACAGGAAGTCGGCGACGTTCTCGACCGCCAGCGAGACATTGGGGACCTGAAGGTCGAAGGCGTAGCGGGAGAGCCACAGCGGCAGCATGCTGAGCACCACTCCCACACCGCTGACCGCGAAGAACAGCAAAGCCTCGTGGTGGCGCTCGCGGCCGCCGCGGTCCCGGAAACTCCACTCCCGGTTGAGGATGTAGGACGCGATGACGGCGACGATGCCGGCGATCACCTTGGCGGTGACGGGCTTGGGCTCCAGGATCGTGAGCTTGAGCGTGTAGAAGATCCCGGAGTCGATGACGAACGTGGTGGCGCCGACGATCGCGAACTTGATCAGCTCGTGATGCCGCTCGGCGAAAGGCCGGATCGGGCCGGGCAGCCGGGCGATCGTGGCATCAGCGAAGGACACGGGAGCAAATTCTACGGAAACGCCCTGGTATTTGCGTAGTGCTGCTGGTCACGGCCGCTAAACCGTGACCGGAGCGCCCGTGACACCATTACTCCCCGTGGCAGGCGGACCGGTGGTGGCGATGGTGGGCGGCGGCCAATTGGCCCGCATGACGCACCAGGCCGCGATCGCGCTCGGCCAGAGCCTGCGGGTGCTCGCCGTCAGTCCCGACGACCCGGCCGCACAGGTGAGCCCCGACGTCGTCCTGGGCTCCCACACCGATCTGGACGCCCTGCGCCGGGCCGCCTCCGGAGCCGACGCCCTCACCTTCGACCACGAGCACGTGCCGACCGAACTCCTGCACACCCTCGTGGACGAGGGCGTCACGGTGCTCCCGGGCCCGGAGGCCCTGGTGTGCGCCCAGGACAAGCTGGTCATGCGCCGCCGGCTGGCCGACCTCGGCGCCCCGGTTCCGCGGTTCACCGCCGTGCAGACCGTCGACGACGTCGACGCCTTCGCTGCCGAGATCGACGGACCGGTGGTGATCAAGACCGTGCGCGGCGGCTACGACGGCCGCGGCGTGGTGCTCACCGACAGCGTGGCCGAGGCCCGCGACGCGGTGGGCCGCTACCTGGCCGACGGGGTGCCGGTGCTCCTGGAGGAACGGGTGTCGATGCGCCGCGAGCTCGCGGCGCTGGTGGCCCGCTCGCCCTTCGGGCAGGGCGCGGCCTGGCCGGTGGTGGAAACCGTTCAGCGGCAAGGGATTTGCGTGACCGTGCTGGCTCCGGCCCCCGGGCTGACCGAGGAACTGGCCGCCGAGGCCGAACAACTCGGGCTGCGCATCGCCGAACAGCTCGGGGTGACCGGCGTGCTGGCCGTCGAACTGTTCGAGACGACCGACGGCACCCTGCTGGTCAATGAACTGGCCATGCGGCCGCACAACTCCGGGCACTGGACCATGAACGGTTCGGTCACCAGCCAGTTCGAACAGCATCTGCGCGCGGTGCTGGACTACCCGCTGGGGACGACCCGGCCGATCGCCCCGGTGACGGTCATGGCCAACGTGCTGGGCGCCGCGCAGGCCCCCGCGATGGCGATGGACGAGCGGGTGCACCACCTGTTCGGCCGGATCCCCGACGCGCACGTGCACCTGTACGGCAAGGAGGAGCGTCCCGGCCGCAAGATCGGTCACGTCAACGTGCTGGGCGATGACGTCACAGTGGTGCGGGAACGCGCCGAACGCGCGGCACACTGGTTGTCACACGCGCAATGGACGGATGGCGCGTCGTGACGATGCGGAGCGCAGCGACGAGGAGGAGTGGCGTACGTGACTAAGCCCCGCGTCGGCCTGATCATGGGCAGCGACAGCGACTGGCCGGTGATGCAGGACGCCGCCGGGGCGTTGGCCGAGTTCGAGGTCCCGTTCGAGGTGGGCGTCGTCTCCGCGCACCGCACGCCCGCACGGATGCTGGACTACGCCCAGAGTGCGGCGGGCCGGGGCATCGAGGTGATCATCGCCGGCGCCGGCGGCGCCGCGCACCTGCCCGGGATGGTCGCCTCGGCGACCCCGTTGCCGGTGATCGGCGTGCCGGTGCCGCTGGCCAGACTCGACGGCCTGGACTCGCTGCTGTCGATCGTCCAGATGCCGGCCGGGGTGCCGGTGGCATGTGTGTCGATCGGCGGGGCGCGCAACGCGGGATTGCTCGCGGTGCGGATCCTGGCGTCGGCCGACGCTGACCTGCGGGCCCGGATGGGGGCGTTCCAGGCCGACCTCGAGACGCAGGTTCTGGCCAGGGACCGCGCGCTACGTGAGCGTTTACTGGGTGAGTGAGCGGGACGGTAAAGTTACCCGCGAGTAGCTAGGAGGCAATAATGGCTGGTGATCCGTCTTTCGATGTCTTCCGTTTGCCGGAGGAGCACGAGGAACTGCGGGCCGCGATCCGTGCGCTGTGCGAGAAGGAGATCGCTCCCCACGCGGCGGCCGTCGATGAGGAGGCCCGTTTCCCGCAGGAGGCCCTCAATGCGCTGAACGCGTCGGGCTTCAACGCGGTGCATGTGCCCGAGGAGTACGGCGGTCAGGGTGCGGACTCGGTGGCGGCGTGCATCGTCATCGAGGAGGTCGCCCGCGTCGACGCCTCGGCGTCGCTGATCCCGGCGGTCAACAAGCTGGGCACCATGGGCCTGATCCTGCGCGGCTCCGATGACCTCAAGAAGAAGGTGCTGCCCGAGATCGCCGACGGCAAGATGGCCTCCTACGCGCTGTCCGAGCGCGAGGCCGGAAGTGACGCCGCGTCGATGCGCACCCGCGCCAAGGCCGACGGCGACGACTGGATCCTCAACGGCTCCAAGTGCTGGATCACCAACGGCGGCAAGTCGGCCTGGTACACCGTGATGGCGGTCAGCGACCCGGACAAGGGCGCCAACGGCATCTCGGCGTTCATGGTCCACGAGGACGACGAGGGTTTCACCGTCGGCCCCAAGGAGCGCAAGCTCGGCATCAAGGGGTCGCCCACCACCGAGCTGTACTTCGAGAACTGCCGGATCCCCGGGGACCGGATCATCGGCGATCCGGGCACCGGCTTCAAGACCGCCCTGGCGACCCTCGACCACACCCGGCCCACCATCGGTGCGCAGGCGGTCGGCATCGCGCAGGGCGCCCTGGACGCGGCGATCGCCTACACCAAGGACCGCAAGCAGTTCGGCCGCCCGGTCGCCGACAACCAGGGTGTGCAGTTCATGCTCGCCGACATGGCGATGAAGGTGGAGGCCGCCCGGTTGATGGTGTACTCGGCGGCGGCCCGTGCCGAACGCGGCGAGCCCGACCTGGGCTTCATCTCCGCGGCGTCGAAGTGCTTCGCCTCCGACGTGGCGATGGAGGTGACCACCGACGCCGTGCAGCTCTTCGGCGGCGCCGGCTACACCGTCGACTTCCCGGTCGAGCGGATGATGCGCGACGCCAAGATCACCCAGATCTACGAGGGCACGAACCAGATTCAACGGGTCGTCATGTCCCGCGCGCTGTTGCGGGGCTGAGCTAAAGGGCGGGCCGCAGGTGGGTGATGTCGCCCGCCGACACCGCCACCGTCTGCGCGCCGGTGTCGATGTGCAGCTGGCCGAGATCGTCGAGATCCGTTGCGGTACCGACGATTTCACGGTCTCCCGGGAGCAGTGCCCGCACCCGTGTGCCGAGGGTGACGCTGCGGGCGCGGTAGTCGGCGATCAGGCCGGGGTCGCTTCCGCCGGCTGACCGCCACCGGTCGATGCGTGCCGACAGTTCGGCGAGGATGCCGCCCAGCAACGCGGTGCGGTCCAGCATCGTCGAACCGAGCATCAGCAGCGAGGTGGCCCGCGCGTCGGGGGCCGCGGCGTCGATCTCCTCAGCGGTCAGCGTGACGTTCAGACCCAGACCGATCACGACCACCGGGGCCGGTGCGGCGACCTCGGCCAGGATTCCGCCGAGCTTGCCGTCGGACACCACAATGTCGTTCGGCCATTTCAGTCCCGCCTCGATACCGGTGATGGCGCGCACCGCGTCGGTCACCGCGACACCGGTCAGCAGTGGCAGCCAGCCCCACGCGGACGGGATCAGGCCGGCCGCGTCGACCCCGACCGACAGCGCGATCCCCGACCGCGGGGGAGTGGCCCAGCTGCGTCCCAGGCGGCCGCGGCCGGTGCTCTGATGCTCGGCGACCAGGACCGCTCCGTCGATGTCCGCGCCGGCCGCGTGCCGGGCCAGCAGGTCGGCGTTGGTGGACCCCGTGGACTCCACGACATCGAGGCGGCGCAGGGCCCGGCCGGGCCCGACCAGGTCTCTGCGCACCCCGGCGACGTCCAGTGGCGGGCGGTGCGATGCGTCACTCATGCCTGGAGCCTAAGGAGTCGCCGTTTTTGACGATGACGACGTCCGGGTTAGGTTCTGACGCCATGACTATTTTCTCTTCGCGTCGCGGGGCCGTCCTGCTCGCCGCCGCCATCGCCGCCCCCGCCCTCGGTTTCCCGGCCGTCTCCGCCGCCGATCCCGACGCCGTGCCGCCGGCCATGCTCAACACCACCTGCTCGCTCGACCAGATCATGGCCGCCACCAAGGTGGTCGACCCGGTGGCCTACGGCGAGATCATCGCGAAGTACAACGCGGAGAACCCGTGGGCTCAGGGCGAGATCGTCCGCCACATGAACCTGCTGCTGGAGAAGACTCCCGACCAGCGCCAGGCCGAGGTCGACGAGCTGGCCAACATCTTCCCGGCCTACGTGGGCCTGTTCCGCACCGCGGAACCGACGGCCAACGACGTGGCGGCCAAGTGCCCGACGTTCCCGGCGGTCGACCCGGCCGTGTGGAACGCGGCCGCACCGGCGCCCGCCCCGGTCGCCGCGCCTGAGGCTCCCTCCGCCCCGGCTGCGCCGCAGCCGGCCACGGCGGTCACTCCGGCGGCCTAGCCGCCCCGGCGCGTTCACACCCTCGGGGTCGTGTGGATCGGATAGTCGCTGAACACCAGCGTCAGCCGTAGCGGACCGATCCGCTCCCGCAGTTCCTCGATGGTGCGGGCGCGGATCCGGTCCTGCTCGGCGACCGTCATCGCGCCGGTGTAGGACACCCGCAGGTCGACCTCGACGGTCTTTCCGCGGCTGATGGCACAGGCGTCCACCAGGGTCAGCTCGTGGTCGAGCTCGCCTGCGTGCTCCTCGGAGACCGCAGCGATGGCGGCCCTGACCGCCTCATCCAGGGCCGGGTCCGCCCGTCGGCCCGACAGTCGTCCGAACTCCAGCCGCACCTCGCGGATCGGTTCGCCGACCAGCAGGGCGCACAGGATCAGCACGATGATGCTGTCCGCGATGTCCTTGATGTTGAAGCTCGGCGATGTCAGGAACGTCCCCTCGGGGATGACCGCGACCAGCAGGAACGAGGCGCACAGACCGCCGCTGATCAACGCCGCCATCTTCGAGGCGTTGGCCTCCACGCGCAGCAGCGCCGAGGCGCCGCCCACCGACGCGTTGTTGCGGTCGTGAATCCACTTGAGCGCCAGGCAGATCAGCGCGACGGCGGCGGTGTAGACCGCGGCGAGGCCGAACTCCGGTTCACTGCCCTCCCGGGTGATGAGGTAGTCGATCACCTTCACCGTGTTGGTGACGACGCCGACCACGATCACGCCGAGGATCATCAGCGACCGGAAGAGCGCGTAGAGGTTTTCCAGTGCGAGCCGCCCGTAGGGGGTGTCCGGTTCGGGAGGGCGCACCGCGGCCACGGCCAGGCGCGCGGCGATGAAGGCCGCCCCGGCGTTGATGAGCGAGAGCACACCGTCGAACTGGGTGGCCGACACCCGGGTGATCGAGTAGACCGCGAAGCCGACCACCGCCAGGCCCAGCATCGCGTACATGTAGGTGCGCAGGCTGCGTTGCTCGGCGCGCAGCACGGCGGCCTCCGACGGCTGAGTTGTGTTGGCGCTCATAGGTTTCGGGTCACCTTCTCGGTGAGCCGCCGACGCTCCAGGAGCGCCGGATCCGGGTTGGCCAGCTGGACCAGCGAAGCGCCGGCCGCCAGCACCGCGAGCAGGTGGTCGACGAGCTCGGCGGGTGTGGACCACGCCTTGTCCGACATCACCCGGTCACCGGCGGACAGACCCTGGTCAGCGGCACTGCGCCGGGCCTCGGCGAGCACGTCGCCGACCGACCGGCCGGCCAGCGCCGGTCCGGGTGTGCGTTCGGGAACCACGGCGTCGCCGTGCACCCGCACGGCCGTCGCGTAGTCGGTAACCCCGATGGGCAGGTCGTCGGCCGGCCGTCCGAAAGGGTCCAGCGACAGCGCGGCGACCTCACCGCCGGCCACCGCGCCGTCGGCTTCGTCGAGCCGGTCGGAGGTGCACAGGGCGAGGTCGGCGGGGCCCTCCAGCACGGCTTCAGCCCCGATCCACCAGATCCCCAGCAGCACCGCCGCGGTCTGCCAGTGGGCGGGCAACAGCACGGCGACCCGGCTGCCCGGCCCGGCGCCGAGCTCGTCGCGCAGCAGGTTCGCGGTCTTGGCCGCCCAGTTCGCCAGCGTCACGGTCGACACCTCGATCCGCTCGCCGGTGGCGTCGTCGTAGTAGGTGATCCGCGGACCCATCCGGTCCGTGCCGAGCAGGGGATCGAGCAGTAGGTCGGTCAGCGTCGGCATCGGTGCATCAGTTGACGCATTTCGGGTCGTTGGACCCCGCGGTGATCACCGGGGACGGCGGCGGGGCCTGCTCGGCGGTCTGGCTGGCGGCGGCCTTGTCGACGGCGGCGCTGGTCGGCAGCGTCCCGTCCTGGCCGGAGCCGGGCCCGTCGTAGCCGTCGGCGAGCACCACCTGCACGGTGCCGGGCGGCACCGAGGCGTCGGCCTTCACCGGCAGGCCGCCGAGTTCCTTGGCCACCGCCTGCGCGCCCTGGTCGTCCTCCGTGGCCGCGAGCACCTGGCTCTCGGTGACCTTGCCCTTGTCGTTGTTGCCGGCGGTGCCGCCGGTGAACCCGGACGCGGTCAGCCGGTCCAGCACCGCGCCTGCCAGGCCGTTGACCTCGCTGTCGTTGAGCACGTCGACGGTGGTCTGCTCGCGGGAGTAGGCGACCTCGGCGGTCTTGCCCTCGTCCTGGTCGTGCAGCAGGCCGTTGACCCACTCGTGCACCTGCGTCGGGTCGACCGTCACGACCGACTGGCTTCCGTCGTCGCTCCAGCCGTCCTCGGCCAGCACCGGGATGGTGGCGAACGCGACGTTGCCGCCGGCGAGCCGCTGCAGCTGGTTGAGGAAGTCCATCACATCCCAGCCCGAGGAGATCACCACCGAACGCTGGATGGCGTCCTCGAGGCGGTTCATGGTGGACCGGCTGCGCAGCGTCTTGCCCGAAATGACTTGGTGGGCAAGGGAAGCCATCACCACCTGCTGGCGCACCACCCGGTCGAGATCGCCGCGCGGCAGGTCGTGGCGCTGACGCACGAAACTGAGCGCCTGCGGACCGTCCAGGCGCTGCCAGCCGGCCGGGAAGTCCGCGCCCGAAAGCGGTTCGTTCACGGCGTCTTTCAAGCACACCTCGACGCCGCCGAGTGCGTCGGTGATGAGCGAGAAGCCCAGCAGGCCGATCTCGGCGTAGTGGTCCACCGTCACACCGGTGAGGTCGGCGACGGTCTTGATCAGGGCGTTGCGGCCAGCCTCGACGGCCTGCGGTTCGGCCTGCGCCGCGTCCATGCCCTGGCCCTCGACCAGTTCCTTCATCTTGTCCAGCTTGGTCTGGCCGTAGACGCCGTTGATCTTGGTCTTGCCCAGATTCCCCGCCTCGACGTAGGAGTCCCGTGGGATGGAGATGGCGGTGGCCGAACGGCCGTTGTCCGGGATGCGCACCAGGATGATGGTGTCGGTGTTGGTGGCGGTCTCGTCGCCGGCATGCAGTTCGGCCAGTTCCTCGGCCGACAGCGGGTTGCCGTGCGCGTCGGTGCGGCTGTCCATGCCGACGAGCAGGATGTCGGTGGCGCCGTCGTCGCCGCCGCCGGTGCCGCCCAGCAGTGCGGTGGTGAAGTGGAAGATCCCGCTCTCGAAGGACCGGACCGAGCCCCAGGCCACCCCGGTGCCGAGCAGGATCATGACCGCGAGCAGCGCCATGACGGTCCGGCCGACCGGTCGGCCGCGCGTCACTGCCGTCACTTCCGTCTCATCTGGCACCTGCCCAGGCTACTGGGGACCCGGCCGCATCCCCGGTAGCCCAAACCGGCGTGCCAGACTCGTCCGGTGCCGGAACGGATGGTCGTCACGGGCGCGGCAGGCCAGGTCGGCGGATTTCTGGCTGCTGAGGCCGCCCGGCAGGGATACGACGTGGTCGCCCTGGCACGTAGAGACCTCGACATCACCGAGTCGGTTGCCGTCGACCGCCATGTCGAGGGCGCCGGCGTGGTGGTGAACTGCGCGGCGTTCACCAACGTCGACGCCGCCGAGGCCCAGCCCGACGCCGCCTACGCGATCAACGCCGTCGGCCCGGGAAACCTGGCCCGCGCGTGTGCCCGGGCCGGAGCGCGGCTCATCCACATCTCCACGGACTACGTGTTCAGTGGGGACCTGGGCCGTCCCTACGAGATCTCCGACCCGACCGGTCCGCTGAGCGTCTACGGGCGCAGCAAGCTCGACGGCGAACTGGCCGTCCACGCCGAACTGCCCGAGGCCCACGTCGTCCGCACGTCCTGGGTGTACACCGGGGCCTCGGGGCACGGATCGGACTTCGTCGCGGTGATGCGCCGGCTGGCCGGTGAGGGCCGCGCCATCGACGTGGTGGCCGACCAGACCGGCTCGCCGACCTACGTCAAGGACCTGGTGGGCGCGCTGCTCGAGGTGGCGGCCGGGACGGTCCGTTCGCCGATCCTGCATGTCGCCAATGCCGGCACCGCCAGCCGCTTCGACCAGGCCCGCGCGGTGTTCGCCGGTGTCGGTGCCGACCCGGAGCGGGTCCGCCCGGTCGACACCGCCGCGTTCCCGCGCCCGGCGCACCGCCCGGTGTTCTCGGCGCTGTCGATGACGGAGTCGGCCCGGGCGGGCCTGACCCCGCTGCGCCCCTGGCGTGACGCATTGAACGCCGCGCTTGCCGCGGCCGCCGGGGACGGACCGATAATCTCAACGCCGTGAACGACGACGAGGCCCTCACGGTCGTGACCGTCGCCTATTCGTCGGGTTCGCACCTCGACCGGTTTCTGTCCTCGCTGACCGTGGCCACCGAACGGCCGCTGACGGTGATCATCGCCGACAACGGGTCCACCGACGGCGCCCCGGAGGAGGCGATCGAGCGCTATCCGGGAACCATCCTGCTGCGCACCGGCGGCAACCTGGGCTACGGCACCGCGGTCAACCGGGGCGTGGCCAGGGTTCCGGCCGACCAGGAGTTCGTTCTGGTGGCCAACCCCGACGTGGTGTGGGGGCCGGGGAGTATCGATGCCCTGCTGGACGCCGCCCGGCGCTGGCCCCGGGCCGGCACGCTGGGGCCGCTGATCCGCGATCCCGACGGCGCGGTGTACCCGTCGGCACGCCATCTGCCGAGCCTGGTCCGTGGCGGCATGCACGCGGTGGTGGGCTTCGTCTGGAAGGCCAACCCGTGGACCAAGTCCTACCGCCAGGAGGGCCTGGAACCCAGCGAACGGCCGGTCGGCTGGCTGTCGGGTTCGTGTCTTCTGGTGCGCCGCAAGGCCTTTGACACCATCGGTGGATTCGACGAGCGGTACTTCATGTACATGGAGGACGTCGACCTCGGTGACCGGATGAATCGCGCAGGCTGGCTCAACGTCTATGTGCCCGGCGCCGAGATCCTGCATGACAAGGGGCATTCGACCGGCCGTGATCCCGGCCGGAACCTGCGCGCCCATCACGACAGCACCTACATCTATCTGTCGGATCGGCATTCGGGGTGGTGGCAGGCCCCGTTGAGGTGGACGATGAAGGGCGCCTTGCGGGTGCGGGCTCGAGCGGCCGTGCGGAAATCCCGCCGGGAACTGACTGGAGGAATGCGATGACCAACGCGACGGAGGAGTCGAAAATCCGGGTGGATCCCCGACGGGTCGATGCCGTCGTTCTTGTGGGCGGCAAGGGAACCCGGCTGCGGCCGCTGACCCTGTCGGCGCCCAAGCCGATGCTGCCCACCGCAGGGGTGCCGTTCTTGACCCACCTGCTGGCGCGGATCGCGGCGACTGGTATCGAGCACGTCGTCCTGGGCACCTCCTACAAGGCCGAGACGTTCGAGGAGGAGTTCGGCGACGGCTCCAAGCTCGGCCTGCAGATCGACTACGTCGTCGAGAGTGAGCCGCTGGGAACCGGCGGCGGCATCGCCAACGTGGCCTCCAAACTGCGCAACGACACCGTGATGATCTTCAATGGCGACGTGCTCTCGGGCGCCGACCTCGGCGCGATGCTGAACAAGCACCGCGACTGCGAGGCCGACGTCACCCTGCACCTGGTCCGGGTTAGCGACCCGAGGGCCTTCGGATCGGTCCCGACCGACGCCGACGGAAATGTGTTGGCATTCCTGGAGAAAACCGAGGATCCGCCGACCGATCAGATCAACGCCGGCACCTACATCTTCAAGCGCAGCGTCATCGACCAGATCCCCCGCGGCCGCGAGGTGTCGGTGGAGCGCGAGGTCTTCCCGGCGTTGCTCAGTGGCGGGGCGAAGGTGTGCGGTTACGTCGACATGTCCTATTGGCGCGACATGGGCACCCCGGAGGATTTCGTCCGCGGCTCGGCCGACCTGGTCCGCGGCATCGCGCCCTCGCCGGCGCTCGGCGGAAAGCGCGGGGAGAGCCTGGTGCACGACGGCGCCTCGGTCGCTCCCGGGGCGCTGCTGTACGGCGGCACCGTGGTGGGCCGCGGCGCGGAGATCGGCGCCGGGGTGCGGCTCGACGGCGCGGTGATCTTCGACGGCGCCCGGATCGAGCCCGGCGCGGTGGTCGAACGCTCGATCATCGGGTTCGGCTCGCGCATCGGGCCGCGCGCGCTGATCCGCGACGGGGTGATCGGCGACGGCGCCGACATCGGTGCGCGGTGTGAACTGCTGCGCGGGGCGCGGGTGTGGCCCGGCGTGCTGATCCCGGACTGCGGAATCAGGTATACGTCTGACATTTGACGGCCTACGCCGTCGGGCGACGTTTGACGGCCTACGCCGTCGGGCGACGTTTGACGGCCGCCACCAGTTGCGCGAGCCCGTTGTCGAATTCCACCGGCGCTTCGTCGATCGGCCACCAGCGCAGGTCCAGTGACTCGTCGCTGATCACCTCCTCGGCGTCATCGGGGGCGTAGGCCAGGAACTGCAGGTCCAGGTGGCGGGTCGGTACGCCCAGCGAGCAGGTGAGCGGGTGGACGTGGATGGCGGCCAGTTGGGGTTCGAGTCGCAGGCCGTGAATGCCGGACTCCTCGACGGCTTCGCGTAGGGCGGCGGAGGTGATGTCGGCGTCGGACTCCTCGCAGTGCCCGCCCAGTTGCACCCAACGGCCTAGCCGCGGATGCAGGGTCAGCAGCACGTCGGTGCCGCGCACCACGAGGGTCGACGCGGTGATATGTCCTGGGACGCAGGACCTTCGGCACGCATCGGGCCGGGCGTCGAGGAAGGCCAGCAGGGAATGGCGCAGGGCATCCTGCCCGGGGTCGGGGGCGTTCCAGTCGTTCAGGGCGGCGACCACGGAGGAGTGCAGGGCCGACGGCGCGGCTCCTCCTCCGGGCGCGTCGCCCGGCATCGTCGTCCGCGCGCTCATCGGCGGACCAGAAGATCGCCGGGTCTCCCCGGTTCCCTGGGCTCCGGCGGCTCCTCTGCGTAGCCGATCGCGATGGCGCCCAACGGTTCCCAGTCCGGCGGTAGGTCCAGCACCGTACGCACCACGTCGGGCGAGAAGATCGTCGAGCCGATCCAGCAGCTGCCCACACCGCGCGCCGCCAGCGCGACCAACAGACCCTGGACGGCAGCTCCGACGGCGACGGTGAACATCGTGTGCTCGGCTTCGGTGCGTCTGGCATCCGGATAGCTGTGCGCGCCGTCTGGAACGACGAACGGGATCACGACTTCCGTTGCGTCATAGAGGATCTGGCCCTTGGCGATGCGTCGCTCGACGGCCTCGGCGGGCAGGCCGTCATTCATCAGATCCGAGCGCCAGGCGTCCTTCATCCGGTCTAGCAGAGTCCTGCGCAGGTCGTGATCGGCGAGCCAGACGAATCGCGCCGGTCGGGTGTGATGCGGCGCCGGGGCGGTCAGCGCGTCGGCCACCGCGGCCTCGATGAGCTCCGGCTCCACCGACCGGTCGGCAAACCGGCGCACCGACCGGCGCAGGAGCTGGGCCTGCCGGCGGCCCACCTCAATCGCCTCGGCGGTGCCCAGCCAGAAGAGGTCGTCGACCCCGCCGCGCAGCAGATTGGCGGCGGTGGACCCGTCATCGGGGACTGAAAGCCCGCGGACCACCGCGACCGGGACCGCGGTGAGCTTGCCCTTGACCAGGTCCGCGGCCGCCGCCACCTCGTCGGCAACCGCCACTTCGGTGACCAACAACTCGTTGCCGTGGTTGTCGCGGACACCGGCATAGCCGTGCAGCACCGCCAGCCCGGATGATCCGATGGCGGCGTCGATCTGCCCGTTGCGCCATGCCCGGCCCATCGTGTCGGTGACGACGACGGCGACGTCGACACCGCGGCGTTCCCGCAGCGCCGCCCGCAGCTCGGCGGCGCTGGCATCCGGATCCTCCGGGAGCAGCGCCAGTTCGGTGGTGCCGATGTTCGAGCCGTCGACCCCGGCCGCGGCCTGGACGAGTCCGTGGCGGTTCTCGGTGATCAGCGTCCGGCCCTTCCGGGCCAGCACGCGCACCGCCTCGGTGTCGATCAGCTTGCGGCGCAGCGCGTCTCGTTCCTCCGGGTCGGACGGTGCAGGGACGATGCGGCCCTCGCACTTGGACACCACCTTGCTGGTGACGACGACGACATCGCCGTCCCGCAGCCACGGGGCGGCGTCGGCGATGGCGGCGGCCAGGTCGTCGCCCGGGCGGAATTCCGGAAGGCCGGTGACGGGGAGGATCTCAAGGGGTGCGGCGGTGCCATGGTCGCCGCTCACAGCGTGACCCCGGCCAGTTCCAGTCCGGCCCGTACCATCTCCGCCGTCTTATCCGGGTCGGTCATCAGCAGGGGTATGGCGGCCACCGTCACAGCCGGGACATCGGCGTGGTCGCTCTCGTGCACGAGCCAGTAGTCCAGCAGACCGGTCCCCGACCGCGCACCGTAATGCCGGCCCACCGCCTCGGAGGTGGTCTCGACCCCGATCACCGAGAGGCACTCATCGGCCATGCCGCGCAACGGTTTTCCGCTGACGATGGGGGAGTAACCGATGACGGGCGCCGGGGTGGAACGCAGAGCGGCGCGGATGCCGCCCACGGCAAGCGTGGCGCCGATGCTCACCACCGGGTTGGAGGGAGCCAGCAGCACGACGTCGGCACCGGTGATCGCGTCGACGACCCCGGGGCCCGCCTGCGCGGTCTCGGCGCCGATGAAAGCGAAGCTGTGCGTGGGGATTTGGGCCCGGTAGCGAACCCACCACTCCTGGAAGTGGATGGCCTTGCGGTCGCCGGTGTCGGGATCGGTGACGACGACGTGGGTCTCGCATCGGTCGTCGCTGGCCGGCAGCAGTGTCGCCCCGGGCGACCACCGGTCGCACAGGGCCTCGGTCACCTGTGACAGCGGATAGCCGGCGCGCAGCATCTGGCTGCGGACGAGGTGGGTCGCCAGATCCCGATCGCCCAGTCCGAACCAGTCGGGCTGCACACCGTAGGCCGCGAGTTCCTCTTTGGCGTGCCAGGTTTCGTCCCGGTGGCCCCAACCACGCTCGGGGTCGATGCCGCCGCCGAGGGTGTACATGCAGGTGTCCAGATCGGGACAGATCCGCACGCCGTACATCCAGGCGTCGTCACCGATGTTGACCACCGCGGTGAGCTGATGATCGCCGTCGCCGTCCGGAACCGCGAACTGGCCGAGACCGAGCAGGCGCTGCACGCCGAGCAGGAAGCGGGCACCGCCGATTCCGCCGACGAGAACGGTGACTTTCACATCGACCGACACTAGCCGCGAGGACGATGCGGTTCGCACGGGCAGGCGCTCATGCGGCGGGGCGAAGGCCCGCCGCGACGCGCCGAGTAATCACAGTGATGTAACTCGCATGACACGCCGCGGCGTCGACACGCCGTATCAGGTAACAAAAGTGGTAGTGAAATCGCCTGAACGGCTTGACCTCAATAGGTTGGCAATGTCTAATCACAGCAGTGTCATTCCCGGTCAACCAGCCGATTTCGGTGCCGCAGACCGTGATTCGACCAAATGTTCGAATGGTTTTCGGAAATTGAAGAAATCGAATCTCGGCGAGGAGGCGGACATGACCTATGAGCATTTCCTCGGTGTGCTCGGCACCGGGCACACTGCAGTTCCGTCAGCGGGCTTGTCGGGCGCGGCGCGCGCTCACCTGACGCTGGTACCCGATCCGGTCGACCCGTTCGTCGGTCTGACCCCAGACGACGATCTATGGCAGGAGAATGCGCTGTGCGCGCAGACCGATCCGGAGGCCTTCTTCCCGGAGAAGGGTGGATCCACCCGCGAGGCCAAGCGGATTTGCCAGGGTTGCGAGGTGCGTGACGCCTGCTTGGATTACGCGCTGGCCAATGACGAGCGGTTCGGCATCTGGGGCGGTCTGTCCGAGCGGGAGCGCCGGCGCCTCAAGCGCGGAATCATCTGAGCGCGTGGACTCAAGTCGTCACACCCATCAGTCGTCGGGGTCCATGCTCGGGTCGATAACCGAGGGTTCGACCCCCAGATAGGTGGCCACCTGAGCCACCAGAATCTCATGCAGTAGATCGGTCAAGTCGACCGAATCCTTAGCTCGCCGCTCAATCGGCTTGCGGAACAACACTATTCGGGCCCGCGTGGCGTTACCGCGGACGTCCACTCCCGCCGGAATGAGCCGCGCCAGCGCAATCGGGCCGTCGGCCACCACCTCCGGCGGCCACTGCACACTGTCGGGATCCTTGGGTGCGATGCGGGGGATCTCATCGACGGCAACGTCGATCTCGGCAAGCCGCTGATGCCACCGGCGCTCGATCGGCTCGTAGGCCTCCAGCACCGCCATGTCGAACCGCTCAGCCCTGCTGCGCCATCCCGGAACTGTCGGGGGAAGCAGTGGGCCGCGCATTTCACGCCCGCGCCGCGAGCCTCCGCTTGACCCGCCGCCGCGCCGGGAACTGCGGGAATCGGCCATGGACGCCGATCGTAACGGTTGTACATCGGCGTCCCGAAGGCTGCGCGTGTCCGGCGTCACAGGTCATTGCTGCGCGATAGCCTCACCGGCGTGAATGTTCCCCGTCGCTGCAGCCGGCCCGGCTGCGGGCACTACGCGGTGGCAACGCTGACGTACGTCTACTCGGACTCCACCGCCGTGGTGGGACCGCTGGCTACGGTGCGCGAGCCGCATTCCTGGGACCTGTGCCTGGGGCACGCCAGCCGGATCACCGCTCCGCGCGGCTGGGAACTGGTGCGCCACGCCGCGCCCCTGCCGACCAACCCCGACGAAGACGATCTGGTCGCTCTTGCCGAGGCAGTTCGGGAGCGGGGAGTGGCCGGCGGGTCGCCGATGCCGGGGTTCTCCGACCCGATCGGCACGGCGCAGGCGTCGTCGGTTCCCCGTGCCGCGGCTATTCCCACGGCCCAACGATCTCCCGGAAACGGCCGTCGCCGTGGGCATCTGCGGGTTCTGCCCGACCCGGGGGACTAGCCTGCGGCGAGGTCCCAGCCGCCGTCGTCCAGTAGTCGTTCGGGGTGGTGGTAGTCGTTGGTGCCGCCGGGTAGGGGGATTTGTGGGGGTGGGCGCCATTCCGTGGTGCCGTCTGGGCGTTTTCGGGTGGTCCAGCCGCCGGGTTTGACGAGCGGGTGGTGTTGTCCGCAGGCGAAGGTGAGGTCGTCGATGTCGGTGCGGCCGCCGTCGGCCCATTCGTCGACGTGGTGGACTTCGCTGAGGTAGCCGGGCATGTCGCAGCCCGGGGCGGTGCAGCCGCGATCTTTGGCGTGTAGCACGATGCGTTGATCGGCGGTGGCGATGCGGCGGGTGCGGCCGAGATACAGCGCGCGCTCGGTGTGTCTATCGAAGACGCAGAGGTAGTGGTAGGCGTGGGCGGCCATGCGGATGA
>WBZO01000746.1_pt1 | contig 61805 bp, 53 predicted proteins | sample 5204261 | NCBI WGS metagenome assembly WBZO01 (sample SAMN12412400, study PRJNA552823) | activated sludge metagenome | isolation source: activated sludge from anammox sidestream of wastewater treatment plant... | place: USA: North Carolina | collected 2017-09
TGGTGTGAGCTTGGCGTTAGCGTGCAAGAGGACCTCCTGGGGTGGTTGGCGTGGTAACCACACCTTCCCCAGGAGGTCCCCTTCGATCACTCCGTGCTAACAACCTCTATGGACGTCACAGCTAGCGGTCCGTACCGTCGGCGCCCTTCGGGCCCCGTATCGAACCCCGGCGCGCGAACCACGTCGCGTCGCCCTCGTCGCGCGGACGCGCCGGCGCGGGCACGGGCGTGAAGCCGCAGCGCAGCATGAAGTAGAGACCGCGCCCGTTGGTCCGCGGCACGCGCACGAACATCGGCCGGTAGCCCTCCGCGGCGAGCTTCCGTTCCGCGGCGAGCACCGTCTTCGTCGAGGTCGCCCGACCTCGCGCCTCGCGCGCCGTCGCCACGGCGAGGAGCGCCGCCTGCCCGGCCCTTGGGCAGTCGCGCCGCACGAGGGCGACACCCACGAGCTCCCCGCTTTCACGGACCTCGAACCAGTCGCCCGCCGCCTCGGGCATCTCGGGAGCGGCCGAGCGGTCGTGGCCGTCCGTGAGCGCACGGACGAGCGCGGGTTGCGCCGCGATCCATGCGCCCTCGGACCGCACGAGCGAGACGCCCAGGTAGCGCGTCCAGACGCCACCCCGCGCGCTCACGGCAGCCAGCGCTCCACGTGGCCCGCCAGCGCGTCGGCCTTCATCGTGCGTACCTCGCAGTCCGGCAGGCCGTCCAGGAACGTCTCGCCGTACTGCCGCCGCACGATGCGGGAGTCGAGGACGACGAACACGCCTCGATCCGTCGAGCCGCGGATCAGCCGGCCGAAGCCCTGCCGGAACCGGAGCACAGCCTGCGGGAGCGCGTACTCGCCAAAGGGATCCTCGAACTGGTTGGAGCGGCCTTCGTAAACCGGGTCGGTCGGCACCGGGAACGGCAGCCGCGCGATCACGATCTGCGACAGCGCCTCACCGGGCACATCGACGCCCTCCCAGAACGCCGCGGTACCGAGGAGCACGGACCGAGGTCGCTCGTTCAGCAGCCGCAGCAGCCGCTGCGGAGAGCCATCCACGCTCTGCGCGAAGACGTTGATGTCGTCCTCGGCGAGCAGATCGCGGAGCGCCGCCGCGGTCGACCGGACGGCAGCGTGGGAGGTGAACAGCACCAGCGTCCGCCCTCGCGCCGCCCGGACCACGTCGGCGATGGTCTGCTGCAACGAGGTGTCGTAGGAAGGCATCCCGGGCTCCGGGAGGTCGTCCGCAAGCAGCGCGACGACCGCGCGGCGGTAGTCGTACGGCGACTCCACGAGCAGCGTGTCCGCCTCGTCGAGGCCGAGCCGGCGCACGGCAAAGTCGAACGAACCGCCCGCGGTGAGGGTCGCGCTCGTCGCCAGGACGGTGGACCGGTCACCGTAGAGGTCGTCCATCAGCCGTGGCGCCACCTCGAGCGGCGCACGGCCGAGGCGGATGTCGCCCTCGGCGCGGGTCACCCAGGTGACCTCCTCCCGCGAGGGCCGCAGCACCGTGCGCAGCAGCGTGTCGCGTGCCATCGCGACGGCTTCCGCGTGCCGGGCCACCTCGGCGCGCAGCCCGTCGCCCTGCAGCGCCCCCTCGGCTTCGAGCGCATCGGCCGTCTGGCGGACCTGGTGGAGCCGGTCGCCGATGATCTTCAGGCCGAGGTCCACGTTCACGGCGATGGTCTCCACCTCCTCCCACGCCGCCTGGCCCCGGCGCGCCGGCGTGAGCGAGATGTCCGAACGCGGGGCACCCTCCTCGGCCAGCTCGTTCACGAAGGCGCGCAGCAGCTCCGTGAGCGAACGAACCTGGTCGCGGGTGCCATTCACAGCAATTTCGATCTGCTCAGCAAGGGGAGCGAGGCCGGCGATCGGCGAGAGTGCGAGCACCTCGCCGCCGGACGAGAGCCCCTGCAGGCGCCGAGCGAAGGCTGGCTCGCCGTGACGGTCAACCATCCCCAGCGCATCGACGATGTCCCGCAGCTCCTTCATCCCGATGGTCGCGCTGAACTGCTGCGTCGCGACGTCCTCCAGCCGATGGGCCTCGTCGATCACCAGGTGATCGAACGGGGGCAGGACCTGGTCATCGCGCGCGGCGTTCACCAGCAGGAGCGAGTGGTTCGCGATCACGATGTGGGAAGCCGCCGCCCGCTGGCGTGCGCGGAGGAGGAAGCACGAGCCGTCGCGCACGTAGGCACAGCGCCGCGCGAGGCAGTCCGTCTCCTCGGCGGAGATCTGCGACCAGAGCGGACGCTCCTGCGAGGTCATGTAGAGCTCGGCGAGGTCGCCGGTGTGGGTCTCCGGCAGCCAGGCGGCCACCCGCGCGAAGAGACGCACCTCGGCCTCGGTGCGCGGAGAGGTGTCCTGGCGCACCTGCGCCCAGCGCTCCAGGCAGAGGTAGTTGCCGCGCCCCTTGAGGACAGAGATGCGCGCGCCGCCGCTCTCGCCGCGGTCACGCAGGTACGCCTCGACGAGCGCCGCGGAGGCGGGCGCGTCGCGCTGGGCGAGCTGGTCCTGCAGGTTGAGCGTGTGCGTGCTCACCACGACCCGGTCACCGTTCCGCACCGCGTGCAGCAACGACGGCACGAGGTAGGCCATCGACTTTCCGGTACCCGTGCCGGCCTCCACCGCGAGGTGTCCTCCATCGCGCAGCTGCGCCGCCACAGCGCGCGCCATCGCGACCTGGGAACGCCGTGGCTCGTAAGAGGGAAAGAGCTGGGGCCGCTCGCTCGCGATGGCGAACACGGCGTCGATCTCGTCGGGCGAGGTGACGATGCGCTCGGTGCGCGGGGTGAGCGGCTCGTACCGCTCGCGCGTCGGAGCGAGCGGGAGCGCTGCCATGATCGCGAGCGCCTCCTCGGCGCTGATCGACGCGCCGCCCCCACGGGCGAGGGCGTCGTCGATGAGGGCGATCACGCCCCAGCCCGCGCGCGCCGCGAAGCCGCGCAGCTCGACGAGCAACGAGCGGGGCATCGACTCGAGGCGCGCGAGGAGCGCGAGGAAGATGTCGCGCGTGGCCTCGGCGTCCGCGAGCGCGCGGTGCGCGACGGGCATCGCGATCCCCAGCACCTCCGCGATCTTGCCGAGGTTGAGGCGGTCCGCGGTCGGCAACAGGACAGAGGCGAGTTCCCACGTGTCGAAGGAGGGGGCGTAGACGTGCACCCGCTCCGCCTCGAGGAACGCGATGTCGAAGGCGATGTTCTGGCCGACGATGGGCAGGTCACCGATGAACGCCCGGACCTCGTCCCGCACCTCGGAGAACCTCGGCGCGCCGGCGACGTCCGCGTTCGAGATGCCAGTGAGCTCCTGCACCTCGATCGGGATCTGCCGTCCCGGGTTCACGAAGGTGCGGTAGTTCTGGACGCGTCCGGAGCGGTCGAACCGCGTGGCGCCGACCTCGATGATGAGGTCGTGTTCCACGTTCAGGCCCGTGGTCTCCAGGTCGAGGGCGACGAACTCGTCGAGCACGCAGTGCAGCCTTCCCGGCTACGGTTCACTCGCCCATTCTGCCGGGTCGGAGAGCGTCGATGGGGAGGCGATTGGCGCGGGGTGCGAAGCGGAGCGGTTACTCCTGCTGCGCCTGCTCGATCGAACCGTCCTCCAGCCGGACCCAGCGCCCCGACCGCGTCCGGTGGACGGCCTCGAAGCGGGCGGCGTGCAGCTCCTCCAGGAACTCCTCGGGCGTGGAGATGCCTGGCTTGGTGAAGCCGGTCGCGAACGTCGCGACGCCGCTGGAGGAGTGCGCGTCCGATCCGCCGGTGGTCGGCAGGCCCAGGATGTTGGCGACCTCGAGCGCGAAGTAGTTCTCCTGCGGCGTGTTCGCGCCGTTGCCCACCTCGATCGCATGGACGACCTTGAAGACCGGCATCGTCTCCGCCGCCTGTTGCGGCGTCAGCTCGAACTTCTCGCCGGTACGCATCGCCGTCACCGGGTCGAACAGGCGCCGGAACGGGTGCGCGACGATCAGGAACCCACCCAGCTTGTCGAGCTCCTCGCGCAGCTTCTCCGCCCGGCGGATGCCCTGCAGGTACGACGGCAGGCCGATGGCCAGCATGTGGCCCATGTCCGTGGAGACTTCCATCCCGAAGTTCACGAACACGTCGGGATGCTCGTCCCGGAACGCCTTTCGCTGGTGCGGCTCAAGCACCTTGTCGTGCTCGGCCAGGTTGACGCCACGCAGGCCGATGTTCTGCGCGATGCCCATCAGCTCGTGCGGATCCAGCATGGAGTCCGACGACGTCGGATTCGTGTGGATGTGCATGTCGACGATCGAGCCGGTCTTACCGTCGTGGAGTTCCAGCGGGAACCTCCCCCATCTGTCGTCCCCTCGTTGGGTGGACGTGCCCTTGAGGTTGGCAGAGTCTACGGGCCGCCCCCTTCTCGGGCTACCCGCCGAGCGCGAGCGCTATCGCCCGAGATTCCTAATTGTTATGTCTAATACTAGCGGTCGATGGATCCGAGCACCGGCAGGACGACGCCGAACGACAGCGCAGCGATCGTGAGGACCACGAGCACGATCGGCGCCTCGGCGGTGCGGACCCGCCCCCGGACGAAGGCATAGAGCCCCGCAACGACCACCGCCCCGCCACCGACGACCAGGGCGAACCGGACGGCCGCATCGGAACCCCCGGCGCGATGGAACAGCGCCCCGAGGATGAGCCCGACGAGCGTGAACGTGAGCGTGAGGCCGTTCGCGAGGATCATGCCGAGGACCGGGAGCTTCGGCCTTCCCACCACCCTCGCCGCCAGACCCGGGCGGCGTACCGCGACGACCAGCACGGCGCCCGTCCCGACGATCCCGGCGAGGGCCCCGGCGATCCAGCCGGCGAGCAGGGAGCGGGCGAGTTCGGCGTCCACCTAGCCGCGCACCTCGAGCGGCTCGATCGCCGTGGCGGCCGCCCGGCCGAGCGTCCGGGCCTCGAACACCGTGGCGCCGACCGCCCGGAAGTCGCGACGCAGCTCGGACGCCTTCGCGTCCTCGCGAATGAAGAGGAACACGGCGGGCCCGGAGCCGCACAGGTGCAACTGCATCGCGCCTGCCTGTCCGTAGCGAGCGAAGTGCGCCACGAGCTCGGGCTCAGTACGCTCGATGACCGCCTCGAAGGCGTTCACGAGGTCGGTCGTCGGAGGCGGCGCCTTGCGCGCAATGCGTGCCGCAAGTCGCTTCGCCCGCTCGCCGCTCGTGAAGTCATGCGGATGCAGTGCGCCGTAACGGCGGGCGGTCTTGTTCCCGGCACTCGGCACGGGCGGCACGAGGACGAGCAGACGCAGTGGCGTCACGTCGCGGAGTGGCTGCACCCGCTCACCCCGGCCGGTGCAGCGCGCGGTGCCGCCATGCAGGAAGAACGGGACGTCAGAGCCGACCGTGCTCGCGATCGCCTCGAGGCGACTCATCGGCCACTCGAGCTGCCACAGGTGGCTCAGCCCGCGGATCACCGCGGCCGCATCGGACGAACCGCCTCCGAGGCCGGCCGGTGAAGGGATGCGCTTCTCGACGGTGATCCGGAGGTCGGGCGAGCGTCCCGCTGCCTCGGCGACACGGATCGCCGCCAGGCGCGAGAGGTCGCCTTCCGGGTCGATGCCGGCCGCGTACTCACCCTCGAGCGATACCTCGATCCCGGCGCCGGCCGCGCGGGGCTCGATCGTGACGCGGTCGGCGAGGTCGATCGTGCACATCACCGTATCGACCTCGTGGAAGCCATCCGGGCGCTTCCGAAGAACCTCCAGCGCAAGGTTGATCTTCGCCGGCGCCAGAAGCCGGATGCCACCTTGGAGAGCGGCCTCACTCATCGTCGAACTCCGCCTCGAACACCGCGGGCCCGTCGTCGAGCTCGTCCTCCGCCGCGTCCGCAAGGTCCGCGCGCTCGATCACGTCGAGCTCGCCCGGGAAGCGCTCGATGAACGCACGGAACACGCGCTCCCAGTCGTGGAGCGAGAGGTGCTGAGGACGTGCCGCCGGGTCGATGCCCGCGTCGTCGAGCATCGCGAGGATCTCCTCGCGCGGCAGGCCGCTCTCGTCGACGAGGCTGTTGTGGATCTGCTTCCGGGGCTGGGCGAACCCGGCCCGCACGATGTGGAAGAACGCCTCGATCTCGCCCGGCGTCAGGTCGAGCGCCGGCCGGTCGAACCGCTCGATCTCCACCACCGCGGACTGCACCTCGGGCGGTGGCCAGAACGCCTGCCGCGGCACCGGGACGAGCAGGCGCGGCTGCCCGTAGAGCTTGATCGAGGTCGAGAGCAGTGACTCCCGGCCGGCGCCGCCCACCATCCGGAGGGCTACCTCGCGCTGGACGAGGATCACGATGCGCTGGGGGGCGGGGTCCGCCTCGAGCAGCTTCCGGACGATCGGCTGGGTGATGTAGTACGGCAGGTTGCCGACGGCGACGTACGGCACGAGCGGCGGCTCGGCGCCCGACTCCTCCAGCAGCTCGATCGGCTCGAACTCGAGGACGTCCGCCGCGAGGAGGTGCAGGCCGGGGTACTGGCGGAGCCGCTCGCGCGTCAGCGCGGCAAGCTCCTCGTCGAGTTCGATCGCGACGACCTGCTTCGCGCGCTTCGCAAGCTCCTCCGTGAGCCCGCCCGGCCCGGCGCCGATCTCGAGCACCAGGACGCCAGGATCGTGCACCGCCGCATCCGCGATGTCGCCCAGCAGGAACTCGTCCACCAGGAAATGCTGCCCGAGTGCCTTCCGAGGGCGGACGCCCAGGCGCTTCAGGTACTCGGGCGGCTCTGGCAGCTCGTCCCGGGCGGCCTTCGCGCGCTGGCGGGCCCGGGCCGGGTTGCGGCGAGCGGCGGAGGAGGGACGGCGACGACGGGCCGGGGTCATCGGCGCCTCCCGCGGACGAGCTCGAGGTTCGGGAGCAGAGGCCTCCGCATGTGCGGAGGCCTCTGAAGACGTCAGAGATAGCCGTGCCCCGCCGTCGGGCGGACCGGGCGGCTTGATCCCGCTGGCCAACTCAAGCCCGGCGACCCCATGGCGCCCAACGAAGTCGGCTTACCGTTGCTGCCTTCCGGCCCTGGCGGGGTTCACCGGACGTTGCCGCATGGGACCAGGCTCTCAACGCCGCCTGGCGTTCACAGTCCCGTCTGGACCGTTCTCGGGCGGGCATTCAGCCCCGCTATAGCGGATTGCGGGTACAGGGCACCGCTAGAGCCCCGCCTAGCACGACCAGATCCGATCCTAGCAGCCTCCCGGGGCAAGGCGACAGCGAGCGATGAGTTCGATCCTCGACACGCTCGAATCGCAACGCGCCGCCGGGGATCGCACGCGCGTCTCACGAGGCGTAGCCTGTCGCCCCACGAGGGAGGCGGCCGGCGGGTATTCCACCCGGTCCGACCGGCGCGCCGCGGGATTCGGAGTGGCTCTTTACATGCGCGTGCTCTCCATCGGCCACCGGATGCGCCACCGCAACCTGGACAACCACACGATCCTCAACGCCCCGAACATCGCCGACTATGACGCGATCGTGATTGACCTCGGCTCGACGTTCGACACGATCCGCGACGCTGCACGGCAGTCAGCGCATTACGTCACCAACGCCGACGTCGCAATCGTGAACGGCGACTCTCTCGACGGGATGACGAGCCTCGCGGAGCTCCTCCAGCGCCGGCGCGACGAGATCGCGCGCGCTCTGGAACACGGCGCGACGATCCTCGTGTTCACGGCGCCCCAGTCGCGCTTCCATGGCATCAACGGCCTGCACAGCTTCGACCGGTTCTTCCTGCTCCCCGCGCCCGACAGCGTCACGTGGGACGAGCGGACGATCCAGGGTTCAGAGGGCACCACGGTGGCCGTGGTGGATCATGACCACCCGTTCGTGCGCGTGTTTGAAACCTACCGCCGCAATGTGATGTACCGCGCTGTGTTCAACGACCGCGCCGAGGGCGTCGCGAAGGCCGGGCGAGCGCTCCTCCGTGCGGCCGGCGGCCAGGCGGTGGGGATGGACTTCCCGGTGTTGAACGGGCACCTGGTGTTCCTGCCGAGCCCCCGCCCGGGCAGCGCGGCGAACTTCCCCGACCAGCTGGGCGCCGCCGTCATCGAGGCGATGCAGGACCAGCTCGGCCGCCCGGACGAGGATCCGCCGCGCTGGGCCAACGAGTTCGCCCCGCCGGGCATCGAGGACCGCCGGAACGACGTCCAGCGCGCCCGGGCCGAGTTGGACCAGGCGCAGGCGGCGCTCGACGAGGCGCTGAAGGCGCTGCGGGAGGAGGAGTACCTCCGCGACGCGCTCTGGGCTTCAGGTGATGCCGCGCTGCTCCCGGCCGTGCTCCGGTGCGGCGAGATCGTCGGGTTCCGCGTCGCGCGCGACGCCAACTCCGACCCGATGTTCATGGACGGCGCGACGGCAGTGCACGTGGTGGTCGCCGGTGCCGTCGATGCGGTCGAAATGGCGGCGCATTACCGGCTGCGCTCGCGGCTCGACAGGATCATCGAGACTCGGGCGGTGAATCCGCGCGGACTGCTGGTCGTGAACGGACAGCGACAGACGCACCCGCTGGAGCGGAAGCGCCAGTTCGAGGACGCCATCCGCGTGGCCGCCGAGGGCCAGGGCTACGCCGTGCTCACGGCGAGTGACCTCTTCCGCATCGCGTACGCCGCGCGCGCCGGGCTGCCGGAGGACCGCCTCCAGCAGGCACGCGAGCGAATCGCGACGACGAGCGGCGTAGTGCAGCTCGACGACCTGCTGGCTGTCGGGAACGAAAGCTAGGGCTAACGCGCCGCCTGGGATCCGCCCTCGAGGATGCGGCGGCTACCATGCGGCACGCGATGCCGCCCCCACCCACGATGCCGCGCCCGGACAAGCGCCCGCTGCCGGTCTTCCGCCCGAGCGGGACCGCGCTGCTCAACATCGCGCTCATCGTCCTCGCCCTCGTCGCGCTCGTCGTGCTGAGCGTGCGGCGGGACGGCAACGCGGAGGGCATCGAGGTCCAGCGCCGCAACGCGCCCGCCGGCGTCGACGAGATCCGCGTCCAGGTCAGCGGCGCCGTGGCCGCGCCGGGCGTCGTCGAGGCGCTCCCCGGCGACCGAGTCGTCGACGTCATCGAGCGCGTGGGAGGCCCGCTGCCCGACGCGGACCTCGACAGCGTGAATCTCGCGCTGCGCGTGCGGGACGAGGACGTCATCCGCGTCCCGTTCCGGGGCGAGAGCGCCATGCTCGGACTCATCGACCTCAACACCGCGACGCAGGCTGAGCTGGAAGAGCTGCCTGGCATCGGGCCAGCCCGCGCACGGCAGATCATCGCAGCGCGCCCGCTCGCTTCGGCCGACGAGCTCATCGACCGCGATCTCATCCCCGCGAGCGTATGGGAAAAGATCCGTCTCCTCGTGACGACGCGGTGATCTCCCGACGGTGAACCGCACTCCTGTGCTCCCGGCCGTGCTTGGCGCGTACGTCGCGGGGACGGTCGCGGCGAGCGTGCTCGGCGGCCCGTGGATGCTCACCCTCGTCCTGGGGCTGCTGGTGGCGGGATCCTTCGCGCTTCGAGGAGCGACACCGGCCCTGTCCGCGACCCTGCTGCTGGCCGTCGCCGCTGCGATGCTCGGGCACTGGCGCGTCGAGCGGTACGACCGGATGCCGGCACCGCCACTCGCCGCCATGACTGGCACGCACGAGGTGATCGGCGTGGCACGCGACGATCCGGTCACCGAGGGATCGAGGCTCCGGGTCGACCTCGACGTCGAGTTGGTGGACGGCCAGGTGATGCACGGCGCGATCCGCGTCTCGACGAGGGACGACGTCCGCGAGGTGCGGGCAGCCGACCGCCTCCGGCTCGTCGTGGACCTCGAGGTGCCGCCGCGCGTCGAGGCCTTCGACTACCGCGCCTACCTCCGCGACCGCTCGATCTACCTCGTCGGCGCGTTCCCCTCCGACTGGGAGTACCTCGGGACGACGGACCGGGGGTGGCGCGGGCGCCTCGACCAGTTGCACCGCACGGTGGTCGAGCGCATTGGCCGAGCGCTCCCGGAGCCGGAGGGCTCGCTCGCGGCCGGGATGCTGGTTGGTGAGCGGGGCTCGCTCCCGGACGATGTGGACGACGCGCTGAGGGCCACCGGGACGACCCACCTCGTCGTCGTATCCGGCCAGAACGTCGCGGTGCTGATCGGTATCGCGATCGCCGTCCTCACGGCGGTCGTCTCCAGGCGGACGGCATCCCTCGTCGCGCTCGTCCTGCTGCCTGCCTACGTCGCGTTCGTCGGCGCGGACCCGCCCGTGGTCCGCGCCGCGATCATGGCCGTCGCTGTCGTTGCCGCCGGCGTGACCGGCAGGCGTACGCCCGCCTGGATCTACCTCGTCTACGCCGCCGGCCTGATGCTCGTGGTGCAACCCAGCCTGGTGCGCGACGTCGCGTTCCAGCTCAGCGCGACCGCCACGGCCGGCATCACCACGCTCGCGCCCGCGCTGCGCGACGCGGTGCTCGCGAGGTTCCCAGCACTGTCCCCGCCCGGCCGCGCGGCCGCGGTCGCCGTCACCGCGACGGCGACTGGCGCGGCGGTCGCGGTGCTGCCCGTGCAGGTCGCGTCGTTCGGGGTCATCGCCCCGTGGACGATCCTCGCGAACGTCCTCGTCGCTCCGCTCTACGAGGCGACGGTCGTCGCGGCCGCCCTCGCCGCCGCCGTCGGGGACGTCGGCACGGCTGGCACGGCGCTCGCCGTCGCGCCACGAGCCTTCCTCTGGCTGGTTGAGTTGCTCGCAAGGCTCCCTGGCGCGCAGATCCCCGTCGACCTTCCGCTCGTTGCCGGGATCGTGTTCGCCGGGGTGCTCGTCCTGCTCACCGCCCGCCTCGTCACCTACACGCGGACGAACTCGCCGACCACCGTGCTCGAGGGTGGCCTCAGCGCCGGCTTCACCACCACCGCCGGCCTCGCGATCGTCGCCGGCGGCCTCTGGTGGGGTGCGCTCGCACCATCCGACCCGTACCCCAGCGTCACGATCCTCGATGTCGGCCAGGGGCTCGCCATCCTCGCCCGTGACGGCGACGCGACGCTCCTCATCGACACCGGCCCACGAGACGCCGCCGTGCTCGCGGCCCTGGGACGCGAGGGCGTCGGACAGCTCGACGCGATCGTCCTGACACACAGCGACCTCGACCACACCGGCGGGCTGGACGCCGTGCGCGACCGCATGGAAGTGGAAGCGATGTACGTGGAGGCGTCCACGCTCGCGGGCTACGAAGGGGCCCTGCCCGTCGACATCGGCGACCGCTTCAGCGTCGGCTCCATCGCGGTCGAGGTCCTCGCGCCGCCCGCGGTCACTCGGGACTACCGACACCTATCCGAAAACGACGGCTCACTCGTACTGATGCTGACCATGGGCGAGCGACGCATCCTGGTGACGGGCGACATCGAGGCGGCCGCCGAAGAATGGCTGGTCGCCTCCGGGCAAGAACTGCGGGCGGACGTCCTCGTGGTCCCGCACCACGGGTCGAGCACCTCCTCCACGGAGGCGTTCATCGCGGCTGTTTCGCCGAGCATCGCGGTCGTCCCGGTCGGCCCAAACCCCTACGGCCACCCCGACGCCGAGGTCCTCGCCCGCTACGCCGCCGACGGAGCGATCGCGCTCTATCGCACCGACGAGAACGGCGCGGTCACCCTCACCAGCGACGGCAACCGCCTGTGGCTCAGCGCGTCCCGCTCATCCTCCAGCGCATCCGGCGCCAGACGATAGGCGCCCCACCGCGCGGGGCCGGGTGGGAGGACCCCGGCGCGGAGCAGCTAGTCCTCGGAGGCTGCGGCGGGCGGTGGCATCGGGATCACGGCAAGGAGCGAGTCGACGGCGCCTGGATTGCCAAGTCGCCAGGTCCCGCGCTCCATCGGCTCGACGCGGATCGCGTCGCCGGGCTGCAGGAGCACCTCCGGACCGTCGGCGGGAGAGACGGCCAGCGCGCCCTCGAGGAGCACGGCGAAGGCAGGGACGGCACGATGGAAGCCGGGATGCGCGCCGGGCTCAAACCGCATGAGCATCACGCGGCTGGCGTTTCCCAGTACCACGCCCCCGACGCCCTTGAACGCCCCGGGGCCGTTCTCGAACGGCGAGTCGAGCAGCGGGAGCGGTTCGAGGACGGACCGGTCGTGGTCACCTCGGTGGAGGCGGTACTGCGCCATGCCCGCAGTCTACGGAGTCGCACCGTTGACGTCCCTCAGAAGGCGACGCACACCGCCTCGCTCGGGCTGAAGGAGTCAGGCGCGGAGCGTGCTACGGTCGCGCATGCCCCATCCGACTGGTCTGGAGACAGCCTTGGCATTCGAGCGCTCACACGGTCGCGGACTTCGCGAGGAACGTCCCCTCGTCATCGAGCCGGGGTTCACGAAGCACGCCGAGGGCTCCGTGCTCATCTCCACCGGCGACACGCGCGTCCTCTGTACCGCGAGCGTCGAGGCCGGCGTTCCCGGATGGCTGCGCGGCTCCGGTCGCGGATGGGTGACCGCTGAGTACGGCATGCTCCCCCGCTCGACGCACACCCGCTCCGAGCGCGAGGCCGCGCGTGGCCGGCAGGGCGGGCGCACGCAGGAGATCCAGCGGCTCATCGGCCGCTCGCTGCGGGCTGCCGTGGACATGAACCGGCTGGGCGAGACGACCATCACCATCGACTGCGACGTCCTCCAGGCCGACGGCGGCACACGCACCGCCGCGATCACCGGCGGCTGGATCGCGCTCACGATGGCCGTGGACTACCTCCAGCGCGCGGGAGGACTGCCCACGTCTCCCATCCGCACGCAGGTCGCGGCGATGTCCGTCGGCATGATCGAGAGCCACCTCTTCCTCGACCTCGACTACCGCGAGGACTCCGGCGCGGACGTCGACTTCAACGTCGTGGCGCTCGGGACGGGCCAGCTTGTCGAGGTGCAGGGCACCGCCGAGCACGAGCCGTTCACCCGCGAGGAGATGTCGCAACTCGTCGAGCTGGCGATGTTCGGCATCAACCGCCATTTCGAAGCGCAGCGCGAGGTGATGCGAGAGTGGCGCGCGGCCCAGTCGTAGTGCGGCCAGTCGTAGCACAGCCCTTGGCTAGCGCGACCGCCCCTGCAGCCCTCGGAGCACCCCGAGCGCCCGCTCGGCCTCGGCGGCCGGGACGAACACGTGGTCGTGGCGAAGCGCCGCGACCACGTTGGCGCTGATGTCCGCCTTGGCAAGGGCGCTCGCGACCGCCGCCGTCAGCCCCACACCCTCGAGGCTCGAGGGCACCGTCAGCGTGATCCATCGGAACACGCCCTCGAAGGCGATCCCCGCAGCCTCCGCCTGCCGCCGCTCGACGATGAGCGACAGCCCCTCGTCCTCGATGAAGGTCGCGAGCGGCTGAAGCTCCTCGGACGCCCCCGAACCGCCCTCGACGGTGACGAACACGAACTCGCCCTCGCGGAGCGAGGGTTCGAGGTGCGCGAGGAGCTCGTCGAGGTCGGTCAGGCCGGGCATGGCGCTCCTCGCGAAACGGTGATCACGAACAAAATGATCGCCGATCTGATCAAAACTCTTGACGATCGATCCTTGCGCTCGTAATTTTATGTCCGACCACCGGAGTTCACCGCTCTCTCCCTCCCCAGAGGAAGCAGGCGGACGACGGGAACGAGCATGCTCTACACCGTGATGTGCCGCCTCCAGCGGCCCGCCGCCGAATACCCCACGCTCTCGGGCGCCATCCAGGCGGCCGGGGTCGCGAACTGGCAGGTGAACGAGGCAACGTGGCTCGTCGAGTCCGACCACCCCGCCGAGGCACTGCGCGACTCGCTCCAGCTCTGCATCGAGGACGGCGACCTCGCGATGGTGTTCCCGGTGAGCGTCGGCCGCGGGCGCTGGACCCCGCTGGCGGAGTTCCGGTACGGCCGGCAGCTCCTCACGAGCGCCCTCAAGCGTGAGCAGGCGCCTTCGGCGGTCTAGCCGCTCCAGCGTCCTCCGTTACGCCCCCGGCAGTGGCTGTCCCCAGCGGTCGAGCGACGCGACCTCGGCGAGCGGGGTGCGCGAGACGGGGCCGAAGTTCCCGCGCGGGTAGCCGACCGGGATCGCATAGACCACGACGACGCCGTCGGGCATCCCGAACAGGGCGCGCACCTCGTCCATTACGCTCGCGTGGAGGCTTGTGATCGTCGCGCCGAGGCCGATCGAGCGCGCGGCGAGCAGCAGGTTCTGAGTCGCGGGGATGACGCCGGTGGTGTCCACCATCGCGCCGCTGGCGGCGCACATGAGGATGACCGCCGGCACCTCGCCGAAGTGATCGGCGAAGCGCATCGCGGCCATGCGCACCTTGTCCGTCGGGTCGAAGTCCTCGGGCTTGTGGAAGCCCTCGTCGCGTCGCTTCGCCCACCACGCCTCGCGGTAGATCTTGCCGAGCTTCGCCCGCTGCTCGGCGTCCTGCACGACGAGGAAGTGCCACGCCTGCCGGTTGCTCGGCGACGGCGCCTGGCGGGCGGCATCAAGGATGTCCCGGATGTCCTCGATCGCGACGGGGTCAGGCCTCAGCCGCCGGATGGCGCGCATGTTGTACATGACCTCGCCGAGCGGCATCGAGAAGCGGTCGGGCGTGGACATGCGGGCCTCCTCGGACGTGAGCTACCCGCGGAGCCTAGCGAGAGGCGCGCCGCGCGTCAGGCGTATTCGCCGAGGAACATGCCGCCCAGGACGTGCACGTGGGCGTGCTCCTGCGACTGCATGCCGTCGTAGCCGAAGTTCGAGATCAGGCGGAAGCCGCCGGGGCAGTGTTCCTGCGCGACCTTGATCGCCGCCTGGCCGACCTCGGACATGTCGGACCAGAGCTCCACCTGCGTCTTGTGCTGCTTCGGCATCGCCAGAAGCATCGTCGGCACCCAGCGCAGGACGTTGCGGATGACGATCACGTCGTCCGATTCGTACAGGATCTCGCCGGGCTCACGTCGCGCGATGATCTCGCAGAACACGCAATACCGAGCCATGGGGTGCCTGTCGTTGCGTGCCGCCCTCGCCGCGCGATTCCCATCGAGGTAGAACGTCGCGTCGAGGATTGCGAGACTGTGTGCGCTTCGGAGCGGTCAGTCTATGGAGCCGCCTCCGACAGCGTCAAAGCGAGTCCGCACTACCGCCGCGCTGCTGCCGCCGCACGAAAGAGCCACTCGATGACTGAGATCCGCCCCTTCCGAGGCCTCCGCTATGACCCGACGAAGGTGAACCCGAGCGACGTCATCGCCCCGCCGTACGACGTCGTCGGCGCGGACGCCGTGAAGGCGCTGCACTCGCGCTCGCCGTACAACGCCGCGCACCTCGAGAACCCCGCCGGATCCGAGCGCGACCGCTACGCCGGCGCCGCGAAGCTCCTCGCACAGTGGACGAAGGACGGCGCCCTCAAGCGCGACGCGAAGGCCGCGTACTACGTGTACGAGCAGCGCGCGAAGATCCCCACCGGCACCGGCGGATCGCGCACCGTGTCGCGGCGCTGCTTCTTCGCGCGCACCCGACTCCACCGCCCCGAGGAAGGCATCATCCGCCCGCACGAGGCGACACTGACCGGCCCTCGCGAGGAGCGGATGAAGCTCCTGCAGGCGACGAAGACGAACATCAGCCCGGTGTTCGGGATGTTCCTCGACCCATCCGGTGACGCGAAGAAGCTCCTCGCCGAGGTCGCCCGACGCGAGCCGGACTTCGAGGCGACCGACGCCGTCGGCGACCGCCACCGGCTGTGGGCCGTCTCCGCGGCCACAGACGTGAAGACGCTGACCGACGCGGTGGCAGCCTCGAACGTCACCATCGCGGACGGCCACCATCGCACGCACACCGCGCTCGACTACCGCGACCTGGTCCGCGACTCGAAGAAGGGTCGCTGGACCGGCAACGAGCCGGAAAACTTCGTGCTGATGGGCCTGATCCCCGAGGACGACCCGGGGCTGGTGATCCTCCCGATCCACCGTCTGATCCACGGCGAGGTGCCCGGCGACCTGCTGCTCCGGCTCTCGGCGCTCTACCGCGTCGAGGCGGCCCCGAGTGCCGCGGCGGCTTGGGAGCAGGTGCAGGCGAACCGCCTCGGACCGTTCACCTTCGGCCTGCTGGGTGCCGGCGGACCGCACACCGCCCATGTCCTCACCGCCCGCAGCCCCGAGGCGATCGAGAACGCGATGCCCCAGCGCATCTCGGGAGCCTCGAAGGGCCTCGACGCGCTCGTGCTCACCGAGACCGTCCTGACGCCGGTCTTCGGCATCACGCCCCAGGTGCTGACGCAGGGCCAGCGCGTGACGTTCACCGAGAGCCTGACGGAGGCCGAGGAAGTCGTGCATCACGGCGAGGCGCAGCTCGCCCTCCTCGTGAACGCGACCCGCGTCGAGCAGGTGACGCACGTCGCGGACGCAGGCGAGGTCATGCCGCAGAAGACGACGTTCTACTACCCGAAGCTCGCGACCGGGATGGTCTTCAACCCGCTCGACTAGCGGCGCGCACGTCGCTGCCCGCTCTTACTCGGCGTCCTCGCGCTGGGTGCTCGTGAGCACCTTCTCGAGGACGGCCTGGTGTGCATCGAGGTCCTCGATGGTGCGGGCCGCCAGCCACCAGTCGTAGATCCGGTCATCGGTCCGGACGAGTGCGTGGCGCTCGTACACCTCCGCCCCCGTTGGCTCTTTGAGCTCCACGGTGTGGATCGCGCCTGGCCCGAGCGGTGTATCGACTTCCGTACGGTCGAGGTTGACCGCTCCTTGCGGCAGCATCACAGCCTCAGGCTCTGATCCGGCTTCACGCTCGGCCGAGGCGAAGAGGAGCGTGACCGCACCATCGGGCGAGGTCCATGTATCGCCGGCGCCGAGCCAGCCCTCGGGCGAGACGAACGAGATGCCCTCACGCTCGATGACTTCGGGCGCCGTGACAGTCGCGGTCGCGGTCGCGGTCGCCGCACCGGTGCTGTCGACGGTCGGCGTCGCCTCCGTCGCGGCGACGCTCGCCAACGGTGTCGCGGTGGTCATGACGTCGGGCCCGGAGTCGTCGGTGCCCGCGTCGTCACCGTCGTCGCAGGCGGAGAGGAGCAGGGGTGCGCTGACGAGCAGCGCTAAGAGGAGCCCTGATCGGCGTCGGCTCAGCGAGCGTGTGCGCATATACACCCCCAGGCGTCCCGAGGGCGAACGTAGAGACGCGCAGGTAACGAAAGGGTTACCGCAGCCGCGCCTGCCGCACGCGGTGGATACCATCCAGCGCCTCGACCTGCTTGGCCTCGTCCTCGGTGAGGGCGCGCGAGACGCCGAGCAGCATGAGGGCGTTCTGGCCATCGCTATGCGGCGCCACGGACATCGAGGAGATGTTCACGTTGAGGCCACCGAGGAGCGTGCCGACGCGGCCGATCGAGCCGGGGCGGTCGATGTTCTCGATCAGGAGCACGTGGTCGGTGGCGCCGTCCTGCTCCAGCTCGACCGGGAACTCGTTGATGCCGACGATAGACGCGCCGCCCTCGCCGTTCGTGGCGGAGACGGTCTCCGTCCCCTGGTCGGTGGTGACGTGCACCGTGACGACCGAGGCGTACGGAGCGGCTTCTCCGCCGGCGGTCTCGTCGAGGCGCAGGCCTCGTGCCTCTGCCTCTGCAAGGGCGTTCACCGCCGAGACGCGCTCCCCGAGCATCTCCGTGAGGAGGCCGGCCGCGGCGGACGCCTTGAGCGGCGTGAGGTCCTTCTGGTTGCCGATCGCGCCGCGGTACTCGAGGCGGATGCCCTGCAGGTTGCCGACCTTGATCTGCATCGCGACCGAGGCGGCGAGCTGTGCCGCTCCGAGGTACGGCCCGATGATCGACATCGTCTCGGGGTCGACCGTGGGGACGTTCACGGGGAAGCGCGGAGCCCCGCCCGCGAGCACCTCCAGCACCTGCTCGGCGACGTCGATGGCCGCGCGGTCCTGCGCCTCGTTCGTCGAGGCGGCGAGGTGCGGAGTCACCACGATCCTGGGATGCGTCGTGAGGATGTTCCCCACGGCCGGCTCCTCGGAGAAGACGTCGATCGCGGCGCCGGCGATGGTGCCGTTGCTCACGGCGTCATAGAGCGCCTGCTCGTCCACGAGGGCGCCACGGGCGGCATTCACGAGGATGGCGTTCTTCTTCATCTTCGCGAGACGCTCGGCGTTGATCATGCCTCGGTTCGCGTCGGTCAGCGCGGTGTGGAGCGTGATGAAGTCGGCCTCCGCAAGGAGGTCGTCCAGCTCCATCATCTCGACGCCGAGGGCGGCCGCCCGGTCGGCGGTGACGTACGGGTCGAAGGCAATCACGCGCATCTCGAACGCGCGCGCCCGCTTCGCGAACTCGGAGCCGATGCGGCCGAGGCCCACGACGCCCAGCGTCTTACCGGCCACCTCGACGCCCTGGAGCTTGGAGCGCTCCCACGCGCCACCCTGCAGCGAGGCGTGGCCCTGCGGCGTGTTCCGGGCGGCGGCGAGCATGAGGCCGAACGCGTGCTCGGCGGTCGAAATGGTGTTGGCGTGCGGCGCGTTCACGACGATCACGCCGTGGTCGGTGGCCGCGCGGACGTCGACGTTGTCCACGCCGACCCCGGCGCGGGCCACGATCTCGAGCTGTCCCGCCGCCGCGAGGACCTTCGCGGTGACCTGCGTCTGCGAGCGGACGATCAGCGCCCTCACGTCCTTGACCGCCTCGCAGAGTTCATCCTCCGAGAGCCCGGTCTTGACCTCGACGTCGTGGTCGCGGCTCAGCAGGTCGATCCCCTGCTGCGCGATCTTGTCGGCGATCAGGACTTTGGCCACGGTCCGCTTCCCCTCAGGACGTCGATTGTGCTGGCGTCGATTGTGCTGGCGTCGAGACCGCCGGACGGTCGCTGGTGCCGGCGTGTCGATGGTGCTGGTCCCGAAAGCGAAGCGGCCCGGCATACGCCGGGCCGCTTCGTGTCGCTACTTCTTGTACCCGGCGTCGGCGAACGCGTTCTTCAGAGCGTCCAGGCCGGCCTGGATGTCCGCCTCCGTCATCGCGCCGAGGTGTCCGAAGCGCATGATCTTGCCTCGGAGGCTGCCCTGGCCGCCCGCGAAGACGGTCTGGTACCGCTCGCGCGCGATCTTGGTGACCTCGGAGCCGTTCACGCCCTCCGGGACCCAGAACGCGGTCACGGTGTCGGACTCGACGCCCTCGTCCGCCAGCAGCTCGAGGCCCATGTTGCGGATGCCGTCGCGCACCATCGCGCCGATGCGGTGGTGACGAGCGAAGATGTTCTCCAGGCCCTCCGCGAACATGATCTCCAGCGCCTTGTCGAGCTGGAAGTAGAGGGACACCGCCGGCGTCCAGGGGGTTTGGCCGCTCTCGAGCGAGTCGACGTGACGCTTCAAGTCGAAATAGAAGCGCGGCTGCTTCGCGGCGGTCTCCGCGGCGCGTGCCCAGCCGCGCTGGTTCACGGAAACGAACGCGAGGCCCGGGGCCACCATCCAGCCCTTCTGCGAGCCCGACAGCACGACGTCCAGGTCCCACTCGTCGGTCTTCACCTCGACCGAGGAGAGCGACGAGATGGCGTCCACGATCAGCAGCGCGTCGTGCGCGTGCACGAGCTTGCCAAGCTCCGGGAGGATGGGGTTCGTCACGCCGGTCGACGTTTCGTTGTGCGTGATGAACACGGTGCGGATCTCGGGGTCAGCCTTCAGGGCCTCCTCGATCCGGTTGAGGTCGGCCGCCTGGCCGTTCTCGTACTGCTGCTTCGTCAGCTTCCCGCCGTAGATGTCGACGAGATTGCAGAAGCGGTCGCCGAAGTTCCCGATCGACACCACCAGTGAGTGCATGCCGGGCCCGGTGAAGTTGACGACTGCGGACTCCATCGCGCCTGAGCCGGAGGCGGTCAGCGTCGCCACGTCGTTCGAGGTCTGGTAGACCTTCTTCACACCCTCGGTGGTGCGGGCGATCAGCGCGGCAAACTCGGGGCCGCGGTGGTTGATCATCTCGGCGGCGCCGGCCTGGGCTACCTCCGCAGGGACGGTGGTAGGACCGGGGATACGCAGGTTCACAATGGCTCCTTGAACGACGGTGCGAGGCTCGGCCGGCGGCTCTTCGTCTCCAGGGGTGATCGAGGGACCCTTGCCGGGGGCCGGGTTCAGTCGATGTTACGAGCCGCCCGAGTACGATCAACGAAACTGATCCAAACACACAATCGCGATCGCGCACACCCCGATCCCCGATCCGCCAACCATGGATGACCACGCCCTCGCCGTCCTCGAATTCCCCGCCGTCCTCCAGCGGCTGGCCGCGCTGACCTCCTTCTCCGCGGGCCGCGAGGCGGCACTTGCGCTGCGCCCGCTCGCAGACATCGAGGCGGTCACGCGCCGCCAGCGACAGACGGGCGAGGCCGTCTACCTGCACCGGATGGCGACGACCGCATCGATGGGTGGTGCGCGCGACGTCCGCGACCTCGCCCGAGGAGCGGAGCGGGGGCAGGTGCTGACGGCCGGCGACCTGATGGACGTGGCCTCACTCTGCCGTGCCGCCGGGCAGGTACAGCGGACGCTCACGCGCCAGGTGGACGACGCGCCGCTCCTCGCGCAGCTCGCCTCCGGCATCGCGGAGCTCGGCGCGCTCCGGGCGCTCATCGAGGATGCCATCGACGACAGCGGGAACGTCCGCGACTCGGCCAGCCCGGAGCTGTCGCAGATCCGCCGTGAGCTGACCGACGCGCACGCGCGCCTCCAGCAGCGCCTGCAGGCGATGCTCGCATCCTCCAATGTGGCGAACGCGCTGCAGGAGCCCATCATCGTGATGCGCGACGGGCGGTACGTGCTCCCGGTGAAGGCGGACTTCCGCGGGGCTGTGCGGGGCGTCGTCCACGACACGTCGTCCTCGGGGCAGACGGTCTACGTCGAGCCGCTCGCCGTCATCGACCTCGCGAACCGCTGGCGCGAGCTGCAGGTGCAGGAGCGTCACGAGGTCGAGCGCATCCTCCGCGAGATCTCCTCCGCCGTCGGCGCGGCCGCCGAGGACATCGACGACGCCGTCCGCCGCCTCGGCGAGGTAGACCTTGCGCAGGCGAAGGCACGGCTCGCGGACGAGCTCGGCGCGACCGAACTCGCCCTCCGCGGCCGCATCACCTGGCTGGTCGACGCGCCGGCGGAACTGCGACTCGTGGAGGCACGACACCCGCTGCTCACCGGCCATGTCGTCCCGACCTCGCTCTACGTCGGGGGTGACCTCCGCGCATTGCTGATCACGGGACCGAACACCGGCGGCAAGACGGTGGCCCTCAAGACGGCCGGGCTCCTCTGCCTGATGGCGCTCGCGGGCCTGCCCGTCCCGGCCCGCCTCGGCACCCAGATCCCCGTGTACGAGTCCGTCTTCGCTGACATCGGCGACGAGCAGTCGATCGAACAGTCACTCTCGACGTTCTCAGGCCACATGACCTCGGTCATCGGCATCCTCGAGCGCGCCGGGGAGCGGTCGCTCGTGCTCCTCGACGAGCTGGGCGCCGGCACCGACCCCACCGAGGGCGCAGCGCTCGGCATCGCAATCGTGGAGCGGCTGATCGCCGCCGGGGTGTCGCTGATCGCGACGACGCATCACAGCGAGCTCAAGCTTTATGCCCACCAGACCCCCGGCGTTCAGAACGCATCCGTCGAGTTCGACCTCGAGACGCTACGTCCGACGTACAGGCTGACGGTCGGGCTCCCCGGCCAGTCAAACGCGCTCGCGATCGCGGCCAACCTCGGCATGCCGGGTGACGTCATCGAGCGCGCGCGCGCCGGGCTGTCGAGCGAGGAGCGCGACCTGGAGGCGTTGTTGGCCGACCTGCGCGCGCAGCTCGCCGTCGCGGAGGAACGCGCCGAGGCAGCGTCCCGCGCTGCCGCCGAGGCGGAGGCGATCCGCGAGGACCTGGCGCACCGCCAGTCCGAGCTCGCCGCCGACGAGGCGCGCGTCCGCCAGGAGGCACGCGCGCGGATCCGCCGTGAGCTGCGGGAGCTCGAACGCCTGGTCGAGAAGTCGCGCCGTGAGGTGGAAGCCGCCCGCATCGAGCAGGCGCGGGTCGACCTCGCCCGCGCCCGGGCCAAAGTCGAAGAACTGCCGCCCGAGGAACCTCCCGAGTTCGGCCCGACGGTCGATCCGGACGACATCCAGCCCGGCACCCGCGTCTGGCTGCGCGGCATGGACGCGCCCGGCGAAGCCCTCGGGGAGCCGGACGAGCACGGCGAGCTGGAGGTGCAGCTCGGCTCGCTCCGCACGCGTGTCCGCATCGAGCAGGTCGCGCGCATCGACGCGCCTCAGCGCGTCTGGGTCGACCGAAGCCGCGTTGCCGTCGCTCACGCCGTGGACGTCGGCGCGGAGATCGACCTCCGTGGCCGCACCATTGACGAGGCGCTCCCCTCGGTGGACGAGTTCCTCGACCATGCCGCTCGCGCCGGACGGCCTCGGGTGCGGATCATCCACGGCAAAGGCACGGGTACCCTTCGCCGGGCCGTCCGCGACTTCATGGAACGTCACCCGCTCGTGAAGGGGTATGAGACCGCGACGGGCCCGGAGGGCGGCGAGGGCGTCACGATCGCCCTCCTCGAATCCGTCTAGGCCGGACGGACGGCACCGGACACAAGCAGGACACACAGCAGCACCGGACACGCACCGGACGCTTGGGAAGAGGGGTCATGGAACCGATCAGCGACGTGTGGGACCTGTTCCCACGGCAGCGCGCCGTGCGCTCGTTCGCGGCGCGCCCGGTGCCGGAGGAGCACATCTCGCGCATCCTCGAAGCGGCCATGCGCGCCCCCTCCTCGCAGAACGGGATGCCCTGGCGCTTCATCGTCATCACGGACCAGGCCCAGAAGGACGCGCTCTCCCCGGTCTATGAGCGCTGCTTCGACAAGGTCTACGGCACGAACGCGCCCGACCGCGCCGCGGGCCGCCAGCCGTGGAGCGAGACCCCGGTGCTGATCGCCGTGCTCGTGGAGGCCGCGAACGGGCGCACCAGCATGATGACGGGAGCCTCGGTCTACCCGGCCGTCCAGAACCTGATGCTTGCGGCGCGTGCGCTCGGCCTCGGCTCCGTGCTCACCACGCTCTGGCGGCTCGAGAACGCCGCCATCCGCGAGATCCTCGCCGTCCCGGAAGGCTGGGAGATCGCCACGATCGTCCCGGTCGGGTATCCCGACCGGGCGTGGGGGAAGAGCAGAAGGCCCCCGGCCAGCGACTTCACGTTCCGTGACCGCTGGGGCGGGTAGTTCCTCCCGTTGGAGTTCGTCGCCGTCGCGCTGATCGCGGCATTCGCTGCGTTCGTCCAGTCGAGCGTCGGCTTCGGCTACTCGCTGGTCTTCGCCCCGATCGCGTCGTTCCTGATCGCGCCATCCGGGGCGATCGCGGTTTCGCTCACCTCGAGCACGGTCATCAACACGCTGCTCTACGTGGAGTACCGGCCCCGTACGGATATCCGCTCGGTCGCGGCCCTGACCGCGGCGTCGGTCCTCGCTGCGCCGCTGGGACTCTACGCACTCCTCGTGGCCGACGAGGACATCCTCCGCCTGTTCATCGCGAGTGGCGTGTTCCTCAGCGCAGCTGTGAACCTGCGCCACCCCACGCGCGAAGGGCCGCCGCGGCCTGACCACGTCGCCCTCCAGGCGATGGTCGGCGCCGTCGCCGGCGCCATGCGAGGCGCCGTCTCGATGGGCGGGCCGCCGGTGATCCTCTACCAGCACTGGATCGGCGGCGGCGCGGCGGCGATCCGCTCGAAGATGTTCGCGTACTTCTTCTGGGGGGGCATCCCGACCGTCCTCCTCGCGATCGCGAGCGGGGTCATCGACGCGGACGCGTGGCGCTACGTCCTGTCCGCCTCCATCGGCCTGCCCGCGGGCGTCTTCGCCGGCCGTAGCCTGCGCCCCCGTATCGGCGGCGTGCTCTTCGGTCGCCTCTCCATGGCCCTCCTCGGCGGAACGGCAGCGATCAGCGCAATCGGAGCAGCTCTCGCGATCGCGTCCTAGCGCACGTTTTTGCGCACGTCCGGGTGGCGTTTACCCGATCTCTACGAACGCTCTACAGCCCCTTCACGACGTAACGAGGCATGCTGTAGTCAGCATGGACGCCGAACTCTGCTCCAACTGCGAAGAGCCTGTCGCGCACACGCCGGTCTACTTCGACGGCCGGCCCTACTGCTGCGTCGGCTGCGTCGCCGGCGGCCCCTGCCTCTGCACCTACGAGGAGCCCGGCGAGAGGCACGAGCAGAACACGACGCCGCGGCCCGTCATGGCCGGCGTCGCGTCGCCCTCGCGATCGTCCGTTCCTCCCATGCCGGACGACCCGAGGCCCGTGCCGCCAGCCCCGTCGCCCGACCAGTCCCCGCGGCCCGCGCCCGTCCCGTCCACCGTGATCCCGCCAGTCCGCGCGGCCCGCTCCGCCCCTCCGCCTCCCCTGCGCCACGAGGCACCCCGCGAGCCCCTCGCGGATCCACGTGCGCCGATCCCGTTCCGCCGGCCCGGCGGTTCGCCGGTGGTCGTCCACGTCGCCGGATTCGCAGACCAGCGCCAGCTGCTGATGTTCGCCGGCGTGATGGAGCAGTCCACGGAGTTCACCGAGGTTTCGCTCACCCGCGTCTCCGCGGACGAGGCCTGGCTCACTGTCCGCGACGACAGCCCCGAGAAGGTCGCCGAGGCGCTGCGACGCCTCCCCGGCTTCGCGATCGACGCCAGCGTCGACCAGAACGTTGTCGAGGCGCGTGTCGGAGTGCGACGCTCCACCCCGACGGGCGCGCCCGAGATCCCAGTGCACGCGTTCCCGGCGCACGAGGGAGCCCCGCTCCTGCCGCAACGTCCGCGGTTCCGCGCGTTCCGTCCCCAGTCCGAGCCCCGGCCGGCCGCCCCCACCATTGAGGCCACACCGCCGCCGGCCGGCAGGCCACAGGTGCCTCCTCCGAGCGCGCGCCCGCCGCTCCCGCCCGTGCCCCGTATCCCGGGGCCGGCTCGCAGGGAGGAACGGCAGACTGCGCCCGCGCCTCAGGCGATCCCTGCCGCGGACGTATCCCGCCCGCCCGCTCCCACGCCGCAGTCACCAGCGCCCGAAGTCCCGTCGGCGGTGCCGCCGGAGGCTCCACGTCGGGCGCCGGCGGCCTCGGCGCCTGCCGAACCGCGGACAACGCCGCGCCCGGCGGCACCGGCCCCATCGCGCCCTGCCGCCCCGGCCGTGGTCGGGAGCACGCCCGTCCCGGCCTCCGTCCCGAGCCCTGCCCCTGCCGCCCCGCCGCCGTTGGCGCGCCCGGAAGCCGCGATCGACGACGAGTTCGTGGAGCCCGAGGACCGGCCCGGTGGCGCGGTGCTGACCGTTGAGCACCTCACGCTGGTCGTGTACCCGTTCCACTCGTTCGCCGCGTTGAACGAGTTCCAGGCGGCGATCCGCGAACTGCACGGGGTGAAGAACACGCGCGTCCGACGGTTCTACCGCGGGACGCTCCACCTGGCGGTAGACTACGAGGACATCATCCCGCTGTCCGACCGCCTCGCCGACCTCAAGGGCATCGACTACCAGGTCGCCTCGGAGTCGCGTTCGGAGCTGGAAATCGTGCTGCAGGACTCCAGCCCGCTTGCGGCCGCTGGCGACAGCTAAGGACCGCACATGGCCGCGACAGGCCGAGGCACACTGGCGGTCGTGGCCGCGGTGCTCAGCACCGGCATGGTCCTCGCGCGCGTCGGCATCGTCGTCGGCATCGCGATGCTGCTGTTCCTATTCGCGTTCCTCGGCTACTTCGTCATCCCCTTCATCTTCGTGCTGCTTGCCCTCGGCATCCTCGGCCTGAGCAGCACCCTTCGGGAGTTCACCGGTCTGCAGACGCGCCGGCGGAGGTAGCAGCCGGTGGCCGTCTCGCTCCTCGAAGCAACCTCCGCGCAGACGGCAAGCCAGTACGTGCCCGTCAGCCGGATCCGTGTCCGCACGGACCTGCTCGCACGGCTCGGCATCGACTTCTGCCGAGAGCACGGCGTGCTCCCCATGGACGAGGCGCAGGGGAACGTCGTGTGTGTCACGACGAAGACGCGGGATGCCTCGCTTCAGCGTGAGCTGCGACAGCGCTTCGGACGGCCCATCACCCTGCGGATCGCCAGCGAGGCGGAGATCCAGCTTGCCCTCACGGCGCTCGATCGCCCGATCGAGGCTCACGACCGCCGTCGGGTACTGGCGGACCTCCTCGAGTCGATGCAGGTCGTCCGCGAGGATCAGATCGGCGCGTACGCGATCGCCGCCGACGGCGAGGAGTATCTGGGCCAGGCGCTCGTCCAGGCCGGCATGATCACCGAGGACGAGCGGCTGGAGGCAGTGGGCCTCGCATTCCACCTCCCGAGCATCAACCTGGATCAGCACCCGCCGCAGGACGACCTGGACGCCATCCTCCCCGCAGAGACCGTGCAGGGGCTCCGCGTGCTCCCGCTCTGGGCAATCGACGACGAGTTCTTCGTCGCGGTCTCCGATCCGCCGGCGGTCGACGAGATGGCAAAGCTCACGTCAGTCCTCGGCCTCACGATCCGTCCCGTGCTCGTCTCACCCGGGCAGCTGACCGCGCGCCTTGCCCAGCTCCGCAACGACACGGAGAACGGCCGAGGCGACATCGTCCGTGCGGTGGTGAAGGCAGACCTCGCCAGCGAGGCGAGCGTGAGCGCCGCCCTGCGGGTCGCCCAGCAGACCGGAGAGTCGGCGCAGGAGGCGATCGCGCGTGTCGCCGGGGTCGCGCCCGCCCGCATCCGCGCGGCGCTCGCGGAGCAGGTCGGCGCACGGCCGTACCGAGGCACGCCCCAGCGCGACGCGCCGCTCGCGCTCCCGCACCAGCTGGCGGCCCGCCTCGGCGCCGTCCTGGTCGAGGTCTCCGACACCGATGCCGTCGCGGCGATGGTCGAGCCGTGGGACCGCCGCGCGGTGCGCGGCCTCGCGGCGCTCCTCGGCCGGCGGGTGCGGCCGGCGTACATCGAGCGCGCGACGCTCGACGAGCTGATCGAGCCGGCCCGCAACCGGCGGCCCATGCTCATGCGCATTGGCGACTCCGAGCGCACGATGCGCATGCTGGCGGAGGCGTCGTTCGTCACCTCGACGGACGCCCAGGCCGTGGACGTGGACCTGGACCTGCTCCGGCCGAGCGACCTGGAGCGGCTCTGGGCGATCATCGACAACGACAGGCGCTCCGAAGCGGTCGCGCTGGACGCCCTGCTTCCGCGGCTCCACCGCCTGCTCCTTCGGCCTTCGCCCGAGGCGGCGTCCCTCCGTGGGACGGGCGACGAGTTCGGTTCCATCCTGCCGGTGCTCCGCGAAGGCGACGTCCTGACCGTGGCGATCTCCTCGCCCGACCAGGTCGAGGTGGCACGGCGCCTCGCCGGCTCGCGGCAGCTGGCGCTACGGCTCTGCGTCGCACGAGAGGATGACCTGGAGACCGCACGCATCGACCTCGCCACGCTCGACATCAGCGCGATCTCGCCGCCCTACGTGGCGTTCGGGCGGCTCCTCGAGCAGTCCTACGACGTCCGGCGTGTGCGCATCCTGGGTCTCTTCCGGCGTATGCAGGAGACGGGCGAGCCCCTAGACGTCGCGGCGATGCGCCTCGATCTCATCGACCCCAACGAGCTGCGGACGGCCTTCGCCGACTACCTCCAGACCGACCCACTCTCCCTCGCCCGGACGGACAGGCTGGAGACGACGACCGGCGTCGGAGGGCACATCGTTTCAAGGCGCGTGCTCGAAGACCCCGTCGACCACACGCTCGCCCAACGTCTCCCGCTCCAGGAGAGCCTCGAGACCGGCGCGCTCCCGGTCCGCCACCACGAGGGCACGATGGTGCTCGCGATGGCCGACCCGCTGGACGAGCGGGCGATCGCGCGACTCCGGCGGACGCTGCGCACTCAGTTCTACGTCCAGCCGGCGACCCGCCAAGACATCCGCGAGGCCGCCCAGCGCGCGCACGGGCGCACCACCATCGGTGACCTGCTGCTGGAGGCGGACCTCATCACGCGCGCCGACCTGGAGCACGCCATCGAGGTCGCCCAGCGGAGCGGCATCCGGCTCGGCGAAGCGCTGCTGTCCACCGGCGTCGTGTCCGAGGAGCAGCTTGGTGAGCAGCTCGCCGTCCAGGCGGGCATGCCCTTCGTCACCATCCGTGGGGTCGACCTCGGGCGTTCGGTGGCGGAGCTGCTCCCGGAGGACTTCATGCGGGAGCACCAGGTGGTGCCGCTCGGCGTGGAGTCGGACGGCTCGGTCACGCTCGCGATCGCCGACCCCACGAGCCGGCGGGCCCAGGAGCTCACGCGCGAGGTGCTGGGCCGCCCGGCACAGTTCGTCGGCACCACCCGGTCCGACATCCGGGACGCCCTCGAGCGGCTGTTCCACGAGCGGTACCTGGACCACTCGGCCGGGGACCTCATGCGCCGGTCGCCGAACGAGTCCGCCTACAAGGTGCTCTCGCGCGGACAGAAGTGGTTCTTCATCTTCCTGTCGATCGGAATCGTCGCGAGCCTGTTCTTCTATCCGATCCCGACACTCACGATCTTCATGACGATCAGCACCTTCTTCTACCTCGCGTTCTCCGGGTACAAGTTCTACCTGATCTACCGCGCCCTCTCGCACACGCTCGAGGTGCCCGTCACACGCGAGGACGTCGAGGCGCTCGACGACCGCGAGCTGCCCGTCTACACGATCCTCGTGCCGCTCTACAAGGAATCGGAGATCCTCCCGGCCCTCGTGGCCGGCCTCTCGCGGCTGGACTACCCGCTCGAGAAGCTGGACGTGAAGTTGCTGCTCGAGGAGGACGACACGGAGACCATCCGCGTCGCGCGCGCCTCGAACCTCCCGTCCTTCTTCGACATCACGATCGTTCCGCACGGCGATCCGAAGGGGAAGCCGAAGGCGTGCAACTACGGCCTGCTGCACGCCCGCGGGGAGTACGTCGTGATCTTCGACGCCGAGGACATCCCCGAACCGGACCAGCTCAAGAAGGTCATCGTCGCGTTCAACCGGTCGCCGGAGCACGTGGTGTGCGTGCAGGCGAAGCTCAACTACTTCAACCGCGACCAGAACGCGCTCACGAAGTGGTTCACCACCGAGTACTCGACGTGGTTCGACCTCTTCCTGCCGGGCCTTGACGCCGCCGGCGCGCCGATCCCGCTCGGCGGTACCTCGAACCACTTCAAGCTCGACGCCCTCCGGCACGTTGGAGGCTGGGACCCATTCAACGTCACCGAGGACGCCGACCTGGGACTGCGCATCTTCAAGCTCGGTGGCGCGACCGTGGTCGTGGACTCGACGACGTACGAGGAAGCGAACTCGGTCGTCGACAACTGGATCCGACAGCGGTCACGCTGGGTGAAGGGCTACATCCAGACCTACCTGGTCCACATGCGGAACCCCCTGCTGCTGTTCAAGCAACTAGGGCCGGCTGGCTTCCTCTCGTTTCAGCTCGTCATCGGCGGGACCTTCTTCGGGTTCCTCCTGAACCCGGTGCTGTGGACCATGACCGGGATCTGGTTCGCGACGAAGTGGGAGGTCATCCAGCAGATCTTCCCCACTTATGTCTACTACATGGGGGCGACCTCCCTCTACGTCGGCAACTTCGCCTTCGCGTACATGAACGTCGCCGGCTGCCTGCGCCGGAAGTACTACTCGCTCGTGAAGTGGGCGTTGCTCTCGCCGGTCTACTGGGTGCTCATGTCCATCGCCGCGTGGAAGGGCTTCCTGCAGCTCTTCTACCGCCCCTTCTACTGGGAGAAGACCGTCCACGGCCTCTCCAACGTCTCCGGCCTCCAGGCCGCCGGCATCGACGAGAAGCACTAGGTGGCATCGCCCCGCTCGTCCTCGATCCGCCTCGGCGCGCGCACCGGCGGGCGTCAGGCGCCGCGCCGTGAGTCTCTGCTCTCGCTGCGGTTCGGGTGGACCGAGCTCGCCGCGGTGGTGCTCGGCGCCATGTACCTGGGCGCGGCGACCTACCTCGTCGGCCGGCTCGGGCTCGCTTCGTCCGAGGCAGTCGCGCGGACCATTCGCGCGGCGACGCTCTGGGACGGCTACGACGTCACGATGCTCGCGTTTGGGTTCGACCACCCTCCACTCCTGAACATCCTCACGATCCCATTCGCGGCCTTCGAGGGACTGCGCGATCACGGCCTGGCGGGTGCGCTCGGCGCCGCGACCGGATCCGCGATCTCACTCCCGGTCGCGGCGAAGGTCGCGCGGGACGCGGGACTCGCGAGGGGCGCGAGCATCCTGTTCGTGCTTGCCTTCGTCGCGAACCCCGTCCTCGTCTACGCGGGGGTCTTCGGACTGCCCGAGACCATCTACGCCAGCCTGGTGCTGCTCGCGCTCGTCGAGTTCGGCCGCTGGGTGCAGGATCGCACGGTGGCGAGCGTGATCACGTCGGGTCTGGCGCTGGGGCTCGCGTTCCTGCTGCGCTACAACGTGCTCCTCCTCGCTGCGGCCATGGCCCTCGGCTACTGGTACGTGGCACGCGACGAGGAGCGCCGCAGCGAGGAGACGGAGGCGGCGCAGGCGAACACCCTGGCGTTCGTGGTGCCAGTGCTCTTCGTGGCCGGCCTCTGGTCGCTTATCGCATGGTTCCCTCGCGGGTACGCGATGGAGTACGTGACGCTCGCCCGCGACGTCACGGCCCTCGGCGGCGACGACCCGAGCGTCATCGCCAGAACCGCGGACCTGAGGGGCGATCCGCTCTCGGTGGCGCAGTGGGTGGGCTGGTGGACGTTCCTCGTCGCGCCGGCCTCGATCGTCGCAACGGTGGGCCTTGCCGTGTACGCAGCCTGGGCACAGCGTCGTGCGGAGGGTGTCTTCGCGGTGCTCTGCGGCGCCGTCCTGCTGCCGGAGACGGTGGCCCTGCTCGGCGGATGGGGACAGGCGCACGTGCCGCACCTGTTCGTGGTGGTCGTGCCTGCCTTCGCGATCCTCGCCTACCGCGAGCGCGCGGTGACGCACGGCTTCGCTCCGACCGACTACGAGGGACCGCGACGGCGTATTCAGCTCGCGCTGACGGCCGGCCTGCTGGCAATCTCGTTCACCTCGGCGGTTGCAGTCTGGCAGATGCCCGAGTCCGATGCTCCCGCGGGCGCACTCGAAGCAACGATCCGCGCCGGCGTGGCCCCTCCGCCCTTCACGCCCGAGGAGATCGAGATGGCGCGCTACATCCGCGAGCACGCCGGCCCGGGCGACGTGGTCGCTGACATCAACCGGCACGCGTCGCTCATGCTGCTGGTCGGCGACCCGTCGATGTTCCAGACCGAGGCGAGCGAGGGCGAGGAGGCAACCCTGTACGAGCCGTTCGAGACGGCGCGGTACCTGCTGGTGCGCCGGCCGATCGCCGGGCAGGGCCCCGGCCGGATCGAACGGGCATACGAGGACCTCTTCGATGAGGGCTCGGGATCGCTCTCGCTCGAGTTCGAGAGCGGCGAGTACCGCCTCTACTTCGTGACGGGACCGGCCCTACCATGATCGAGCTCGGACTGACGGAGGCGACCGCGTGAGCGAGTTCACCCGCGAGATCTGGATCCGTACGGTCATCCTCGCGCTGTGGCTCGCCCTGGCCATCGGTGGCGTCTCCGCCGTCGACCCGGAGCGCGACACGGCCGCGGTGGGCGCCGTCCTCATCGCGCTGACCGTCGGCCTCTCCGTCCTCCGGCCGTTCCCGCTGAGCCACCTCCTGTTCGCCGCGCTCGCCGCCGGCGCGTACGCGGCCGTGCAGGGCCTCCGCGCGGTCGCCGAGGGCGCCGACCCCGAGGCGCCCTACATCCCCGCGGCCGCGGCTGGCGCGTTCGCCATCGTCTTCACAGCCATCGTCGGAGACCTGCTACGGGAAGCCCTCGTCGGCTACGACGACGAGCTCGAGGCGCGGGCGCGGGTGATCGAGGAGATCGAGTCAGTCGACCCGCGCACAGGCGCGACGAAGAGCCAGCACGCCGACCGCCTCCTGAACTCCGAGGTGGAGCGCGCGCGCCGCTACGGCCGCCCGTTCACCGTGCTCATGATCGCCCCGGACGACTGGGACGAGTACGTGCAGCGAGTGGGCCGCCAGCAGGCCGAACGCATCATCGCGGAGCTCGCGCAGCACTACCTCGCGCGGCTCCGCACGGTGGACACCCTCATTCAGACGAACGGTGCGCGCTTCGCCGCCCTCCTCCCCGAGACCGGCGTCGAAGGGGCACAGGTCGCCGCCGAGAAGCTGGCGGCGGCCGGCGAGGACCTCCTGGGCGTGGAGGTGCGCACGGGGATCGCCTCGTTCCCGGACGACGAGGTGACCGCGGCCGGCCTGATGCGGGAGGCGGAGGAAGCGCTCGCGTTCGCTCAGGCTGCATCGATCCGCGTCGCCAGCCGTAGCCTGCTGACCTAGCAAGGCGCCCGGCGGCTAGAGCGCCAGCGTCGACGCTCGGGCGCGATCCTCCAGGTGACAGATGTCGTTGAGCGTCCGCACGACCGGGTGCACGGCGTCCCCCTCGACGATCGTGACGGACGTGTTGGACATCCGAATGCGTGGCCAGACGTCGTCCGGAAGTCCGAACAGGTGCGCGATGACCTGCACGAGCGTGCCGCCGTGGCTCACCACGATCGCGGTCCCGCCGCGATGCTCGTCGAGCAGGCGGTTCACCACGGCCACGGACCGCCGTCGTAGATCCGGAAGTGACTCGACCTCAGGCACCGCCATCGCCCAGTCGCGGTGGTGCTCGGCCTCGCCCAGCGGCCAGCGCTCGGCGGCCAGCGCCCAGGTCAGACCCTGCGCCTGTCCGTAGTTGCGTTCGCGCAGGTCGTCGACCTCGACGAGCGGCAGGCCGACCATCTCGGCGATGGGGCGAGCCGTCTCCCTCGCGCGATGGAGGGGGCTGGTGTAGACGGCAGCGATGGATGCGCCCTCGAACCGGCGTGCCACCATCCGCGCCTGCTGCTCGCCAGCGTCCGTGAGCGGCAGGTCGGTCCAGCCCTGGATCACGCCTCCGATGTTGCCCTCGGACTCCGCGTGTCGGACGAGGATGACTGTCACCGCGCCCCCCCGTCGACGCCCGAGGTGAGGGCGAGGAACTGGCTCACGATGCGGGCCGTCGCCCCCCAGATGACGTGGTCCCCGTACCCGAACGCGGGTGTCGCCTGCGGGATGCCGTCGCTCTCGACGACCTTCCACACGCGCGACCGCTCGTCCTGGAGGTGGGCCAGCGGCACGTTCAGCAGCTGACTCACCTCGCGCGCGGCGGTGATGGTGGGTACCACGCCCGGTTCGAGGATTCCCGCATAAGGGCGGATGAGGTGCCGCGATCCGACCGTGACCACGTCGTCAAGCGCCCCGAACACGTGCACGGCCTCGCGGGGAACGCCGACTTCCTCCTCGGTCTCCCGGAGAGCAGTGTGAAGGAACGATTCGTCGGTCTCGTCGCGACGGCCCCCCGGGAGCGAGATCTCACCCTTGTGGAAGCGGACGGTCTGCGTCCGCACCTGGAAGACGATCTCCTCGCGACCCGGCTCACCCACGAGCAGCAGCATGACCGCTGACGGACGCAGGTCGGCGAGCGGCTGCTCGACCGGAACGTAGCCCTCGAAGGCCGCTGCCAGGGAGTGCCGCACGAGTCCCTCCGTCCGCCTGCCGCCAGGCGCGCGGTCGAGGTGGTGGGCGCGCCGGGATTCGAACCCGGGACCGATCGGTTATGAGCCGACTGCTCTAGGCCGCTGAGCTACACGCCCCGGCACTCCATGCTACGCGCAGCCACGGCACTGTGCTCCGAGGCTCGGCTCCGCTCCCCGGCCTCTCGGACTCCGCGTCTGTGCTGCTGATCATCACGGTTCATGGCGACTTTACCGTTTCTTGACTCTTCCCCTTATGAGAGCGAATACCGCGAACTTCTGAACCGGATAATCTGCGCGAAACTCACCAAACAGCCTCTCGTCCCGATGTCCTGACGACAGTCGGTGACCGCTGCTAGGCAAGGTTCCAGGCAGATTGAGCTCCGAGTCACAGGTGCGGTTTCGCATCGCGGCGGCGGCGGCAAGGCCCGGGGCACCGGACCGCGTCGTCGTCGCCTCGCTGGTCGACGACGTCTCGAACCGGCTCCAGGTCGTGCTTGGCTACGCGCAGATCCTCCACGAGCTGGACGAGGACGAACGCAGCGACGCCGTCGCGGCCATCGAGCAGGAGTGCGCCGAGCTGCGTGCGACCCTGCGATCCCTCACCGGCTGGTCACGCGACGAGGCCGGACGCGGGCCATGGGAAGACACGCTCGCCCGGGACACCGCGCGGCGCGAGTCCGACCCGACCGCGTCGTTTGCCTTCGACGCCGGCGAGAGCAGCTAGCCCGCTCGGACGCGCTCGCCCCGGTCGGAGTGGCCGTCAGCGTCCACCAGGATCTGCTCCAGCATGGAACGCCAGGCCGCCAACGACCCGGGCTTCTCCCTCGCGTCGCGGGCGCCAGCAAGGAGGGCGCGTGCGCGATCCTCGGGCGACAGCACCGAGGAGAGCATCACGACGTGGAGATCCGGCCGGTCGGCGAGCACGGCCACCAGGTGTGGGAATGACTCGACGCCTCGCAGGATCCGGTCGATGAGCACCACTGCGCCCGTGGGCGCCTCGATGAGCGCATCCGGCAGGCGGCTCGGGTCGGTGCAGACCTCCACGGGGGCCCCGGGCGCCACCGCGGCCAACACCGTGCGGAGGATCACCGCGTGGTCGATGTCGTCGTCGACGACGAGGACTGGCCGCGACATCAGTCTGCCTCCAGCGGAAGACTGATCACCACCCGTCCCGGCTCGCCGCGGACCGCGCCGCCCTGGCGCTCCAGGAGGATCTGTCCCACCGCCAGCGTCGCCACGGAGGTGCCGGCGTACTGCTTTAGCGATCCCGCGACGGCGTGAAGCGGACTGGGGCCCTGCTCGAGCTCGGGCACCTCGACCTCGAGGTCGACGCGATCGGGGCGGATGGCGGCGCGGACTCGCAGGTCCCCGTCCCCGGCCACACCGTCAAGCATCTCCCGCACCGGCAGCGGATCGATCCGCGCGACTCGGGCGGCCAGGCCGCCGACGTCCGACGTGAGCTCGTAGCCCCCGAGGATGAGCCTGAGCGGAGCCCTCGAAGGCGCGAGCGGCTGCCGGCGCGCGCGAGAGAGCAGCGTGAGTGTCTGGAGCATCCGCTCCATGTCCTGTGCGCCCTGGCGCATCGACCCGAGAGCCACGCGGGCGCCCTCGGACAACGTGACCTGGTCGCCGAGCGCGGTCTGGAGCAACTCGGCGGAGAGGCTCATCGTCAGCAGCGGCGAGCGGAGATCATGCGAGACGGCGTAGAGCAGCGAGTCCAGGAGGACCTGCTCGAGATTCGTCTGAGCCGTGGCGTGGTCGATGGTCAACGCATCACCTCACCAGTCCCGCACGTGCATCATGCGCGGCTGGCGGTGGCGGCACAAGCAGAGCAGGCCCTGACCGACACCTCAGGCGACGGGGCCGAGGCGACGCCCACCAAGGATATGCAGATGGAGGTGGAGCACGGTCTGGCCCGCGGCCTCCCCCGAGTTCATCACCAGCCGGTAGCCGTCGGACGCGAGCCCCTGCTCGGCGGCGATCCTGGTCGCGGTCAACACGAGCCGCCCCACCATCCCGGCGTCATCGTCCGTGAGGCCAGCGGGGCCCATCGGTGCGACACCGTCGCGGAGCCGTGGAACCACGATGATGTGGGTCGGCGCGGCCGGCTCGATGTCGCGAAACGCGACGAACTCGTCGTCCTCGTACACGCGGGTACTGGGAATCTCACCGCGGAGGATCCTCGCGAACACGTTGTCGGGGTCGTAGGCCACTGGGCACCTCTTCCGTACTGGTTCCGGACTGATTGCCTCGGAACGCACGCGGAGCCCAATCGTGAAGCTGTTCGTCCGGAAGGCCAAGAGCAACGGTGTACCGGGATGCCGCGGTGCGCCGGAGCCGAACGCCGTCGAGGCCGTGCCTGTGCCCGTCGAGGAGGCCTCGACGTCGGCGACCTAGCCTCGGCGCACCTTCACCGGGAACGAGACCGGGCCGCGCAGCAGCAGCGTTCCGCCGCGCTCGATCCCAAGCACGCCCAGCTCGATCTCCGCGAACCGACCGAGGAGCGTCCGAAAGACGACGTCCGCCTCGAGCCGCGCGAGCGGCGAGCCGAGGCAGTAGTGGATGCCCTGTCCAAACGAGAGATGCCGGCCCCCGCCGCGCACGAGGTCGAACGCATCCGGGTCCGCGAACGCCTCAGGGTCACGGTTCGCTGCTCCGACCATGGCGAGCACGATGTCGCCCTTGCCGATGCGGGCCGCGCCGAGGTCGACGTCGCGCGTGGCGAACCGGGCGAGCCCCTGCACCGGGCTGTCGAAGCGCAGCATCTCCTCGATCGCATCGGGGATGCGGTCGGGGTCCTCGCGGAGCGCCGCCATCGCCTCGGGATGATCGAGCAGCGCGGCGAGCCCGTTGCCGATGAGGTTCGTCGTCGTCTCGTTGCCGGCGACGAGGAGCAGGATGCAGAACGCGAGGACGTCCTCGCGGCGGAGCTTCCTGCCATCCTCCTCGGCCTGCACGAGTGCCGTGATGAGGTCGTCTCGGGGGTGGGCCTGGCGGGCGTCGATCTCTCGGCCGAAGTACTCGACCAACTCGAGCGTCGCCTGCTGCGCCCGCGCCTGCATCGCCTCGTTCTGGAGGAGGTTGGTGGTGTCCGCGATCGCGTTCGACCACGCCTTGAACCGCAGCCGGTCATCGGGCGAAATGCCGAGGAGTTCCGCGATCACGATCACGGGGAGCGGCTGCGCGAGCGCTTCCATCAGGTCGAACTCGTCGCCGGTCGCGTCGAGGAGCGTGCGTGCGATGTCCTCGATGTGGGGCCGGAGCTCCTGGACCCGGCGCGGAGTGAACGCGCGGCTCACGAGGGCACGGAGGACGGTGTGCCGGGGCGGATCCAGGCCGAGGATCGTCTCGGCGCGGCCCAGGCTGGACGCCTCCCGCTGCCGCGCGATCACCTCGGCGATGGGGCCTCCGGCGTTCCGGGGGTCGGAGGAGAACGTCTCGTGATCGCGGATCACCGCGACACAGTCCTCGTAGCGCGTCAGCACCCAGGCGCCCAGTGCAGCGCTGAAATGCAGCGGCTCCGCCGCCCGCAGGCGGCCGTACTGGAGGTAGGGGTTCTTCTTGAAGGATGGGACGAACGGGTTGAAGACGACGCCGGTGGTCATGGATCCAGCGTACCCGAGGAGCAACTCATCGGTGCGGACTGGGTGCGCGCGGCACGGAGCCGGCCTCCTGCCGCGCGAGCCGCCCGCAACCGACGCGCCGGGGTACGCTGGATCGACAAGCGCGGCACGCTTCTGGAGAGCACCACCGCATGGAAACCGTCGCCCCGACGCCCCTGTTCACGCCTGAGCACCAGCTGACCGAGATGCACTCGCGTCCGCCCTACGGCCGTCTGCGCCGCTGGGTCCCGATGGTCTGGACGGTGATCCTCCTGTGGCTGGAGTGGCGCTGGCTGCGCGTGAAGCGCCGCGTCTTCGGCGTCGAAGCGATGGCCGAGGAGACGCATCGGTTTCACATGCACGCCGCCGAGGCGGTGGTGAACCGGGCCATCAAGCAGCAGGGCCTGATCATCAAGACCTGCCAGTTCCTCGGGAGTCGCGCCGACATCCTGATGGACGAGTACGTGCGCACCCTGTCGCTCGTCCACGACCGTGTCCCGCCGCGCCCGTGGTCCGAGATGAAGCCGATCATCGAGGACGAGCTCGCCGGCAGGATCGAGGACCTCTACGCGGAGTTCGACTCGCGTGCCATCGCCGCGGCGTCGCTCGCGCAGGTGTATCGCGCGCGCCTGCACGACGGCACCCAGGTGGCCGTCAAGGTGCAGTACCCCGGCATCGACAAGATCGTGAAGTGGGACCTCCAGGTCATCGGCTTCCTCGCCAACATCTGGGCCCGCCTCGAGACGGTGATCGACTTCCGCCCGGTCGCGCAGGAGATGGCGCGCAACGCGCCCGAGGAGGTCAACTTCGTCCACGAGGGTCGCGCGGCCGAGCGCATCGCGGCCACGCTCGCCGACCGAGACGACGTCGTCATCCCGGGCATCTACTGGGAGCTGTCCACACGTCGCGTGCTGACGATGGACTACCTCGACGGGATCAAGATCACGAACGTGCAGGCGCTCCGCGAGGCCGGCGTGGACCCCGCGCAGGTCGCGGACACGCTGGTCGACCTGTTCAACACGATGATCCTCAAGAACGGGGCGTTCCACGCCGACCCACACCCCGGGAACCTGTTCGTGGTCCCATCGGCCCGTCCCGGTGGCAAGGCGAAGATCGGCATCGTGGACTTCGGCCTGACGAAGGCGATCCCGGACGAGTTCCGCCAGCAGCTCATCGTCCTGACGAGCGCGATCATCGCGGAGCAGCCAGACGCCGTGTACGCCTCGATGAGCGACATGGGCTTCCGCACCCGCGACGACAACGTCGAGACGTACAACGCGCTCGGCGAGGCGTTCCTGGGGGATGTGCTCCGCTCCGGCCAGGCGTACGCCGACCAGGCGATGATGGCCGAAATCAACCAGCGCATGGGCCGCGTGCTGCGGGCGAATCCACTCATCGACATCCCCGGCGACGTCATCCTGATCGCCCGCGTCATGGGCCTCCTGTCCGGCCTGGGTCGCGCGCTCGACTCGAAGACAGACCTGCTGGACGCCCTCCTGCCCTATCTCGACCCGGACGCCGAGGCGGTCTAGCCGTGTCCCGCGCCGAGGAGGACTCCAACCGCCGGATGCTCCGGGCGCGCGATGCGATGGACCGCTCGTACGCGGAACAGCTCGATATTGCCGCCCTCGCCTCGATCGCCTGCGTCTCCGAGGCGCACTTCATCAGGGTGTTCCGCGCTACGTTCGGTGAGACGCCTCATCGCTACCTCCAGCGTCGGCGCGTGGAGCGCGCGATGTTCATGCTGCGCGAGACGCCGAAGAGCATCACCGAGATCTGTCTCGACGTGGGCTTCGCGAGTCTCGGCACGTTCAGCCGCACGTTCACGTCGATCGTGGGTCAGACGCCCTCCGCGTACCGCCAGGACGCCGTGCTGATGCCGGTCCCCAGCTGCTTCGTCAAGGTCTGGGGACGGCCGATGGGGACCCGAACGAGAGCAGTTTCGGAGAAGCCGAGCGCGCCGCCTGCCGCGTAGCCTCGCGGCATGATTACCGCACTCACTCTCTCCCAGCTCTACGTGCTCGACCAGGACGAGGCGCTCGACTTCTATGTCGGCAAACTCGGGATGGAGGTTCGGAAGGACTTCGACCTCGGCTTCATGCGCTGGCTGACGATCGGGGTCCCCGGCCAGTCGGACACCGAGGTGCTCCTCGAGCTTCCCGAGCGGCCCTACCTCGACGACGCGGCCAACGAGCAGATCCGCAGCATGGTGACGAAGGGCGCCGGGGGCGGCTGGCTCGGCTTCGCGACAGACGACGCGCAGAAGCTCCACGACGAGCTGGTCGCGAAGGGTGTCGAGGTGGTGGACCCGCCAACGCAGCGCTTCTACGGCACCGACTTCGGCATCCGCGACCCGTTCGGCAACCCGATCCGCATCGTCCAACCGGCCGCTGAGATGGGCGACACTACTGCGGGCGGGACGATGAGCCCGGACGCGCTCCGCAACTCGTTCAGCTAGTCTCGGCGCCCTCCAGCGTCGACATCCGGGAGGCACGGCGATCCCATGAAGTTCCAGACCACGATCCGCCAGGAGCCGGGAAAGGACCACGCGGGAATCCTCGTGCCTCCCGAGGTCGTGGACGCGCTGGGGGCCGGGAAGCGTCCGCTCGTCGTCGTGACGGTCGGCGCCCACACGTACCGCAGCAGCATCGCGAGCATGGGTGGGCGGTTCCTCATCTCCATGAGCGCCGCGAACCGGCGGGCGGCGAACGTCTCCGGCGGGGACGTCGTCGAGGTCGAGGTCGAGGTGGACTCGGCACCGCGGGAGGTCGAGGTGCCCGAGCCGCTTGCGACGGAGCTCAGCCGCAACCGGGCCGCGCGCGAGGCGTTCGACGCGCTCTCCAACAGCCGCAAGAAGCGCCTGACCCTACCGATCCAGGACGCGAAGAGCGATGAGACACGGCAGCGCCGGGTGGCGAAGGCGATCGAGGACCTCATCGCGCGCAGGGCCTGACCCACCGAGCCAACACGGGGCAGACGAAACCCACGGAATCGCATCGCAGGCGCGCCCTGCCCGACCGGACCGCGTGAGGTGCCGGTCGGGCAGGGCGGGCTCCCCAGCCGGGACCGCAGGTCGATTCCCTTCGTGCGCTCGCGACGTGCGGATCGTGTCAGAGGGCCGTCGCACGCACCCCGCGCTGGGCTACTCCTTAGCCACGAGCTTCATCGCCTCGCCGCAGCAGACTTCCGAGTGCGGGCTGTCGGCCGGGCACGGACAGCCTTTCTCGTAGACGAGCTCGGCGCCGCACTTCTCGCACCGATAACGGTCTCCCGTACTTCGAGACATCCTGGGACCTCCTTGCCGTTTCGGCCGACCGGAGTCCGCTTCCGCGTCGAGCGTCGGGCTCTGAGAGATGAGCAGTCAAGTAGCCTCCGCCCCTTCCGGTTCGGGCGTGGCGCACCAGGCCGGCCTCGGACTCGCGTGGACACCAGCGGTCACACGGGCGCCGAGGGGGCGGGCATTCCCTGGAAACCGCAGGCCATCCGACTTGCTGGGCCTCAGATTTCCGTGGATCGGGCCTTGACAGCTGCGAGTGACTGAATGAATATTCACTCTGCTGAATGGCCATTCATGCAGGTGAACGGTCACTCACTCCAGGACATCGGTGCAAGTGCCGACCGGACGCCTCATCCGCTCCCACCCTGTTGAGGACTCGATGGCCAAATTGCCTGACCGCTACATGGAGGAGCGCCGCCAGGACATCCTGGAGGCCGCCCGCCGCGTCTTCGTCGAGAAGGGCTACGACAACGCCACGATGAACGACATCGCGGCGGCCGCCGACGTGTCCGCCGGCAGCATCTACCGCTACTTCGAGAACAAGCGCGACCTGATCGCGGCTGCCTCCAATGCGTGCATCGAGGAAGACCTGAGCATCTGGTCAACGCAGCCCCCCGAGGGGACCCCCGGCGAGGCGTTCCTCGCGCTCGGCGCGCAGACGCGCGCCGAGTTCGCGGACCCTGCGCGCCTCGCCGAGTCCGTGCTGCGCCTCGAGTCCTACCTCGCCTGCTACCGCGACCCGGAGCTGCGCGATCAGATCGTCCCGATGATGGACGAGTCCATCCAGCAGCTCGCCGGATTCGTGCGCGCTGCCCAGGAGTCCGGCGAGTTCACCACGAAGGCCGACCCGGTCGAAATCGCGCGGTTCCTCCACGTCTTCGCCTCCGGCACCGGGGCGCTCTCGGTCCTGTACGGGCCTGAGTTCGACACGGACTCGGTCTGGAACCAGCTCATCGCATTGGCTTCGTTGTGGTTTACCGAGGACTTCCGCGCCTCGGTCGTTGCACGCACGGGAGAAACCAAGTGAATAATCTGGGGTTCACTGGCCGCATCTCCATTTGGAGTGCCCGCCACCACTGGTTGGTCATTGCCGGGTGGATCATCGGCACGGCCGTCCTTGTCGCGGGGTCATCCGCGATCGGTAGCCGTCTTACGACCGACATCGAGTTCAGTAGCAAGCCAGACTCGCAGGTCGCCCGCGAGCTCCTCCAGGATGCTCGAGGGGGGACCGACGAGTTCTGGGAGCAGGTCGTCGTGCAGTCAGAGACACTGACGGTCGACGACCCGGCCTATCAGGAGTTCGTCACCAGCCTGACCAATGCGATCCGCGCCACGGACGGCGCCGTCGAGCCGCAGCGCGTGGCGAACACCTACGAGCTGCAGCAGCTCGATCCCGAGCAAGCTGCGGGCCTGGTCTCCGCGGATCGGAAGACCACGATCATCGCGGCGCTCCTCGTGGGCGGCCTCGACGAGGCGACGGAGAACGTCGTGCTGCTCGAGGAGACGCTCGTGGAGTACGACGCCAACGAGCGATTCGACGTCGTGACCGGCGGGTTCGCGTCCGTGAACGAGGCGTTCACCAAGGCCGCCGAGGAGGACCTGAAGGCGGAGCAGAACTCACTGCCCGTCGCGCTCCTCATCCTCGTGCTGGTGTTCGGGGCGGTGGTCGCCGCGCTGCTCCCGATGGCGATCGCGATGGTCGCCATCATCGCGGTCGTCGGGCCTCCGGCCGGCGCCTACGGACTGATCGCGCTGCTCTCGCAGTTCTACGAAATGTCGTTCTTCGTCACGAACGTGGCCCTGATGATCGGCCTCGCGGTCGGGATCGACTACGCGCTGTTCGTCATCGCGCGCTACCGCGAGGAGCGCCGGCACGGCCGCGACAAGTACGAGGCGATCGGCATCGCCGGGGACACCGGCGCGCGGGCGGTCGTCTTCTCCGGAATCACGGTGGTCATCGCGCTCTTCGGCATGTTCGTCGTCCCGACGACGATCTTCCGCTCGTTCGCCATCGGCGCCTCCTCCGTCGTGCTCGTCACCCTGCTCCAGTCGGTGACGCTGCTCCCGGCGGTGGTCAGCATCGTGGGCGACAACATCAACCGCCTGTCCATCCCCTTCATTGGCGGGAACGCAGACAAGGACGAGGAGCGAGGCTTCTGGGCCGGCGCCGCTCGGTTCGTGATGGCGCACCCGTGGCCCATGGCCCTCGGGACCTCCGCCCTCCTGATCGTGATGTCGCTGCCGTACTTCAGCATCAACCTCGGCAGGTCCGGCACCGCTTCTCTGCCCGAGCGGTTCACCGCGCGCCAGGCGTTCGACATCCTCGACGCGGAGTTCTCCGCGGGACGCATCCAGCCGACGGAGATCGTCATCCAGGCGGACGACGTGAATGACCCGTCCGTGCAGGCCGCGATCGCCGACCTGCGGGACCTGCTGGCGGCGGACTCGCGCTACCAGCTGGTGAACGGCGTCCAGATCCTGCGAGACGACCTCGCCTCGGTCGCGGTCGCCGTCCCCGGCGAGGAAGCCAGCGACGAGGCCATCGAGGCGATGAAGTTCATCCGCTCGGATCTCGTCCCGGCGGCCTTCAACGGCGTCGACGCCGATGTCTACGTGGGCGGCCCGACCGCCGGCAACTCGGACTTCTTCGACGTGGTGGACGCGTACACCCCGTGGGTGTTCGCGTTCGTCCTCGGGTTCTCGTTCATCCTGCTCACGCTGATCTTCCGGTCACTCGTGGTGCCGGCAAAGTCGATCGTCATGAACCTGCTGTCCGTGGGCGCGTCCTACGGCGTGGTGGTCGCGGTCTTCCAGTGGGGCTGGCTCGCGGAGCCGCTCGGCTTCACGCAGGTCGAGAGCATCGAGGCGTGGCTCCCGCTCTTCATGTTCACGATCCTGTTCGGCCTGTCGATGGACTACCACATCTTCCTGCTGAGCCGGATCCGCGAGCGGTTTGACGAGACCCACGACAACGCGGAGTCGGTCGCCTTCGGCCTGCGCCACACGGCGAACATCATCACCGGTGCGGCGGCCATCATGGTTGCGGTGTTCGCCGGCTTCGCCCTGGGCGACATGCCGATGTTCCAGCAGATCGGCGTCGGCCTCGCCGCCTCGGTGTTCCTGGACGCCACGATCGTCCGCACCATCCTGGTGCCGGCGACCATGCGGCTGCTCGGTGACCGCAACTGGTGGATGCCGTCGTGGCTGAACTGGCTGCCGGACCTGCGCGTCGAGCGCGAGCCGGCCGGCGCGCGCGCGGTCACTCCCGTGGGAATGGCCGGCGGCGACTAGCCCCGACCTCAGCCACAGCGCCCCCTCCGCCCCCTGTCTCACTCCCCGCGTGAGACAGGGGGCTTCCTCTTGCTCACTATTCGTGTGTGGATCGCGCGAAATCTTGCACGTTTGAGTGCAAGACTTCGCACCGTGCGCTAGGCTCACGCGGCTCGACGCTCCCACCTGCGTCCCATCGGTCCATCTCGGCCCACGGACGCCCTGCGTCGACCCACCAGCGCCCAGTCCTTGGGGTGTCGTGCCCGCCGCTCCGCCTGTCGGCGGGCGCGGCACCCCGAGGGCTGGTCCGCGCCGATCGACCGTCGCCGCGACGCTGGTCTCCCCACGGGTCATCCGTCACGGCGTCAGGACCGATGCGTACCGAGCGGACGAATCGGGCATCCGACGCGCCAGGCGTCGTGCCCTGACGTGTTACCGTCACCGCCATGACGACCGAGGGGACGGCGGCATCGGCGGACCAGCGCTACCGCAGCGTCATCGAGGGCCGCGAGGCCTCCCGTCACCCCACGGTGGAGCTGGCCCGCCACCTCCTCCACGCGCCTGCGTCGCTCACGGACCTGGCCGATGCACTCGCGGCCGGCATCTCCGGCGGCGCGAACGACGTCCTGGTCGACCGAGCCTCGCGGCTCCTGTACGCCACCGACGCCTCGATCTACGAGATGGAACCAGTGGCGGTCGTGTTCCCGCGCACCGCGGAGGACGTCAGCCACGTGGTCCGAACCGCCCGCGAGCGGGGCGTGCCGATCCTCCCGCGCGGCGCGGGCACGAGCCTCGCCGGCCAGGGCGTGAACCACGCGGTGGTCCTCGACTTCTCGCGGCACATGAACCGGGTCCTGGACATCGACCCCGTCGGCCGGAGCGCGCGCGTCCAGCCCGGCGTGGTCCTGGACCGCCTGAGCCGGGAGGCTCGCCCGCACGGTCTCCACTACCCCATCGACCCCTCGACCAAGAACCGGGCCACGATCGGCGGCGGGATCGGCAACAACTCCTGTGGGGCCCACTCCGTCCGGTACGGGAAGACGTCCGACCAGGTGATCTCCGTGACCGCCGTCCTCTCGGACGGCTCCGTCGTCACGTTCGACCGGAAGTCCGGCGACGAGCTGGAACGGGTCATCGACACGCCGGGCCTCGAAGGCGACCTGTACCGCACCGTACGCGACCTGGCGCATGCGCACGCGGGCGAGATCCGCGAACGCTATCCGAACATCCGGCGGCGCGTCTCCGGCTACAACCTCGACGCCTTCGTCGATTCCACCTCGATGGACCTCGGCCAGATGATCGTCGGCTCCGAGGGCACCCTGGCGATCGTCGTCGAGGCGACGGTGCGGCTGGCGCCGATCCCACGCGTGAAGGGCGTCGTGGCGCTGCACTACCCGTCGGTCGTGGCCGCCTGCCGCGCCGTCCCCGGTGCGCTAGCGCACGACCCCGCAGCCGTCGAGCTGGTGGACCGCACCATCATCGAACGCTGCCGCGCGAGCATCGGGTACGCCTCGCTCGTCGAGTTCGTGCAGGGCGATCCGGGCGCGTTGCTCCTCGTCGAGACCGACGGCGACACGGACGCCGAGGTGCGGACCGCGCTCGACGCGATCGGCGCCTCGATGGTCCACGAGGGCGGCGCCTACGCCGGCGTCGTGTTCACGGACCCGGGCGAGCAGCTCCGCCTCTGGCGGATGCGCGAGGCCGGGCTCGGCATCCTGATGAGCGTGCGGGGCGACACCAAGCCCGTCGCCACCGTCGAGGATGCGGCGGTGCCACCCGAGCGCCTCGGCGACTTCGTGGAGGGCTTCGATGCGCTCGTCCGCCGGAACGGCACGACGGCTGCGTACTACGGCCACGCCTCCGAGGGCTGCCTGCACATCCGTCCCGCCGTGAACGTCAAGGACGACCAGGGCCTCGAGATGGTCCTCCGGATCACCTCGGAGGTCGCCGACCTCGTGATCGAGTTCGGAGGGTCACTCTCCGGCGAGCACGGCGACGGCATCCTGCGAGGCGTCTATACCGAGCGCATGTTCGGGCCGCGGCTCACGGAGGCGTTCCGCGACGTGAAGCGAGCGTTCGACCCGGCAGGCATCCTGAACCCCGGCAAGATCGTCGACACACCGGCGCTGGACGACAACCTGCGTCTCGCGCCGTGGACGGTGAACGGTGACATCCCGACGGTCTTCGACTGGTCGTGGGAGGGCGGCATCGCCCGCGCCGCGGAGCAATGCAACGGCCAGGGCGCCTGCCTCAAGGATGCGGGCACGATGTGCCCCTCCTTCATGGTGACCCGTGAGGAGGAGCACTCGACGCGCGGCCGCGCGAACCTGCTGAGGCAGGCGCTGAACGGCGCCCTTCCCCGCAGCGAGATCACCGGCGACCGCCTGTTCGAAGCGCTCGACCTCTGCGTCGAGTGCAAGGCATGCAAGTCCGAGTGTCCGTCCGGCGTGGACCTCGCGAAGCTGAAGTACGAGGTCCTCACGCTGCGCCACCGCGAGCACGGACTCCCCCTGCGCGACCGCCTCTTCGGCCGCATCGGGACCGTGAACCGCCTCGCCCGCCGCCTGGGTCCGCTGCGGCTCCTCCTCAACGTAGGCGGATCGTTCGGCCCGTTCCGCCAGCTCCTCCATCAGCGCCTCGGCATCCACCGGGAGCGGCCGCTCCCGCGCTTCGCGCGGCAGCCGTTCTCCGCGTGGTTCGAGCGCTACGCGCAGCCCGAGCCGGCCCCACGTGGCGAGGTCGTGTTTTATGTCGATTCGTTCACCGAGGCGAACCACCCCGAGACGGGCCGTGCAGCGGTCCGCGTCCTGAACGCGCTCGGATACGCCGTGACGGTCATTCCTCAGCTCGGCTGCTGTGGCCGGCCGCTCATCTCGAAGGGGCAGCTCGAGACAGCACAGAGCTGGGCGAAGGCGAATGTCCGGCGGCTGGCACCCTACGCCGCCCGCGGCATCCCGATCGTGGGCACCGAGCCGTCGTGCATCCTCACGCTCCGCGACGAGTACCCCGATCTCCTCGATGGCGCCGAGGTCACGACCGTCGCCGCCCAGGCGCTGCTGGTCGACGAGCTGATCGCGCGGACCGCGGAGGACGACCCATCGGTCAGGGAGCTCTTCGAGCCGTCGGTGGCGCAGGCACTCCTTCACGGACACTGCCACCAGAAGGCGACGGCGGGGATGGAGTCGACGCTCGCGGTCCTCGCCCTCGTGCCCGGCCTCGAGGCGACGCTCGTCGACTCGGCATGCTGCGGCATGGCGGGTTCGTTTGGCTTCGAAGTCGAGCACTACGACATCTCGCGCGCGATGGCGGAGCGCTCCCTCCTCCCGGCGGTGGAGTCCGCGGATGAGGACACCGCGATCCTCGTGACCGGCGTCTCCTGCCGTCAGCAGATCGCACACTTCTCGGGACGGCGGCCGCAGCACGTCCTCGAACTCCTCGCCGCCTCGCTCCGGGCTCGTTGATGTGCACCGACGACGGCTCGTCAAGCTGATCCTGCGCCACCAACGCCGACGGCCCATCGGATAGACCTCGCAGGCGCCCGCGGCGAGAATGGCCCGAGTGCCAAGACCGGAGGCACTGCCCGGAGGGCCCGTGCAGTCAGGCGGCCAGCAACGTCGGGGCGCACAGATCGGGAACCTGCGCGTGCGCCGGGGCAGGCGCCAGCGACAGGTGGTCGAGGTCGAACGGCCGCCGATCCGCCGGCCGCGCCGTCCATCCGTGCTCTTCCTCCTGGGTGGGTTCGTGGCCCTCATCGCCGTCGGCACGCTGCTTTTGTGGCTCCCGATCAGCAGCCGTCATGAAGGCAGCGTCCCGCTGCTTACGGCGTTCTTCACGGCAACCTCGGCGGTCTGCGTCACCGGGCTCGTGGTCGTCGACACGCGGGACAGCTGGACCCCCTTCGGCCAGGGAGTCATCCTCCTGCTGATTCAGCTGGGTGGACTCGGATTCATGGCCTCGGCCACATTGCTCCTGCTCGTCCTCGGCCGCCGCGTCTCGCTCTCGCAGCGGGTCGTCACGACGAGCCTGACGGGGACGCTCGGCGCCGCCTCCGTCGCCGACCTCCTCCGGCGCATCGTCCTCATGACACTGGTGCTGGAGGCGGCGGGCGCCGTGATCCTCGTCGCACTCTTCGCCTTCGCTGAGGGCTCCCTGGACGCGCGCGTCGCGTGGCGGGGGCTCTTCACCGCGGTCTCTGCGTTCAACAACGCAGGGTTCGACGTCGAGGGCGGCGGACGGAGCCTCTCCCATTTCGGATCGAACCCGCTGGTGCTGTTGACGGTGGCCGGTCTCACGATCAGCGGTGGTCTCGGCTACGCGGTCCTGTGGGACATCCGCCGGGCGCCGAGGTGGAAGGCACTCTCGCTGAACTCGAAGATCGTCCTCTCCACCTATGCGATCCTCACGACGGTGGGGACCCTTGTGATCTTCGTGCGCGAGGCGTTCGGCCACGGGGCGCTCTCTCACCTGGCCTTGCCGAACGCCTTCGTCTCGTCGTTCGCGGAGTCGTCATACAGCCGCACGTCGGGCTTCACCGCGTTCAACCTCGGGCACGCCGAGCCGGACGTGCTCCTGGTCATCGCCGGCCTGATGTTCATCGGCGGGGCGTCGGGGTCGACTGCCGGTGGGATCAAGGTCAACACGTTCACCTCGCTCTTCGCGACGATCATCGCGTCCGTCCGGGGCGAGGAGCATGTGCACCTGTTCCAGCGAGAGATCCCGTGGACGCAGGTGAATCGGGCGCTCACCGTTGCGTTGCTTTCCGTCGCGTTCGTGTTCACGACGGCGATCGCGTTGCATGCGACGAACGACCATGACCCGCTTCACTCCATCTTCGAAGCGGTCTCGGCCTTCGGCACCGTCGGGCTCTCGGCCGGCATCACCGGTACCCTGAACGCCGCCGGACAGCTCATCCTGATCGTTGGGATGTTCGTCGGAAGGGTCGGGCCCCTGACCATCGCCCTCGCGCTCTCCACGCGGTTCTCCGCGCGGGAGCGGATCCGGTACCCCGAGGCGGAGATCAACATCGGATGACGCCCGCCACCACCTCCCAACCACCCCTGCAGACGGCACCGACTAGGAGCGCACGATGAAAGAGCACGTCGCCGTCATCGGGCTGGGCCGCTTCGGCTCCGCCGTGGCCACCGAGCTGGTCCGCCTCGGACACGAGGTCCTCGGCATCGACGCGGACATCGCGACGGTGCAGCGACTCTCCACGGAGCTCTCCCATGTGGTCCAGGCGGAGGCCACGGACGAGGAGTCCCTCGCGCGCCTCGGCCTCGCGGAATTCGATGCGGCCGTCGTCGGCATCACCGGCGACCTCGAGACGAGCATCCTCGCGACGCTCTCGCTGAAGCGGCTCGGCGTGAAGCGCGTCGTGGTGAAGGCGCGCAACGACACGCACGGCGAGATCCTCAAGCGTGTCGGTGCCGACCGTGTCGTGTACCCCGAGCGCGACACCGGCCTCCGCGTCGCGCACGCCTGGTCGTCGACCGACATCACGGACTCGCTTGACGTCGTCGAGGGGTACTCGATCAGCAAAGTGGTCGCCCCCGCCGAACTCGTCGGACGGACGGTGCAGGACGCGATCCTCGACAGCGAGTTCAACGTCACGCTGCTGCTGCTCACCCGCGGTGACCGGGTGACGGTGTACCCCTCGCCCAGCGAGCAGTTCCGCGCCGGCGACGTGCTCGTGATGTCCGGCGCCATCGGCGACATGGAGCGCTTCTTCACGAGCGTCCACGCGCGGCGGTAGCGGACACCCGATCAGCCCCCGGCGACGCCCAGCTCCGAGGCGATCAGCCGCGCGGACTCGACGACGGACGAGGGCAGGCGCACGCCCATGAGCTCAGCCCTGCCCTCGGTCGCGTACACCGCCGAACCGCCGACGAACAGCCGGGGCGCCTGCCGCGACGTGGCCACGCTGCGCGCGACGACGACCAGGTCGGGGCGCGAGGAGGCAGCCACGGCGCTCAGCACCACCGCCGGGGCGGCAGTCTGCTCGATGACGCCGAGGAGCGCGGCGACCGGAACATCCGCCCCGAGGTACACGACCCGTGCGCCCTCGAGCCGCAGGCAGAGCCACATCCCCATCAGCCCCAGGTCGTGGCGTTCCGTCGGAGGACAGGCCAGGACCGCCGTCGGGGCACCCTCGTTCGTCGGCGACGAGGCGACCTGCACCGCGACGTGACGCCGGACCTGCTCCGAGAGGAAGTGCTCATGGGCGAGGGTCAGGTCGCCCCGCTCCCACTGGTCGCCCGTCGCGCGGAGTGCCGGGTAGATCACGGTGTCGAGGACCTGGGGCCACCCGTACTCGTCGGCAGCCGCGCTGATGGCGCGGTCGATCGCCGGTTCATCGAAGCGGCGGGCCGCAGAGACGATCTCATCGACGGCCGGGACGGGGGCGGCCGCGGGCTGCGGCTCAACCTCGGGCGACGGGATGACGCCGGTCGCCGTCTCAGCGAGGACCGCCTCCGCCGCTTCCGCCGCTGAGAGCCCCGCATTCGTGAGGGCCACCATGCGCCGGATCATCACGAGGTCGTCGTCGTCGTACAGGCGGCGGCCGGTGTCAGAGCGTCCCGGCTTCGGGATGCCGTAGCGGCGCTCCCACGTGCGGAGACGCCCCTCCGTCACGCCGGTTGCACGCGCCGCCGCTCGGACGGTGTACCTCATCGGACGGGGGAGCCCGGGTTCATGCCCCGAACGCTAGGTGGTGATCAGAAGTGCGTCAAATCACGAGCAAAGTTGGGCACCGTGGATCATCAGAATCCTGCGCCGCGCTGCGCGGTCGCTGGTGCGCCCGCCGTCCGGGTCGTCAGCGCGAGGTGGATCCGTCCTCGCACGGGAGCCGAAGGGTGAAGGTAGCCCCCGCCCCGGGCGCCGACGTCACGTCGACGTCCCCTCCGTGGACCTCGACGATCCCGCGCACGATCGCCAGCCCAAGCCCCGCGCCGTCGTTCTCTGCGCCCGCCGCCCGCTGCCGGGAGGCGTCGGAGCGATAGAAGCGCTCCCAGACGCGCGCAAGGTGTGCCGGCTCGATGCCCTCGCCGTCGTCCTCCACCTCGAGCGCGACCGCGCTGCCCACCGAATGCACGCGGACACGGACGTGACCTCCGGCGGGCGTGTGCTCCAGGGCGTTCCGGACGAGGTTCCCGACCGCGCGCTCGATCCGCGCCCCGTCAAGGCTGAGGGGGGGCGCGGCGGGATCGAGCTGCGCCGTGAGCTCGATTCCTCGGCGGGACGCCGACGCCTGCATCGCGTCGACCACCTCGGCCGCGACGTCCTGGAGCGCCAGCGACTGCCGCTGCAGGACCAGCGCGTCCGCGTCGATACGCGCCAGCTCGAACAGGTCGTCGATCATCCTCGTGAGCCGCTCAATCTCGCGGTTCATCGTTGCGTAGTAACGCTGCTCCTCCGCCGGGTCGTCCACCACGCCGTCCGCGAGCGCCTCTGCCATCGCACGCACCGAGGCCAGCGGCGTCCGCAGGTCGTGTGAGATCGCCGCGGTCAGCTCTCGACGCTCACGGTCCAGGCGCGCGCGCTGCTCCTCCGCATCGCGCAGCCGCTCCGCGAGCCGGTCCACCGTCCGTCCCAGCGCGGCGACCTCATCGTTGCCCTCCAGGGAGACGCGACGGTCGTACCGCCCGTCGGCGAGGTCGCGCACGGCGACGGCGATCCGTGTGACGCGCTCGGTCATCGCGTTCGCCGCGTTGTAGGAGAAGAACATCGTCGCGCCGCCGGCGAAGACCAGCGCGGCGAAGAGGTACGGCAAGTCGTGTTCGTCCGAGATGAACATGAGCCGCGCGACGACGTACACGTTGAGGAGAGCGACCGCGCTTCCGATGGCCACGGCGAGAAACGCCTTCGCTCGCACCGAGAGCGGCACCACCCGCTCGAGGAAGGCGAGCACGGCGCTGCCGAGGATCAACGTCGCCCCGCCGGTGAGCCCGAGGAAGATCACGAAGCTCCGCAGGTCGGACATCGGCGGCGCCATCGTCAGGCGCAGCGCAAGCGTCCCGGCGAGCGCAGCGACGACCACCGAGAGCACGGCGGCGATCGCCCAGCGCACGGCAAACCCGGCGGCGACGCGTACGCGGGGGGACGAGGAGGCGCGGCTGTCGGCGGAGCTCATCGCGGCCTCAGGGCTCGAACTTGTAGCCGACGCCCCACACCGTCTTCAGGTGCCGGGGCCGCGAGGGATCGGTCTCGACCTTCGATCGCAGGCGGCGCATGTGCACCGTGACGGTGCTCTCGCCTCCGGTGAACTCGCGGTCCCACACTGCGTCCAGCAATTGCTCGCGGGTGAAGACCTGTCGTGGGTGCTCCGCGAGGTACTGGAGGAGGTCGAATTCGCGCGCGGTGAGGGACGCCGGCTCACCCTGGAGGAGCACCGAGCGCTCCACGGGGTCGATCGCCAGGCGCTCGAACCGAAGCGGCTCGTGCCCGCGTCCGACGGGCCCGCTCGTCGGCAACGCCGAGCCCGCCCGCCGGAGCACCGCAGCCACGCGCGCCGCGAGCTCGCGCGGGCTGAACGGCTTCGTCACGTAATCGTCGGCGCCGATGCCGAGGCCGAGCAGCTTGTCGACCTCCTCGCCCCGGGCGGTCAGCATGATCACCGGCACGGTCGAACGCTGGCGGATGCGCCGGCACACCTCGAGCCCATCGACGCCCGGCAGCATCAGGTCGAGCACGACTAGCTCGGGAGCGAACTCCTCGAACTGCGCCAGCGCCTCGTCCCCGCGCTCGACGCGGCGCACCTGGTGGCCGTCGCGCCGCAGGTAGCGCTCCACGACCTCGGCGACGACGGGCTCGTCTTCGACCACGAGGATGCGCGCGGCGGAAGCCATCAGCGCGGCAGCCGGATCGACGCGACGTTGCACCATGGCGCAAGCGTACGACCGACTTCTTACATCGCGCTTACTGTCACGCGGCGTCTGCTGCGCTAGCCCGGCGCCATGCAGGGCACGGCCCAGAGCGCTACTGCCGCTGCGGCACCACCGGGGCCTTCATCGCGAGCAACTCGCCCCAGCGGCGCGCGCGGTCCAGCTCGCCCTCCGCGAGCGGCCCGTGCGGCCCGGTGACGAAGAAGTGCTCCGCCGGGGATGCGATCACGAAGCCGTGCGCGCGGAGTCGGCTCTCGATGCCCCGGGAGCACCGGTCCAGCCAGCGCATGAAGAATGGCTTCGCGAGGCGCGTGTCGTACGCGACGGCCCGGATCGGCTTCGCCGGCGGGAGCACGAGGTCGAACCAGTCCCGCAGGCCGATACCGGACGACACGATCGACGCCTCCCAGCTGCCTCCCGCCTGCTCGCGCGACTTCGCCGTGCTCATGCCGGTGCCGTGGTTCGGGCCGCCGACCACGAGGAACGCGACGTCCCGCTCCAGGGCGACCGGAGCCTCGCCGACCTCGACGGCGCTGGCCTCGATGTGCCGACCCAGGCCGTCCGCGATCGCCTTCGCGACCGCCTGGCCGTTACCGAACATCGACTCGTAGATCACGAGCGCCCTGCTCGCCGAGGTGGTCATGGGGATGCCCCCTTCTCCCGCTCCTCGAGCCGCACGATGCCATCCTCCGCCTCGGGCGCCGAGTGGCGAATGTCCCGCCACCCCGGGGACGGTGGTCGGTCCCGTCGTCGACGACATGCGAACCGAGCCACTCCGCTCGAGTGGCATCGCCGCCGCGGGTCGATCATGTACGTCGTGACGCCGATCCACCGTTGGCCAGCCCGCATCAGGTGATTGATACGGACCGCTGCCCGCTCATCGGTAGGGTGTGCTAACCATTGAGGCCTGACAGAGAGGAGCGCGATGCGCGTTGCGCTGATCTCGGACACTCACCTCCCGTCGCTGATCCGGTCGCCCGACGAACTGGGCCCGGAGCTCGGCGCGTTCCTCGTCGGCGCCGATCTCATCCTCCATGCCGGCGACGTCGTCCGCCCGTACGTGCTCGACTGGTGCGAGCAGTTCGCGCCCGTCATCGTCGCCCGTGGGAACAACGATGCCTTCGAGGACGAGCGCATGCGCCCGGTCCAGCTCCTGGACATCGAGGGCTGGCGGATCGGCATGATCCACGAGCTCCGTCCGGAACACCGCCCGGTGCCGGAGCTGCTGACGGCGTTCGGCGGCGAGCAGCTCGACGTCATCATCGCCGGCGACACGCACATCGAGCGCATCGAGTACCGCGAGGGCGCGCTCGTGCTGAACTCCGGCAGCCCCACGCTCCCTCACCACCGCGAGATGTGCCTCGGGACGGTGGGCCTCCTCGAGATCTCCGACGGCCGCATCCACGCGGAGATCGTCGCGCTGGGACAGCCTGGCGCGCGGCCCACCCCCTGGCAGCCGCGCCACCTCCTGATCGAGGATCGACGCTTCGTCTGCGAAGGACCGGGCGCCCTCGTCACGGGCTAGGTTCGCGCGCGACGGGTACGACGGCCGGCGCTGACCACCCGGGTCACGCGCGCCCTTCACTCGGGCCGCCGCGCCCGGGGTACCCTTCCCGCGGCGCCGCTCAACCATCGCCGGTACCGGACGGATTGGACTTCGTCTAAATCAGGCCGTAGGCTTCGTTAGCGCAGACAGCGCCCGGCGGACGGGCAACGGCCCGACGATCCGCGGCCCGCAATCGCCCGCCTCGGCCCTCACCGGCCGGCCCCTCACCTGGTTCCCTCGAGGAGGACTCATGGAGAACGGAAACGCTCCCGCGAGCGGAGAAGGCACCGCCGCCCTCGCGAAGCTCAACGACACCACGCGACAGCCGATGGGGCCGACCACCCGCGACTGGTGGCCGAACCAGCTCGACCTGAAGGTCCTCCACCGGAACCATCCGCTCGCCGATCCGATGGGCGAGGACTTCAACTACGCCGAGGAGTTCAAGACCCTCGACCTGGCGGCGCTCAAGCAGGACATCATCGCCGTGATGACCACGTCCCAGGACTGGTGGCCGGCGGACTACGGCCACTACGGCCCCCTCTTCATCCGGATGGCCTGGCACAGCGCGGGCACCTACCGCATCCACGACGGCCGCGGAGGCGCCGGCTCCGGGATGCTGCGCTTCGCGCCGCTCAACAGCTGGCCGGACAACGCGAACCTGGACAAGGCGCGCCGGCTCCTCTGGCCGGTGAAGCAGAAGTACGGCCGGAAGATCTCCTGGGCCGACCTGATGATCTACGCGGGCAACTGCGCCCTCGAGTCGATGGGGCTCCAGACCTTCGGCTTTGCCGGTGGCCGCGAGGACCGCTGGGAACCCGAGGAGGTCTACTGGGGCAACGAGCGCACCTGGCTGGGAGACGAGCGCTACAGCGGCGACCGCCAGCTGGAGAACCCCCTCGGCGCGGTGCAGATGGGCCTGATCTACGTGAACCCGGAGGGCCCGAACGGCAACCCGGACCCGCTGGCGGCCGCCCGCGACATCCGCGAGACGTTCCGCCGGATGGCGATGAACGACGAGGAGACCGTCGCCCTGATCGCCGGCGGGCACACGTTCGGCAAGGCCCATGGCGCGGGCGATCCCCGCAAGCACATCGGCCATGAGCCCGAAGCCGCGAGCATCGTGGACCAGGGCCTCGGCTGGAAGAACAGCCTCGGCACCGGCAGCGGCGTGAGCACCATCACCGGTGGCCCAGAGGGCGCCTGGACGATGAATCCCATCGTCTGGGACAACAACTTCTTCGAGAACCTGTTCGAGTTCGAATGGGAGCTGACCGCCAGTCCGGCCGGCGCGAAGCAGTGGACGCCGAAGAACCCGGAGGCGGCCGGCACGGTCCCGGACGCCCACGATCCGTCGCTGCGCCATGCGCCGATGATGCTCACGACCGACCTCGCGCTGCGGTTCGACCCGGCCTACGAGAAGGTCTCGCGCCGCTTCTATGAGCACCCGGAGGAGTTCGCAGACGCCTTCGCGCGCGCCTGGTACAAGCTCACCCACCGCGACCTCGGCCCGTACGCTCGCGGCCTCGGGGCACTGGTGCCAGCCGAGCCACAGCTCTGGCAGGACCCGGTGCCGCCCGTCACCCACGAGCTCATCGGCGCCACGGAGATCGCGGAACTGAAGGCGAAGCTGCTCGCCTCGGGCCTGTCGACGTCGCAGCTCGTGACGACGGCGTGGGCAGCGGCGTCGAGCTTCCGCGGGACGGACAAGCGCGGCGGCGCCAACGGCGCCCGCATCCGCCTCGCGCCGCAGAAGGACTGGGCGGTCAACGACCCGCCCGCGCTCGCGAGGGCGCTGGAGGTCCTAGAGGGCGTGCAGCGCGACTTCAACGCGTCGCACCCGGACCGGCCGGTCTCGCTGGCCGACCTGATCGTGCTCGGCGGCTGCGCCGCCATCGAGCAGGCAGCCCGCGAAGCGGGACACCAGGTCACCGTCCCCTTCGCGCCCGGCCGGACGGACGCGTCCCAGGAGCAAACGGACGTCGAGTCCTTCGAGGTGCTCGAGCCAGTCGCCGACGGATTCCGCAACTACACCGTCCCGGGCGAGGCACGCCCTGCCGAAGTGCTGCTACTGGACCGCGCCCAGATGCTCACGTTGAGCGCCCCGGAGATGACCGCGCTCGTGGGCGGGCTCCGAGTCCTCGGCGCGAACGCCGGCGGATCGAGCCAGGGCGTATTCACGACGCGGCCCGGCGCGCTGACGAACGACTTCTTCGTGAACCTCCTCGACATGGGGACGGCGTGGACGGCTACCTCGCCCGACGAGGTGACGTTCGAGGGGCGCGACCGCCACACGGGAGACCTCAGGTGGACGGCGACCCGTGCCGACCTCGTGTTCGGCTCGAACTCACAGCTCCGCGCGATCGCCGAGGTCTACGCCAGCGACGACGCGAAGGAGCACTTCGTGCGCGACTTCGTCGCCGCCTGGGACAAGGTGATGACGCTGGATCGCTTCGACCTGCGCTGACCCGTCACGTGCTCGGGATTCAGAAGGGCGCCCGCAGGGGCGCCCTACTGAATTGCGGTTCGAACCGTGCGCTGGCGCCTGTTGGGCGCGTGGCGTCTCCGGCGAGACACGGGAGGAGGCACAGCGCCCCCTCCGAGATCCCCCGCATCACCTACGCGGGCTCCGAGAGGGTTGGAGCGGGAGACGAGATTCGAACTCGCGACATCCTGCTTGGAAGGAACCTCAGCGGACCGGGCCGCTCTGAGGGCCTCCTCAGATTCAAAATCTCCCGAACTTCCACCCTGTTCGCGGTCGAGGCAGGATGTCGGCTCAGGCACGTCCTTCTAGTTTGGGCGCAGGATACTCAGTTCGAGCGGAGAAACTCCAACGCCCGGTGACACCGGACCCCGAACACAAGGAAAGGCTGCCCATTAGAGCAGCCCTTCTTCCTATCGCGCCGCGAGTGCGGCCTACTGCGCCGCGAGTGCGGCGACCTTCTCCCACTGAGCCTCAAGCTCGGCGACGAGATCGATTCCGCCGGCGACCATCTCGCCCACCGGGGTGATCTCTACGACCTCGACGCCGCTTGCCTCGGTGACTGAGGCGTAGCGTTGCGCCTCGAGATAGTCCAGATAGCCTAAGACTCGTTCCGGGGGTGGCGAAGGCAGCACCCCGTCGATGGGCTTCACGAAGATATCGAACATCTCCGGTAGCTCAGAGACTGCCAACGCTCGATCGTGTCCAAGCAACGCGAGGAACTTTAGCAGCAGCATGTCTCCCCGGAAGCACGGCAACTTGACATCATCCAGTGAGCGCTCCACGCGGCCCTCCTGTAATTGATAACCGGTGTTGGCGGTTGTTCGGACAAATGTACTACTTCTTGTGTAGCATCGAACTGATGGACGCGTCAAGGGAGCCGCCTTGTGACGCGCCTCCTTTGTGTACTCCCCTGAGCACCGCCACGAAAGTCGGTGATGCACGAACTGCCGAACATTAGATGCAACTGGAGTACGTATTCCGTTCACGACTCCAGCCCCCAAGCTGCGGGACCGCCACCTACGAATGCCTGCCACTCGGCGCGCATCACCGAAACGGCCTCCGGGTTCTCTGCTAGCCACCGGGGGCAAGAGATAAATGGGAGCCAGATACGCTTTCCGACCTGGATCACTGGCTGATCGACGTACGCCCCACCTGGGGCACGGAACCGGTACGACGGCGTACGGCGTCCCCCTTCCGGAGCGCGAGGCTTTGGGTCCGTTTGATTCAGAGGCGAGGCAGCAGTCAATTCGTGCCACGGACGAGAAATATGGATAAGTGGAATGCTCTCGAACGAGTCCATTTCGATGCCGGCATCGATCACCGAGAGGTAGTCGGCGACGGCGGCACGGAAATCGGCCCGCTTCCAAAGTTTCGTCCAGAGTGCCCTCTCCGCGCGAAGCTTCCTTCCGTAGGTATCGATGAGACGAGCGAATGCCATGAGCATTCCTCGCTGGCCTAATTGCTCTCTCTGACCGGCGAGCACAGAGTGCCAACTCCCGTCGGTTGCGTTCACAAGCTTCGTGATCTCATCCAGTTGACCGACGAGCTCGTCCTTCTCCGTGTACCCAATGAACTCGACGTCAATAGGAACGAACGCCTGCCCGTTCCTGGCGTCGCTACAAAGGTGCTGTGCCCACCTTGCCAGCGCCCCAGCCTCAGCCTTAGCCCCCATGATGTTGAACATGGCGATAAAGGCATCGTCGGTGAGCAAACCAAGCAACTCGGCAACCTCTCTTCTCTTGGAGACGGTCACCGTGTAGTTGATCGTCGGAGAGATTCCAGCGTCATCCAGTAATTCGAAGTAATCAGTCTCCCTCAACAGGTACACGAGGGCATGCGCCAGCATTTCATCGGCAGCTACCTTGGGAGGGCTTTCATAGATATCGGCGTATGAGTCACTACGACGCTCAAGAAGTCGAGCCATCGCTTCTCGATCTCGTTCGTCAAACGCCAACACCTGGACGCTCCGCCCTCTGAACTCAACCGGACACACACTCAGCCTTTCGACGATGTCACGGGCGTCCCGCAGAAGTAACTTCTCAACGTCGGGGTCATTGACCGTGAACTTGTAGTCACGCGGTATGTAGTCGAGTCGGTCAGCGTCGATCTCGCCATCGAGGAGTTGCGACAAGAAGAAGAACTCCGGGTGCTTCTCGATGCACACGGATGGTGTAGACACGGCGATCACCTTCTGGAACAGATCGTCTAGGTCGTGCCGGGCGAAGGGGCCTCCCGCCTCATTGCTGAGCACAGATTCAACAGCCATTCGGATATCTGATTGCGGGTCCTGCAGGGCGTGTCGCAGAAGCACCTTGTCGAGGCGCCCGTCCATCGCGCCCTGCTGATAGTCGAAAAGATCCGATGCGAACTCCAATGAGTGCCCCCACGGTCCTTGCATCGAGTCGTGTAGGAGCGCGGCCAGCAGCGTGGCCTGCTTCCAGTCAGGAGGGACGGTAGTCCCCGCGCGTTCAATGGACGCGATGCACGCACCAGTGGTGCTCGCTACCCCGACTACATGCGTCCAACGGGTGTGCGTCGCCAGTGGGTAGGCCCCCTGCGCCACTGTCCCCAGTTGGGCGATGTCAAACAGACGACGGATGATCGGCTGCCACGCGATTGGCCCAACGAACTCAAGCGCAGAGGCATTCTTGATCGGTAACCACTGGCCGTCGATCCAGTTCTCTGGAGCTCGGTAGTGGTGCCCGTGGCGTCGATAGTCCTTGGTAAGCGACCGCATCACCTCCACGAGCTGCGGCAATCCGTCACTCACGCTGCCCCCACTTCGCTGGCACTGCACCCGTCATGGCGTGAATGCTCCCTCGGACCATTTCTGGGATAGCACTTGCACTCCCCAGGCCGAATCGATCTGTATCTTCTGTGCTAGCCACGGTTGGATGTCACCTACTGGCCCATCGTTGAGCAGACGCCGCAAGCGAACACGATCCGGATCCTCCGTCTGCTTCCCCGCGAGGAAGCCCTTCAGCTCCTCAAGGAGTCGCGTCGTCGTTCGCGGAGCTATGCGATCAAGTTCCCGAGTCACGATCCTCTGCCCCCACGCGTACTGATAGATCGCCTGGAATGGGCTAGCGACACCTCCTGGCGCATCGTGCAACCGCATCACGTAGTTGAGATCAGGTGCTTGCGCTGCCTTCTGAAGGTGATGCTGAACCCACAGCCGAACAGCAAAGATTGTCCCAGGCCCAAGACACAGCGAGAGGACTGCGAAGCCTACTGCCACCCGCCCTGCGCCCTGCACCCAGCCCGGTGGAGAGTCCTCCACCCAGAGCGCATCCAACGCAAACGGAACAGCCGCCACAGTCGCAGCGGTAATCATCGTCCCGCGCCGGTTGAGCACATCCACGAGGCGAAGTGCTCTGTCGCGAACCCAGATCCCGCCTCGAAGAACTTTCCCTCGTCCCACTATCTCTGTAACACCAATTAAAGCTGCCATAGATGCCAGCCCCTTTGCTGGGAGATCTGCCGCTCCCGGAATTGCTACAGTGACCGTAAGGTCGCGGCCCGCAGACCAAGCAAGGGCTAGGAAGATCACCCCTAGACAGACCCAAGCGACACCACGAATACGCGCCGACGACACTGCTTTTCGCATCGCGCGCCTCAGTACCCCAGGAGAAGGCGGATCGCCTGCATTGAGGCGAGCTCGATCCCCCGCCGCCTATAGGTTCGGGAGCACCACTCTCGGCTCACGCCGAGTTCCGCGGCGATCTCAGATACGCGGCGTCCTTCCAAGTACCGCTCAAGGAACGTCCGGAGCGGCGCTTGCGATGGCACCTCGCCGGCATGCTTGGCAGCGCGCGTTGCTGCTTCGACCAACAGTGATCGGAGCGCCTGAGCCTCAGGAAGTGGGCTTAGGGCGTTCCTTCGCTCTCGTACTGCGTCCAGTTCGACTAGGGGCGAGCTTTGCAGCCAGTCCAGGTCGTGGAGGTGGACGTACGCTTCCGCCACCTGCCGGAGAAGCAATGTTTGAGGCTGCGATCGGCGTGACTTCCGACCTTCTGGTTCTGGTTTGGGCCCATTCTTAGAGGGATGGGAGGGTGGGTTCGATCTGGAAGCGGAACGCTTCCGTCTCATCGGTGGTGCTTTCCCTTCCGAGAGGAATGGTCCAATCGGACTGAAGGTCACCTTCGCAAGTTGCTCCGACGAGATGGATCGCTCGGCCTTCTTCCGGAGGGAGTCGGCGATCTCGGCAGTCTCAGCGCATAGGTAGACCTCATCGAAGAGCTCGACATCCTGCGCGAGACCTCGGAGTTCCTTCGTCTCCCCCGTCATGAAGACCTCGAGGGCGATCAAGCGGACTGACTCATCGTCGGTCGGAACCAGCACTGTCACGTCGGGATAGCGCTCTGAGCCGTCCGCCCGTCGCTCAAGTTCGACGGTTGCGCCCGGCCAGGTGCGATGGGCGTACTCCCCGAGGCGATGCATGTAGTACCGGTGGAGGAAGCCGCCGCGGCCCCTCGGGCGTCGGACACGGACGCCAACGGATCTGAGCTGCTCCTCGCCGGCTGCCGTGAGTTCAAGCAGGGTTAGCTGCCCCGAGCGCTTGCCGGTAGATACACGGTGCGAGCGGACAAGGTCTTGGTCGCTCAGCGCACGTCGGATCTGCACGCCCTGGTACTTACTGTGACCGAGTCGCTCGTCGCGCTCCAACGCCGGCGAGAACGGGTGCTCCGAAATGTCCTGAAGGTACCGAACGAGCCGGTTGTCGAGGACCGGGGTGAGATCGGAAGCGACGGGCTCACTCGCATGCTCGTCTCCGGTGGCCTCGACGTCGGGTGCCTCGGCAGTTGCGGGGGCCTTTTCCACTGGGGCCTGCCGGAGCGCAGTCCGCTCGACGACGTGAGCGCGGCCGATTTGGAGCGATGCCAGATGTTGCTGAAACTCGGCCTCGGTCATCCCGAACGCATCGGCCGGATCGCCGACCTCGACCGTCTGCAGGGAGAGCAGCCCGCCGGCGATCTTGTGCTTCACCCAGCAGACGCGCGGGGGAAGGCTCTGCAGTTCGTGGGTGTTGAGCTCCCACTCCTCCCCGAGACTCCAGTACGTGGTGGAGCGCAGCCCTGCACGCTTCACCTCGTGCCCCGAGTACTCGAAGGCTTCCTTAGCGAGGAGCTGCGCATCCTGGCGGTTGACGCGGAAGACCACCTGGATGCCGGTGTTGCCCAGGATCACACTGCGCAGCTCAGGGGAGAGTTGCGCCAGCGTCTGGTGCGCCATGATGAGCGAGAGGCCGTACTTGCGCGCCTCCGACAGCACCGTGGCGAAGGAGTCGCTGGCGAAGTTCTGGAACTCATCGATGTAG
>WBZO01000617.1_pt1 | contig 61742 bp, 57 predicted proteins | sample 5204261 | NCBI WGS metagenome assembly WBZO01 (sample SAMN12412400, study PRJNA552823) | activated sludge metagenome | isolation source: activated sludge from anammox sidestream of wastewater treatment plant... | place: USA: North Carolina | collected 2017-09
AAAGGTGCCGGTACTGAAGGTACCGGTCTCGCTCGCCTGGCGGGTGCCCACGCGGAACGTCACCGTAGCGCCATCCGAGCCGCAGCCAGGAATCTGGCCGCCGCCGGCGACGTCGACCGTGTAGTTGCCCGCGGGCACCGAGAGCGACGTGGGTGAGGTGCAGTCGGTGGTACCAATGAAGGCGCGGACGGCGGTGCCGGCGGCAGCAGGCTGGCCGTCAATGGTCAGGGTACCGTAGAACCGGGTGGGCGGGGCCGCCTGGGACGCGACGGATCGCGGGGCGCTGCCCGCGCCGGCAATGGTGAGCCCGAGCGCGAGCACAGCGAGAAACAGTCTCCGCATCTGGGGAGACCTCCTTTGGGTGAGGTACGGATCGGTACAGCGACCGTCCGGGTGGTGTGTGCCGGTCTCGGCGGGGGAGATGGCGCAGAGGTCCGGCGCCCATTCAACGCGAGAACAGGGGCCGCCGTTACCACGTCAGTGCCGTGGCCGAACACCCGCATCAGTATAACGGGCAGCGCACGTTCGTCCAGCGGATTCGTGTCGTGCGGCGGCGATTCAACGCACGAACGGCAGCGGCAACCGGCGCTTCTTGCGGAAGGGCAGAGCCAGCCGCCGGCGCCTTCGGCCAAACGGCAATGCTCGCCGGGATCGCACTGATGGGGTGGCGCCGCCTTCGAGCACCGGCACACCACCGGGCAGATTGCCGGCGATGTTGCGGACCTGCTGCAGCTGCGCCTCTGCCTTTGCCAGTGCGGGGCGCAGCCGCTTGGCGAACAGCCGGTCCAGCGCTGCGAATCCCCGGCCGGTATACCGCTGCGCGAAGAAGAAGATCGCCGCAATCACAATCACCAGCAATGACCAGAGCATCACGGCGATACTGACCACGACATCCCGCAGCGCTTCGGTGCTCATCGGCGCGCCCTCCGGCCAAAGGTCGAGGTGAGTATAGCAGCGTTGCCCGGCTGCCAGCTTGACGGGATCATCCCCTGAGCGAGTGATCCACCTCTCCCCACGCAGCAGGTATGGTGGTAGCGACACCTGTCGCACCGGCGGGCCGTATGGCCCAGGGGAAACGCCGACCACCATGCAGAAGTCAGTGCGCGTCCGCCATCGACGCCAGCGCCGGGCCGCGGTGCGACACTCCTCCGGTCATGCGCTGCCAATCCTGTTTGTGCTGGCCATCGCAGCACTCGCCGGAGTGGCCGGGGCGGCCGGGGTTGGCGGCTACACCGCGTATCAGTCCCTTACCAGCGAGCTGCCGGACAACCCCGAGACAGCCTTCGCTCAGCAGAACCTTGGTCCGGCCAAGATCCGTGACCGGCACGGCACGTTGCTGTACGAGTTCGAAGACGAGACCGAGGGGCTGCGTAATCCGGTCAAGCTGGCGGAGATATCGCCACACCTGGTGGCGGCGACCATCGCCACCGAGGACAACAGCTTCTATGACAATCCAGGTGTGAATATCCGCGGCCTGGCGCGGGCCGGCGTGGAGAACTTCGCTTCTGCCGAGGTCGGCCTGCTGCAAGGCTCCGGCGGATCGTCCATCACCCAACAACTCGTGAAGAATGTCTTCATCCCGGCCGACCAGCGCTACGAGCGCAGCGCCGATCGCAAGATCAAGGAGGCGGTGTTCGCGGTTGAGCTGACGCAGCGCTACTCCAAGGACCAGATCCTGGAGTGGTACCTCAACCAGATTCACTATGGCAACCGCGCTAACGGAGCAGGGGCGGCGGCGCGCCGCTACTTTAACACCACAGCGGCCAATCTGACACTGGCGCAAGCTGCGTTCCTGGCCGGGCTGCCACAGTCACCATCACGCTATAACCCGTACGTCAACCGCGAGGCCGCTGTCCGCCGGCAGCATGAAGTGCTGGAGTTGATGGTGCGCCACGGCAAGATCGATGAACAGCAGGCGGCCGCAGCGCGTGCCGAAGAGCTCCTGTTTGCCGAGCCAAACGTGTCGCTTCTGGCGCCCCATTGGGTATTTTTCGTCCGCGATCTGCTGATCGCCCGCTTCGGATTGGAGACGTTTCGTAACGGCGGGCTGGATGTGATCACGACGCTGGACCTGAACTTGCAGAACCGGGCCGAGCAGATCATCGAGGAGAAGATCAGCTTCTACGAGAGCGACAAGGGCGGCCGTTGCGAGTGTCACAACGCCGCAATGGTGGCCATCGACAACAACACGGGCCAGGTCTTGGCAATGGTAGGATCGCGCAACTACTGGCGGCGCGACATCGAAGGGGAGAACAACAACGCCATCGCTATCAAGCAGCCCGGGTCAGCGCTCAAGCCGATCGTGTATCTGGCGGCGTTCGAAAAAGGCTGGAACCCCGGCACGATTATTTATGACCAGCCCACCCGTTTCATTTCCCGCATCGATGGCACCCGCCGCGAGTACTTCACGCCGGTTGGACCCACGACCCGCTACCTCGGAGCGCTGAGCGCCCGCGACTCGCTGGCATCCTCGATGAACACGGCCGCCGTCAAAGCGGCCGGATTCACGGGCGTCGACGCGGTGATTGATATGGCGCACCGGACCGGCATCACCTCGATGGATGACCGCGAGAACTACGGCGTCTCAATCGCGACCGGCGGCTCTAACCTGACCTTGCTCGACCTGACGTTTGCCTACTCGACCATCGCCAACAACGGCGAGATGCGAGGCGCCCCCGTGCTCAAGCCGCAGCCAGGGCACCGCAAGCTTGATCCGGTGACACTGTTGCGCGTTACCGACGGCACCGGAGGGGTGCTCCTGGAGTTCCAGCGACCCGCGCGCGAACAAGTGGTGCAGGCAGGATACGCCTATCAGATCACGGACATTCTCAAGGACAACAACGCCAAGCGGCACACTTACAACGCACCTGAGGTGCAGTTCGGGCTACCGGACCGGCGGCCGATCGCCGCGAAGACCGGCACGCAGCAGGGGCCGAAGGATATCAAGACCGTGCTGGCGACCTGGAACTTCGGCTATGTCCCAGACCTCACGGTGGGAGTGTGGGTGGGCAACGCGGACAACGCGCTCGTCAACTCCAACCTCACGAGCGCCTCGTCATCGCTCCTGATCTGGAAGGAAGTGATGACCGCAGCACTGCAAATGCTAAACATCCCGCCGAAGGAGTTCCCTGTCCCGGCAGATATCAGCTGGGAACAGGTGAACGGCAAACGTGAGCCAGTGGTCAAGGGAACGAAGGTCCAGCTACGAGAGGATCTGCGGCTGTGGGCCGCCGCTGGCAATCCGACCACCGAAGCCGGGAACCTGTTCCCGGGAGAGCAGCGACCTAGCGCCACCCGGGCCAGCGCGCCCCCGGGCGGCAGCGCAACCCCAGGGCCCCAAGGGCCCGCCGCTGGTAGCGCCACCCCCGCTGCGCGCCCGTCCGCTACAGCCGCCCCGGCGAACCCACCCCCAGCGACGGCGCCGCCTGGGCCTGTAGCGGCCCCGTCTGCCGCACCAAGCGGCTGCCAGCCCCAGCCGCCCTTCTACCGGCCGTGCACACCATAGGCAAAGGCCGCCGATGGCTAGTATTGCCTGTGTCTATTCCGGGAGAATTTCACAAAAGCGCCACCTATCTCAACTTCTCCACTCCACCTGCCCGCCGGATACTGAATTCACGAGCGGCCCGGGCGCACGCACATGGAGCCACGGGCCAGCAGTGACGGAGGGTGTATGGTCCAGCTCGCGGCGCGCACCTATACCATCAACGCCAGGACCCTGATCGCCAATCCTACGCAGGAGGAGCTGCAGCGGTACACGGCCGCGATGCCGAATGCGCGGCGGACCGAGTTTGGGAATCTGAACGTACAGACGCGTGTGGACGCCCGCTCCTCCGCCAGCACCTATGTCGTCACCGATGACCCCTCCACGACTGACGGCCAAACGATCAGCCGCACCGAGTACCAGCGAATGGCGGCCTTGCAGGATGCCTACATCGAGCAACAGGACATGCTGGTGATCGATGGCTACATCGGCAACGACCCGCAGTTCCGCGTTGCCGCCCGGCTGGTGATCGAGAAGGCGAACGCGAACGTCGCCGGGATGCAACAGTTCCTGTACTACACCGATGAACTGCCTGTGGAGCCACAGGTGACGGTCATCTATACCCCGAACCTCATCGCTGAGGGTTATCCCAATAGCAGGCTGATCGCCGTCGACCTAGAGGCCGGCGTCACCCGCGTCTTCAACTCCGATTACTTCGGCGAGTCGAAGAAGGGCGGGCTGCGCATGTGGAATCAGATCGTCCACCGGCGCGGCGGCCTTGCGATGCACGCCGGCTGGAAGGTGATTCCCGTCGGCGAGCGCAAGCGCAGCCTGCTGATCATTGGGCTGTCCGGCACCGGCAAGACCACGACGACCTTCACGCGCCAGAACGGCTCGCTGCCGGTACAGGACGACTTCATTGCGCTGATGCCGGACGGCCGGGTGTACGCCACCGAGAACGGCTGCTTCGCCAAGACCTTCGCGCTTGATCCGCGCTATGAGCCGAACATCCATCGCGGGGTCACCAACGCCAATGCCTACCTGGAGAACGTTTCCCAGGATGCGGGCGGCAGAGTAGACTTCTTCGACACCTCGTATACGCAAAACGGGCGCGCCGTCTTCCCGATGTCGAACATCGAGTGGCAGCACCCCGACGGCGCGCCGCCGGCCGAGGTGATCCTGATCCTGAACCGCAATGACAACATCATCCCTGGTGTAGCCCGGCTCAGCGGCGAACAGGCGGCAGCATACTTCATGCTCGGCGAGACGATGGGCACCAGCGCCGGTGGCAAGGACGAGATGGGCAAGGCACTGCGCGTGCCGGGCACCAACCCGTTCTGGCCGATGCTGCACGCCGAGCAAGGTAACCGCTTCCTGGAGATCCTCAAGCAGCGGCCGATGGAGGTCTACCTGCTGAACACCGGCTGGGTCGGCGGGCCGGAGGGGCACCCAGATTCGAAGAAGGTCAAAATCCCGCACTCGTCCGCCATCGTCAAGGCGATCGCTGAAGGTACTATTTCCTGGACCGCGGACCCCGACTTCGGTTATGAGGTCGCGACGGCGGTGCCGGACCTCGACGACATGGACGTCCTCCAGCCGCGCGGGCTATATGAGCGGGCGGGCCGGTTCGATGAGTACCGTGCCATCGTGCAGCGCCTCAAGACCGAGCGTGTGGCGGCGCTGGAGAAGTATCCGCAACTGGAACCAGAGATCCTGGCCGCGATTCGCTGATAGCGGCTACAAGCAGTCGCACGCACGGCCGCCCGGCGATTGACGGGCGGCCGTGTCCCGTTGCCGGCCCGCGCAGCACCCGTCTACACTGGTCTCCATCTCAGGTGGCGGCCAACTCACAAGCATCCGCCCCGCGGGACCCGCCATGTCCGCACCGACGCTTGTCCTTTCGCAGCACTTCGCCGAGCAATATGCCACCGACCTGCGGGGGATCGCGCCGCGGGCCACGGTCGTGACTCACGCCGCAAACGGCACGTGGAGCGCTGATGCCGCCGCCGCCGAGGTGGTGTATCTCTCATCGGATATGTGGCGGACGCCAATGGCCCGCACCGTGATCGCTGCACTGGCGCTGTGGCCGCAGTTGCGATGGGTGCACACCTCCAGCGCCGGCGTCGATTCCCCCGCCTTTGCCGCCCTGCTGGCAAGGGGGGTGACGGTCACGAATGCGGCGGGTGTCAACGGCGGCGTCATCGCCCAGCACGTGCTGGCGCTGATGCTCAGCCATGCGCGACGGCTCGCAGAGCTGGCCAACGCTCAGCAGCAGCACGAATGGCGGCGGCTCGAGTGTGCCGAGCTGGCAGCGGCGAGGGTGGTCATCGTGGGACTTGGCGGAATCGGGGCAGAGGTGGCCCGGCTGTGCAGCGCATTCGGCATGACGGTGTGCGGTGTCCGTCGCGGCGCTGATCCCGTCCCGCACGTGGATGAGCTGATCCGCCCTGCGGATCTGGCAGGCCGGCTGCCGCTGGCGGATTATGTCGTGCTGGCCTGCCCGCTGACCGCCGCAACACGTGGCCTGATCAACGAAACGACGCTTGGACAAATGAAGCCGTCTGCCTATCTGGTGAATGTCGCTCGCGGACCCGTCGTCGATGCCGGCGCGCTGGACGCGGCGCTGCGGGCGGGCGTTATCGCCGGTGCCGCGCTTGATGTCTTTGACCGCGAGCCGCTGCCTGAGGACAGCCCGCTGTGGTCCACTCCCAACCTGGTGATTTCGCCGCACATCGCCGGAAGCTCGCCGCACAACGCCGAACGCAATGCCCGCTTCTTCTTGCGAAACCTTGCCCGGTTCGTGGATGATCAACCGCTCGCTAACGTCGTTCGTGATCTAGAGTAGCCGTGCTTCCGCAGCTTCGGTGCTGCCGCGTGAGCGGACGGCGGACACCGCATTCACGCAGGCGGCTCGCGGAGCAGGACGGTGAACGTTCTTCCGCCGGCGCCCGCTGCCTGGCGAAAGGTGCCTGCGCGGCGGAATCCGGCAGCGGTTGCCGCCTGAATGCTGCGCTGGTTCCAGGCGGCGATGGTGGCACGGAGGCGCTGGGCGCCCAGTACCAGCTCAGCATGCTCTGCCACAGCGGCGATCAGGTCCCGGCCGCGCCCCTGGCCCGTCAGCAGCGGATGCATGCCAACACCGATATCCAGCGCGTCATCGGAGTAGTCTCCACCTGGCACCTGGGCCTGCCGCCCAAAGCAACAGAAGGCCACCAGGCTCCCTGACGCATTCACCACGGCGTGGTAACTATTCGCCGGGTCGAGCATCAGATCAGCAGTATGCGCATCGCTGTCGTAAACGGCGTACGGTGCGGCGTAGCGCCAGCCACCGATGTTGGTGGCGTGGGCGGCAGTCATCGGTACGATGCTGAGAGGCTCGCGGATGCTCATCCTGTCTTACCCCCACCCTCCGGCTCCTTCACGCCGGCGGCTGGCGTCGCCGTTCCGCTTGTGCAACTGATTGCAGTTGCGATACCTTGGAGCCACATCGGTTCGAAGCCGGCGGTCGCATGAGTTGTGATACAGACTCCGTTGCGGTGCTGCGCCGCGCCGAGATGAAGCTGACGCCCCAGCGGCTCATGGTGCTGTCTGCGCTGCGCCATGCGCAGGGCCATCTGACCGCCGCTGAGATCTTCGAGCAAGTACGCGCCGCTTACCCTTATGTTGACATTTCGACCATCTACCGTACGCTCACCGCGCTGCGTACCATGCGGCTGGTCACGGAAACGGATATGGGTAGCGGTGATCTCGCCTATGAGTGGGTGCAAGAGCGGCCCCACCATCATCTGATCTGTAGCGGCTGTCACCGCGTACTCGAGCTCGATCATGGCTACCTTGAGCGGTTAGGCGATGATCTGGCGCGCGACCTGGACTTCGAGGCCGATCTGCATCACTTCGCCATCTTTGGCCGGTGCGCCGCCTGCCGGCCGGCTGCCGCTCCCGCCGCCTCGCCAGGCTTGTGAGAGGCGAAACGCATGGGTTCGCTCAGTGACGCCCCAACACCGGCAGTCAGCATCAGCGGGCTGACCTGCGGCTATGACGTACGCCCGGTGCTGCAGGATGTCACGCTGTCCATCGCGGCCGGTCAGTTCGTCGGCCTGGTGGGGCCGAGTGGCGCCGGCAAGACCACGCTGTTACGCGTCCTCTTGGGGATGGTGCCGCGGGTCTCCGGCGCTGTGCACGTACTGGGTACGCCGGTACGGCATGGACCGCCGGCCGGCATTGCCTATGTGCCACAGCTGGAGACGGTGGACTGGAACTTCCCGGTCACCGTCGAGGAAGTGGTGCTAATGGGTCGCGCCATGAAGACGTGGCCATGGCCATGGCCGTCCCAAGCTGACCGCACCCACCTGCATCGCATCCTTGGCCGCCTGGGTATCAACAACCTGGCCCGCCGCCACATCCGTGACCTGTCGGGAGGGCAGCAGCAGCGGGTGTTCCTGGCCCGCGCTCTGATCTCCGAGCCCCGTATCCTGCTGCTGGACGAGCCGACCAGTGGAGTCGATGTCAAGACCCGCGACGAGGTGCTGCATCTGCTGTCAGACATCAACGGCGATGGCGTAACGGTGGTCCTGACCACGCACGAGCTCAACGCCGTCGCCGCCCATTTGCCGCAAGTTGTGTGCATCAACGGCGGGGTCGTGGCCCATGGCGACCCCGATGACGTGTTCACACCGGACGTGTTGAGCCGTACCTATGGCGCCGACATGCAGGTCGTCCGGCAAGATGGCTTGCTGCTGGTGGCAGACATTGCTCCCCACCGGCTGCGCGAGCGGCTGAGGCACAGTCACGAGCACCAGCATGCCGCCACTGAGCCGTGGCACGCGCACGTACACGCCCATGCCGTTCCCGCCGTCACCGGTTCAGCTCCGGACGGCGAGCCATAGCCATGCCGAGCCCCGGCCGGCGGGACGATCACGATGCCGATACTTGAGCCGCTCGATTATGCGTTCTTCCGCAACGGGTTAGTTGCCGCGACCTTGGCGGGAGCGCTGTGCGGGCTGCTCGGCGTCTACATTGTGCTCCGCGGCATGAGCTACATCGGCCATGGCCTCTCGCATTCGGTGTTTGGCGGCGCAGTGGTCAGCTACTTCATTGACTGGAACTTCTACATCGGCGCCGGCCTCTGGGGGTTTCTTTCCGCGGTCCTGATCAACGCCACGGCGCGCGGCCGCAGGATCGGCGCCGACGCGGCCATCGGCATCATCACGACCTCCAGCTTCGCCTTTGGCGTGGCGCTGATTAGTCGCGGGCGCAGTTTCACCCGTAACTTCGAGGCGGCGCTGTTCGGTAACATCCTGGGCGTCACCGTTACGGATCTGTGGGTGATCGGCGCGGTTACGGCTGCGGTGACGGCGTTTGTGTTCTTCGCCTACAAGCAGTTGTTGTTCCTGACGTTTGACCCGGACGTGGCGCCGGTGTACGGGGTGCCCGCGGGCTGGCTGGACACCGGCTTCGCCCTTGCGCTGGCGGCCACCATCGTCGCCTCCATGCAAATCGTGGGCGTGACGCTGATCGCCGCCACCATCGTGATTCCGCCGGTGACCTCGCGGCTGCTCACCGACAGCTTTGGCCGGATGCTGGTGTGGTCGGCGGTGCTCGGCGCCATCACCGGCTTCATGGGGATGTATCTCAGCTATCACCTGAATGTCGCGTCTGGGGCCAGTATTGTACTGCTGGGCGCCGCCGGCTTTGTCGCGGCGTATGCCTACAGCAGCCTGCGCCGCCGGCGGATGGCAGGTGGCGCCGCCGGACCCGCGCCGCGGACAGCGACTGCCGATCTGTTCGACTAGCGGACGCCGAGCCCCGGTACGTAGAAGTCGACCACCTGCGCCACCGCCGCTTCGCGGTCCAGCGACTCACCGCCGAACACGCGCCGCAGAATGAACATGCTGAGAATCCCCATCACGGCCACGGCGCAGGCATTGGCATCGGTGCGCCGAAACACCCCGCGCTCCATACCGTCTTCTAAGATGCACCGCAGCCGGCCGGAGATATGCTGGTCGAGGGTCCGGCCGAACTCCGCCATAATCTGTGCTCCGAGACCGAACACCTCCCGCACGACAAAGGCAAGGTGTGGCTCCTGAGACTGAAAGTACGCGAGGTAGGCGTCTGAGAAGGCGCGTAGGCGGTCACGCGGGTCGTCGTCGCGCTCGGTGGCGCGGTCAATGGCGTCGGCAAACGCCTGGAGCCGTTCACCTAGCGTTGAGGCGTACAGCCCCTCCTTGGACTGAAAGTAGTAATAGATCATGGGCTTGGTGGTGCGGGCAGCCTCGGCGATCTCCCGGAGCGATGCTGCCGCATAGCCCTTCGCGGCGAACAGATCCAGCGCCGCGTTCACGATTCTGCCACGAACATCCGAAACCTCGGGCACCGGCCCGGTCAGTGGAGTGATGGTCACCGTCGGTCCCTACCTTGTTCGTTGCCGCCAAGCGGACCGCCGCAGCCAGTTTAACACAGGCCCGCCGGTGACCCCGTGCGCGCGATGCCGTTTGGCCGTTTGAGCGACCCGGCGGCGGCTGCTACAATGCCAGGGCAAGGGCGGATACGCAGCCTTTAATCCGGTCCTGTGAGGCCGGAAAGGGAGCGGGTCGCATGATGAGGCACGTTGTCCACGGGCGCGCAGTGCGCCGGCCATTGCTCCCTCACCGGTCAGCCGGAGGAGGGAGTTTTTTCACGCCCCGATTCGTCCCGGGGGCGCGCTGATGGCGGACAAGGTGATCATGTCGGACGCTGACATGCAACGCGCTATCCGGCGCATCGCCCACGAGATCGTGGAGCACTCACGCGGCGCCAGCGGCGTCGTACTGGTCGGGGTGCACTCGCGCGGGGCACCGCTCGCCCGCCGCATCGCCACGGCCATCCAAGGCTTCGAGGGAGTGCCGGTGCCCGTGGGGGCGCTGGACATCAGCCTGCACCGAGACGACCTCCCCCGTCTCGCTGCCCGTCCGCGGGTCCAGCGCAGCCATATCCCCACGGACATCAACGATAAGACGGTGGTGCTGGTAGATGATGTGCTCTACACCGGTCGCACCGCCCGGGCAGCGCTGGACGCACTGAACGACTTCGGCCGGCCACGCCGCATCATGCTGGCCGTCATGGTGGACCGCGGCCACCGTGAACTGCCGATCCGGCCGGACTTCGTAGGCCGTAACCTGCCGACCTCGCGGGACGAACTCGTCAGTGTGGAACTAGCCGAGACCGATGGCAACGACCGTGTGCTGCTGCACAGCCCGGGGAGGGATTAAGACGATGAACGGTTTGACCCGAACAGTCGACCGGCGCGATCAGCAGGAGGCCGCCAACGGCACCGGGATGAGCACCCGCCCGCCGCAGGCAACGGCAGAACCGTCTCCGCTCCCGTGGACCCGCCGCCACGTCCTCGACCTGGACGATTTCACGCCGGACGAGATCGCGATCGTCCTTGAGACGGCTGACGCAATGCGCGAAGTACTGGGCCGCGAGGTGCCGCGACTCCCCACGCTGCGCGGCACAACCATCGCCACGCTGTTTTACGAAGCCAGTACCCGCACCCGCGCGTCGTTCGAACTGGCAGGCAAGGCCCTGGGCGCTGATGTCATCAATGTCTCCTCCTCTGGCTCCAGCGTAGAGAAGGGTGAATCGCTGATTGATACCGTGCGCACCCTGCGAGCGATCGGCGTCGACATCCTCGTGATGCGCCACAGCAACTCCGGTGCGCCCTATCTCGCCGCCCGGCATGTGGACGCTGCGGTGCTAAACGGTGGCGACGGCTGGCACGCACATCCTACCCAGGCGCTGCTCGATCTGTTCACCATTCAGCGGCGGTTAGGCAACGTGCGCGGCTGCAAGGTCGTCATCGTCGGCGACATCATGCACTCCCGCGTCGCCCGCTCAAACCTGTGGGGACTGAGCGCCGCGGGGGCGGAGATCGTCGTTTGCGGACCGCCGACCCTGATCCCGGCCGGGCTCGGTGTGATCGATGAGGCTGAGCCTGGGCGATGCCTGCCGCATGTCACCGTCTGCCACGATCTTCGGGAAGCGCTTGACGGCGCCGATGTGGTGATGACGCTCAGGCTGCAGAAGGAACGCATGCAGTCCGGGCTGATTCCCAGTCTGCGCGAGTACTCCCGGCTGTATGAGATCACCGCCGAGCGGCTACGGTGGGCCAAACCCGACGCGCTGGTGATGCATCCGGGGCCGATGAATGAGGGCGTGGAGATCGCCCCTGATGTCGCCTACTCCGTGCAATCCGGCATCGAAGAGCAGGTGACGAACGGTGTGGCGGTTCGGATGGCGCTGCTCTACCTGATCCGCGGGGGTAAGCGCGCGGCGTAGCTCCACGATTGCGGGACCGGGCAACAAAGGATGCTGAGTATGGCGGCAGAGCCCCTGCTGATCACGGGCGGCCGGATCATCGACCCCGGCACAGGCACCGATGCCGTGGGTGATCTGCTGCTCATCGACGGCCGCGTCGCCGTGCCCGGCGCCAGAACGGCGACCGCAGCTCGGACCATCGATGCCCGCGGCCTGGTCGTGGCACCCGGGCTGATCGACCTGCATACGCACCTGCGCGAGCCAGGGCAGGAGTACAAGGAAACCATCGCCAGCGGCACCCGTGCGGCCGCCCGTGGTGGCTTCACTACTGTGTGCGCCATGCCAAACACCGACCCCGCCATCGACAACCGTGCCGTGGTCGAGTATATCCAGCGCACCGCCGCCGAAGTAGCGGCCGCGCGGGTCCTGGTGACCGGCGCCATCACGCGGGGCCGTGCGGGCAAGCAGCTGGCGGAGATGGGTGAACTGGCCGCGGCCGGCTGCATCGGCTTTAGCGACGACGGTACCTACGTCGTCGATAGCGGGTTGATGCGCCACGCGCTGGAGTACGCCCGCGCCCTTGGCCTGCCTGTGCTTGACCATGCCGAAGATCCGGTGATCGCGGCTGGAGGAGTGATGCATGAAGGCTGGGTCGCCACACGGCTAGGCTTGAAGGGCACACCGGCGGCGGCCGAGGAGGCCGCGGTCGCCCGCGATCTCCAGCTTGCCGCCCTGACCGGCGGGCACATTCACATCCAGCATGTCAGCACCGCCGGCGCGGTTGACCTGGTGCGGACCGCCAAAGCCCGCGGCGTGCCCGTGACGGCCGAAGTCACGCCCCATCACCTCACCCTGACACACGAAGCGGTGCTCGGCCGGGACACTGCCCCGTATGACACCAGTTGTCGCGTCAACCCACCCTTACGCACCGACCGCGATGTCGAGGCGTGCATTGACGGCTTACGGGACGGTACGATTGACGCAGTGGCGACCGACCACGCGCCGCACGCGACCACCGACAAGCTGTGCGAGTTTGACTTGGCCGCGCCCGGCCTGACAGGACTGGAGACGGCGCTCGCGCTGGTACTGCGGCTGGTGCACGCGGGCCGCATCTCGTTCGCCGAGGCGCTCGCCCGGCTGACCTGCGGTCCAGCGCGGGCGCTGCGCCTGGCCGAACGAACGGGGCTCACCGGGTTGGGTACCTTGGCGGCCGGCGCCCCGGCGGATGTCGTGGTGATCGACCCCGATCGAATATGGACCGTCCAACCGGCAGCGCTAGCGTCAAAGGGCAAGAACACGCCGTTTGACGGCTGGCAACTGACGGGTCAGGTGCTGGTAACGGTGGCGTCCGGCACGGTTACGTATAACGCATTAGAGAATTAGCTGCTGTCCAGCGGCAGTCGGGAGCATCGCAAGTGGTAGAACGGGCATTCCTGGTGCTGGAAGATGGCACGGTCTATCAGGGCCAAGCAGCCGGCGCCCCGGTCCGAGGGCACGGCGAGGTCGTCTTCAACACGAGTATGACCGGCTACCAGGAAATCCTGACGGACCCCTCCTACGCCGGGCAGGTCATCGTGATGACGTACCCCCTGATCGGTAACTACGCCACCCGCACCGGCGAAACCGAGTCGCGGCAGGTACAGGCGGCGGCGTTCGTCATGCGCGAAGATTGCGCCATCCCCAGCCATCCCCGCGGCGGCGACACACTGCACGACTATCTCACACGCAACGGTATCCCGGCGATCGCTGGCATCGACACGCGCGCACTCACGCGGCGGCTGCGTACCACCGGGGTGATGATGGGCACGGTCACGTCAGACGAGACGCCGGCGCAAGCGCTGGAGCGGCTACGCGATCTGCCGCGCTATGACGACGGTGACTACGTGCGGCAGGTCACAGCAACACGGCCCTACACTTGGGAGCCGGCCACCGAACCACGCGGCCATATCGTGTTGCTGGACGAGGGCCTGAAGTACAACATCATGCGCACCCTCAACCGCCAGGGCTACCGGACCACGGCCCTGCCATGCGACACACCGGCGGCCGAGGTGCTGGCCCGGCAACCGGACGGCGTCTTGCTGTCCCCTGGCCCCGGTGACCCGCAACTGCTCGACTTCATGGTGGAAACCGCCAAGGGCATTGTCGGCCGCACGCCGGTGATGGGCATCTGCCTGGGCCATCAAGTGCTCGGGCGCGCCTTCGGCGCCGGAACCTTCAAACTCAAGTTCGGCCACCGCGGTGGCAACCATCCGGTCAAAGACCTGCTCACCGGTGAGGTGCACATCACCGCCCAGAATCACGGCTACGCGCTGGACCCGGATGGACTGCGGGGCGGAGCAGAGGTGTCGCACCTGAACCTCAACGACTACACCTGCGAAGGGCTAACGCACCGGTCCGAGCCAGTGCTGTCAATCCAGTATCACTCTGAGGCCTCACCCGGGCCGCACGATAATATGTACCTGTTTGACCGCTTCCTGGCGATGGTAGCGGCCGCAAAGGGAGGACGTGGATGAGCGTCACAGCCGCCGATCGCGTGGACCCCACCCGCAAGGGAGACGTGGCAGAGATCGCAGCCGGTGTGGCCGTGCTGGCCGAGACCATCAACAAGGAGCACGGTGACAAGCTGGGTGGTGTCGGGACCGCGCTGCCGCCCAATCGCACCGCCGCCGAATGGACCGCACACATCGAACGCATTGGCGATCGCGGCGGCCTGTTCTACTGCAAAGACGGCAATGAGGTCGTCGCGTTTGCCGTGCTGCAGCCGGACCAGGTCGAAGCAGACACACTGACGATGGGTGTGTGGGTGCGCGAGTCGCACCGCCGCCGCGGCATCGGCATCGAGCTAGCGCGCGCCTGCGCCGAGTTCGCGAAGTCCACCGGCTTCACCAAGCTACGGGGCACGATCCCGGCCTACAACGAGCCCGCGTTGTCGTTCTTCAGCGCCATCGGCCCCATCGTCCAGCTCAGCGGCGGCGGGATGGCATATGAACTGCCCGTGTAGCAATGCGTATTTCGGTTCGCGTGTTCCGTAAGCGTGCCGGCCGGCCCCGACGGAATACGGAATACGCAGCACGAAATATGGGAGTGGCGTGTTGGCGAAGCCCTCGAAGGTCCTGATCATCGGTTCGGGCCCGATCATTATCGGGCAGGCGGCAGAGTTCGACTATGCAGGCACCCAAGCGTGCAAGGCGATGCGCGAAGAGGGCGTCGTTTCGGTGCTGGTCAACTCCAATCCCGCCACCATTATGACCGACGAAGGCATCGCCGACGTGATCTACATCGAGCCGCTCACGGTCGAGGTGCTGACACGCATCATCGATCGCGAACGGCCTGATGCCCTGCTGCCCACGCTCGGCGGACAGACCGGTCTCAATCTGGCGGTGCAGCTGGCGGAATCGGGCGTGCTGGACCGGTACAAGGTCCGGATGCTCGGCGCCACCCTTGAGACGATCAAGATGGCCGAAGACCGTGAGCTGTTCAAGGAACTGCTGATTAGCATCGGCGAGCCGGTGCCGCCCAGCCTGACGGTCAACTCCATGGGTGAGGCCCGCGTCGCGAAGGAACAGATCGGTCTGCCGCTGGTGATTCGCCCCGCATTCACGCTCGGCGGCACAGGCGGCGGCATCGCCTCTACCGAGGAGGAGTTCGAGCGCATCACCGCCGGCGGCCTGGCCGCTAGTCCGATTCATCAGGTGCTGCTGGAAAAGAGCTTGGTGGGCTGGAAGGAGCTGGAGTATGAGGTGATGCGCGATGCCAACGATACGTGCATCACCGTGTGCAATATGGAGAACATCGATCCGATGGGCGTCCACACCGGCGATTCCATCGTGGTCGCGCCCTCGCAGACACTCTCCGACCGCGATCACCAGATGCTGCGCTCGGCCTCGCTCAAGATCATCCGCGCGCTGGGTATCGAGGGCGGATGCAACGTCCAGTTCGCCCTGGCGCCCCGCCACGATATTGTCCCCTGGCAGGACAGCGACCTCCCGCCCGAAACCGCACAGGCCGGCACGAGCGCGCTGCCCTACTACGTGATCGAGGTCAATCCCCGCGTGTCCCGCTCGTCAGCGCTGGCTTCAAAGGCGACCGGGTATCCGATCGCCCGTGTCGCCGCCAAGATCGCCGTCGGCCGGCGGCTGGAGGAGATCCCCAACGCCGTCACCCAGAAGACCACAGCCGCCTTTGAACCAGCGCTCGATTATGTCGTGGTGAAGATCCCGCGCTGGCCGTTCGACAAGTTCCCCTTCGGCAATCGCACGCTGGGGACACAGATGAAGGCGACCGGTGAGGTGATGGCAATTGACCGCACGTTCGAGGCGGCGCTGCAGAAGGCCGTGCGCTCGCTGGAAGTAGGTGGGCGGTCACTGCTGTGGGAGGATCACGCCTGGGACGACCCGACCACGCGCCCGCTGCATGCCACCGACGAGCGGCTCTGGGCGCTGTTTTCACCGCTGCGACGCGGTATGGACGTCATGGAACTGGCCCGCCGCACTGGCGTCGATCCATGGTTCCTGCACAAGTTCCAGAACATCATTCACATGGAACAGCGGCTGCTGGCCGAGCCGCTGACGCCGGAGCTGCTGCGCGCTGCCAAACGCATGGGCTTCGCCGACGCGCAGATTGGGCGGCTGGGTGACCGCCTGCCTGAGCAGGTGCGTGAGGCGCGCATGCGCTGGAATATCCGCCCGGTCTACAAGATGGTGGACACCTGCGCCGCTGAATTCGATGCGGCAACACCGTACTTCTACAGCACCTACGAGCAGGAGAACGAGGCGCTGCCGCTGCCTGGCAAGAAAGCCCTCGTGATCGGCTCTGGCCCGATCCGCATCGGCCAGGGGATCGAGTTCGATTACTGCTCGGTGCAGGCCGCCTGGGCGCTCCAGCGCGCCGGATACGCCGCAATCATGGCGAACTCCAACCCGGAGACCGTCTCCACCGACTTCGACACGTCCGACCGCTTGTACTTCGAGGCACTCGATGAGGAGGCGGTGCGGGACATCATCGAGAACGAGGCAGGCGAGGGCGAGCCACCAGCCAGTATTGTCCAGTTCGGCGGTCAGACCGCTATCAACCTGGCGGGCCCGCTGTACGCCCACGATCTACCGATCATCGGCTCGTCCTGGGAGGCGATTGACATCGCCGAGGACCGCCGCCGGTTTGAGGACTTCCTGACGCAGCTGGGGATCCCGCAGCCGCCGGGCGCCGCCGTCACCACACTGGAACACGCCCTCAAGACCGCATCACTGATCGGATACCCGGTGCTCGTCCGGCCCAGCTACGTGCTCGGTGGACGGGCGATGGAGATCGTTCAGAACGCGACTGAACTTGTGCGTTATATGTCCACTGCCACCGATGTGGCTGCCGGCAAGCCGATCCTGATCGACAAGTACCTGGAGGGTAAGGAGGTCGAGGTCGACGCTATCTGCGACGGCGTTGATGTCCTGATTCCCGGCATCATGGAACACATCGAGCGGGCGGGCGTGCACTCCGGCGACTCGATGGCCGTCTATCCAGGGCTCAACCTGTCGGATGCTGAGGTTGCTACCGTCGTCGACTTCACGCGGCGCATCGGCGTCGCCATCGGCGCCCGCGGCCTGATCAACATCCAGTACGTGATCATGCCCGGAGCCGATGGCGGCTCGCAGGTATACGTACTGGAGGTAAACCCACGAGGCTCGCGCACGGTGCCCTTCCTCTCCAAGGTGACCGGCGTGCCGATGGTGCAGGTTGCGGTCAATATCATGCTTGGCCGAACGTTGCACGATCAGGGCTATACCGGCGGCCTGTGGAAGCGCCAGAAGCTGGTCGCCGTCAAGGCACCCGTGTTCTCCATGGCCAAGCTGATTGGCGTCGATACGTATCTGGGCCCGGAGATGAAGTCCACCGGCGAGGTGATGGGTGTCGATGTTGACTGGCCGGCGGCCCTCACCAAGGCGCTGCTAGCGGCGGACCTGATGTTGCCGTCCACCGGTAGCGCCTTGCTGTCAATCTCAGATCAGACCAAGGCCGCCGCTGTCCCGGTCATCCGGCAGATGGCGGAGGCCGGCTATCAGTTCTACGCCACCGCCGGCACGGCGGCGATGATCCGCGGCATGGGATACACGGTGACCGAGGTCGAGAAGATCCTGAGCGGCGCCTACCCGACGGTCGTCGACGTGATCCGAGAAGGTCGTGTAAACGTCGTGGTGAACACCTCGGAGAATCGCATCACCGGCACGCTGCGTGACGGGTTCCACATCCGCCGCGCGGCGGCTGAGACGCGAATTCCCTGCTTCACGTCCATCGATACGGCCCGCGCCGCCGCCGCCGCGCTGGCAGGCGGAGGGATGCACTACCACGTGGCGCCGCTGGCCGAGTACCGGGCGCAGGCGGTAGGGAGCGTGGCGAAGTGAAGCAGGTCACAGCCCGCGTCCTTGAGTGCCGGTCACTCTATCGCGATACGTTCGTATTGTGGCTGGAAGCGCCGGAGATTGCCCGCCGTGCCCGCCCTGGCCAGTTCGTGATGCTGCGTTGCGGTGAGGGCTATGATCCACTCTTGCCGCGGGCGCTCTCGATCTACCGGGTGCGCGATGGCGATGGCGGCCCGGAACTGGGCCTGTTGCTCGAAGTGGTTGGTCGCGGTACGGACTGGCTATCCCGCCGTGTGGCGGGCGACACGGTGGCGTTGTTCGGGCCACTCGGCCACGGCTTCACCGTCCGCAGCGCCAGCACCAACCTGCTGCTGGTTGGCGGGGGCATCGGTGTCGCGCCGCTGGTGTGGCTGGCAGACGAGGAGGTCGCCCGCGGGCGCAGTATCACGCTGCTGCTGGGCGCCCGTTCCGCCGCCTATCTGTATCCGGCGCTTCTCCTGCCGCCCGAGGTAGAGCTAGTCACGGCTACCGATGACGGTTCTGCTGGTCACCATGGCTTCGTCACCCAACTACTGCCGCGCTTCGCACCATGGTCCGATCAGATCTTTGCCTGCGGGCCAGCACCGATGTTCCAGGCGATGACGGCGCCGCTGCGCGCTGTCCAGTACCGCAAGTCCTGCCAGGTGCTGCTGGAGCAGCGGATGGCCTGCGGCACCGGCATCTGCTACTCCTGCGCCGTGGAGACACGCCGGCATGGCATGAAGCTGATCTGTAAGGACGGACCTCGCTTCGAGCTGCGCGATGTCTACGCCTGAAGGGGAGCGCATGGACGAGTGTCGCTCCGGTTTCCCCGGGCCGCCGGCCAGCCCTGCGCTGATTGTGGGCGATTGCATCGAAGTCATGCGGAGCTGGCCCGACGGCTGCGTTGACCTGTGTATTGCCGACCCGCCGTTCAACATGTCGAAGTCTCGTGGGCTGGGCTGGGCGTTCTCAACGCATGTCACCATGCAAGAAGCTTGGGATCGGTTCTCGGCAGACGAGTTCTTCGCCTTCAACCTTGCCTGGCTGACTGAGGTTTGTCGCGTGGTGCGCCCGAACGGCAATGTGATCGTCTTTGGCACATTCCACAACATCTATCAGCTAGGCTCCATTCTGCAGGGCGCGCTCAACCGGCGGTTGCTCAACTCAATCATTCACTTCAAACCCAATGCCCAGCCCAACATCACGGCTCGGATGCTGACGGAGAGTACCGAGCAGTTGATCTGGGCGGTCAACGAGACACCCGAGCGGGCGCGCAGGTGGATCTTCAACTACCAGCGCGCCAAGGAGTTGAACGGCGGGCGGCAGATGCGCAACCTGTGGGAGTTCCCCGTAACGCCCCGCTCGGAGAAGCGTCACGGAAGACATCCGGCGCAGAAGCCGCTGGCGCTGATGGAACGGTTGATCGACCTGGCCAGCGATCCAGGGGATGTCATCCTGGACCCGTTTGCTGGCGCCGGCACAACGGGTGTCGCGGCCACACGGCGGCAGCGTCGCTGGCTGCTGATTGAAGCGGACGAGCATTACGCCGGCATTGCGCGGCAGCGAATCGCAGCGGAAACCTCGCCACCGCCGCCATAGCCAACCCTGCGTGCGCTACGCTGAGAAGCGATCCCCGCCCGTCTGAACCCGGCGGCCACGAGGTGCATTGATGGAGATCATCCCGGCGATGATCAAGGACCCCATCTACCGTGTGTACGAGCAGCGGCTCTCCCATTGGGTGCGCCACCGCCCCGTTCCCCACCACCTTGCCCTGATTGTTGATGGCAACCGCCGGTTTGCCCGCCGCCACGGCCTCGGCCATGTCAAGCATGGCCACCAGGCCGGCGCCAACAAGGTGACTGAGGTGCTCGGCTGGTGCGAGGAGCTGCGGATTCCCGTCGTAACGATGTGGGCTCTGTCCACCGACAATCTCAGCCGCGATCCGGATGAGTTGGTGCCACTGATGGGCATCATCGAGGAGACGATTACCGGGCTGGCCGCCCTGCAGCGGCAGGTACGCCTCCCGCGCCGCATCAAAGTCGTCGGCCGGCTGGAGCTGCTGCCCGAGTCCACCCGCCAGATCATCGCCCGGGCCGAGGAGGAGACCAGCAGCTACCAAGGCTATCAGCTCAACATCGCTGTGCCCTACGGTGGCCGCGAGGAGATCACCGATGCGGTCCGGCGGCTGATCGCTGACCGGCTCACGCGTGGGGACTCACTGGAGGGGATTGCGGCCGGCTTGGAGCCGGAAGAAATCGGGCGCTATCTCTACACCGAGCAAACGCCCGATCCAGACCTCATCATCCGCACCTCGGGCGAAGTCCGGCTGTCAGGGTTCCTGCTCTGGCAGTCCGCCTACGCCGAGTACTACTTCTGCGATGCCTACTGGCCCGCATTTCGCCACATCGACTTCCTGCGGGCGATCCGTTCGTACCAGCAACGCCAGCGCCGGCACGGCAAGTAGCCGGCGCTAGGGAGACACGGCCGAGCCAATGCCCGTCGCGTTGCTCAGCGGGTCACCGCAAATTCGTGCAGGTGCTGGCTAATGTCCAGGTAATCATCACATACGGTCCGCAGGTCGCCGGCTGTGGAAGAGCTAAAGGCTATCACCTCTACCCGCACGCCCTTGGCCTGAACGATTTCTACCATCCGCCGGAAGTCACCGTCACCGGACACGAGACAGATGATGTCGAGCCGGTCGGCCATGGTGATGGCGTCAATCGCCAGCTCGACATCGAAGTTGGCTTTGATCTCACCATTGCCAAACCGCTTGAGCGGCTTGGTCAGGATCCGGTACGGCAGGTTGTAGAACGGTTGGACGAACTTCTGCGACTCGATGCGCTGGTGGGGATCGTCACTTACCGGTGCGTACGCCGTCGCCCGAACGAGCTGGCGGTCTCGAGTGAGATACGCGAGGATCTTTCCCCAATCCAGCCACACACCAATGCGCTCAGCCGCATAGACGATGTTCGGCACATCGACGAACACCGCCACACGCGGCGACGCCGTGTAGGAGCCACCGCTTCCGCCTCCCATGCCGCCGCGTCGCTCAACCACCTGCATCATGCGCTCGATGGCCTTAAGCATGGCAGTCTGCCGCTGTAGAAGTTGGTCCAGCAGCAATGTCTGGCGTACCACTTGCTCATCGGTGACCGTCAGCCGGTCGCGGACACCACCGCCGGCACGGGCCGCCGGCGCCTCCGGCAAGCGGGCGGGAGCGGCCGGCGGCGGTTCGGCGGTGACCCCATCCGTGCTACCTCTTCGCCGCCGCCGCCGGCGGTCAGGCAACACCAGACCACCGCTCTGCACCATCGCCGCCAGGTGCGACGATGGCGGCATGTCCGGCACGAAGCTCTCGTCATAGGTGACCAGTTCCGGAGGCAAGCCCGGCTCGCCCGGCAGTACGCCGAATTCCTCAGCGGCGACCACCGGCTCCGGGCTCTGGCCATCGGCAGCTACACCACCACGACCCCGCCGGCCCCGTCGCCGTCGCCGTCGCGCACCGGCCGCATCACCGTCACCGATGCCGGCTGCCGGCGTCTCCAGCGCGTCAGGCAGCACTCCGGTAATGGTGGCCACGTCCGGTGTCATCACCGCGGCGATGGCGATGGCGTCCACGTCAACGGGCCGCTCCAGCAGCGTCGTGCTTGCGGAGTGGCCCGTGTAAAAGGCTGCTTCCACCCCGTTGGTGGAGGCAATGCCATGCTCCTGACGGAGCTTCCTCAGGTAATACCGTGGCACTACATGGCTCCCGCGTACTGCAGTACGCTCAACTTTGCCGCCACGCGCTCGGCCACCGCGATCAACGACTGCGCCGCCGGGGAGTCTGGGGCCACGGCGACCACCGGCTTGCCGGCATCGCCTCCCGAGCGCACGCGCGTATCCAGCGGGATCTCGCCGAGGAAGTCGATTCCCAGTTCCTCTGCCGCCTCCCGCGCGCCGCCATGGCCAAAGATCTCATGGCGGCTGCTGCAGTCAGGGCAGACGAAGTAGCTCATGTTCTCGACAATACCGAACACGGGGACAGACAGCTTCTCAAACATCGTCACAGCCTTGGTGGCATCCTCCAGCGCCACCTCCTGCGGCGTCGAGACGATCACCGCGCCGGCCAGCGGGGTCTCCTGCGCCAAGCTCATGGACGCATCCGAGGTACCAGGCGGAAGGTCAACAACCAGGTAATCCAGCTCGCCCCATTGCAGATCATGGAGCAACTGGCGCACGCCGGTGCCGATCATGGGGCCGCGCCACACCACTGGCGTACCCTTCGGTAGCAAGAACCCCAGCGACGCCACCCGCACACCGTAAGCGTCTTGAACCCGCAGACCGCGTTCTTGTGCCTGGAAACCTGGCTCAAACCCCATCATCGTTGGGATGTTGGGACCGGTGATATCCGCATCGACCAGACCCACGCGCGCGCCCAGCCGCGCCAGCGCCACCGCCAGGTTCACGGCTACGGTCGACTTACCGACGCCGCCCTTGTTCGACGCAACCGCGATCACGTTGCGGACGCCTTCCACCGCCTTCTTGCCCTGCACCGGGCCCGAGCCACGCACTTCGGCCCCGAGCACTACGCGGACACTACGCACCCCGGGTACAGCCTGCACCGCCGCTTCTACCATCTCCTGGAAGTCGCGGCGCACGGGGCAGGCCGGCGTCGTCAGCACAAGCCTGAGCGAGACGTCGCCGTCGCGGATGGCGAGGTCATGGATCATATTGAGGGTGATGACGTCGCGGTGAAGTTCCGGATCGTTTACGGCACGCAGGGCATCAATGATGGCGGAGTGAAGAGCAGTCGTTGCGGCACCATCCGCAAGAAGGGCCATGAAAGTAACCTCGATGCCGGCGAAGGCCGGTGGGAAGTGATGATCTCGGTGCGGGCCAGACGGGCGAGAGACGGCGACCCTAGCCGCTTCCACCTGCAGTGTACAAGTCAGCTGCGCAAGCGAACAGCGTGCAAGTGTCAGCCGGTGGGACCGCAACTGCGCCATGCGCCGTTGGCACACTCGGTTGGATGATAATCGTGATGCGTCGACGGACTTCAGTCCGAAACGCACTCGCATTGCCGTCATAACAGGACAATCATGGCAAGTTGAGGGATATCGTGCGAGATGTCGGCACTAACACCGGCGTAACTGCAAGAAATCTTGACAAGTCAGACCGCTGGTGCTAGCGTTAACATTCCAGGGGTATCGGCAGCGGCGCCAACCCGGCCCGCCCACTGCCTGCGAAACGGCCTCCGCTCCGGGCCGTAGTTGCTGCGTACCCCAACCGGTGTACGGACCAGATCACAGCGGACCCCCGGGAGGCAAGATCTCACCGATGAGTGATACGAACATGCTCGAGACCGCGCAGACCGCCACCGAGTGCCAGCATCACTGGCGCATCGCATCGCCGAACGGCGCCACCAGCCAGGGGATCTGCAAGCGATGCGGCGCCGAACGCGAGTTCCCGAACTCCACCAACGAATCCGTGTGGGATAACGACCACGGCGAGAGCGGCTTTGGCCGTTGGCGGCGCAAAGCCCAGGGCCAGGAGGCGGTCGCCACCGAGGCCGAACGGCCGCGGGCCAACCTGCGTGACCTGCTCGGCCGGTCGGCGGACGTTGCCTAGTGGCCGCCTCGTCACATCGGCGGGTATCGAGGGCGCTCAACCCGGCGCCCTCGCCGTCTGTCCGGCCTGCACGCTATACCTCGGAGCGCGAGCCATGCGCCTGTCTGTGGACCTCGCCCCTCAGCGCAAGTTCGGCCTGACGCTGATCAACCCGGTGATGACCGCCTCCGGCACGTTCTCCAACGGCATCGAGTACCGCAAGGTCTTCGACACCGACCGCCTCGGCGGCATCGTCAGCAAAGGCACGACCCTTCGGCCGCGCAAGGGCAACGCCCAGTTCCGCACAGCCGAAACCGCTGCCGGGATGCTCAACTCCATCGGCTTTCAGAACATTGGCGTCCGGGCTCTCGTCGAGCAGGTGGCACCGGTGTGGGCGTCCTGGCGCGTGCCGGTCGCCGTGAACATCCTGGGCGATACCCCCGGCGAATACGCTGAACTGGCCCGCACGCTCGATGGTGTGCCCGGCGTGGCCGCGCTGGAGCTGAATATCTCCTGCCCCAACCTCGAACTGGGCGGCATGGAGTACGGTGTCGACTGCGACGCCGCCGCGGAAGTGACCGCCGTGTGTCTGCGCGCCACCCAACTGCCGGTGATCGTGAAACTCACGCCGAACGTCACCGATATCGCCAGCATCGCCCGCGCGGTGGAGTCGGCCGGCGCGGATGCCGTCTGTGTGGCCAACACGCTTCTGGGCATGGCGATTGACACCCACACCCGGCGGCCCGTGCTGGGACGCGGCTTCGGCGGGCTCTCCGGACCAGCGGTGAAACCCGTCATCCTGCGGCAGGTGTACCAGGTGGCCGGGGCCGTGGCCATCCCGATCATCGCCTCTGGTGGGGTGATGACCGGCCAGGACGCCGTCGAGTACCTGATGGCCGGTGCGACGGCCGTGCAGGTGGGCACCGCAACCTTCACCAATCCGCTCGCCCCGCTCACGGTGCTGAACGGGCTAGAACGTTGGATGCAGGACAGCGGCGAAGAGGATGTGCGCAACCTGGTCGGCGCAGCCCGCTCCATACCAGCAGCAACCCACCGGCTCCGAACGGCCGCCGGTAGTTAGTGCCAGCCTCCTTCCGCCTGGTATACTCAGCGTCACGGGGAGTAGCTCAGCCCGGCAGAGCACCGCGTTTGGGACGCGGGGGTCGCAGGTTCAAGTCCTGTCTCCCCGACCACCTCCACCCCACCACTGTCCTACCCTTTCTGCTGCCAATCAGACGGTGCGGTATCCGCCCCCCCCGCGGGGGTGCTGGAGCGCGGTGCTATCATCGCCACAGCGCTGGCGCACGACCAGCGGGCGCGGGCTGCAGAGAGGGAAGGGCGGATGGACAGCTTCCAGAACTACATCGACGGGCAGTGGGTTTCGGCGCGCAGCGGCCACACGTTCACCAACCACAACCCCGCCAGCGGTGCAGCGCTCGGACGGTTTCCCGACTCATCCGTGGAGGATGTCGCAGCCGCGGCCGATGCGGCGAACCGCGCGCTCCCGTCCTGGCGCGCCACACCGGCGCCACAGCGTGCTGAAATCCTGTATCGCGTAGCCGCCATGATGCGCGAGCGCAAGGACGATCTGGCCCGCGCCCTGACGACCGAAATGGGTAAGGTGCTCAAGGAAGCCGCCGGCGACGTGCAAGAGGGGATTGACATGACCCTCTACATGGCCGGAGAGGGACGGCGCCAGTTCGGCTTCACTACACCGTCCGAGTTGCCGAACAAGTGGGCGATGGCTGTTCGCCAGCCGAAGGGTGTGATCGGCGCCATTACCCCATGGAACTTCCCAATGGCCATTCCTACCTGGAAGCTGATGCCTGCCCTGATCAGCGGCAACACCGCCGTCTTCAAGCCTTCGCAGTATGCACCCCAAACGGCCTGGCACCTCACCCGGCTGTTCGAGGAGGCCGGCCTGCCACCGGGGGTACTGAACGTCGTCTTCGGTGACGGGCCGGACACCGGCAAGGCAGTGGTGGAGCACCCGCTGATCTCGTTCGTCTCCTTCACCGGTTCCAATGCCGTCGGCACCGAAGTGGCGCGCCGCTGCGCCGAGCTGGGCAAAGGCGTGGCGCTGGAGATGGGCGGCAAGAACGCCATCATCGTGCTGGATGACGCCGATGTGTCGCTGGCGCTCGATGGCGTGATCTGGAGCGCCTTCGGCACCTCCGGCCAGCGCTGCACCGCGGCCAGCCGGCTGATCGTGCAGCGCGGCGTACTGGATGAGTTCCAGACGCGGCTAGTGGAGCGTACGGAGAAACTGCGCCTGGGGCCGGGTCTCGATCCCAACACAGATGTCGGGCCGGTGATCAATCCGGCTCAACTGGACAAGATCGCCGCCTATATCCCCATCGGCCAGGCGGAGGGCGCCAGGGTAGCGACTGGTGGGCGGCGCCCCCCCGCGACGGACCTCACCGGTGGCTATTACTTCGAGCCGACCGTGCTGATCGACGCACGGCCAGAAATGCGCGTGGCGCGCGAGGAGATCTTTGGTCCGGTGACCTCGGTGATCCGCGCCGGAGACCTCGACGAGGCGATCACGATCAATAACGGCGTGCCATATGGCCTTTCGAGTTCGATCTTCACGCGCGACATCGACAAGGCATTTCGCGCGATTGACGGCATCACGACCGGGATCGTTTATGTCAATGCCGGCACCATCGGCGCCGAGGTGCACCTACCTTTCGGCGGTACCCGGGGTACCGGCAACGGTCATCGGGAGGCGGGACAGGCGGCGCTGGACACCTATACCGAGTGGAAGTCGATCTACATCGACTACTCAGGACGTCTGCAGCGCGCCCAGATTGACACGGCGAGCTGAAGCGGTCCGCTCCACCGTCGGGCAGACACGGCCGCCGGCTCCATTGCCGGCGCTGCCTGGGTTCGTTACGCTGGTCACAAGTGAGGGGTGTGCCTGATGCTGCAGCCGCGCATACCTACCTACATCGTGCTTGGCCGCATCGTGGCGGTAGTCGGCTTGTCGCTGGCGATCGCACTGGCGATCTTCTTTGTACTTGCGGGCAAGCCGGTGTGGGCGGCCACAGCGGCCGTACTGGCGATCCCGTTTGGGGCGATGATCTTCCTGATTGAGCGGGCGCCCGGCGGCGCATCGACCGAGCCGGGCAAAGAGCATGACTCAACGGCTTGACATGAGCTTCGCGCTAGCGCTAGGCTAGGGCCACAACTGAATACGAGCCGAGTCTTCCTGACCGACAGGAAGAGCGGGGGACCCAACTTCCGGGGTGAATCCGGTCCGGCGTGCCGGGCTGGTAGGCCAGACTCCTTTGAGGCCGAACCCGTCAGCTAACCTCGTAGGCTATCAAAGGGGGACGTAGTGCGGCTTATCGCGGGCCAGGGGCTACAGCCCTTGGCCCTCTTTGTTGTCCGCGCGCGCTGCGGTTCCCCATCACATCTGGGGAACGTCTGGTGATGAGCGCGCGATCGTCACACACCTGGCCACGATGCTCAGCCCGCCCGCCGCGGGCGGCAACTGCAAGCGCCACAGCCGTCAAGCGGCTCACGCCTGAGCAGCTGCACGCCATCAGCGCGGCAATGCGCCTGTTCGTCGAAGACGACCTGGCCAACGGTATCTCCCCGCGTGCTTCTCAGCGGTGCGACATCTGTGAGTCACCCAGGCCAATGGCCGGGTTCATTCGCTATGACGGCCGCCTGGCCTGCAACGATTGCGCCACGGACTACGAGATCCGGCGCGCGTTTGGCCAGGTGCGCTCGATCGGAGGGTATGTACTGCAGCTTCGCTCGCGCGGAAAGTGACGCGCGAGCCGATATAGCCTCTGTTCGCCGGAGGCGGCACCGGGCGGCGCGGCGGCGCCCCCGACGCGGAGCAGGCCCAGGCTCCACGTCCTGCCGCGCTGCATCGCCAGCTGCCGGACTCCCTCCTCCCGGCTGCGGGCGACGGCCCCACCGCCACCGGCGGACAGTGCCCTCGCAGTATGGCCCGATCCCATTCCTCGGGGATCGGGCCATGCTGTGCCCTGCTGCCACACGGCCCTAGGACTCGGTGATGGTGATACTCCGAATCGCGGTGCCAGGCTCCCTCGCTCGCATCGGGTCGCGGGCCTGAATCGCGTTGAGCGCCGCCATACCCTGCGTCACCTTGCCAAACACGGTGTGCTTGCCGTTCAGGTGCGGCTGCGGCTCAAAACAAATGAAGAACTGGCTACCGTTGGTGTTCGGTCCGGCATTCGCCATCGAGAGCGTGCCCGTCTCGTGCGTGTTACTGGCCCGTTCGTCCCTGAACCGGTATCCCGGTCCGCCGGTGCCTGTACCGGTAGGGTCGCCGGTCTGTGCCATAAAGCCCGGAATCACGCGGTGAAAGGTCACGCCATCGTAGAAACCTTCGCGCGCCAGGAACACGAAGTTGTTCACGGTGACCGGTACGTCGGACGCGAACAGCTCCAACTCAATGTCGCCGGCCTCAGTGTGCAAGGTGGCGGCGTATTGCCTGGCAGGGTCAATCACCAGACCCGGCGGGCTCTTGTACTGCTTTGCGGCCAATGCGCTCCTCCTGGATGTGCAGCGGCGCCAACCTTTCGGTTGCGACGCTGGACGGCTGCGGCTCAGCTTGCCGGTTGCTCTTCGATGGTGATCGAGATGATCTGATCGCCGGGCGGCGCGTTAGGATTGCGGTCAGGGTCGCGGGCCGTCAGCTGCTCAATCACCCCCATGCCATCAACCACCCGGCCGATCACCGTGTCGCGGCCCTCCTGGTTCGGTAGTGCCTGCCGGGCGATATAGAACTGGCCGCTGAGCTGATTGGCGGAGTTGCTCCGTGCCAGTACGAACGCTCCTGGTTCGTGCTTGAGCCCGTTCGCGACCACGGGCAGGCCGTAGCCGGGCGCTCCGGTCCCTCCGTCACCGCCCTGGGCAAACGACGCCGACACTCGATGGAACGACAAACCGTCGTAGTAGTTGTTGCGGGCCAGAAACACGAAGCTGTTTACGGCCTCCGGCGCCTCCTTAGGCGCCAGCTGTACGCGAATGGTGCCTTTGCTCGTGCGAATGCTGGCCACGTACGACTTCTCGACATCGATTGCCATGGGCGGCGCCGAAGGGAAGCGCCGGACCACGGGCGTGGGAGTCGGGGTTGGTGTGGCCGTGGGGCTAGCATTTGGGTCCGGTGTCCGGGTAGCGGTGGGCTCCGGCGTGGCCGTCTCAAAGCCAAGTGTGTTATCGCTGCTGGTACCCTGGTTGATGCTTAGGCAGGTACCGAAGACGGTGAAGAAGGCGATGATGCCCATGCCGCCCAGCACAATCCAGCGATTGTGGAGCAGCCGGTAACCGATGCCATGCTTGTGGGGCCGGTTGTCGTAGCCTGCCGCCTTTAGCGGGTCAAACCGTACGTTGCGCTTCTTGCGCTGCTGATTGCGCCTTGTCACCGGCTCCGGCCTCCTCGCGCCTGCGGACTGTTGCTACTCGGGGTGGGCACAAAGACGGGGACGAGCGGAAGCCCGTCCCCCTCGTGGGATTTGCACCGCGGATGGTACCCCCGGCAGGACTCGAACCTGCGCACCTGGTTCCGGAGACCAGTGCTCTATCCCCTGAGCTACGGGGGCGTGCCTTTGCATGATAGCGTAGCGGCTGCGCCCCACACAAATCTGCCATGGGGGCCAGAGATGTTCGGTTGCCGCTGTTTTAGCTGAGCCATTACACTGACGGATAGATATGAGCCGTTCGGCGCCGCCGCGTTCCCGGCTCTCCGCCATGAGGGGGCTTGCAGATGACCACCGATCACGTCACCGGGACGTGGACTGTAAAGGCTGGCCTGGCCCAGATGCTGAAGGGCGGCGTCATCATGGACGTCGTCAATGTTGAACATGCCAAGATCGCCGAGGAGGCCGGCGCCTGCGCCGTGATGGCGCTGGAGCGCGTTCCCGCCGACATCCGCGCCCAGGGTGGCGTCGCACGCATGTCGGACCCCGAGATGATCCTCGAGATCAAGGCCGCCGTCTCCATCCCAGTGATGGCCAAGGCTCGTATCGGCCACTTCGTTGAAGCGCAGGTCCTGGAAGCGATCGGTATCGACTACATCGACGAGTCAGAGGTGCTGACGCCGGCGGACGAACGCCATCACATTGACAAGCACGCGTTCAAGGTGCCGTTCGTGTGTGGCTGCCGCAACCTCGGTGAAGCGCTGCGCCGCATCTCCGAAGGCGCCGCCATGATTCGCACCAAGGGCGAGGCGGGTACCGGCGACGTCGTTGAAGCTGTCCGCCATATGCGCCAGGTGATGGATGACATCCGCATGCTGCAAAACGCCCTGGACGATGAGCTGTACGCCATCGCCAAGGACCTGCAGGCGCCGGTGGAGCTGGTGCGCAAGGTGAAGGAGCTTGGCCGGTTGCCGGTCGTGATGTTCACCGCCGGCGGTATCGCCACCCCTGCGGATGCCGCAATGATGATGCAGCTGGGCGCAGACGGCGTCTTTGTCGGCTCAGGCATCTTCAAGTCCGGTAACCCCGAGCAGCGCGCCAAGGCCATCGTCAAGGCAACGACCCACTTCCGTGACGCATCGATCATCGCTGAGGTCTCGAAGAACCTCGGTGGCGCGATGTCCGGCCTTGCCGCCCGCAGCATCCCCGAGAAGGAGCTGCTGGCCACGCGCGGCTGGTAGACCGGCAACACAGCACCGACGCCGAGGCGTGGAGCTCCGGCGTCCGGGGATCAGTGCATGATACGCGTGGGTGTGCTTGCGCTGCAGGGCGACTTCGCCGAACATGCCACGGCGCTGCGCCGAGCCGGCGCCGAGGTCAGCGAGGTGCGCCTGCCACGCGATCTGGCCGGGCTTCAGGGTCTGATCATCCCTGGCGGTGAGTCCACGACCATCGCCCGGCTGATGATCATCTACGACCTGCTGGAGCCGGTTCAGGCGCTGGCCCGGCGGGGGTTCCCTATCTGGGGCACTTGCGCCGGCGCGATCATGCTGGCGCGCCATGCCATCGGCCTGGACCGGCCCAACCTCGGTGTGATGGACATGACAGTGCGCCGCAACGCCTTCGGCAGCCAGATAGACAGCTTCGAGATTGATTTACCGGTGCATGGCCTGCATGCGCCATTCCACGCCGTGTTTATCCGCGCACCCGTGATCGAATCCACCGGCCCGGACGTTGAGGTGACCGCCGCCCTGCCCGACGGCCGGATCGTCGCAGCCCGCCAGGGCAACCTGCTTGCCACCGCCTTTCACCCAGAGCTGACCGGCGACCAGCGCCTGCATGAGCTGTTCGTGTCCATCGCCGAGGGGCAGGCGCCGGCCGGCGCCAAGTAGCACCCGCACGCCGGACTGAGGCCCGATGAGCGCCACGCGAACCGTTCGCCCCACTGACCTTGTGGCGCTGGTTTCGTTTGACGGAAACGTCTACCCGAACGAGGCGCGCACCTGGGAGCGATTAGGGCGCGAGCCCGAGCCGCCAAGCCTGCTCAGCAGCGCCGTCGAGCAGTGGTTCTCCTTCGCCACCGGCCGCCACACGTGGATCAGCATTCATGGTCAGACCATTCGCGGTATCATCTCTGCCCGCCGGCGCGGCGCACGCACCGCATGGGAGGTCGATTGCCTGATCGCCGCAGCGCCGGATGCGGAGCGTGTCGCACTCGACTTGTTTGACCAGCTGAGCGCGGGCGCCGTGCGACACGGAGCGCAGAAGCTGTTTCTGCGCCTGGACTCCGGCTCTGACCTGCTGGAGCCGGCCCGCCGCTCCGGCTTTGTGCCATACACCACCGAGCACCTGCTGATCCTGACCGGCATTGGCGAGATGGAAGCACCCTCGCCGCCGCCGGGTCTGCTGCTACGCCCGCGCGACAAAGCCGATGAACACAGCTTGTACCAGCTCTACAATCGCACCGCCCCTGACAGCGTGCGGTTGGTGGAGGCCGTCCGGTTCCTGGAATGGCAGGCGGCGGCCGAACGGCGGGGCGGCGGCAAGGGCGGCGCCGACCTCGTCGGCGAACGCGACGGTCGTATCGTGGCATGGTTGCGCACCTGCCGGGACGGCGCCGCCGGCCGGCTGGAACTTGCGGTCGACCCAGCGGCATGGGACAGCGTCGAGGCACTCGCCGCCTGGGGACTGCGAGACCTGGGCGATCTGCGTCCCGTGTTCACCACCTCCCGCGGCTACGCCCAACCCGTGCGTGAGCGCCTGGAGCGGCTTGGCTTTGGGCCGGCCGGAGACTTTGACCTCCTGGCCAAACGCCTGGCGCAGCCAGTGCGCGCGGGAAAGCCGGTTCGAGCTACGGTCAAGCCCGTAGTGACGGTGTAGACTGACACCATGCAACGTGAGATCACCGACGACCTGGACGCTCTGCTTGATGTGCTGCCACCGCACATCTGCCGGCCGCTGCGCGACCGCGACGACAACCAGCAACTGCTGGAAATCGTGATGGACCTTGGCCGCCTGCCTGAGGCCCGCTACCCGGGCCGGGAGGTGATCCTCTCCGACCACGAGGTCACCGACGCCGATATCGAGTACGTCGTCTCGCGTATCGGTGAGTTCGGCGATGACAATCGCGCCGGCATCGAGCGCACCTTGCATCGTATCTCCGCGATCCGCAACCGGCGCCGCCGCATCGTCGGTCTCACCTGTAGGGTCGGGCGGGCTGTCTTCGGCACAATCGCCATCATCGATGACCTGGTGCAATCCGGCCAAAGCATCCTCCTACTGGGCAAGCCCGGTGTCGGCAAGACCACCATGCTGCGCGAGGTGGCGCGCGTGCTGGCCGACGAGATGAACAAACGGGTGATTATCGTCGACACCTCGAACGAGATCGCCGGTGATGGAGACATCCCGCATCCGGCCATCGGCTCAGCGCGGCGAATGCAGGTGCCCACCCCCACTGATCAGCACGCGATCATGATTGAGGCGGTGGAAAACCACATGCCAGAGGTCATCGTGATCGACGAGATCGGCAATGAGCTGGAGGCCGCCGCGGCCCGCACCATCGCCGAACGTGGCGTGCAGCTGGTGGGCACCGCACACGGGAACACGCTCGACAACTTGATGCTGAATCCCACGCTTTCCGACCTGATCGGCGGTATCCAATCCGTCACCCTGTCCGACGAGGAGGCGCGCCGGCGCGGCACGCAGAAGTCCATTCTTGAGCGCAAGGCGCCACCGACGTTTGGGGTGCTCGTTGAGATTCAGTCATGGGACCGGGTGGCGGTGCATACCGACGTTGGCGAGACCGTCGATAACCTGCTGCGCGGCTGGGATGCGCCGGCCGAAATTCGCGAGATGGGTGATGATGGCGATATCAAGCGCTCCTGGGCCCGACCAGAAGCCCGACCGGATCGCCCCGGTCTCGGTGAACGGGCCGTCATCCGCCGCGACGGCCGCCGTGGCGGCGTAAGCCGGGCACACGAACGTTCGGAGGCCCGAGAGCTACGCGCCGACAGTGCCGGCCAGGCGACCGAGCCTGCCGGCGACATGCGCGGCAAGCGGATTTACCCATTTGGCATCGCGCGCAACCGGCTGGAGCAGGCGATCCGGGATGTCGGTTTGGGCGCCAGCATTGTCGAGACGGTCGATGAGGCCGACGTGCTGATGACCCTGCGCAACTACTTCCGCCGCAAGCCCGACGCCGTCCGCGAGGCCGAGGCACGCCAGATCCCGGTCTACGTGCTGAAGAGTAACAGCCTGGCCGAGATGGAGAAGTCACTGTCCGGGATGCGCGAGAGCACCAATCGCGGCTTCGACCCGGTGATGGAGGCGATGCGTGAGACCGAGGACGCCATCTCGGAGGCGATGAGCAGCGAGCGCAGCATTGACCTGCCGCCCGCCAACTCCTACATCCGCCGCATCCAGCACCAGATCGCCCAACGCTACAACATGCAGTCGCGCAGCCACGGCCGCGAGCCGTACCGGCGGGTTCGCATCTACCCTAACCCGGACAACAGCTTCGACTTCAGCGAGTAGCGGTTTGCCCGGTGCCGCCATAAGGACGCCCGCCCGTGGCCAATCGTGCCCTGTTCATCGCCCTGGAAGGCGGCGAAGGCGCCGGCAAATCGACCTTGCAGCGGGCGTTGGTCGCGCGGCTGGAGGCGGAAGGGCGGCCGGCGGTCGCCACCCGCGAGCCCGGCGGCACACCACTAAGCGAAATGCTGCGCCAGTTGATCCGCAAACCGGCGCTCGCCCGCCGGTTCTACGCCATCCTGGGCGATGAGTCGCTCTGGGATCGCATCTCGCCGATGGCCGAGCTGCTGCTGTTTGCCGCCGCCCGCGCCCAGCATGTCGATACACGGATCCGGCCGTCGCTGGACCGCGGGGTCACTGTCATCAGCGACCGGTTCTCGGATTCAACCCTTGCCTACCAGGGCTATGGCCGGGGCCTGCCGCGGCCGGAACTGGATGAGGCCATCGCCCTGGCCACGCGAGGACTACGGCCGGATGTGGTGGTGCTGCTCGATGTGCCGGTGGTCACCGGCCTGGCCCGCAAGCGCGCCGAGACGGGACGCGACCAAATCGGCCAGGAGACAGCCGCCTTTCATGAGCGGGTACGCGCCGGGTATCTCGACCTCGCTGCCCGCGAGCCTCTGCGCTGGCTGGTGCTGGACGCGCTGCGGCCGGCCGCCGACCTTGTGGATGCCGTGTGGCAGCAGACCAGCGGCCTCCGCACGCCGCCCGCTAGCTGAGATTGGCGATGATCTGGCGCAGCGTCGACTGCAACTCCGCGACCCGCTGCGGCGAGAGGCCGGCCACTGCTTCGGCGTTGGTTTCCTCGGCAATAGCAGGCAGCACGTCTTGCAGCTGCCGCCCCGCATCTGACAGATAGACGCTGATCACCCGCCGATCCTGGCTGTCCCGCCGGCGCTCCACAAAGCCGGCGCCCTCCAGCCGGTCGACGATGCCGGTCATCGTGGGACCGTCGAAGAAAGAGCGGGCTGCCAGTTCGCTGAGTGACAGGCCGTCCCGCTCCCACAGCGCCACCAGCACGCCCCATTGCGGCGGGGTAATCCCAAAGGGAGCAAGTTTGCTGCTGAACCGGCGCTGTGCCAGACGCGCCGCGTTGTTCAGCATCCAGCCGAGACTGCTATCCAGCGAAGTCACCATGCTGCCCCCCAAGGAAGCCAAACCGTCAATAGTTTGCATACAAATCTAGATGAATAACCCCTTCCTGTCAAGTACATCCGGGCGATGGGCTGCAAGGGTATGGAAGGTAGCAGCACCATGCTGTGCGGGCCAGATTCTCGCGTATACGTTGTGGCCGTCGTGCACCGTGCCTCTCCTCCTGCCTGGCAGGGCCGGGCTGGCTTGCCGGCTCACCGCGCTTGGGCGGCACTGCCGGACAAGGACGGTCATGCTCCGCGGGGTACGCATTGAGGCACACGCTGGCCAATGATACACTCGCGCACGGCGCAGGTAGCGGTCTGGTACAGGCCGGGTGCGCCCCTCCGGAGTCCGAACCCGCAATGCCCCCCACCAGCGTCACCATCCGCGTCCCGGCCACATCAGCGAATCTCGGACCAGGCTTCGATGCGCTCGGCATTGCCCTGGCCATTACCGGGGATGTGACGTTGACGTGGTCTGACAGGGCGGCCCGCTTCCCGGAGTCCCGAGCAGACCAGTTCACCCTGGCGGCGGCCAAGTCAGTCTATCAGGCGGCCGGCATGCCGGCTCCTGCGGGTCTACAGGCCCGCTACCGCGGTGACATCCCCGTTGGTCGCGGGCTGGGCGCCAGTTCCGTGTTGCGGGTGGGTGCCATCGCCGGCGTCAACGAGCTACTGGGCCGCCCGTTCGACAGCGAGCAGATGTTGCGACTGGCGACCGAGATGGAGGGCCATGCCGATAACGCCGCACCCGCGCTGCTGGGCGGTTTCCAGGTCTGCGTCCGTACCGGTGAGGACGTCTACCATGTCGCCGTGCCCCTGCCGGGCGAGCTGCAGACCGTGGTATTGGTGCCGGACCTGGATATGCCTACGAACGAGAGCAGGCGGCTGCTACCGGTGACTCTGGAGCGGAAGGACTGCGTACACAATATCGGGCGGGCGGCGCTGCTCGTTGCGGGACTGGCCACCGGCCGGCTGGATGTGCTGGATGTCGCTACACAGGACCTGCTCCATCAACCAGCCCGCGCCAAGCTGTTCCCTGAGATGTACGCGGTCTTCGATGCGGCCCGCTCCGCTGGCGCCCTCTGCGCCTATCTCTCGGGCGGCGGCTCATCAATCATGGCCTTTGCCACCGGCGATGGCGAACGCATCGGCGACGCCATGCTGAGCCGGCTCCGCGCCGCCGGTCGCGATGGACGCGTAATTCTGACCCACCCATCGCCACACGGCGCCCGCGTCATAGAGACGAAGTGACCGCCCGTCCCAGGCCGAACGAAGGAATGCAGCGTATGGCCCTCATCGTCCAGAAGTACGGCGGCACCTCGGTGGCTGACGCCGAACGCATCCGCAACGTTGCGGAGCGCATTGCCCGGCTGCAACACGCCGGAAACCAGATGGTCGCCGTCGTCTCAGCCATGGGCGACACTACCGACGACCTGATCGCCCTGGCCAACCAGATTACCGACCGGCCATCTGCACGCGAGCTTGACGTGCTGCTGTCAACCGGTGAGATCGTCTCGAGCACGCTGGTCGCGATGGCGCTGCGACATCTGGGGCTCGACGCAATTAGCCTGTCGGGGCTGCAAGCCGGGATTCAGACCGACAGCACCCACTCGCGTGCGCGTATCCGCCGCATCAACCCGGAGCGCATCCATCGCGAGCTGGACGAGGGCCGGGTGGTGATTGTTGCCGGCTTCCAAGGCGTGACCGAGGAGCTGGACGTCACCACCCTCGGCCGTGGCGGCTCTGATACGACTGCCGTCGCCCTGGCCGCCGCCCTGCGTGCTGACCGCTGCGAGAACCTTAAGGATGTCGAGGGCATTTACACGGCCGACCCGCGCATCGTTCCGGCCGCACGCAAGCTGCGGGATATCGGCTACGAGGAGATGTTGGAACTGGCGAGCCACGGGGCCCAAGTGCTGCACCCGCGAGCGGTGGAGCTGGCGCAGCTCTACAACCTGCCGATCACGGTTCAGTCCAGTTTCAACGAGGAGCCGGGAACGCTGATTCACGCGGAGACGACCATGGAACCAACGAACAAGGTCCGCGGCATTGCGCACGACGCTGACGTGGCCAAGATTACGGTGCGCGGAGTGCCGGACCGGCCAGGGATCGCCGCCACCCTGTTCGAGCCGCTGGCAGCCCGGGCAATTTCGGTCGATACCATCGTGCAGAATGCTAGCCTGGAAAACTTGACCGACCTGACGTTCACCGTCAGCCGCAAAGACCTGCGCGCCGCGCTCGAGATTATCCAGCCAGTTGTTCTAGAGATCGGCGCTGCCGGCCTGGTCACGGACGACGAGGCGGGTAAGATTAGCATCGTGGGCACCGGCATGCAGAACACACCGGGCTACGCCTCGCGCATGTTCCGCGCGCTGTTTGACGCCGGCATCAACATCCAGCTCATCACCACCAGCGAAATCCGGATCACCTGCATCATCGACCAGGCGCAGGTACCGCAGGCCGTACGCGCCCTGCATGACGCGTTCGAGCTCGAGAAGGCGTGAGCACCGGCCCAGGCATCATCGCTGATACTCCCTCCGGTCGCTGGCAACGGTGCGCCGCACCGATACGCTGCCGGAGCAATCCAGACCGGGGAGCGGGCGATGCAGATGCGGACACTGGGGCAGACAGGCGAGCAGGTCAGCGTGGTTGGCCTGGGTGGCTTTCATCTCGCCAAGCGCGCAACCGAGGCGGAATCGATCCGCATGATCCGTACCGCAGTCGACGGCGGCATCACCTTCCTTGACAACTCCTGGGACTACCACCAGGGCGAGAGCGAGCGGCGGATGGGCGCCGCCTTGCGCGACGGCTACCGGCAGCGCGCCTTCCTCATGACCAAGCTCGATGGTCAGACAAAGCAGGCTGCCGCCGAGCAACTGGAACAGAGTCTGCGCCGCCTGCAGACCGATTGCATCGACCTCGTGCAGATGCATGAGATCATCCGCCCCCAGGATCCCGAGCGCATTTTTGCGGAGGGCGGCGCCATTGAGGCGTTGATCGAGGCGAAACAGGCCGGGAAGCTCCGCTATATCGGCTTCACCGGGCACAAGTCGCCGGCCATCCACGAGCTCATGCTGCAACGTCCGTTCGCCTGGGACACGGTGCAGATGCCGCTCAACTGCCTTGATCATCACTTCGACAGTTTCGAGCGCCGGGTATTGCCACTGCTCAACCAGCGCGGCATCGGCGGTCTGGCGATGAAACCGCTGGCAGGCGGCCGGTTGCTCGAGACCGGTACGGTGACCGCCGGGGAGTGCCTGCGCTACGCACTGAGTTTGCCGGTGAGCGTGGTGATCACCGGCTGCGAGACTGAAGCACAGGTGCAGCAGGCGCTCCAGGCAGGGCGTGAGCACACACCGCTGACCGGCGACAGCATGGCAGAGCTGCGCCGCCGAACCGCGCCCGCCGCAGCCGGTGGCGCGTTCGAGTCATACAAGACGACCGAAGAGCACGACGGTACCAAGCGTAATCCGCGGTGGCTGACCACGGCCGTAGCATGACCGGCGATGGCGTCAGCTGGCTGCCGCCTCGGCAAAGTGGCGCACCCCGGCGCGCCGTTCCGCCGCGGCCCGCTCGGCGTAGCCGTGTGCCGCTAGCGCCGCGCAAACGGCGTCCGCGTGGCTGGCGTTGCGTGTCTCCAGTAACAATTCGACCTCAACCAAGCCGAAGGTCAAATGGGCTCCGCTGCGACGATGGTCGACATCCAGCACGTTGGCACCGGCGCCGGCGATGACCGCCAGCACGCGGGCGAGATGGCCGGGGCGGTCGTCGATCGCTACCCGCACCACCAGGTACCGGCCCGCCCCAGCGAGGCCGTGTTCTACAACCCGGCCCAGCAGGTTCATATCGATGTTCCCGCCGGACAGAATCACCGCCACGCGCCGTCCCTGGCATGGCACCATGCCCCGGAGCAGGGCCGCAACCCCGACCGCTCCGGCGCCTTCGACCACCAGACGCGCTCGCTCCAGCAGCGCCACCATCGCCCGGGTAATCGCCTCCTCGTCGACACAGACGATGTCATCGAGGTACTTCCGGAGTAGTGGCATGGTTACGTCACCCGGCCGGGCGATGGCGATGCCGTCGGCGATGGTCTGGGAGATGGGATAGGTGGCGGTTCGGCCGGTAAGCCAAGCTTGGCGTGCGCCGGGGGCAGCCGCCGCCTGGACACCGATGACGCGACAGGCCGGCCGCAGTTCGCGCACGGCGGCGCTGACTCCCGCCGCCAGCCCGCCGCCACCCACCGGCACCACTACCAGGTCTATGTCGGGCGCCTGCTCCAGTAGTTCCAGCCCCAATGTGCCCTGGCCGGCGACGATCCGCTCGTCATCGAAGGCCGGAACCACGGTCAGTTCGCGCTCGGCGGCCAGGTGATGCATGGTCTGGGCCGCATCGTGGTACGAGAGGCCGCTCAGCACCACCTCGGCGCCGTACCCGCGCACTGCCTCCACCTTGGCAAACGACGCTGTCTCCGGCATCACCACCACGGCTGGCGCTCCCACCATCTGCGCCGCCACGGCCACGCCCTGGCCGTGGTTGCCGGCGCTGGCGGTGATCACGCCACGGCTGCGTTCCTCCGCAGTCAGCGAAGCGATCATGTTGGCGGCGCCGCGCAGCTTGAACGATCCCGTACGTTGCAGGCACTCGGCCTTAAGCCAGACGTCGCCACCGGCAGCGTCACTCAGGTAGCGCGAGTGCAGCAGCGGCGTGCGCTCTACCAACCCATGCAACCTGCGCTGAGCGTCCTGAATCGCGGCCAGTTCCATGGCTCTCCCTCAGGGCGAGTGTCCCACCCGATCAAGTCCTCTGTCACGCCGGTCGCAGAGAGTCTTTGCCGGCGACCAGCTACGATAGGTGGATGGAGGCAGGCTCATGACCCAGCTCTCGGCAACGCTCATCCGGGAACTACGGGCGATAGCCGGGGACAGCGCCGTGTACCACCGGCCGGAAGACCTGCTGTTGTTCGAGTATGACGGCACCATCGACCGGGGTTTGCCCGGCGTGGTCGTCTATCCCTCCACCACCGAGCACGTATCCGCGATCGTGCGGCTGGCGCGGCAGCATGGTGTGCCACTGATCCCACGGGGGGCAGGGACGGGGCTCTCTGGCGGCGCCCTAGCGACCGAGGGCGGCATCCTTATGCCGATGATGCGCATGAACCGCCTGCTCGAGCTGGATCTCGAGAACCGCATTGCGGTGGTCGAACCTGGCATGGTCAACCTCGAGCTGTCCCGGCTCGTCGCCCGCCATGACCTGTTCTATGCCCCCGATCCCTCCAGCCAGAAGGCCTGCACCATCGGCGGCAACGTGGCCGAGAATGCCGGCGGCCCGCACTGCCTCGCGCTGGGCGTGACGGCCAACCACGTGCTCGGCCTGGAACTAGTGCTGGCAGACGGCGCCATCGTTCGCACCGGTGGGTGGGGGATTGACCGCGGCGGATACGACCTGACCGGCGTCGTTGTGGGCTCGGAGGGCACTCTTGCGGTGGTTACGAAGGTGTGCGTGCGCCTGCTGCGCCGGCCGGAGGCGGTGCGTACATTCCTCGCGGTGTACGACAGCATCGAACAGGCGACGGAGGCAGTTGCGGCCGTGATCGGCGCCGGCATCGTGCCAGGAGCGCTGGAGATGCTAGACCGCAACACCATCCGAGCCGTCGAGCCCATTCTGAAATGTGGCTATCCGCTCGATGCCGAGGCCGTGTTGCTGGTTGAAATCGACGGTCTGGCCGAGGCGGTGCGCGAGTCAGTGGCACGCATCGGCGCGGTGCTGCGCGAGTGCGGCGCGCGCGACGTGCGATCCGCCGATGACCCCAGGGAGCGAGAACGGCTGTGGTCGGGTCGCAAGCAGGCATTCGGCGCCTTTGGCGCGCTCCAGCCCAACTACTACATTCTCGACGGGGTGGTGCCACCAGGCCGGCTGCCGGAGGTGCTGGCCGGAGTCTATGCCATCTGCGATCGCCATCAGTTGCAGGTCGCGAATGTGTTCCACGCCGGTGACGGCAACCTTCATCCCTGCGTGTTGTTCGATGAACGCACGCCGGGCGTCACCGAACGGGTACTTGCGGCAGGCGCCGAGATCATGCGGCTGTGTGTCGATGCCGGTGGCTCCATCAGTGGGGAGCACGGCATCGGCATCGAGAAGCGGGACTACATGTCCTGGATCTTCACCGACGATGACATGCATGCCATGTTGCGACTGAAGGACGCGTTCGGCGCCGGCAACGGCATGAACCCATGCAAGGCGTTTCCAACGCACGCCGGCTGCGGTGAGATTCAACGCGGCCCGGCGACCGCCAAGCTCGGTGGGGAGGCATGGGTGTAGGCGGCCTTTTCTGTGCCCAGGCCGGCCGCTACGCTGACTGATGATGACAACCGCCGACGCGCTCGCCGCCCTCGCGGCGCACCCAGAGCTTGACCTCCTGTCCCAGGCCCACGTCGCCGGGTACATCGTCGATGGCATCGCTCCAATCGCGGTCGTCCGGCCGCGTTCCGAGGCGGGAGTGATAGCGGCGGTACGGCAGGCCGCGGCGGCCGGCGTGCCGGTGTTGCCCTGGGGCGGCGGAACCTCTGTCAACGGCGGCAACCGGCTGGCATCGCCTTGCCTGGTCATCGACCTGGCTGCACTCGATCAGGTGATCGAGTACCAGCCGCGCGATCGCACGATCACAGCCGGGGCGGGCTTACGTCTCGCGGCGCTGGCCAAGCTTGTCGAAGCTGAGGGCCAGTTGTTGCCGCTGGAGCCGCCGCTGCCCGAGCGGGCTACCATCGGCGGCGCGCTGGCCTCCGGCCTGAGCGGGCCGCGCCGGCACCGCTATGGTAGCGCCCGTGACCTGCTAATCGGCTCTACGGCCGTGCTGGCGGATGGAACCTGCGTTCACTCCGGCGGTCGGGTGGCAAAAAACGTCGCGGGGTACGACCTCAACAAGCTCTGGGTCGGCTCGGCGGGGACACTGGCGGTGATCACGCAGGCGTCTTTCCGGCTGTGGCCGGCGCCGCCAGTGACGGAACTCGCCTTACTCGCCTTCCCCACTGCCAAGGCAGCGCACAGGGCGGCGATGGAGATCGCCGGCAGTCCGCTGCAGCCCCTATCGCTCGACCTCGCCGGTCCTGCAACGCTGGCCGCGACTGCCGTGCCACCGGCTGATGTCTGGTGGCTGTGTATCGAAAACGGCGGTACACCGGCGATGGTGGAGCGACTGCGGGGCGAACTGCGCGCGGTCGCCTCCCGGTGTGGCGCGGAACGGACGGTCGCCGTCCGCGGTCAGGAAGCAGCCGGCGTGCGGGGAATGCTGCGCGACTTCGGCTATCCGGCAGCGCCGGACGCCCTGCTATTGCGCGTCGTCACGTTGCCCTCGCGACTAGCTGAGGCAGTGCTTGCGACCGCCGCTCTGCAGGATGCGCCGCTGCCGGCCCTGGTGGCACGGGCGGGCGCGGGGATGCTCCTTGCCCGGTGGAGCGACATCGAGCCGGCCGCGGCGCGGCGCGTCATCGTGCGGGTGCGGGCGGCCGTGGCGGCGTTGGGCGGCTCGGTAGCCATTGCCCATGCTGCCGCGGCCGTCAAAGATGGCCTCGATACCTGGGGGATCAACGGTGGCGATGTCGCGATCATGCAGCAGGTCAAGCAGGTGTATGATCCGGCGGGCCTGCTCAGTCCGGGGCGCGCGCCGGGGGAACATGAGCATTGAGAGACAGCAATGACGGCTGAACTGCCCCTGTTGCCCGGCAAAGTCACGGCGTTTCGCAGCCCGGACGCCCCCACGATGGATGATCTGAGCCGCTGCGTGCACTGCGGGCTGTGCCTGATGAACTGCCCAACCTTCGTAGCAACCGGGCTGGAGCCTGAGTCGCCCCGCGGGCGCATCTACCTGTTGCGCGCCGTCGCCGAGGGCCGCATCGACCTGACCGAAGCGGCGTTGCCGCACCTTGAGCGCTGCCTGCAATGCCGCAACTGCGAGGCGGTCTGTCCTTCCGGTGTACCCTTCGGCCGGCTCATGGAAGGGGCCCGGGCAGAGATACTCGCACGCGGGCTCGAGCCGGCGCGGCGGCGTGTGCTGCGGTCGGCCGTCCTGCGCGGGTTACTCCCATACCGGAAGCGGCTGCAAGCCGTCGCCGGCCTGCTGCGGCTGTACCAGCGCGTAGGGCTGCAGCGGCTGGTGCACACCAGAGCGCTTGGCGAGCGGCTCCCCGCCCGGCTGCGTGAGCTGGAGGAACTGGCCCCTCCCATCTCGGCGAGGTCGTTCGCGAACCGTCCGGAGCCCTGGGCTGCCACCGGCGAGCGTGCCGGCCAGGTGGCTCTGTTCAGCGGCTGCATTATGCCGTTCACGCACGCGGACACCCATCGTGCAACAGTACGGGTGCTGCAGCGCTCCGGCTGCGACGTACTCGCGCCGCCGGCACAGACGTGCTGCGGTGCGCTCATGCTGCACGCGGGCGACCAGGAGGGAGCGCGTGCTCAGGCCCGGCGCAACATCGATACGTTCTTGGCGCTCGATATCGACGCCATTGTTGTCAACGCCGCCGGTTGCGGCTCGGCGCTCAAGGAATATGACCACCTGCTCGCTCGCGACCCCGACTATCACGACAAGGCCAAGCGCTTCGCTGGCATGGTCAAGGACGCCAGCGAGTTCGTGGTGCAGCAGCGGCACTCAATGCCGTTAGGGACGGTCCGTGCCCGTGTCACCTACCAGGACTCGTGCCACCTGGCGCATGCCCAACGCATCACCGAACCGCCCCGGCAGCTGATCCAGGCAATCCCGGGGGTGGAGCTGGTGGAGATGGCGCACCCCGATCGCTGCTGTGGCAGCGCCGGCATCTACAACATCACCCAGCCACAACTGTCCGGCCAGATCCTCGCAGGCAAGATGGACGAGGTGGCCGAAGTCGCGCCGGATATTGTCGTGACGGCGAACCCCGGCTGCATGATCCAGCTGGAAGCCGGGGTGCGCAGCCAAGGCGGCACGGCGCGGGTCATGCACGTGATGGACCTGCTCGATCTCGCCTACCGCTCCAGCACAGCTGCTACCCCCGATGCGAGCGGGCAATTACCTGGTTGAACAGCTCGGCCGTGATCGGCAGCACCACCCCCTCACGGCCGCGCCGTGGATCCGAGCGTAGGTCACCAAATGCCACCCGTCGCTTGAAGGTCACCGCCGGACGCAGGTGCGCCACCGGCTGCCCTTCGGCGCCAGCGCCTACGCGGTCAACCGCACCCCAGGCGAAGAAGGCGCCTCGGACAGCCGATCCCTCGCCTCGCAGCTCAAACAGCAGCACACGGTCACCAAGCTGCAGCCCGCGCTCACCCTCGCCGGCGGTGTTGGGCAGCGTCTCTGCCGCCTGAGGCTCGGCACGCACCATGTAGAACATCGGCCGTCACTCCGTCCTTGCTGCCGTCGGGCAGCCGGTGATCCCATCGTCGCAGACCCGGGCGCTGCCATGAACACCGCGTCTTGACATTGCGGTCATCCATGCCGAATGTGACGGGAAGTGCGGGCGGAGGTGGGCGATGTCGGGTGGGGAAATGCTGCTGGAGACCGGCATGGGCGCCGACCTGCACGGCGGCGACGCCACCAAGGCCGCCTGCCGTGCCGTTCAGGACGCGGTCAGCCGCGTCAGCCTGCTGTTTCTGCGGACGCTCAGTCGAGACCGCCGCCGCCGGGTCGAGGTCGAGGTGCGCATCGGTGTGCCTCATCCCGAAGCGGTGGATGTTGACGCCGTCGCTGCCACGCTGCCGGTTGGGCGGGTGGCGGTCCACTGCGAGGTCGGCGGGCTGGCGGTCGAGCCGATCACCGGGGACCCGGCGATCATCGCGGTCGCTGCCGTGATCGTGCGGATGGATCTGGAAGGCTGAAGGCGCGCGGCGGAGCACCGCGGGTAATAAGGCCGGTGCCGTGACGGCCGCCGGTTGCAGGGGGGCGAGATGGTTGAGACAGGAGCGGCGGCGCGCCACCGCGGGACCGGCGGCGGGCAGTTCTCGCGGCGGACCGTTGGCTATGGAGCGGCGGCGACCCTGTCGGCCACGAGTGTTGGGCTCAGCTTGGCGGGCGCCGGCCACACGTTGGTGTTCGTGCTCTCCGGCCTGGCCCTGGTAGCGCTGGCCTGGCTGATCGGTATCGCGACGGAAGAGCTGGGCGCATCGCTCGGACCGCGGGTTGGCGGCGTGCTCAACGCCACCTTCGGTAACGCGGCCGAACTGATCATCACCTTTTTCGCCTTGCGCGCCGGTCTGGTTGATGTCGTCAAGGCGTCGATCACCGGCGCGATTCTCGGCAATCTGCTGCTGGTGTTCGGCGCCAGCGTCTTGGCCGGCGGCCTCAAGCACGGCACCCAGCAGTTCTCGCGCTCCATCGCCGGCGTCAACTCCACGATGTTGTTCATCGCCGTAATCGCCCTGTTTGTGCCGGCGGTGTTCGGCCAGTCCATCGGTGACCAGCACGGTGATGAAGTCCGCCACCTGAGCGACGGTGTCGCCATCATCCTGATGGTCATCTACGCCCTCAGCCTGGTGTTCTTCCTGCGCCATCCGGCCGAAGCGGGCGGCGAAGCGGTGCAGGCCGCGCCGCACGCCGGCTGGAGTCCGCTCAAGTCCGGCCTGGTGCTGCTGGTCACGGCCGGCGCCACCGCCTGGGTGAGCGAAGTACTGGTGCACGCGCTGGAACCAACCATTGACGGCTGGGGCGTCAGTCACGTCTTCGCCGGCGTGATCCTGGTGCCGCTGGTGGGCAATATTGCCGAGCACCTGGTCGGTGTGCAGCTGGCAATGCGCAACAAGATGGACTTCTCGCTGGTAGTATCGGTCGGCTCATCACTGCAGATTGCGCTGTTTGTGGCGCCGGTGTTGGTGCTGATCAGCCACGTCGTCGGCACGCCGATGGACCTGGTCTTCACCCAACTGGAGATCGCCACCGTTGCGCTGGCAGTGGTGCTGACGGCGCTGATCGCCTTGGACGGCGAGTCCAACTGGTTCGAAGGCGTCCAGCTGCTGGGGGTCTATCTGATCATCGGGCTGGCCTTCTTCTTCTTCCCGTAGCCCGTCACCGCCAAGCGGCAAAGATAAGCAGTGTGATCGCGCAGAAGATACCCATTCGCAGGGCGAGTTCCCGCGGCCGAACGCCGCCACTGGCACGGCGGCGCTGACGCGCCCAGACCACGGTAATGGCCAGCAGCGCAATGATAGCGAGCACCCCTCCAGCCACGGCGCCCATCAACATCGCCAGGCCAGACAGGATCATTGCCATCCCCGCGAGCGCCATCAGCGCCCCCTCACCCGAGCCATGCACTCCGGCATTCATGCCATCACTGCCCCGTTGCAGCGAGCGAAAGCCATACGGGATCAGCAAGATACCGGCGAGCAGTTGTGCCAGCAACATGGCAGATGCCTCGAAGACAAGAGCTGGGGCACGGCTGCGGCCATCGTAGCAGAGGCGCCACACACGGCGGCCATCCAGCCGGCTACGCGCTGCCGCTCCGTGCTTGCGCACTGCCTAGGGCTGCGCTACCTTTTTGGCCAGCCGACTATTGGAAGTACTACTTCGAGTAACACGTGCTTCGTTCGTTTCGTCACAAACAAAGCGATATCGTGATGAATCGCACAACACGGTGGGGCGGGGGGAGTGATGCGGGCGCAGACCGGTACTTCGCTGCTCGCTGCCTTCGCTGACTGGCAGCCGCCGTCACCGCGTTCCGTCCAAGACCTGCACCAGGCGATTGAGGCGTTCAAGGCGCCGTTCCGCCAGGTGACCGAGGTCGTGATCAGCCGCGAGCCGCTAGCTGAGGCGGCGGCGCTGGCGATTGCCACGCGGGAGCACCTGCTTGTTCACTCGAAACCGGGCAAGGCCAAGTCCCACTTCGCCCGGACGCTGTTCTCCCACTTCGATGGCGCCGTGTACGAGAAGGCGTTCACCGATGGCACGCTGGAAGAGGAGATTGTCGGGGGCATCGAGGCAGACAAGTTCCGCGAAGGCATCGTGCACCGGCGCACGGCCGGCACGCTGGTAACGGCGGACTGGGCGTTTCTCGACGAGTTCACACGCGCCCAGCGCGGCACGTGGGACATCATGCTCGGCATCCTCAACGAACGGACGTTCCGCAACGGGCCAGATGTTGAGCGGGCGCGGCTACACACCGCTGTTGCCGCCGCCAACTTCCTGATCGCCACCGAGCGTTTCCTCGCGGTGCGTGACCGGTTCGTTTATCAAGCTGGACTGCCAGACGAGGACTCCCGCTACGCGGCAATTCGCATCGATCAGGTGCATGGCCGCCCGGTACCAGTGGTTCCCGAGGAGCAGCGGCTGCCGCTCGAGATCCCGCACCGCATCGCTGCGATTGTGCTCGGCCAGGACCCTGACCAGCGCATCACGCTGCCGTACTGGCTGTCCTTCCTCAAAGATGACATCATCCGCAGGGCCGTGAAGGCGGCTACCGTGCGCGCCCGCAAGAACGAGCAGGTCGATGACCGTATGCTCTACGTCAGCTCGCGCACCTTGGCCAAAGCCTCGGACACGATGAAGGCCTCGGCGCTGCTCAACCACCGCTTTGAAGTCACCAAAGACGACCTGCCGGCGGTCCGCTACGCCGTCACCACCATCGAAGGGGACGGGCGGGCGTTCAGCAGCGGCGAGCAGATGTTCATGCAGGCGATGCACGACGCAATCGCGCACTTCACCGAGGACGACTTCAACGAGATCGAGGAGATCCTGCACATCGATGACGTGTACCACGAGGTGCGCGCCGGCCGAAAGCTCCAGTTCAAGTCGCTCAATCACAGCGTCCGCAACCGCGTCTTGACCCTGCTCCGCCACACCACCTGGGAAGACGTTAACGAACAAGCCTGTATCGACGCCCTTGCCCGAGTCCGTCCTGCCAAGCCAGAAATCGAGGCGCTGCGCCATGAAGTCCTCAGCAACATCCGTGCCGGCGACTGAGCCGAACGCGCCCGTGCCACCCGAACCAGGTGAGTTGCAGGCGCTGTACACGTCCTGGGGATTCCTGGGGCTGCTGCAGGAGATGATTGCCGCGGCGCCGCGGGAGTGGCTGCAGATCCTGTCCATCGCCCGCAACCTGCTCGACGGCGCGCCCATCCCCGGAGTGGATATTCCAGACCGCCTGGCCGGGCTGGTGCAGCGGGATGGGCCGCCTCCGCCGTCGCCGTCACAACAGAAGCCGACGGCGCTGTTCGGTCGCATCACCCTGGATGAGCCGGAGGTGCGGCCGATTGAGTCGATGGCGGAGCTGCCGAAGGTGGTCACCAGCCAGATGATGTGGCAGTTCGTGGACCCGGAGTTGTTCTTCTACCGGGTGATCACCCACGACATCCTGATCAAAGATGTATGTGACGGCCGCGAGCCGGATCCCGACGACGCCCAAACCGCCCGCACCCACCAGCCGCCGCCGGAGCCGCGCCGCGGCAAGCGGCAGAGCGTGCTGGTCCTGCGCGACACTTCGACTTCGATGCGTGAAGGCAATAAGGGAGTATTTGCCAAGGCGTTTGCCCTGGCATACCTGATCAAGGCCCAGGAGGAAGGGGCCGCGATCGCTGACCGCAGCTTCGCCAACCGTGTGCACGCCCGTATCCGCGCCGGCCGCCCGGACGAGTTTGCCGCTGTGGCGCATCGCATCCTGAAAGAGGATTACGTCGGCACGACTGACCTGTCCGAGGCGCTGAACGTCACCATGCGGGAGATCCGCCGGGAAGAACTGGGCCTGGATCCGAACGCCATCGCCAAGACCGAGATCCTGCTGATCTCTGACTGCGAGTTGCCCGAGCAGCTGCCGGAGATCTTGCCCGGCATCACCGTCAACACGCTGCACCTGGCCGGCGGCCGGGAAGGGTACATGGTGCGCGACTACGAGGAACGGCTGGCCGAGGTCATGCGCGTGAGCAAGCTGTTCGTCCACGTCGATACCACGGCACTCGCGCTGCCGGATGAGAGCCGCAACCGCTGGCTGTTGCAGCAGGAAGCGCGCGAACTCGGCGAGGAACTGGCCACCTACGAGGCAGTGCACGAGGCGCCAACGAATGAACTGCGGGAGCGGGCGAGGCGGCTGCAGGCTCTTCAGCCGCTTTACGAGTCGCTCGCGCCGGAGGACGCCAAGCATCACGATGTGCGCGTCCGCCTAGGCGGCCTCAGCGGTGGCAGGCGGATGGACGCTGCAGACCTCCTGCGGGCAGCCTGGGCGACGTTGCGGGAGGGGCTCGCCGCCTTACCCGGACGGCTGCCACTCCCGGTGCACCGCAGGCGCATGGTGGCCAACCACCATCCACCGTTCGTCGTACGCGTGCGCGGCTGAACTGCTTGACGGCGTTTCCGGCCGGACATAGATTGGAGAGGTAGAGGCTGAGACGGAGCCGAGTAGGGCGAGTGCCTGCGGTTCAGCGAGTCCGATCTGGTGTGAGCGGACACCGGCAGCGCGCCCGAATATCTCTCCCGAGCCGCCGGACCAACGGCGCGGATCATCGCTGCCCAGTAGCCCCGGCCGGAACGCCCACCGTTACAGGGGCAGGGGGATGAACACGTCCTCCGTTGCGAGCGCTCCGGTGTAGCCGGAGAAGCGGGGTGGTACCGCGGACGTCCGTCCGTCCCTGTTGCAGGGGCGGGCGGTTTTGTTTGTGCTTATGCCGGCCGGATGCCCGTGGCGGCCTCGGAGTACGCCGTGTGCGTCACCGAACCTGGCGGCCGCCTTCTCAGGAGTGCGTCATGTTTGAAGCGGTAACCAGCCGAGTCAGCTTTCCCGAGCTTGAACAGCGGATGCTTGCCTTCTGGAAAGAGCACGACATCTTTCGCCGCTCGGTCGAAGAGCGGCCGGCAGACCGGCTGTACTCCTTCTTCGAGGGGCCGCCCACCGCCAATGGCCGGCCCGGCATCCATCACGTACTGGCACGTGTCTTCAAAGACGCGTTCCCCCGTTACTGGACGATGAAGGGCTTTCGCGTGCCACGCAAAGGTGGCTGGGACACCCATGGCCTGCCCGTCGAGCTCGAAGTCGAACGTGAGCTGGGCCTCAAGAGCAAGCCCGAGATTGAGGCGTACGGTGTCGAGGCGTTCAACCGCAAGTGCAAAGAGAGCGTCTTTCGTTATGTCCAGGAGTGGGAGCGGATGACGGAGCGCATCGGCTTCTGGGTGGACATGGAAGATGCCTATGTCACCTACGCCAACAGCTATATCGAGAGCGGGTGGTGGATCTTCAAGTCGCTGTGGGATCGCGGGCTGGTGTTTCAGGACTACCGCTCAACGCCCCACTGCCCGCGCTGTGGCACGTCTTTGTCATCGCACGAACTGGCGCTCGGCTATCAGGAGGACACGCCGGACCCGTCTGTATTCATCAAGTTCCCATTGCGACAGCAACACCTTCCGGCCGTGCTGTCCGGTGATGTCCCGACGTACTTCCTGGCCTGGACGACCACTCCCTGGACGCTGCCCGGAAACACCGCTCTGGCGGTGGCGCGCGACGCCAGCTATGCCGTGGTGGAGGTTACGCTTGACCGCGGTCCCGAGCGGTTGGTGCTGGCCGCCAGTCTGATCGATGCCGCCGTTCCCGGCGAACGGCGGCTCGTGGCGACGCTGACCGGCGCAGAACTGGTGGGTCTCGAATACGAGCCACTCTACGAGCCGGCAGACTGGGGGCTGGACGTACGTGGCTTTCACGATGGGCACTTAACCCGCTACGCAACGGCGGCAGAGGCGCCCGCGCGCCGGGTGGTTGCCACGGACTTCGTCTCGATGGAGGACGGCACCGGCATCGTCCACATTGCTCCGGCGTTTGGTGGCGAGGACTACGAGACCGGCCGCCGCGAAGGGCTGCGGTTTGTGCTGCACGTGGACCTGCGCGGTCTGCTGATGGGGCACGGCCCCTTCAGCGGTGAGTGGGTGAAGGATGCCGACAAGCTGATCAGCCGCGACCTGCGCAACCGCGGCCTGCTGTGGCGGCAGGAGACCATCCGCCACACCTATCCGTTCTGCTGGCGCTGTGACACACCGCTGCTGTACATCGCCAAGCCGTCCTGGTACATCCGCACATCGGCGCACAAGGACCGGCTGCTTGGCAATAACGAGCGGATCAACTGGTATCCGGACCACATCAAAGCTGGCCGGTTCGGGGATTGGCTGAGCAACAACATCGACTGGGCGGTATCGCGCGAGCGTTACTGGGGTACGCCGCTGCCCATTTGGGTGTGCGAGCGTTGCGGGTCACAATCCTGCGCCGGCTCTGTTGCAGAGATGGTGGAACGGGCAGTGGAGCCGGAACGGGCGAAGGCGCTGGACGACCTGCACCGGCCATACGTGGATGATATCCTGCTGCGCTGTCCTGACTGCGGCGGATCGCAGCGGCGGGTACCCGAGGTCGCTGACGCCTGGTTTGACTCCGGCGCCATGCCGTATGCCCAATTCCACTATCCGTTTGAAAACCGCGAGACCTTCGAGCGCCGCTTTCCGGCTGATTTCATCTGCGAGGCGATTGACCAGACGCGCGGCTGGTTCTACACCCTACACGCCGAATCGACACTGCTCAACGCGGTGGAGGAGGTGCCAAGCGGCATTTCGTTCAAGAACTGCGTCGTACTGGGCCATATCCTGGACAAGAATGGCGAGAAGATGTCCAAGTCGCGCGGGAACGTCGTCAACCCGTGGGACATGCTCGAGCAGTACGGCGCCGACCCGCTGCGCTGGTATCTGTACTCGTCTTCGCCATTTGGCCAGCCCCGTCGGTTCAACCCGGACCAGATCGGTGAGACGCTGCGCCGGTTCTTCCTGACGCTGTGGAACACCTACTCGTTCCTGGTGACCTACGCCAACATCGACGGCTGGACCCCACCGCCGGCCGCACTGGCCTGGCAACCGGAGCACGAGCTAGATCGCTGGGTGCTGTCGGAACTGAACCTGCTGGTGCGCGACGTGACGGTGGCGATGGATGCGTACAACCTCACCGATGCTTCGCGTCTGGTGGATGGCTTCGTCGATGAACTGTCGAACTGGTACGTCCGCCGATCGCGCCGGCGGTTCTGGAAGACCACGGCCGACGCCGACAAGCTGGCCGCGTATCGCACCCTGCACACCTGCCTGCTCACCGTGGCGCGGTTGATTGCGCCGATGACGCCCTTCACCGCCGAGGCGCTGTGGCAGAACCTGGCACGCGCACACGACAGCAACGCCCCCGACAGCGTCCACCTGTCGGACTGGCCGGCGGTTGATGCATCGCTGATCGACGAGCGCCTGTCGGCGGAGGTGGCGCTGATCCAGCGTCTGGTCTCTCTCGGGCGAGCCGCGCGGGCACGAGCCAAGCTCAAGGTGCGCCAGCCACTGGGATCGGTTGTCATCCACACCCGCACACCGGACGAGGAGATGGTGGTGCGGCGCATGTCCGGCCAGCTCAGCGAGGAGCTGAACGTCCACGAGGTACGGGTGGCCGAGGAGTCCGCAATCGTCGGCTACGATCTCAAGCTCAATCTCCCGGTGGTGGCCAAGCGCCTCGGCGCCAAGCGCCCGGCCGTGCTGGCTGCGCTGGGGGCGATGGACCCTGCAGCCGTCGCGATGGCCATCCGCCGTGGCGAATCGCTGACGGTGGCCGGCGAGCGCCTTGAAGCCAACGATCTGCTGATCACTGCCAAGGACCGCCCGGGGTATGCCGTGGCCGAAGACAGCGGCTACACCGTCGCGCTGGACACGTCGCTGACAGCCGGCCTGCTGGATGAGGGACTAGCGCGGGAACTTGTTCACCGCCTGCAAACGTTGCGCAAGGAGGCCGGACTCGATATCGCCGACCGCATCGTCACCTATTATCAGGGCGATGGCGAAGTCACCCGCGTCATGCAGGAGCACCGCGCCTACATTGCCGGGGAGACGCTGTCTGTGGATCTGGTGAGCGGTATGCCGCCGGACGGCTCCCAGGCAGAAGCACTGGATATCGACGGTCGCGCTGTTCGGCTGGCGGTGATGCGGGCGTGAGCCGGGTTGGGATCGGGCGCTCCCTCCGGCGGCTGGCGGCGCTCGGTACGGCGCTGGCAGCCGGCTACCTTCTGCTGCTGGAGCCTCACCGGCTGCGGGTGGAGCAGCGGAGCGTGCTCCTGCCCGACCTGCCTGCCGAGGCAGACGGTTGCCGCGTGGCGCTGATCAGTGACCTGCACGTAGGCATGGGGCTGCACCGCCACGGCCACATCCGCCGGGCGGTGCAGGCGGTAATCCGCGCCCGGCCGCACCTCGTCCTGATCGCCGGCGACATCACGCACAAGGGACGCTGGTCCGGCGGCCCCCTCCTCGCCCCGCTGGCAGCGACGGCGCCGGTGATGGCGGTGCTTGGCAATCACGATCACCTCGCCGGACCGGCAGCAACATCGGCGCTGGTGCAAACGCTGACGGCTCAGGGGGTGCGTGTGCTCAGCAACGAGCATGTACCCTGTGGCATCCCCGGACTGCCCTGGCTGGTGGTGGGCGTCGACGATTGGGTGACCGGCCACACCGACCTTGCCGCTGCAGTTACGGGCATCGCCCCACATACGAAGCTGCTGGCGCTGCTCACCCACGTGCCGGACGTTGCCGGGCACGTCCCCCGCCACTGGTTCCCGCTCATCCTGGCGGGACACACTCACGGCATGCGCTTCCGCTTCGGACCGCTGGCATTGATTCCGTGGCTGGGACGTCACGCACGTGTGATCCGTAGCCGCTACCCGCGCGGCTTCTACCACGCCAATGGCTCGCTCTTGTATGTGACCCGCGGCGTCGGTATGTCAGAGGCGCCGGTGCGCGCGGGCTCGCTGCCTGAAGTCACCATCCTTACCCTCACCAGGTCGTAGCTCGTCCGGCCCACCTGCCACTTTCGGCACCATCCGGATACTACCGCCGGTGATCGCGGGTGGGCCCGCCGCCTGAAACACTGCGCTTGGGATTGACCCCGCGGGCGGCTACATGCCGCGGAGGCAAGGAGCAGAGCATGGTTGCAGTGACGACGACTGCGTTAGAGCGGTTGCCCGCGCATATGGTGGCCTACGAACAGCTGCGTGGCACCGTCGCCGCGTTGGAGGCAGCCGTGTCGGGTGTCCGTAGCTGGGTCGTAACCATGGGCTACCGGGCAGTGGGACCGGTGGCGATTGAGATCACAGGCGAGCCATCGGCAGATCATGCCGCGGTGTACGACTTCGAAATCCAGGTGCCAATTGAGGAGGGTGCGCGGGCGCACGCCAGCGATCGGGTTCAGATCAAGCGTTTCGAGGAGTCCGACGCTGCAGTCATGACGCTGCACGGACCCTACGATGTGACCTCTATTGCCGAACCGCTGGGTCGCCTGCGCGCGTGGATGCAGGAGCGGCAGATCATACCTGGCAATACGGTGCGGTGGGTAGAGGTGACGGACCCCTCGCGGGTGACCGCTGGCGAGCAGGTCACGGCGCTGCAGTACCTCGTGTCGCCATGACGTCAGCGCCGCCCGCACCCGCGGAGACCGATCCAACCGGGCCGCGCCGTCCCGCCGCCGTTGCCGAGACGCCAGCCGTTGTGATGCGCGAGGTCGGCAAGTCGTTCGGTGACCATACCGTCATCGAGAGTCTTAACCTGGCCGTGCCGGCCGGACGCATCACCGGGCTCATCGGCCCCAGTGGCTGTGGTAAGACCACCACCATCCGCCTGCTGCTAGGCGTGCTTGCGCCCACAGCGGGGACGATTGACGTGCTGGGCGCCGACCCGGCCCGCTTCACCTCGCGCCATCGGGAGCGCATCGGTTACACCCCACAGAAGTTCTTCCTCTACCCCACGTTGACCGTCCAGGAAAACGCCCGGTTTGTCGCCGGCTTGTTCGGGCTGGGCTGGCGTCACCGCCGCCGGCGGGTGCGTGAGGTGTTGCAGTTCCTCGAGCTATGGCCGGCTCGCAACCGGCTGGCGCGGGATATCTCCGGTGGAATGCAGCGCCGTCTGGAACTGGGCTGCGCGCTCCTCCATGAACCGGAGCTGCTCGTGATCGACGAGCCAACGGCGGGGCTCGACCCAGTGCTGCGAGCGAAGGTATGGGAGCATCTGCGGGTGCTGTGCGATCAGGGCGCGACCGTGCTGGTCACCACGCAGTACATCGACGAAGCCGTGTACTGCGACACCGTCGCAATCCTCGATCGCGGCCGGATCGTCGCGGAGGGCTCACCTGAACAGCTCCGCCGCCGGGCGGTTGGCGGCGAAGTGCTGCGCGTCGAGGCGCACGGCGTCACGCGTGACGCGCTCAGGGCCTTGTGGGCGCTGCCGGCGGTACAGGCGCTGGAGCAGGAGAACGCCACCACGCTGCGACTAACCGTGGATGACGCCGCTGCCGCCACACCAAGTGTGACCGGGGCGCTGGCCGGCAACGGGGTAGCCGTACAGACCGTTCGCCCGTCCGTGCCGACATTCGATGAGGTGTTCATGAAGATCGTGGGACGCTCATGATCCGCAGCGCGAACCGCGTCTCCAGCTTCTTCTCACAGTGGATGGCCGAAGTGGTCCGGCAGCCGTGGCTGATGGCGTCATTGGTTGCCGGGCCGTTCTTGGTGCTGCTGGCCTTCGGACAAGGCGTGAAGCTGGGCGTACCCAAGCCCCGGACGCTACTGGTCGTACCGGCGCAGGACAGCGGCGCCCGCCTGGCAGACCCGGTGCCTGAGGACATGAAACGTCACCTCGACATCGTTGGTGAGACGGCGAACCTGGATGAGGCCACGCAACGCCTGCGCGAGGGCGACGTTGACCTGGTGGCCGTGCTGCCGCCGGACCCGTTACAGCAGGTACGCAAAGGGGAACACGCCACCGTCCGCATCTACACGAACGAGATCGATCCCGTGCTCAAGAGCTACGCCGCCACCTATCTCAACGACCAGATCGGCGAGATCAACCGGCGTGCCGTTCGGGAAGGCATCGCCGAGGCGCAGACCTCGCTTACCGAGGTCGACGCGGGTCTGGTCGAGGCCCGGGCGGCGCTGGAGGCTGCCAGGGCAGCGCAGGGCGACACAGCGCGCTCGCGTGCGGCTGCGGCGCGCTTGCGGACCGCGGCGGACCGGCTGGCGATTCCGGCTGCCGCCACCGGAGCAACAGTGGTGTTGCCCGGCTTGGCCCAAGAGGGCGATACATCCACCAGCCTGCAGGCCAGCGCCGAGGCATTGCGGGTCGCGGCCGCGCGGCTCGATGCTGGCAACGGCTCCCTCTCCGCCGCCGACCTTGATGCGGCCGAACGCTCGCTGACGAACCTGGAAGACATCCTGAAGCAGGCGCGCACCATCCCTCCGGAAGTGCTGGCCGGTCCATTCGACCTCGATGTCCGGAATATCGCCCGCTTTGAGCCAAACTACATCAGCTTCTACGCCCCGGCGGTGGTGGCCCTACTGGTCCAGCACCTCGCGGTCACGCTCGGTGCGCTGTCCATGGCCCGCATCCGGCTGCTGGGGATCATGGAACTGCTGCAGACGGCGCCAGCCCGCCCGGGTGAAGTGGTAACAGGCAATTTCATCTCATACGGCTTTCTGAGCGCAGTGGCCGCGGCGCTGCTTACCGGTCTGCTGGTTTTCGCCCTTGGCGTCCCCATGCTCGGCTCGTGGCTGATCCTGGGCGGTACACTGCTGCTGCTAATCCTGGCATCACTCGGGCTGGGGTTTGTGATCTCGATGCTCTCGACCAGTGAGCAGCAGGCGGCCCAACTGGCCATGCTCGTGTTGATCGCGTCGGTGTTCTTCAGCGGTTTTGTCGTGTCCCTCAATACCATCGTCTGACCCGTGCGTGCCATCTCGTTCATGTTGCCGGCGACGTACGCCATCCGCACCCTGCAGGATGTGATGCTGCGCGGGCTGTTGCGGGAGCCGCTGGACGTGGCCGTCCTCGGCCTCGCCAGCATCGCGCTGTTTTTGTTGACGATTCGCCTCTTCCGGCGTGAGTACCGGCCCCGGTAGCACCGCGGCCTGCTCCCCTGCTGCGCACGGAACTGCCCACGCCACCGCCGCGACACGACCGCTCCCAATGTGCTGACTCTGTATCGGATTGGTGTCTCTCCGTTGGACAAGCTTGCGTTTGTCCGCGTTCGAAGCGATAGTAATCGCGCCGAGCGGCTGCGGAGGGCAGGCGCAGGCGGCGCGGCGAGGGAGCCGTAACGCAGGAGGGAGCGATGGGTCTGGAGAGCCAGCAGATTGGACGGCGCCGGTTACTGGGCGCGGGCGTCCTGGCAGGGAGCGCGGCGGCATTTGCGCTGGCCTGTGGCGGGTCCAAGTCTCGCACATCGTCGAGCGGCAGCACGGGAGCCGCGTCGCCGCAGGCGGGCGCGCTCGCGACGCAGGTGACCGGCCAGGCAGCACCGGGGGCGGCCGAGAAGCCAAAGCGGGGTGGCACGCTCACCCTCACCGACGGGTCACCGCGCAGCCTTGACCCGCACTTCGATACGTTCCCGGCTCACACGATTGTGGCGAACAACGTCTACAACGCGCTGCTCAACTTCACCCCCGATGTCTCGAAGATCGAGCCGGAGCTGGCAACGGCCATGCCGGAGCAGCCCGACCAGCAGAGCTACGTTTTCAAGTTGCGCCAGGGGATCAAGTTCCACAACATCGCCCCGGCCAACGGCCGCGAAATGACTGCCGAAGATGTCAAATACAGCATCGAGCGGCAGATGACGAACGATCCCGGCAAGTTCCAGCACGCCTACTTCTTCCTGAACAAGCTGGACAAGATCGAAGTTGTCGATAAGTACACGGTCAAGTTCGTGACCAAGCGGCCGATGGCGCCGTTCATGAGCTATATCGCCAGCCCGTGGACCGTGATCATCAACCGTGAGCTGGTAGAGAAAGAGGGCGACCTCACCACCAAAATGCTGGGCACCGGGCCGTTCATCTTCGATGAGTGGCAGAAAGACGTCCAGCACAAGCTGCACCGCAACCCGGACTACTGGAAGAAAGACCAGAACGGCGACGCGCTGCCGTACATCGACAACCTGGTCATCAAGATCATCACCGACCCCAATGCCGCTCAGGCCCAGTTCGCCAGCGGCGCGCTCGATGCCTCGACGATCCAGTTTACATTCGTCGATGAGATCAAGAAGAAGCTGCCAAAGGCAAACTACAAGACCATTCCCAGCCAGTTTCCGAGGCAGTTTCGCACGTCACCGTACGACGGTGACAAGATCCCGCATCGCCCGCCGTACAACGACATTCGCGTGCGTCAGGCACTCATTCAGGCGGTCAACAAGAAGGAAGTGCTGGACATCGTCTACTCCGGAGACGGCGTGACGGTTACTGGTCCGATCCTCCCGATCTACCCGACGTGGTACCTGAAGGATGAACTGGTCAAGTTCGACCCAGCTGACTCGAAGAAGCTGCTCGAGGCGGCCGGCCATGGCAACGGCTTCGATGCGGAGATGATCTTCACCAACAGCGCGGGTGATATTCCGAACAACATCGGCGAAGTGCTGAAGAACCAGCTCTCCAAGATTGGCATCCGGGTGAAGCTGGCCGGCTCAGACACGACCTCGTACTACAACAAGGCGTATGCCTTCGTGTACGACATCGCCCATCACCAGCCGCTCAATCAACCCGATCCGGACGAGAACCTGGCCTCCTACTTCGGCCGCTCCTCAACCTACTTCAAGTGGGGCAACAAGCAAATCTGGGAGGCAATCGACAAGCAGGCGGAGACCGTCAACCTTGAAGAACGCAAGAAGGCCGTCGATGTCGCGCAGCGGATGATCGTGCAAGACTACCCGATGAGCTTCATGTTCACCACCAACCTCCACTGCTTCACGCAGTCGAAGGTCAAAGGCTGGTTCTTCGGGAATGACTTCTACGACGGCCGCCGCGAGCGGGCGTGGATCGATCCCACCGCCTGATCGGGCGCTCATCGGGCAAGTTTGCGGCGCCGGCCGGAGCAGTCCAGCCGGCGCCCGCTTGCCGGCTCTCAAGCCTGCCGGTTGATCCGCGTTCGCAGAGGTGCTCAATGACCAAGTACATTGTGCGGCGGCTGATACTGGCGCTGCCGACGCTGCTTGTCATTATGTTGCTGGTGTTCAGTATTCTCCGGTTTCTGCCGGGCGACATTGTCAAGCTGATGGTGGCCGAACAGCAGTACGCGGTAGACGAAGCGCAACTGCGTAAGGACCTTGGGCTTGCGGATCCGTGGCCCGTGCAGTTCGTGAAGTGGTCCAGCAAAGCAGTCCGTGGTGACTTCGGCCGGTCGCTGTGGACGGAGCAGAACATTAGTGACGAGCTGAAGAACCGCTTTCCCGTCAGCGCCGAACTCGGCCTGTATTCCATCATCATCGGTGTGTTGATCGCGCTCCCCGTCGGTATCATCAGCGCGATTCGCCAGGATTCCATTCTTGACTATGTCTGTCGCAGCGTGGCAATCGGCTTCCTCTCGATCCCCGGCTTCTGGCTGGCCACGCTCCTGCTCGTCTTTCCGTTGATCTGGTGGGGATGGTCGCCACCACTCACGTACGTCAAGCTCAGCGAGAATCCGGTCAAGCACTTCCAGTACTTCTTCTGGCCGGCCCTGCTCCTCGGGTTGAGCCTTTCCGGCACAACGATGCGTCTGATGCGCAATCAGATGCTAGAAGTGCTCCGTCAGGACTACATCCGTACGGCTAACGCCAAAGGGCTGACGGAAAGTAAAGTCATCATCCGCCACGCCCTCCGCAACGCGTTGATACCGGTCGTGACGGTGATCGGCTTGCAGGTGGCGGCTGTGGTCAGCGGCACGGTCGTGATGGAGTCGATCTTCAGTATCCCTGGCATCGGCCGCTTCTACTTCCAGGCGATCCTGTTCCGCGACTATCCCGCAGTCCAAGCAACGGCGCTGTTCATCGCGCTGACCGTGCTGCTCACAAACATCATCATCGACGTCACGTACGGCGTCATCGACCCCCGCATCCGGCTCTCCTAGTCGTGATGGCGGTCGCAGGAGAGAAGTAATGGCGAGCGTGACGAGCGGACAGGAAGTCCTGAGCGCCGGCGCGGTCACCACCAGGCACCGATCGTACTGGTGGGACGTCGTCGTGCGGCTGGTGCGCAGCAAGCCCCTTGGCCTGATCGGCGGCATCATCATCCTGGGCATGGCGCTGCTTGCGGTGCTGGCCGATGTCCTGTCGCCCTACGACTACCAGGAGATCGTCGCCTCAGAGCGGCTCAAACCACCGTCCGCAACCTATTTCCTGGGGACGGATAACGCAGGCCGCGACATGTTCAGCCGCATCATTCATGGGGCCCGCATCTCGCTGACCGTTGGGCTTTCGGCCGTTGCGATCTCGACCACGGCCGCGATCATCATTGGCGTCGGCTCTGCCTACTTTGGAGGATGGTTCGACGCCATCACGCAGCGATTTGTCGATGCGATCCAGGCGTTGCCTGGCCTGATCCTGGTATTGACCATCGTTGCGGTGCTGGGGTCGAGCGTGAAGAACGTGATTCTGGCCATCGCAATCGGCGGTGCCGTCAGCGGCTCGCGCATCATCCGCAGCGCTGCCCTCTCAATCGTCGCGATGCCGTATGTCGAGGCGGCGCGGACACTGGGCGCGTCAAACCAGCGCATCATCTTCGCGCACATTGTCCCGAACATCATGGCGCCGGCGCTCACCCTCGCCAGTATCGGCCTCGGTGGCGCCATCCTGGCGGAATCGACGCTCTCCTTCCTCGGCCTGGGCGTGCCGCCGGATGTCCCCACCTGGGGTGGGATGCTGGCCGGCGCCGGCCGTCGCTGGATGTTGCAGGCCTGGTGGCTGGCCGTGTTCCCCGGACTGTTTCTCAGTCTGACGGTGTACGGCTTCAACATGCTCGGTGACGCCCTGCGCGACCTGCTCGACCCGCGCCTGCGTGGCACGCGCTAGCCGGCCGGTGGCCGCCATGACCCCCAGCGGGCGCGGTGGCCACCGGGATCAGGGATTGACGCCCACCTCATGCGCCACTGGCTTTAGCGCCGCGATGGTGAAGGCGATGTGTGCGTCCAGGTCTGCGCTAATGCGCTCCAGGCCAAGGTGAATATCCTCGCGGCGCACGGAGCGGGCGAACGCGCGGTCCTTCAGCTTCTTCTTGACCGATGGCACCTTCAGCTCGGACAGGCTGCGGTTCGGCTGCACCAGTGTGGCAGCGATCACGAAGCCAGTAAGCTCATCGCAGGCCAGAATCATGTTGTCCATGAGCTGCTGCGGGATGGCGCCGGAAAATGGCGCATGGCACAGCACGGCATGCACGATATCCTCAGGCACACTCCGTAGGCGCAGGATGCCTGCACCCAGCATTGGATGTGACGCCTCTGTGGGGTGCAGCTCGTAATCGAAGTCATGGAGCATCCCCACGGCCCCCCATACCGCCGGATCGCCGCCCCATTCGCGGGCCGCCTGGCGCATCACTGCCTCCACAGACAGCGCGTGTTTGCGCAGCGCGTCGGTCTTGGTGTAGTCGGACAGAATCGTCCAGGCGTCATGGCGTTCCATCGCGGTGCCCCCAGAGAGTACTGGCCCGAGTATACGCCTCGCGGAGGAGGCGCTACCGGAGACCTGCGCACGGGAAGGGCATCACAGCGGCTTGGCCGTGGTGAACAGCAGCGCCCGCGCCAGCACCTCACCGGCCAGGACCGCGCCCATAGCGATGTACAGCAGACCAGTGGCGGACATCATCGCCCGGACCACGCTCGACTGCCAGGCCATGAAGGCCAGCGCCAGCGGAAACACGAGCCCCACACCAATCCGCAGCCAGAACCACATGTTGGCGCCGAGGCTGACCTCGCCGGTGTCGGGGTTGACCGGCAACTGCCGCACGGGCAAGGCCACGTTGACGATCAGCAGCACGGTCTGCACCGCAAGTACCGCCAGCAGCAGCTTGGTCAGGTCGTTCAACGGCCGCTCCGGCAGCCGCGGCGTCACCAAATACCAGTGGCCCAGCGTCATACCCAGCGACACGGCGCCCAGGCTGGCGGCGCCGGCCAGCAGCGCCAGCAGTGTACCGGCGTAACCCCACGTCGGCAGCCGCAGCACCG
>WBZO01000721.1_pt2 | contig 61619 bp, 62 predicted proteins | sample 5204261 | NCBI WGS metagenome assembly WBZO01 (sample SAMN12412400, study PRJNA552823) | activated sludge metagenome | isolation source: activated sludge from anammox sidestream of wastewater treatment plant... | place: USA: North Carolina | collected 2017-09
CGAGCGGTTGATTAAAACTCCGTCATGCATCACCCACATCCAGTCATCAAAGTGCAAACGGTAAGTAGTATCGTCCACCGGCACATCCATCACGTAACTCCACCGGGCGGCGCTGCCGCTGGTCTGGCCGGTGGCCTTACCCAGAATATCGCCTGCGGTGCCTTCATAGCTACCGTCAGCAAGTTTTTTAATCTTCCAGACGCGCTCCTGCTTTTTACCGTTATAATAAGTAAAGTGCTCGGTGAGTGTGCCGATATCGCCCTCCCAGTTTCCCACCATTTCCACATCAAAACGGTTCACTACACGGCCACGCCAATCCTGTACAATGCCCCAGGCTTTAATAGGGCCGTTGAAATACTCTTTGATATCGGCTTTGGGAGCGCTGTCTTTATAATACTCCATAGTATTTCCTCCGCAGTTATTAAGCATGATCAGCACTCCGAGCAATGCGGTGAGTTTGAGAATCTTCATGGCTATCTCCGTCTTTAAAATAAATAAACCGATGCGCCAGCCATGCGGCGGCAATAAGTTTCAGCAGGCACGGCATCAGGGCATAAGCGATGCTTAAACATAAAAGCGCAATGTGGCTGTTACCTTGACCGGGCGAGAATCCGGCCATATCAAGCAGCGGCAAAACGATGGCCGAAGCCAGAGCAAGGCTCAGCTTAGCAACCAATGCCAGCACTGCATAATGGGCCGCAGCCTGGTTCTCTCTCCGATATCGGTGAATATGCTGCGCCAGAATAGCAGGAGGTAATGCTAAATCAGCCCCCAGAGCCAGACCGGATACGGCACAGATGGCCGCATATTGCCAGACGTTGCCATGCCCGAGAAAGAACGACCCGATAAAACTGCCCACAGCAAGCAACATCGACAATGCCCAGGCTGCATAAATGCCCCGCCAGCTGCTGATATATTTCCACAGTGGCATGGAAGTGGCGCCGGAAAGAAAATACAGCAGCAGAAAAATACCCGTCAGCGCCTCGGCTCCCAGAATATCGCGCACAAAAAACATCACGAGTACCGCAGGTAAAGAAGAAGCAAGCATGCTGAGGCTATAAATACCTATAAAGCACTTTGTTTCGCGTGAAAAAGAAGCCACATGCGACCGCCATGAAAAAGCTGTCGCCCCAGTTTGCGATGTCGGTACGCCATAGCGCGAAAACCATGGCCAGAATAAACACCATGCCGCCAGCATGCACCCTGCCAGAATCACCGAATAATAGATGTAAACCTGGGCCGGAGGCACCTCCTGCCTCAGCCATACGGGAAGAGAAACAGCAATCACCAGGCCCAGCAACCCGCAAGCTTCGCGCCATGTTGTAATGCGGGTTTGCACAGCGGGGTGATTGCTCCACAGCGCACCCAACATATTCAGGTTAATGCTTAACACGCTATAGGCTGTCACCGTCACGGCAACACACAGGCTGAACCATAAGGCCGGCTGCATCGGCATGAGATTAAACAGGCCATAAATTCCAAGGCACAGCGCAATCGATGCAACCACCAGAATACACCGCAAGACAGAGCGATAGCGATCACTCAGTATGCCGATAATCGGGTCCTGCACGGCATCAAACAGGCGCAGCCCCAGCAGCAGGAAGCCAAGTAACGACAGAGAAACGCCATGAACAGTTGCATAATAATCCGGTGCTAGCACATAAAGCGGGAATCCGGCAAAAGCGAGGGGTAATGCCAGCAGACTATACCGCACAATATCTTTCGTGATCACGGGAGCTGTATTCATGAAAGCCCCAGCAGTTTTTTGCGCAATTCCGGCTCGGATGTTTTTTCGTCTAGCCAAATGGCCGCAAAATGATGGGTGAATTCTGCATCCTCCACAACGCCAATCAAACGATTACCTTCGTAAAACCTGGTCGGCCCACCTGGAACAAACAAGGCGGAAAGCACCATACCTGATTTCACATCGGGAAAGATTTTTTGCATTTGCCGATGCCAACGAGCGAGTTTGCCATCATCTGTAAAACCTTGCCCGCGCATTTCCTGCGCCGAGCGCTCGGCAATATCCTTGCCGCTGATTTCTCTTTTATATTTTAGCGAAAGAACAAAAGGTGTATCTGGCCTTAACTGGCCTTGTGCCGCATAGAGCGTCGCATCATAAATATCCCAGAATGCGAAGCTGAAACTTCCTTTTCCCACAACCGCCGCCTGAGGAATCATGCGCAAAGCTGCTTCCTCTGCATTTACAGGCAGGGCAAAGCAGAATAATGTTGCGGCAATAAGCGCACTACACCGCATGTTGCAGCTCCATTTGCATTACATTAGTGCGTCCACTTCTGAAACTTGCAATGCAACATGTTAAATAAAACCGCCACAGGCGAATAAACTTTTCATCAAAACCGAGTGCCTTCACTTCGCTGATTTTCTCTTCAAACCTATTCAGCCAGTGTTCAAGCGTATGCGCATAGTCCTGTCCGAAAGCAAAGCTATCCGTAAGTGTAAAACCTGCTTTGCGGCTTTCCTGTGCAAAGCGCGTGGGAGAAGGCAACATGCCGCCAGGAAAAATAAAGGTGCGAATGGCATCGCCACCTTTGCGATAACTATCAAAATAATTTTCATCCATCGTAATCGTCTGGATGACCGCCTTGCCTCCACTTGCCAGTAATGATTTCAGCTTACCAAAATAGACCGGCCAGTATTTTTCCCCCACCGCTTCAAACATTTCGATAGAAACGATGTGATCAAATTTACCTTTCTGAATGCGATAATCTTCCAGCAGAATCTTCGCCTGATTACCCAGTCGCTCCGTGGCATAGGCATGCTGCTCGGTAGAAATGGTCAGACCTTTAATGGCGTAATCCCGCCGCTCTAATGCCCGCTCGGCAAAACCACCCCAGCCACAGCCGATTTCCAGTATTTTTCCAGAAGCGCCAAGCCGCTCAATAATACGGTCATATTTACGGTATTGAGCCCGGGTGAGATCTTCCTGCGGATTTTCAAATAGCGCCGCCGAATAAGTCATGCTTGAATCAAGCCATAATTGATAAAAATCATTTCCCAGATCATAATGGGCATGAATATTGCGGCGGCTGCCCTTCAGACTGTTCTGGGTAAAGAGATAACTAAGCCTGCAAGCGATACGCGCCAGCACACCGCCATAAATATAATCACGGAATGCAGCTTCATTCTGCAAACCGAAATTAAAGAGCTCCACCAGATCGCTGCTCGACCACCAGCCATCGCGATACCCTTCGGCAAAGCCGATATCGCCGCGAGCCGCCAGCGCTGCAATCGCGCGCCAGTCGTGCAACACCAGCGCCGCCTTCGCACCGGAGTGCTTTCCGCTGTAACAATACTGTCTGCCATCAGGGGTTGTAACAGCAATCGTACCATATTCAGCACGGCTCAACGTTTCTAAAAAACGATCGGCAATGCGGCGCTCAAACATCATATAAACCTCTCTGCTTATAAGTGATATCGGATGCCTGCCGACAAGTGACTTTCCATTCCCTTACATTTTGGTAAGGTCGCCCGTAGCGCTGATTTTATCCTGTAGTGCCTGCGGCTTGGGAATATAATTTATGCCCTTGGCCACCAGTTTAAAAGCCTGCCAGTGGATGAGCGTGATAGCCTTAAGCGTAATCAGCGGATGTTTCCAGCCCGCCGCCAGCAGAGATTTACGATTGAGCGGCTCCAGCATACCCGTGAGCGAGGTAATGAGCTGCTTCTGGCTGGCATGATCATAAAAATCGATCCAGATTCCCAGTTTTTCATGCTGAATATCAAAACGGAAGCGGTAATGGCCACGACGCTCCAGAAAAGGCGACACATGAAACATCTTCTCCGCTTCCAGCCATTCTTCTGCATTAATCGGCCGGTGATCCGCATGATAGCATAGATAGCTATGCTGCTCGCCAAAGGTATTATGCACTTCGCAGATCACCGCAATCAGTTGCCCCTGAATATCAAAGCAGAGATAGAAACTTACAGGATTAAACACATAGCCGAGCACACGGGGCATAGTGAGCAGCATGATATCTGCAGTTTTCTCTGCCAGTGCATAAGGTGTCAGTAGCTCCCTCGCCCAGCGCTCCGGGCAGCGTCCGTCGCGGTAACCTAAATCACCCAGGGGAAATTGGTGTATCCTGCCCGGCAAAGCCCTGGCAGGCAGCGGCATCGCTAAATAATACAGTCCATAAGTGAAAGCATTCTCTTTGGGGAAAAGCCGCTTATGCATCACTTTCGCGGTGAATATTTGCGGCGTTATCTCCATGACTTATCGATACCCATAAGATTTGCTATCGCCACGGCGCTGCTTAAGCCATCCTCATGAAAGCCATAGCGCTGATAAGCTCCGCAGAACCATAAGCGATCCCTACCCTGCAATATCGGAACCTCCGCTTGTGCACGAATTGCCGCCGTATCAAACAACGGGTGTTCAAACCAGTGATCATCGTAAACCAGGGCCGGATCCGGCTCCCGCCCGGGGTTCAGCGTTACGATTAAGGGCTGTTCTGTGGCAAGGGGCTGCAGATTATTCATCCAATAGCTTAGTGACACGTTAGGACTGGCATCTTTTACCGTTTCAGAGAGATACACCCAGCTTGCCCATGCGCTTTTGCGCTTAGGCATCAAGCTAAGATCGCGATGCAGAACCGCGCGGTTAGGCTGATAGCTGAAAGCAGACAGAATCCGACGCTCTGCAATGGTTGGATTCTCTATCATCGCCAATGCCTGATCAGCATGACAGGCAAACACGATTTCATCATACTGCCGTGCCTCACCCTGTGTATCCACCACCGTTACTGCCTCTGCACGGCGTATAACATTTACCACACCACAATTGAGGCGAATCTTGTCGGCAAACCCCTTAGTCAGCCTCGCAACATATTCACGGCTGCCTCCGACAACAGTATACCATTGCGGTTGATCATTCACCGTCAGCAAACCATGATTCTCAAAAAAGCGGATAAAAGTCACGGCGGGAAAGCGCAGCATTTCCGCCACCGGTGTACTCCAGATCGCGCCGCCCATCGCCAGCAGATAATAATCCCGAAACCATTCACCCATCTGCATTTTCTGCAGGCATTCGCCTAAAGTGAGTGCGGGGTCAGACTCCAGATAAGCCGCCGCCTGTTTGTTAAAACGCAAAATATCAACAATCATCTGCCAGAAAGCCGGACGCAACAAATTGCGTTTTTGCGCGAAAATATCGGTTAAACGCCGCGTCCCGTATTCTATCCATGCATTATTAATACTCACGCCAAACGACATATCGCTTGGGGCCACCGGCACGTTGAGATGTTCAAATAATCCCGTCAGTAACGGATAGTTGCGGCGATTGAACACGATAAAACCAGTATCCACCGGGACGTCGCCTTCCTCCGTTTTCACCTGCACGGTACGGCTATGGCCGCCAATATAGGCATTTTTCTCATATACGGTAATCTGGTGATGCGGGTGCAGCAAATAAGCCGCTCCCAGCCCTGAAATGCCTGTACCGATAATAGCGATGCGTTTGTGCGTGCTGCTTGTCATTGTGCCACTATCCTGCATCGCGCTTAACACCTTCGTTGCCGGATTCTAAACTATTCGTAAGGTTGTAAAGTGACAATCACCCGCAGCCCTGGCAAAGCATCTTCCAATACAATGGCGCCCTGATGCTGTTCCACAATCGCCTTTACCAGGCTCAACCCCAGCCCGTTGCCTTCGGTGGAACGGCTGGCATCCCCGCGATAAAAATGGCGAAAGACCTTCTCTTTTTCCGCATCCGGAACACCCATGCCGCGATCCGTCACCGCCACCTGTACCCCGGCCTGATTATGAGCGGCAGCGATCTCAATCATGGACCCCTGAGGTGAGAATTTCACCGCGTTATCGAGCAGGTTGGCAAATAACTGAAACAGCAAATCGGCATCTCCCGTCACCTGCAAGGCACTTGGCAGGTGGCTGCGAATCATCATTCCTTTTTCTTCCGCCACTGGCTCATAGAGTTCCTGCACGTCATGCAATAGAGCCCGCAGATCCACATCACTGAATGCCTGAGAGCGCTTTCCCTGCTCAATATTGGTAATTCTGAGCAACGATTGAAACACGCGCATCATCTGATCCGTCTCCGCTATCAGCGCATCCAGATGATGATCTTCCACCCTGGTTCCCTTGAGCGATTCAATATCACTGCGCAAACCGGCCAGAGGCGTGCGCAAATCATGGGCAATATTATTGCTGACTTCACGTACCCCCATCATCAGGGTTTCTATCTGCCCCAGAAAATCATTGAGCAATTGCGCCAGATTACTCAAATCATCCCACTGTGTATCCACGGCAATACGGCGCGATAGATCCTTATTCGCCACAATATCATGCGCCGTCAGAGCAATGCGGTTAATGCGGCTCACCACAAAATAGCTGATGCCGAAGCTCACCAGCACCACAGCCGCCATCAGGCTCACCATTACCCAGCTGAAACTCTGATACTGCACGAAATTTTCCCCCGGCACATGCACAGAGAAATCATCCAGCAAATGCCACAGAATGACAGCCGCCGCCCCCAGTAACACGGTAAACAGCGCCGCCATCTTGAAGCTGGAACTTCGCAGATAAGATCTAGCAATGGTCTTCGATGATATATCCCGCACCGCGCACCGTTTTGATAATAGTATTGTTTTTATCGCCCAGCTTTTTGCGCAACCGGCTGATATGCACATCAATTACGCTGGTTTGCGGGTCAAAATGATAATCCCACACACCTTCCAGCAGCATCGTGCGCGTGACCAGCTGGTTTTTAAATTTCAGCAAATATTCCAACAGTCGGAATTCACGCGTTTGAAGCTCAATTGGTTTACCGCTGAATGTTACCCTCCGCGCCAGCAGATCCATCTCTAAATCCCCGGCCTTTAATACGGTGCTGTGCTGTGATTTAGCGGGTGACGCACGTTTGCCTAACGCTTCCACCCGCGCCAGCAACTCCACAAAAGCAAAAGGTTTGACCAGATAATCATCACCACCTGAGCGTAATCCCGTTACCCGGTCATCCACATCGCCCAATGAACTTAAGATCATCACGCCAGTCAGGTTGCCGGTGCCTCGCAACTCACGAATAATGGAAAGCCCGTCCATTTTCGGCAGCATCCGGTCTACAATCAGCACATCATATTTTTCCTGAATCGCCAGATGCAGCCCTGCCTCACCCTCTTCGGCAACATCCACCACATGCCCGGCCTCCTTCAGGCCTTTCTCGATATAGGCACGAATCTTGGAATCATCTTCTATTACGAGCAGGCGCATGGAGTAATCTGGCTTCAGTGTAGCTTACTAAGCAAGCACGCTACCTAAAAGCACTGATAGCACAAGAGATAAGTATCTTTTTTACTATACCGCTCTTTCTCAGAATCCAAAACAGTTCTATCGATTAGACCATCCCAACTCTTTCCCCTTGAGCAATATGTCAGGAGAGATAAAGCATTCTGAATGCAGACCAGGATTCTGGTCACCGTGAAAACCGCCACCTGAAGCGACTATTGAAAATCGCTTTCTATTCTGATCAGCAGATAATTCGTACTGCGCCCACCAGCCGCATCTTTCATTAAAATGCCCTTATCCATAAGATCATCGATATCGCGGCCTGCGGTATCCTGTGAACATTTGCAGAGCTTCGCCCATTTGGAGGAAGTGAGTTTTCCTTCAAAACCATCGAACAGGAGATTCAGTATTTTACGCTGCCGCTCGTTGAGGAGGATGGATTGATATTTTTCCCAGAAGCGCGCTTTGATAAGAATGGATTCCAGTGTTTTTTCTGCGCCGGTAAATGCCCGCGCCAGACATTCCAGAAACCACTCCAGCCAGGGTGTAATAGCCAACCCGTTTCTTTGCGTGATTTCCAGCACATCATAGTAAGCATCGCGTTCCACACGAATCTGCGCCGACATACTGTAGAAACGCTGACGGCTCTGTTCTGAACGCGCCAGCATCATGTCAGCGATCGCGCGCGCAATCCTTCCATTCCCATCTTCAAATGGATGGATGGTCACAAACCATAAATGCGCAATCGCCGCCTTCAGCACCGGATCCATTTCCGACTCATCATTCAGCCAATGCAGAAAACGCTCCATTTCCTGATTCAGGCGTTCTGCTGTCGGTGCTTCAAAATGTACTTTCTCCTGTCCCATAGGTCCCGAGACAACCTGCATAGGACCATGGCTACCATCACGCCATGCGCCAGTGATAATTTTATGCATGCCGCTACGGCCTGCAGGAAACAAAGAGGCATGCCAGCCGAAAAGACGTTCCGGATGAAGAGGCCTGTTATAATTCTGTGTGGCATCGAGCATCATCTCCACCACGCCTTCGACATCTCTGTCGGCAGGCGTCATTGCCCCGATATCGATTCCCATACGTCTTGCGATAGAGGAACGGACCTGATCCCTGTTTAATATCTCATTTTCAATCTCGCTGGATTTGATGACATCTTCTGTCAGGGTGCGAAGTACTGCCTCCTCCCGAAGCTGAAATCCCAACCCTTCCATGCGCCCAATGAAGCGCCCCTGACTGTGACGAATACCAGCCAGTTTGGGTTCGATGCGCTCTCTGTCCCAATGGAAATTCGGCCAGCCTGCGAGCTGATGGATGTAGGTTATTTTCCGCAACATATACGGAGAATATACCGGATAATCTCCGCAAAGGCAAGTTAATCACCGCAATATATGCGGAGAATAAAGCGCCTAATCTCCGCATAATTTCAAAAAGAAATTACAAATCAGATTGATACTCATTCCTGAAGACATCGCCAAAATCGGCAATGGAGAGAACGGTTCTCATATCTCCGAAAACCAAGGAAATTCTGGTCTCTCCGGCCTCTTCAGCAAACACAGAGACACCTACAGCGCGAGACACACGGTGAGTTAGGTTATTGTAAATAATAGAAAAATAAGTGGTGGAGGCGACAGGAGTTGAACCCGCGACCCCCTGAATGCAAATCAGGTGCTCTACCAACTGAGCTACGCCCCCACGGCGGTCAAAATCGCGAAGCTGGTTAGTGCCCAAAACTGTCCCGGGTGTCAAGTAAAAAAGGCATACCTAAACTTCTTCTCTTAACGCAAAAGTAAGTTTTCCCGCCTAGCATCGGCTTGAAATCCTCAACAATCGCCATGACTGACGCCCTGAACGCTCCTTTGCCTGCGACTTCGCCATCCCTGCCCGGTAATATGCCGGGCGATACCACTGCGCCTCTAGCAGAAGCCGCGCCGGTCAAACGGCCGATGCGTATTGGCGAAAAACTCATCAGCATGGGTCTGATTTCCAACGACCAGCTGATGGTGGCGCTGCAGGAACAGCGTAACTCGAAAAAGCTGATTGGTGCCATCCTGGTCGAAATGGGCTTTATCACCGAAAGCGCGCTCGGCGAGGTGCTTGCCGAGTCTGCCGGTACCACTAAATTTGATGCCAAAACAGCCATGCTTGATCCGGTGCTGATCAAAGCAGTGCCCAAGCAGGTAGCCACGCGCTATAAAGTTATCGCCGTAGCGCAGGATGACAACAACATCACCCTGGCCATGCCGGATGTTTACAACGTATTGGCGATCGATCAGGTCCGCCGCTATTTCCCTCGCGGGGCGCAAATTCAGGCGCTTTACTGCTCTGAGAGTGAAGTTCTTGATTTAATTGATAAATATTACGATTACGAGCTGTCAATTGATGGCATTCTGAAAGAGATCGAAACCGGCATCCGCGAAAAAGGCTCGCTTGACGGCCAGCAGGAGGGGTACACGAACCCCACCGTTCGCCTGGTGAATGCAATTCTGGTGGACGCGATTAAAGTAGGCACCTCCGACATACACTTTGAGCCTGAAGGGCATTTCGTGCGCCTTCGCTATCGCCGCGATGGCATTCTCGAACAGGTGCGCAGTTTCCACCGGGATTACTGGTCCGCGATTGCCGTGCGTATCAAAATCATGGCGGGGATGAACATTACCGAAACGCGCCATCCGCAGGATGGGCGCATCTCTTTCCAGGTCATGGGGCGTGAGGTGGATTTCCGTGTCGCAACCCAGCCGACCGTGCATGGCGAAAACATCGTCATGCGTCTGCTCGACAAGCAGAAGTCGCTGGTGCCCTTATCAAGCCTGGGTTTTGCTGAACATAATAATCAACTGCTCAAAAAACTGCTGAAGCGCCCTGAGGGTATCATCATCGTCACCGGTCCTACGGGTAGCGGTAAAACCACCACGCTTTACTCTATTCTTAGTTACATCAATTCCATGGACGTCAACATCATGACGCTGGAAGATCCGGTGGAATATCAGTTACCGCTAATCCGTCAGACAAGCGTGAAAGAAGGGCAGATCGATTTCGGCACTGGTATTAAATCGCTGATGCGGCAGGACCCGGATATTATCTTTGTCGGTGAGGTGCGCGATGAGGAAACCGCCCTGATGGCCGTGCGCGCCGCGCTTACCGGCCACCAGGTTTTCACAACTCTCCATACGAATGATGCATTGGGGGCCATCCCGCGCCTGGGCGACATAGGTGTGCCCGGCCACCTCCTGGCCAGCTCGCTCATCTGCAGCATCGCGCAGCGCCTGGCACGCAAGCTCTGCAGCCATTGCAAAAAGCCGCGCCTGGCAACACCGGAAGAATCCCGCATTCTTGGGTTCTCACCCGATCACCCGCCAACAATTTATGATGCTGTCGGTTGCCCTGAATGCAAAAATAAAGGCTACCGCGGCCGTACCGCCATTCTTGAAATTCTGCGCATCGATGATGGCATGGCCGAACTTATCGCCACCCATGCCACGCGCAATGTCATGATGGAATATGCGCTGGAAAATGGTTTTATCACCATGGTGGAAGATGGTATCGATAAAGTCGTCAACGGCGAGATCGACATGGGTGAACTTATTTCAACCATAGATATGACAGAGAGACTCTAATGCCCACCTATAACTATCGCGCAGTCAATGATGCCGGACGCCCCATGAAGGGTGAGATTGTTGCTGACAACAGCGTTGATCTCGAAACGCGCCTGAAAGAACTGGGCCTCGATTTAATTGACTGGAAGGAATCGACCCAGAAAAAAGCCGGGCGCTTCAGCAAAATCAAAAACAAGGACATGATCATTCTCTGCCTGCATCTTGGGCAGCTTAACCGTGCTGGCGTGCCACTACTCGAAGCAATCGCCGATGTACGCGACTCGACCGAATCCCCTAAAATGCGCGATATCATGGCAAGCGTATACGAATCGGTGAAGGGCGGTGAAACTTTTTCCGCAGCCCTGGGCAAACACCCGGATACCTTCGATGAGGTTTTCATTGGCCTTATCAAAGCCGGTGAAAAGACCGGCGATTTAACTGAAGTCTATGAGCATCTGGCCGAACACTTCAAATGGACGCATGAGCTTAAACGCAAAATACGTAAGGCAACGGGATATCCTCTGTTTCTGCTGGTTGTAATGACAGCGGTCATCAGCATTCTGATGATTGCGGTAGTGCCTAAGCTGATCGACTTCATTATCGCTCAGGGCTTCGATATACCTATCCACACCCGAGCGCTCATTGCCTTCTCGAATGCTATGGTGAATTATTGGTACATCATTTTCGGAATCCCCCTGGCGCTCCTGATTACAGGCTTCACTCTCTATAAAACTTCCGAGCCCTTTGCTTATAAAGTGGATGCCATCACCCTGAAAATACCCGCTATCGGCAGCACGGTGCGCAAGATCAATATGGCGCGCTTCACTCACTTCTTCGCGGTGATGTTCAAAAGCGGCATTGACATTCTGGACTCGCTGCAGGGTTCAAGCAATGTGGTGAATAACCGCGTATTGAAAGAAAGCATCGGCATGGTGCGCCGCAGCGTTTCTGAAGGTACCTCCATTACAGATTCCCTGCGCATGTCCAACCAGTTTCCCACCCTTGTCGTGCGTATGTTCAAGGTGGGTGAAAACAGCGGCAATATGAATGAAGCGCTCGAGAATGTGAACTTCTTCTACAATCGCGAAGTGAACGACGCGGTAGATTCCATGGTTGGGATGATTCAGCCTGCCTTGACCATTGTGATGGGTGTACTTATTTTCTGGGTGGTTTCGGCGGTATTCGGCCCGCTCTACGAATCCTTCAGCAAAATGCCGTTCTGAGAAAGCGATGAAGCTAAGAAGGCAAACAGAAAAAAAACAAAAAGCGCCTAAAGAGCCTAAAGCTTCTTCCATCCGCTCCGCCGGTAAAAAGCAGAAATTTATTTTCTTCATCGGTGACGAAGGCGCGATTCTGGTGCTGCTTGAAGGCAAAACCGTCAGCCGTCGCCTTTTCTCGCCTTCAGCTGATCCTGAAAGCATCGGTAATTTCCGGCAATTGATTACAAGCGTTCCGCGCGCGCCTGTTTATGCGCTGATCGATATGATTGATCAATCCTACATGAAGCAAAGCCTCCCGCCGGTGACCAAGCTGAGCGTGCAGAAACTAATCAGGCGCAGGCTGGAGCGCGATTTCGGGCCTGAGGATATCACCGGCGCGCTTTCGCTGGGCCGTGAAACCGGAGGCCGCAAGGACTGGAACTACATGCTGATTTCACTGGCAGGTTCCCCGCAATTGATGCAATGGCTCGACTTCATTCTCGAGCTGAATAATCCCTTTGAAGGGCTTTACCTTGTTCCCGTTGAAGCAGCCTCTTTCATCCAGACCTTGAGCAAGCAGCACCCTTTTGCGGAGCCTGGTGCCTGGCAGTTATTAGTCAGTCATCACAAGGTGGGTGGCTTTCGGCAGGTCATTCTTAAAGACGGCAAACTGACCTTCACCCGTCTTGCCCAGCCGATTGGCGACACTTCACCGGAAGTGGTCGCCGGCAATGTGGAGCAGGAAATAGCGAATACAATTGAATACCTGAAACGACTTTCCTTTACTGAAGATCAGGGGCTTGATTGCTTCGTCATCGTTTCGGCTGACATCAAGAAATATATCGAATCAACCAAAATAAAAGCCCGCAATGTCACGTTGCTGACCCCTTTTGAAGTGAATGAACTGATGGGGCTGGATAAAGCAGCCCTTCCCGAAGATCATTATGCAGACGTAGTCTTCTCGGCTTCTTTCGGTCTCGCGCGCAAAAAGATACTGGCACTGCACAGTAAATACAGCCAGCAGCTGATGAAACTGCGAAAATTGAAAACTAATATTATGTTGTTTTCCGTGCTGCTCTTGCTTGGCCTTGGTGGTTACGATGCCTTAGGGCTCAGCGATCTCGTTCCGCAAATGGAAGAAATGGATTCGCTTGAATCGCAGATTGCCCGTCTCTCTGCTGAATCAGCCGATTCAACTGCATTAATGAAAAATCTCCCGCCCGATATTGATCGCATGGAAGATCTGGTGGCAATCAACGGCATTTTCTCGGAAAACAAAGACAGTGCAATCAGCTTTATCCGTACCTTCAAAGCGGCCGCGCAGGGCGAAGTCGTTATCACTAAATTTTCATGGAAAAATAATAGTACGCTTGAAAAGCGCTTTAATAAGGAGCCAGCAAGTTTTTCTGTGTCTGCTGATGTGCAATTTCTTAAAAGCACCGGCTCAATCGATGAATTCGCGCTGCGCGCCAAAAATTTCTTCAACCGGGTCAGAACTGCTTACCCTGAGTTTAAAATGACCACATCCAAATTGCCGGGCATTATCGATCAGGGCCAATCTTTTCAGGCGCAATTTAATGGAACCGAAGGCAATCAGGCCATGCTGAGCGGCGATCCCATTATCGTTACTCTCACCTTTAACACACTCACTCCGGAGGAGCTTGCAGCAATCGCGGCAGCGCAACCCGTGGTGGCAGCCCCGCAATAGCTTATGAACAAATTGCAGCGCTTAAAAAAGAAAGTCATTATCACCGGATCGATCTTCGGTGTGCTGGTCGTTGCGTGCTTAGGGCTTACCTATTTTATAAGCAGCTATAGCGAGGAAGGTGAAATGCGCCTGATGATGCTGCGCTCGCAACGCTCCACTATTGAATCCAACAATGCCGCTGCTATTGAGCGCAACAGGGTTGCGCAGGAAACGATGGAAGTTTATGAAAAAATCAATCCGCAGGACAACCCGCTGTTTGGCACGCTGGACCGCAAAAAAGCCACTATCACTCTCGATCAGCTTAATCAGCAATACAAACTGAAAAACCTGAGCCTTAATATTTCACCTGCCGCCATCCGCGATTCAACACCGCTTCAGCTGAAATCCGGCACTGTTTCCAGCTCGACAGTGACAATTTCCTTCGAAAGCATGACCGATGAATTCGCATTGGCATTTATGCGTGACATCATTGCCAGCTTCCCCGGTTTTATGCACATCACATCAGTAGGTCTGACAAAGAACGGTTCCATCGATTCCAAAATCTTTTATGATACGGCCAGTGGGGAAATGCCATCCATGGTCAAGGGCGACTTTTCGTTCGAATGGCTGGGGATGGACATAAAAAATAAAAACGAAAATGCTGTACAGGCGCCGGTTAACTAGAAGTTTCGGGCTGGTAGTATGTCTACTGGCCGGATCGTTCTTTTATCTTCCGCTCTCTGCTCAGCCGGCAGCTGAGCCTGCTGAAACACAGGAATTGCTGGAACTTCCTTCTTTCGTTCCCCCTTCGGCCCCCACACCCCAAAAGACCATCAAACTGCAGCTCTTACCGGGCGAAACAGCCAGCATGCCCGCAGTTGCACCTGCACCTGAAACAGCCGCCGCCCCTATTACCACTCCGCCTGCGCCTATGCCCGAGCCCGTGCCTGCGCCTGCAATAGCTGCCGCGCCGCCCGCGACTGTCCAATATGCGGAAGAGATGGGGCCACCCATGCCGCCTGCAACAGCACTTGCACAGCCGCTGCCTGCCGCCTTACCGGCAGAACCCGCGCCAACAACTCTTGCGGGAACCGAGCCCTACGGCCCCCCTGCCCCTCCCGCGACAACGACGGCAGCTCCAGCGTCTCCCGCTGTCGCAGATGCGCCCGCACTTGCTTTGACTCCGGCAGCGCCTCAACAATTAGCAGTTATCGATGATTTCATCGGCCCAAGACTGCCGGCTGCATTACCCACAACTTCACCTCCTCTTACAGCAGAAGGCACTCCTCCCGCTTCTGCAGAGGCTGCCACCCCGCCGGTTAAAACAGCGAAAGCCGCTATTCCGTATACCGGCGAAGATATGTTGCAGGATGGTTGGGACGAAGGCTCGGTAATGTTCTCGCCGGAAGAAATAGAACTACTTCAGGAAGCGCTGTTTGCCGCCAAAAACGGTCCCGAAGAAATTGTCCTGCCGGAAGGGCTGCCAGCGCCTGAAACCCCTGCCGTGCCGCCGACTGATTATGCCGCTTTTTATGTTAACTCTATTCTCTATTTCTCCCCTGATCACTGGATGGTCTGGATCAATGGCAAGAAATTCTTTTCCGGCAAAGATTCTCCGCTTGAGCGTTTAACGGTTAAGCATGTGGGCTCACGCACCGTAACCTTTGTCTGGGAGCCGGTTAGCAAGAAACACCCACTGGCCGATCTCACCACCTCTAATAAAAATGTGACCGTACTGCCCGATGGTAATGTGGAACTCACCATGGCTGCCAACCAGACCTTCCTTGTACCCAACATGCGTTTGCTGGAAGGTCGCGGCATGACCGCGCAGGTACGAGAACTTCTGGCGCTGAATGCAGCAGCAGCCAAGGCGGCGGAAGAAGCAGCGGCCCAGGCCGCCGCGGGGGCAAAAGCGGGCGCAACCCCTATTGCCGCCATGAAAGCGCTTCCCCCCGAGCCTGCCATCAATCCCAACCGGGATCGGCAGAATGTAGATAAACTGATTTCTCAGTACCGCCAGATGGGCAATGCAATGCCCAATCCCACCGGCGGCAACACGCTACCCCCTACCCCATAGGAATAATATGAGCGAAAAAAAATCCCCTCTTAATGTGCAGAACGCCACGAAACGATATGAAAAATTCACCGCACTGGACAATGCTTCGCTTGAATTAAAAGCAGGCGAGATTTTCGGACTGATAGGGTTGAACGGAGCCGGCAAAACAACGCTGATAAAAACCATTCTCCAGCTCACGGTAGAGCAACAGGGGGATGTCTATCTTTTCGGTCAGCCGGCGCGCGAGGTTACTTCTCGCCGCAATCTGGCCTATCTGCCAGAAAAATTTCAACCTTCTAAATACCTCACCGGCCTTGAATATCTTGATCTGTGCCTATCCTATTATGGTGAGAAATTAAATCGCCAGACGGCCGAAGAAACTGCCGCTGCACTTGATTTTCCTCCTGAGAAGCTGTCACAGAAAATCTCTTCTTACTCTAAGGGTACAGCCCAGAAAGTGGGCTTGATTGCCACTTTTCTTGTGAACCGCCCCCTGCTTATTCTGGACGAGCCGATGAGCGGGCTGGATCCTCTTGCCCGCATTCGCCTGAAGGCTCGCATGAGAGCTTATCGTGATGCCGGCAACACCATTTTCTTCAGCTCGCATATTTTAAGTGACATTGATGAAATTTGCGACCGCATCGCCATTCTTCATGCTGGAAAGCTCCGCTATACGGGCACGCCGAAAGATTTCAAAGGAAGCTATCCCGCAGAAAATCTGGAAAACAGCTTTTTAAGCGCGATTGCTGCCTAAGTCCTTATTTTGTCATAAATACTTAACAGACGATTTTCCGCGGATGGGTTATAGTTACCCTATGAAAGCTGAGACAAAACAATATCTCGGTAACATCGTCAAAACCGCGCTTATTTTTGCTGTTATTGGCGGTGCACTGGCCTTTGGCGCGCCTTACATCGCCGTTGCCGTCGGCAAAGCCAGCGTCGTTACAGCGACCCCGCTTTTTGAAATCCTTTTCCAGGGCGCTTTTTTCGGGTTATTTGGCGCAATGAGCAGCGGACTGACCCCCATTGTAGATTCCATTTTCAAAAAACCCGCGCCGGCAGCTACCGCTGAAAATTTTATTATCCCCCACGAATCCAGTCTCGCTGCTGGTATGTCGAATGCACTTAGTCATGGAATGGCACATGCGCCCGCCTATGGCGGCCATGCTCCGGCTGGTCATGCGGCAGGCTTAATGGCTGCAGAGTCCCAATCCCAGTTTGCTTCACGCCTGGATCAGCAGCGCGCGCTCTTAGCCGCGCAGCCTGGCATTACCCAGATTCAGTAAATTATTCGTCCAGCGGCACGCTTTCCAGTTGCCTGATTTCCCTCACGGCTGTCTGGATTTTCAGCTTCAGCATCTTCTGGCCGATTTCGGCGCTGGCCTGTGTGGCGCGTCCATTAGCGCCGCCCGGATCATCCACCTTATTGTCTTTCAGCTTTTCCCTGCGTAACCAGTCGGGGCATGCAGCCATCACTTCCGAAGTATCACGGATACCCGCATGGCCTCCTATTTCCGCCTGGCTATAGCCCTTGCCCATAAGCCATTCCACCTGGCCGTTCGCCGCGTAATATTCATGCAGGCTGGCCAGCCTCACGCCGTCTTCCGCGTAATCTTCGGCCAAATCCTCCGCCAGCTCTTCCTGCGGGGCCTGATTGCCATAACTATCCCCCAGCAGGTAGATGTTTTTGAAGCCATGATGCTTCAGGCTTTCCACCGTATCTTCCAGCAAATCATAAAATGTATCATTAGAAAGCGAAATCGTCCCTGCAAAAGCCATATGCGGTTCTTCCGGCACATAGGCGATAACAGGCGCAATCAGGGTTCCTCCAAGCTTGCGCGCTATTTTCTCAGCGGTGTAATGCACTACGCAATTATGCTTGCCCAGCGTCATATGCAATCCGTTCTGCTCAGTGCCCCCGGTGGGAATCAGTATGCGCGTAGCGCCATCGCCAATAGCCTGCTTCACTTCCTGCCAGGTCATATCCTCCAGGAAAACGGGAGCGGGAGATTCACTCCTGGCTTGCAGCGGGAGCAGTGTCGCTAGCGTCAGGAGCAGGAATGGCAGTCGCATGAAACTTCCTTTGCAGTCGCTTCCAGTTCTTTTTGAACGGTAGCAGATAGAGAGCGGTAACGGAATCATATTCCGCCGTTTCAGGGCCAATGCCAAGTACAAATTCTTCTTTTTCCTTGGGATTATAAAGAGTGCCAAACCACTTATCCCAGAAGCTGAAAATAAAACCCATATTCTTGTCCCAATGGCGGCGCTCGCTGGAATGGTGAATCTGGTGCATGGCGGGGCTAACGAAAATATCCCCCCAGATGCCCGGATAATGCAGCCAGAAATGCGAGTGACGCAGGTTGTAGAACAGCAGGTAGAAAACAAAGCTGATAATATTCATCCCCGCCACAAGGATTACCCCCGGCTCCTGGACGAAGAAATATTGGCCCGCACCGAGCCCGATACCCGTCAGCATTCCGCCAAGCAGATAGGCTGCGATATCATCCACCGGATGCATGCGGTATACCGTGATAGGGGTGAGCACCTGCGCGGAATGGTGCACCTTATGAAATTCCCAGAGGAAAGGCACCTTATGCTGAGCGTAATGCGAGATAAAAATCGCGAAATCCCCCAGCAATGTCAGCAGCACGGTCATTCCAATCGCTGCCAGTAACGTAAAGGTATATTCATGCTGCAGCGGGCCGAACAGGTAATCCAGCAGCGCATGGGTCTGAGTGGAGGCAAACAGGCTGCTGCCTATGAAAGGCGCAGCCAAGGTGGTGAAGAACGCGGTGTTAATGAGGAAATATTTGATATCGACCCGCGTCGAGGGATGCCGCCACAGCTCCTTCGGAAAGCAGGCTTCCCATATTTTGTCACAATCCAGCTTACGGTTATTCTCTTTCCAGGCGACATAGGCCGCAGGCAGAAAAGAGATAAAAATATAACCGATAAATATCCTCTGATCCGGCATTAGGGGGTAGACAAAAGGCGCGATTGCCGCGGTAATCAGGGGAATGAGAAGAGTGTTCATCTCTTCTTTGTATCAGGCAAATGTTACAATTTTATTGAGCAGGATCAATTATCGCCACAACATTAAAAATAATATAAATAACAATAGGATATATTAGATTAAGCCATACCCTCGGCCACAGCCGCCAGGCGCTCCGCCTCATCTACTGCGCGCAATTCATCGATAAACTCATCCAGCTCCTTGCCGCCGTTCATGACATCATTGATATTGTAAGCGGTTTTATTGATGCGATGATCGGTCACGCGCCCCTGCGGGAAGTTATAGGTACGGATGCGTTCCGATCGGTCACCGCTGCCCACCTGGCCCTTACGGCTTGCCGCGCGGGCGTTATCCGCTTCCTGCCGCTTTAAATCGTAAAGCCTTGCCCGTAACACCTGCATGGCGCGGGCGCGGTTCTGATGCTGGGATTTTTCCGAGGAAGTCACCACGATGCCGGTCGGCAGGTGGGTAATACGCACCGCGGAATCCGTTGTATTCACATGCTGGCCGCCTGCGCCGGAAGATCGCATGGTATCGATGCGTATATCCTGCTCACGGATTTCAATATCAATTTCTTCCGCTTCGGGCAGAATCGCCACGGTCGCCGCCGACGTATGAATGCGCCCGCCGGATTCCGTCACCGGGATACGTTGCACGCGGTGCACGCCGGACTCAAACTTCAGCCGGGCAAACACACCCTTGCCCCGAATCGCCGCGATAGCCTCTTTATAGCCACCCACGCCGGTTTCATTGAGCTCCATGATTTCGAATTTCCAGCCATGGGCTTCGGCGTAGCGCTGGTACATGCGGAACAGCTCCGCGCCGAACAGCGCCGCCTCATCCCCGCCAGTGCCGGCGCGCACCTCGAGAATCGCGTTTTTCTCGTCCGCTTCGTCTTTCGGCAGCAGCGACACCTGGATGTCCATTTCCAGCTTAGGCAACAGCTTCTGCAGCGCAGCCAGATCCGCCTCGGCCATGTCTTTCATTTCCGGATCTTTGAGCAACTCCTGCAGATCGGCGATTTCACGGCTGGCCTCCTCATATTCCTTCACCAGCGTCACAATAGGCTGCAGACCGGCATATTCCTTCGAAACGGCGGAGTAATTCTCTACCGCGTCCGGATTAGCCATTTGCTGCCCCAGCTCCTCGAAACGGCGCACAACGCCCTTAAGCTTTTCCTGTAATGCCTTTTGCATGCAAGGCATTTAGCGGCAGCCCTGCCTAACCGCAAGAAAAACCTATGCGGCACAGCATTTTCCTCTGTCTGACTTTTCATCAAAGCTTCACACAAAAAGGGCCTCAAAAAGAGTAAATTAGAGGTTCATTCTTGTCGTACTAGTGACTTTGCCATTCCTTTTGTGAATGATTAGCCACCTTCAATGCCCCGCTTCAAACGAGAAGCGCGCTTCTGATGACGACCTGGATAAAGAACAATTTTCTTATCAACATTATTCATCTCAAATTCATTCACACATGAAAGCATTCTTTTTGCTTCCGCTTGCCATGCTGCTGTGCCTGGCCACTTCCGTAACCGCCCAAAGCGATAACCAGCAATCGTCCTGCGGCTGCCTGGTCCTGCGGGACAGCCAGTTTTTCGACATCGGCGAACTGACTTTCGATTTCGGTGACGACGGCGGCTATTTCAGCAGTTTTATCAACTTCGACGGCCGGGACCTGAACATGATGTCGGACAGCCTCAACCCGCTGACCGGCGAGTATTCGGTAATATGGAGCCACAGCATCAACACGTTTTCGATCCCCGAGAGCGGTCGCTTCGACTTCAGCACCGGCACCGTGCAACGCTTCGACAGCACCGGCGCGCTGGAAAGCCAAACCGGCACCATCCGGTTTGTCCCGACGTCGTGTTACAAAACGGAGATCTGCCTCGACGGCACGTGCCAGCAGGTTTTACCGGCTTACGACAAAACTGGCATGGCCTCTTACACGGGAGAGTTCGGGCGTGAAATTATGTCTGAGCGTTTCACGATCACGGTCGCCCCGCGCTTTTTGGCCGGGAACCATCCGACGCTGAACGGCCAGAACGCACTGACCGTGGTTCAGGGCTACAGCATCGTCATCTTCGACGCTGAGGACATGCCCTTCAAGAACGGCTCGACGCAGGTTTCATTCGGTAGTCCCAAAGGCAATCACACCATCACCATCAAACGAACGCCGCGCTTCTAATCAGCGCCGGTTCTTCGCTTGAGGACAAATGACCACCCCCCCTCTCAACAAGGGGCGGGTGGTTGTTTGTTTTTGGGCTTTATTTTCACATAGATTTCACACAAATCGCTGTCTTATAGGCTAAAATGATGGCTTCGCTTGTATTTACTAGTGTCGAAGAGTCAGACCCTGAAAACTGCTAATCGCTTTTGAAATTAGAAATGGGCTTTGCCCTGTATCATCACACCTTCACAAATTTATTATTCGAGATGAAAGCAATGTATTGCTTCTTCGCCGCCGCGTTGACCTTGTCCGCGGCCTTCATCCCCACCACCACCGCCTTCGGGCAAACCCTTCAGCCCGGCGCTTGCGTTGTGTTGGACGGCCGCGCTTACAATGTGCGTACCGTCACGACCGATGCCGGTGACACCTACATCCTGGGCTTTACCGCGCCGGATAGTACCAAAGTGTGCCTTATCCCGAAAAGCACCACGACGGGCACTTACTCGCTGTCGAAAAATGGCAAGGTGCTGCAGGCTGGCACCTACGATCTGCAAGCCGGCGAAACCGTCCGCAGCAACGACCTCAGCAAGGGCACGATCCGCTACTATCCGGGCCAATGCGAAAACGTCGTGGTAACCTTTAAGGATGCGCAAGCCAAGGCCGTGCTGTTCGAAGGCGCGTACCAGGCGATGCTGACCTTAAGCGATCGCTGTACCTACATCGTCACGATCAGCCGCGGCACGGTCTTCCCGTCTCCCGATGGCATGAACCGGGTTATCGTCACCTTCCGGGGATACGAGAACGGCTTCTACCACGACAACAAAGTCGTGCTGAATGCCGTACTCTACTTCGCGAACGGTACCACCACTACCCGTATCGAGGGCAAAGACTGCAGCATTTCTTTCGTCGTAAGTCCGCGCTGAACCGCGCAGCCTTACCTAATATAATACAGACAACCACCCGCACCGCGTCGGGTGGTTGTTTGTTTTTGGGCTGAAAAAATTATACCGCGTCGTCGCCGCGGCCGAAATAACCACCCAGTGCTGCGCCAAGGTTGGTGATCTTCACTTCGCTCTGCTGGCCGGAATCCAGATCTTTAAGGGTCACCGCGCCTTTTTTCAGCTCCTCATCGCCTAAAATAACCGCTGCGATGGCATTCACTTTATTCGCGCGCTTCATACGCTTCTGCATATTGCCTTTATACCCCAGCTCAACCGGGATTCCTTCACCCCGTAGCGACTGCGCCAGAATCAGCGCCTGCGCCTCCGCCGCCTCCCCCAGGGGAATCAGCGCAATCGGTCGCGGCGCCGCGGCATAAGCCGGATGCACTGCAAAATCGACCATCAGCTCAAGCCGCTCAAAACCTGCCGCCCAACCGATACCGGGAGTTGCGGGGCCGCCCATCACTTCCACCAGCCCATCATAGCGACCGCCGGAAAGCACGGCATTCTGCGAACCCAGATCCGTGCCGATGAATTCAAACACCGTATGATTATAATAATCCAGCCCGCGCACCAGCCGATCATCAAGCCTATAAGGAATACCCAGCGCCTTGAGCCCTTCCTGTACCGCCGCGAAAAACGCTTTCGCTTCCGGCGTGAAGCAATCATGCATCACCGGCGCTCCCGCAATCAGCTGGCGATCGCCTTCATCCTTGGAATCCAGAATGCGCAGCGGGTTTTTCTTCAGCCGCATTTTGCTGTCATCGGAGAGCTTCGCTTCATGCTGCATGAAATAGTCCACCAGCGCTGCCCCGTATGCATCCCGGCTGGCCGCATCGCCCAGTGAATTCAGATGCAATTCCACTTTAGCACTTAACCCCAGCTGGCTGAGAATATCCCAACCCAGGGCAATCATCTCCACATCGGCCAGGGGTTCGGCCACCCCCAGCAGTTCTACACCCAGCTGATGAAACTGACGGAAGCGGCCCTTTTGAGGGCGCTCATAACGGAAGGCAGGACCCGCATAGAAAAACTTGCAGGGGAGATCCTGCTGCAACCCACCGGAGATAAACGCACGCACCACACTGGCGGTCAGCTCAGGCCTTAAGGTCAGCGACTCGCCGCCGCGATCGTCGAAAGTATAAGTTTCCTTTGTCACCACATCAGAGGTGTCGCCCAGTGTGCGGTGAAATACATCGGAGAACTCAAATACAGGAGTCTGAATTTCGCCGAAGCCGTAAAGTTCGGCACGCTTGCGCGCCAGATTTAGAATAAATGCGCGCTGGCGCGAACCTTCCGGCAGAAGGTCATAAGTGCCGCGCACGGGCTGGAGTTTGCTTGACATAGATACACAGAATCGTTGGTTAGGAGCAGCTTTCTTACTATCAACTGCCCGTCTACTCAACTCCCATACTTGCGCTCGACATATTCCTGCACCATCTGCGTAAACTCAGCAGCGATGCCTTCGCCGCGCAGGGTTGCCACTTTCTGCCCATCCATAAAAACAGGTGCGGCGGGGGTTTCGCCCGTTCCCGGAAGGCTGATGCCGATATGGGCCTGTTTGCTCTCGCCGGGGCCATTGACAATGCAGCCCATCACCGCCACTTTCATTTCCTCCACGCCCGGGTATTTTGATTTCCAGACAGGCATCTGCTTCTGCAGATAATCGTCGATATCCTGCGCAAGGCTTTGGAACACAGTGCTGGTGGTGCGCCCGCAACCCGGGCATGCCGTCACCTGCGGCGCAAAATTGCGCAGGCCTAAGGACTGCAATATCTCGCGGCAGAGCCGCACTTCCGTCGTGCGGTCACCGCCAGGCTCCGGCGTCAGTGAAGCACGGATAGTATCGCCGATACCTTCCTGCAGCAGAATGGATAACGCCGCTGTGGTGGCCGCGATGCCTTTAACACCCATACCGGCCTCAGTCAGGCCCAGATGCAGGGCATAGCGACCGCGCTCGGCCAGCATGCGATAGACAGCGACCAACTCCTGCACCTTGCTCACTTTTGCCGAAAGAATAATATTCTCCGACGGCATGCCAAGCGCTTCGGCCATTTTTGCGCTGTCGATGCAGGAACGCACCAGCGCTTCCCGCAGCACCTCATCATTGTTTTTAGGATTACCCGCTTGCGCGTTCTCATCCATAACCAGCGCCAGCATCTGCTGATCCAGGCTACCCCAGTTGACCCCAATGCGAACTGGCTTTTTGTAATATATCGCCGCCTCGATCATCTGGCTGAATTGCGTGTCGCGCTTATCCTTGAACCCAACATTGCCGGGATTGATCCGGTATTTGCCCAGGGCCTGCGCCATTTCAGGATAATCCTTGAGCAACCGGTGGCCGTTATAATGAAAATCGCCTGCGATAGGCGCATCGATCCCATCCTTACGCAGCCGTTTTACAATCTCCGGCACCGCGGCAGCCGAAGCCTCGTTATTCACGGTAATCCGCACCACTTCGCTTCCAGCTTCAGCCAGTTGACGCACCTGCAGCACAGTCGCTTCAATATCGGCTGTGTCGGTATTGGTCATACTCTGCACTACAACGGGCGCGCCGCCGCCGATAGGTACATTGCCAATCATGGTGCTGTAGGTTTGATAGGTCATGGGTAAGTAAGTTTGTAAGCTAACATCGGCACAGGTTTTTTCTCCGGCTCCCAATAGCACGGATTATAGGGCTTTTGCAGCAATTTCATACATTCCTGCGCGGCATCGGAATAGGGTGAGGGTGTCACCCCGGGGCCGCCCTGCTGCAGCCGCTGCGCAAGATAATCCGGCATAGAGTAATCTTCAGGCGGAGTTTCGTCCGATTCCTGCAAAGCATACCACCCCAGCAGCACAGCAACTATCATGGCCAGAGAAAGCCAGAGCATGGAATGCGAGGGTGTCTCCTCTGTACTGACAATATCGAGATAGTTCAGCCGCGATTGCACCTTGCCCTGCAACCGATCGCACACAGCCATCACTTCGGATGCCGAAAGTCCTAAAAAGACGGCATACTGCCGCAGGTAACCTCTGCCATAGGCAATGCCGGGCAAATCGCTCCAGTTACCGGATTCCAGCGCCCGCAGGTAAAGCGGGCGGATATGCAGCCGGCTGGCCGCCTCTTCGAGGTCAAATTTCCGGCTCTGCCGCACTTCGCGCAGATACTGGCCCAGTGCTTCAAGACTTTCCAGATTAATTGCCGTGGAATGATGAGGGTTCGACATTGCGTCAGAATACTAACCTGAATGTTCCATGCAACTGACATTCTGTCATCAAATCTTAAATTTTATCTGTTATTCTGTAGCTTATGGCAGCTAATCGCCACAAGGACCCTGTCCATCATCTCTTAGACTCACTGGCTGTGCCTGCGGATGAGTATAGCCAATGGTATGCGCTGGCGGCTCAAGCCTTTCCTGCATGTGTAATTAATCCACGAAAAGACCCGAAGCCACTGAGCGAAAAGCAATCGCTAGCCATTAAAGGCCTATATCAGCTCTCAACAGGCGAACTTTCCCCCGCAGCCTGGGCATCGGATGAAAACACTTTCATGCGTGAAAGCCTCCATGCGCTTGTTCAGATTTTGAGCAATAATATACGTCGTCAGGGGAAACATGATTTCGTCGTAGAAAAGCTGCTGGCAGAGAAAATGGTTGATCGGATAACCATCATTCGCAGCAAAATGCAGAAACCTTACGATTACGAAAAGGTTAAAGAGGAAGCGATGCCTTACATTAGTGTATTGCTTACATTGCATGGGCATTTCATTAAGCGTTATACAAACGAGCTATGCTACACTCATGGCATAAATCCTCATACAGCCAGCCTTCACGTTAATTCTGATAGCCTCGCCACTTCTCTTGCCCATATAAGACGCAATGAGGATGATAGCATCCAGGTTCCTGCCTATCTGAAACGCAGTATTTTTAATGCCGTAAAGAAAAGTTACTCTCATACTTTAAGTATAGACAGAAAAACCCCGGACGGCGATTGGATGCCGGAGCCGCGCAGCCATGATCCGGGGCCCTCAATGCTCTTAATGCAGCAAGAGGAAAACGCCCGGTTATATGCTGCTCTTTCGCGCTTAAGACCAGAATATCAAGATGTTTTAAGGGTCGCGTATTTCAGCGATGGTTTTTCCAGCCAGCGAGCCGCAGGTGCCAGCCTTAATCTAACTGATACGGGGTATGTTCACCGCCTTGACCGTGCAAAAGCGGCTTTGGCAAAACAGTTCCGCATTTTGCAAAACAGCGACATTGAAAATGCTGATATTTCTGCAATTCGTGCAACGTTTGACAGGCCAGCTAGCTCCTTACAGCAGGATATCCCACGTAAATTTACACTTGCAGATCTTAGAGTGGCGCTTCGAACACTGCTATATGACGAAATTGAAGATTTAAAAATATTGGATATTCAGAATAAAACTCAGATAGGTATACACTATACTGGCTTTCTTTTTGGTCGTGACAGGCGGTGCTTGCCGCTCACGCCTGCACAACAACGGCGGGTAGCAGATCAGCTGATTGAAGGCTTAAAAATTCCAGAAGAAAAACATGCGGCACTCCTGGAAATTCTTAGGGAATTCGATGAAACCAGCAGGCATCCATTGACCAAACTTGAACAAAGCAATGCCCGTCACGGCAATGTAAGATAACCCTCAGCCTGCTGTATCAGCTCAATGATAATCTCATGCATGGGCTGTATTTTCGTCACCATGCCAACGCTTTGCCCTGCCATGACTGATCCATTTTCCACATCCCCGTCAATGACAGCTTTGCGCAAAGCGCCTGCCCAGTAATGCTCAATTTCAAGCTGTGCAGCCTGTTTATCCAGCTCACCTGCCCGATACCGGCGAATGGTTTCCTGTTGAAAACGCGTAAAAGCTTCAGTCGCCTTATTCACGATCGCCCGCACCGGTATCACCGGAAAATCAGGATCCACCTGCACCGAGGGCATGGCATCCCGTGCGGCGCTGCGAATAAAACATTCCTTAAATTTAGGATGCGCGATGGATTCTTCGGCGCAGACAAAACGGGTTCCCAGTTGCACCCCTGCCGCGCCCATTTCCAGATACCCTACAATAGCTTCTCCACGACCTATGCCGCCGGCCACGAACACGGGAACTTCCCTGATCTCCGGGAGTATCTCCTGCGCCAGCACTGAGGTGGAAACCGGGCCGATATGTCCCCCTGCTTCCGATCCTTCAATCACAAGTGCGTCAACTCCGCTTTTTACCAGCTTCTTGCCTATGACAGCCGCCGGAGCGAAGGCAATAACCTTAATGCCGCTTTCTTTTAATTTTCCCACAAGCGCTGCTTTGGGCAATCCTCCTGCGAGCACCACATGGCTGATTTTTGCATCAATGCAGACCTGCGCCAGCTCTTCCAGTTGGGGGTGCATTACAATCAGATTGACGCCGAAAGGTTTTTTGGTGAGCGATTGCGTGGCGGCGATTTCCTTTGCCAGCAATTCCGGCGGCATGGAGCCGCAGGCAATCACGCCAAACGCCCCTGCATTGCTGAGTGCCGCGACAAGATTGCGCTCGCTCACCCAGCTCATCGCCCCACCCATAATGGCATATTCACAACCCAGAAATTCCGTGCCGCGCCGCCAAAGGCTATTTAATTTCTCACGTGGAGTCATGCACTTGCAAGAAAGCAGCAACGGGACGGGATAGCAATGGAAAAGTCATTAAAGGACATTTTCTAAAATTTATAGACTGATTCGATGGCATTTCAGGCAGGCACTTACTAGGTACATCACCAGAAATCGCTTGCGTCCAGTTGTACCCCCTGCACCAGCATCTGAGATTCATTGTAAATGAGCAAAGTGCCTATGCCGGGGGTGTAAACAATAGTTTGTGGATCAGCGGCAGTGTCAATAATATCTAACCCCTTCTCAAAATCGGTTACGATATCATATCCAGCACTTGCAGAAAAAACGAATGCATCATTCCCTGCACCACCCGTTAATATATCGTCGCCGGAATTGGGACCGCTATTCCCACTATCCGTTCCACTAAGAAAATCGTTGCCGGAACCGCCGTTAATTGTGTCATTACCCATGCGGCCAAACAGCATATCATTGCCATCATCTCCAAAAATCAAGCCGCTGCCTGATACGCTCTGGTTAACACCTTCAACAAAGTCATCCCCCGAACCGCCGTGAATTTCAAAAACCGCACCGGCGAATGATTCATCCATGTAAATCCTGTCATTGCCGCCATCGCCATAAGAAACCGTGCCTGCGTTCGCAAGAACAGTATCGTTGCCATTACCACCAAAAACAGTCGTCCCTTCAGCGGCAGTTACAACATCATCACCATCTTCGGCATAAATAACATCTTGCTCTTGGGGGCCAAAGGGGCCGTAGCCTGTACTGACCACGATGCTTCCATAAATCGTATCGCTGCCTGCCCCTCCATAGAGAGTGTCGACCCCCCCCATACCAACGATCAGATCATCCCCATTTCCAGCACTTATACGATCTTGTCCTTCACCGCCATAAAGTGCATCATTGCCATCTTCACCCCACAGCCGGTCGTTACCTTCGCCACCACTAAGTGTATCATTGTCATACGCACCGAAAATAGCGTCATCTCCACTATCTCCATAAAGCATATCAGCACCCCATCCCCCATCGATAAAGTCGGCATCATTGCCGCCTTCAACCAGGTCATTGCCTCCGCCGCTAAGCAAAGTATCTTTTCCTAAGCCACCGGACAAAGAATCATTTCCGTCGAGGAAGTGTGAGATATTCTGATCGCCTCCGGTAATATAATCATCACCATTTTCGCCGTTGAGCACATCATTTCCTGCGCCCCCACGCACCAGATCATTGCCATCACCCGCATAAATATTATCTTCACCATCCATACCATAAATCGAGTCATTTCCGCTGCCTGCAAGGATAGTGTCCTTTCCACCGAGCGCCTTGAGTATTTCATTACTAAAACCCAGACTTACATAATAATCTGCCAGCTCTGTGAATTTAAATTCAGCTTTTGTGACTTTGCCCGCATCTGTGAATTTAGACATGTTGCATCCTCCGGGAGATGGTAAAGAAAATATTAAAAAATATTTACCATTAAACGGCCAAACTAAATATGACAGTTTAATTAAATCTGAGAATTAATTATAATCTATTGATTATCCAGCCAGCTTTTCCGCCCGCTTCCGTGCATTCGGATCCAGCAAAATCTTGCGCAGGCGGATGTTTTTCGGCGTCACTTCCACCAGCTCATCATTATCGATGTAAGCAATCGCCTGTTCCAGCGTCATCATCAGCGGCGGGGTCAGCTTAATCGCATCTTCTTTGCCCGCAGCGCGGAAGTTGGTAAGCGCCTTGGCTTTTAAGGGGTTCACTTCCAGATCATTATCGCGGCTGTGCTGTCCGATAATCATCCCGCCATACACTTTGGTATTGGGGTGGATAAACAGAATGCCGCGCTCTTCCAGCGTGTTCATCGCGTAAGCCTGCGCGTCGCCGGTTTCGAGCGAAATCAGCACGCCATTATGGCGGCCGGCGATTTCACCTTTATGCGGCGCGTAGGAATGGAAAATACGGGCAAGAATGCCGGTACCGCGTGTATCGGTTAGAAACTCGCCCTGATAGCCGATGAGCGCACGGCTTGGCACCAGGAATTTCAGGCGCAGCTTTGCACCGCCCGAGGGTTTCATTTCCTGCAGCTCGCCTTTGCGCTTGGTGAGTTTTTCCACCACGACGCCGGAGAATTCCTCATCCACGTCGATCTGCACTTCTTCAATCGGCTCCAGCTTCTGGCCGTTTTCTTCCTTGAACAGCACGCGCGGGCGGCTGACGGACATCTCGAACCCTTCGCGGCGCATGGTTTCGATAAGTACGCCGAGCTGCAATTCGCCGCGGCCGCCCACTTCGAAGGAGTCTTTGCCGTCAGCTTCAGTAACGCGAATCGCGACGTTACCTTCCGCTTCTTTCATCAGCCGGTCACGAATCATGCGGCTGGTCACTTTATCGCCTTCGCGGCCCGCCAGCGGCGAATCATTCACGCTGATATTCACCGCCATGGTCGGCGGATCAACCGGATGCGCGGGAATCGGCAATTGCAGTTCCAGCCCGCCAATCGTATCGGCTACCGTCGCTTTCGGCAGTCCGGCAATAGCGATGATATCGCCCGCCTGCACCTCTTCAACCGGCACACGTTCGAGACCTTTAAAGGTAAGCAGTTTGGTCAGGCGGCCCTGCTCAACGGCCGTTCCGTCAGGATTCATAACTTTCACCGTCTGGCCGACTTTAATGCTGCCGCTATAGACTTTACCGGTGAGGATACGTCCCAGAAAGTTATCGTATTCCAGAATAGTTGCCAGCATGCCGAAGGGCGCAGTTTCATCGACTTTCGGCGCTTCCACATGTTTAAGCACCAGATCCAGCAGGCCATGCAGGTTTTCGCGCGGCTCATCCAGTTCGTGCACAGCCCAGCCGGCACGGCCGGAAGCGTACATCACCGGGAAATCGAGCTGCTCATCTTTCGCATCCAGCGCCACGAACAGATCAAAAATTTCATCCAGCACTTCATCCAGGCGTGCATCCGGGCGATCCACTTTGTTGATAACGACAATCGGACGCAGGCCGAGCGCCAGCGCTTTCATCAGCACGAATTTAGTTTGCGGCATCGGGCCTTCGGCTGCATCCACCAGCAACAGCACGCCATCTACCATATTAAGCACGCGCTCCACCTCGCCGCCGAAATCGGCGTGGCCGGGGGTGTCGATGATGTTAATTTTATGTTCTTTCCAGGGCACCGAGGTGCATTTCGCCAGAATGGTAATGCCGCGCTCTTTTTCCAAATCGTTCGAATCCATCGCACGCTCAGCCACCTGCTGGTTAGCGCGGAAAGTGCCGGACTGCTTGAGCAGCTGATCAATCAGCGTGGTTTTCCCGTGGTCAACGTGGGCGATAATGGCGATATTGCGAATGGCGGCGGTCATGGTTTTCTTTCGAGGTGTGGGAAGGGCCGCCCGCCATAGCCGAAATTGCGCCTTCGCGCCAGCATTAAATGTATTTTTTCCCTCGTTCTTCTGCTCCAAGCCGCAAGAGACAGAGGAAAAACATCCCAATCACGAGCGCGCCGATGTGAAAAGCCAGTTGCAGCGTCGGCAGCATCCACACGAGCGCCAGGGCAGTTAAAGCAAGAGGATCCCGCCCCGCACGCGGCAACAAGGGCAGCACGGCAAGGCTTAACAACGGCAAATCATAGCAGAATGCGTAAGGCGTCACCAGCAGCGTGGCACAGGCCAGCATGGCCAGTTGCAGCTCCCGGTCATGCCGCTTCGCGAAAAACCGCCAGCTGGCGATACAAACAATCGCGCCAACCACGGCCTGCCCCACTGCCGCCAGCCAATGGTTACCCCATAGCAGTAAAAACATATAAACCGTGGGCATACCGATACGCGAATGTGTGCCCAGCATATGCGACGCATGACCTGTCAGCGCCGTAGTAAAAAATAATCGCCACGGCTCCACCCCGAATGCGGCAAGACTGATGATTATCAGCAATACACCCCAGCCTGCCGCCGCGAAAATCACTTTCCACTGCCGCGTCGCCAGCAGGTAAACCGGCAGCAACAGCCCAAGCTGGGGCTTGATAACCATCGCCGCCACAGCGAAACACAGCCCAGCCGTCACTTTATATGCAGAGGTAAGCCGCATTCCCGCTATCACAAGCGCGGCAAAAAATAATGCATTTTGCCCATTGAGAATAGTGGTCATCACCCCGGGCGCCAATAGCAGAAGAGCAAAAACTCGTATCGGATCAGGCCGTCGCGCCCCTACTGCCGCCAAAAGCGAAAGCAGCCCCGCCAGCGTCCAGACCAGCAACGCGGGCAGGTATGCCATATATCCCAGCGGCCACAACACCAGCGAGTACAGCGGCGGATAAGGCCAGCGGCCAAACCCCTCTTGAAAAAATTCCCATAAAGTTTGGTGGAAACGCGTCACATCGTAGAGCGCTGACGCCCCATCGGCAAGCAACAGCCTCCCCACCGACCAGAAAGCGGCAAAATCCCGCCCGATCGGCAAACCATCAGGGGCGGTCAACCCGCGTGCGGCCATAAATTGCAGAATAATATAACAAACGACCGTGCCGAAATAGATGGCGCCCCACAGCAGAAAAGCAAACCGGATTCCCTGTGGGCTTGTAATCCGTCGGCATATATTCACAAGGGGCGCAAGCAAAGACATCTGCCAGAAATAATCAGTAATTGAATCAGTGCCAATCGGCTTATCACTCAGAATCGCATAAAACATCTCCAAAAAAGGAGAAGCCCCATCAACACGGTGGTTGACAGGGCTTGCTAGGTCGGTGTCATCGTGCTTTTCGCTTATCACTTAAGCAAATGCACTAGAGGCCTACTTACCTTCCACCTCCCAAGAACCACCAAAGGCCCCCAAGAGCGGTTTGAATGAAACTTTTTTTCTTAGCCATGTGTAGAGCTTTGAATGTTAAGTGATGCGCGCCGCATTCTGTAGAAGTCGATTCAGCCGCTTCAGGAAAAATTCCAGGGATTTTTCATAGACCCGCAGGTCTTAAGAACGATATAGGCAAACTACTTTAACTTCTTTAAAAAAGAGAAATATAAGCGCGAAATAATTCTAGCAGATTATTTAATTTCGATTGTTACAATTGTGTGAAGTTTAATGGCCCATCTTACTCAGATGGTCTTTAAATAACTGAAACAGCGGTACTGAGCCGATAGCAGTTCACCTCTTGTCAGAGCCTTGCTGTTTTATAGGGCTGTTATGAATGATATTGCTTTTGAGAATGGTGCCGCTGAGATGAATCGAACATCCGACCCCGTCATTACCAATCTTGAAGTTATTTGTTGCTTGCAACTTAATCATTCTCCCTGTAGCTTCATAAAGCTAGATATATCAGCAGGTAGGTGCTTAATCAAGTTTCTTGTTTTTCCTCTCTGTTGCACCTCTAGCGTAGCAACTGTGTAGCAACCAAGGCTTTATGAGCGGCAAGAAACTGAATTTCACCAAGGCGGCATTAGAGCGCATTACACCGCCTACAAAGCCGGAGGGCAGCACCGGGGGCAAGTTTGACACTTATCACGACACGGGGGAAAAGGGGCTGGTGCTGCTGGTTTCCAATGGCGGCGCAAAAACCTTTTACGTTTATAAGCGCATTAAAGGGAAGCCAAAGCGGGTTAGGCTAGGAGCATTTCCTGATCTAAGCATTGAGAATGCCCGCAAGGCTGCCCAGACCGAAAAAGGGTTAATCGCGCAGGGTATAGACCCGGTGGCTGAAAAGAAGCGCGTGAAGGATGATACGCTGCTTTATGATTTCTATCATTCCAAATACCTGCCGCAACATGCCAAGCTGCATAATAAAGCATGGGAATATGATGCTGCGCGATTTGAACAGCATTTGAAGCCCCTCCATAAGCGCAGGCTGGGCGAGATTCAGCGGGATGACATCCGCCAGCTTCATAATGATATTGCGGAGCAACAGGGCATTTACTGCGCTAACCGTGTTCTAGCCAATATCCATTCCATATTTAACAAGGCGATTGAATGGGACTGGCGCGGAATCAACCCGGCGCAGGGCATCAAGAAATTCAAGGAAAAGAGCCGGGAGCGGTTTTTGCAGCCGGAAGAACTCCCGCTTTTCTTTGCGGCGCTGGAAGCCGAACCTAACAGCGATATGCGCGATTATTTCATGATGTTGCTACTCACCGGCGCTAGGCGACGCAATGTGGCGGCGATGCGGTGGAAAGATATTAGCCTTGATCTGGCATCCTGGACGATACCGGAAACAAAAAACGGTGAAAGCTACACCGTGAACTTACCGCAGGAAGCACTGGCCTTGCTGAAAAGCCGCGAGCATACCAAAGCACAGGGATGGGTATTTCCGAGCGTCACCAGCAAAAGCGGACATATTGAGGAACCTAAAGCCGCATGGAAGCGTCTGCTGCTGCGGGCAACCGTTTATCACCTGCTGGGCTTGATAGCGGCAGCGGAAGGCTGGAAAAAAACCGTTCTTACCAAAGCAAGAAAAGATGCGGAAACAAATCTGGCGGCAACGCTGGAGACACTACAGGAAACCGCCGAACGGCTGGAAATCAAAACCGAGAATCTGGGCTTGCAGGATTTACGCATTCATGACCTGCGCCGGACGCTTGGCAGTTATCAGGCTATCAGTGGTGCTAGCAGTTTCATCATCGGGAAATCATTAGGCCACAAAAGCAGCGCGGCAACAGAAATCTATGCGCGGCTGAATGCTGATCCGGTGCGGGAGAGTGTGGAGAAGGCACTCAGCGCGATGTTTGCGGTGGGTAAAAATAATGGAGATAAAGCATGAGTGTTTTTGCAGACTCTATGATGCAACACACTAAAAAAGCTCGTGTTAAGAACCTCAAGCATTTACCAAAATGGCTACCACACAATGTGAGGGAAGCTCTTGCTAGTGTGGGCTTTGATTTGTGGGACTACGATGGAAATTTTGCAGAAAGATTATCTAAGATAGAACCAAAAAATAAGAAAAAAGCAGAAGAATTTCTTCAGGAATATAGTCGTAAAAACGAAACAACTAAAAGACTCTGCACTGATAAAAGCAACATGGAATTTTTCTGGAGTACTCTGTCAGAGAGCAACTCTTCTGCGGCAGGAGAAATAGTACGCTCTATCGGAGAGCTCTATAGCCGATGGGAGAGCAAAGATAAAACTAGTGATTTTCAAAAAAAGAGCGATCTTGAAAAACTAAATGCAAAATTGTTTGAAATTCGTGCAATTCTTGAAAATTCCAAAAGTATTGATGCATATGTGGAGCAACTGGGAATTAATTATATAGATGGCTTCCAACATCAAAAAATTAGAGAAATGTATCGCTTCTACGGAGTGGGTAGAAACAAAGTCACTGGCGAAAATCTTTCAAATTTTATAGGCGCGCTTAATAAAATGCATGATGACTTATTCAGTCTGAATAGCAAAACCGATGAAGTTTTAGCCTCAATTACTCCTTCATTTAAGAAACAAATACGTAATATGGAACTAGAGATTAAAGACTATCTTGAAACAGTTCACCCCCAAAAGAAACGAAAAAAGGATATTTTTGCTAAAAGACGATTCTTCATTAAAGAACTATACAGTGAAGTCGTGTCAATTCACTTTTCAAATGAGACAAAGGCCGCTCAAAATAAATTGCTACTATGCCTGGCGCGGACAGTTCTAGATGATCCAGAAATTGAACTTAAGACGCTTGATGATGCACTAGGCCGTAAAGCTTTACGGAGTTATGTAAGAAAAAAGTAGTTTAACTCCATCGGCATATTACCCACCCTCCCCTAACTTCCACCGTGTTGCAGGCGTTTTGCCTGCTCTTAACCAAACGCGATGGAACATTCATGAAAGACAATCCCAAAGACCTCCTCACCAGTGAGGAAACTGCCCAAATGCTGGGCTTAAAAAGCAAGCATACGCTGGAAGTCTGGCGGAGCACCAAACGCTACCCTTCGCTTGAGTGGGTGAAAGTTGGCCGTTTGGTACGCTATCGCCGTGAGGCGGTGGAGCGCTTCCTGCAATCGCGCACTATTAGCGCAGCTGTGCAGTAGGAGGCAATCATGACCGTAGATAAACAGAAAGTCGCCCCGGTCAAGAAAGCGACTCTCCAAAGTAAGTGCCTTCACTCTAACAGCCCTGAAAGCCAGCGGCAACGCATTTTGGCGGAACTGCGGCGACAGCCACTTTCAACCATCAAGATAAGGCGCGATCTTGATATACTTGGCCCGGCTCCGCGAATCTTCGAGCTGAAACATAAGCTGGGCTATGACATCCGCACGATGTGGACATGGGAGCCGACAGAGTGCGCCCAGCTTCACCGTGTTGCCTATTACCATCTCATCGGTGAGGCCAAAGCCTCGCAGGGGGTGCGCCATGACTAAGCGCGGTGACACTTGGCAGCATATCGGCGATGCCCTTTGTAAATGGTGGATGCAGGAAATCCCGGAAGCCACCGCTTACCGTGAGCAATTGCGCGATACCATTATTCTGGAAGATGTACTCCGGCCTTGTCATCCGGCGCTGGCGAAGCGTGTAATCAACCGTGCCCGTCGTTATGGAAGCATCTCCGGCGAGATGGCAGAAGTGCTGATGAAACGTTTCAATCTGGTGGAGGCATGACCATGCAGCACCATCATCATGACGTGATCCAAGCTTTCAAGGAAGCCATGCAGCAGCGTGGGATTATTCCCCCGGAAGAAGTGATTGCCGATGGTAAGATTCATCGCTGCGACGTGGAAGGCAAAGGAGGCAAGAACGATGGCAGCTATAAGCTATATCTTGATGATAATCCCGCTGGTGGTTTTGAGAATCACCGCGATTGCCAGGAATGGGAAAACTGGAGCTATGGCGTTAAGCGCGAGTTTACGCCTGCGGAACGGGAAGCCTATCGCCGGAAGGTGGAAGCGGAACGAAAAACACGCGAAACCGAGCGCCTGCAAAGACAGTATGCTGTAGCAGCAGAAGAACAGACAGCCTGGTCAAAGATGCCGGAGGGGGGAGAATCGCCTTATCTCACCCGCAAGCAAGTCTCGCCCTATGGCATCCGGTTCGACGGTGACATGCTGGTGATTCCGATGCGCGATGCAAGGGCAACCCTTTGGGCCTGCCAGCGCATAGCACCGGATGGCAGCAAGCGATTTACCAAGGATGGCAGGAAAAAGGGCTGCTTTCATATCATCGGCGAATTGCAAGGCGCGGCATCAACTTATGTGGCGGAAGGCTATAGCACCGCAGCCAGCATCTATCAGGCAACCGGCAGGCCGGTGATTGTCGCTTTCGATGCGGGCAACCTTGAACCCGTAATTGCCGAGATTCGGAAAGCCTATCCTGATTTGTTGCTCACTATCTGCGCCGATGATGACGTCTGGACGGATGGCAACCCCGGCAAAACAAAGGCCGAGGAAGCTGCCCGCAAGCATGGCTGCAATGTCATCCTGCCGCAATTCCAAGAACGCCATGCGGAGCGGCGACCAACCGATTTTAACGATTTGCACGTCCTTGAAGGAATCGAGACAGTGAAAGCACAATTAGAAGAAAAAGCACAGGAAACGATAGAAACACCCGGCACTGGCGATGCCGAAACCATTGCACGGCTGGCAGCCCTGCCGCCGCTGGAATATGACCGGGAAGCGAAGGCAGCGGCTAAGGCGCTGGGCGTGACCCGCAGCGCAATAGATGCGGCAGTGAAGGAGTATCGGGCGCCCGCGAAGGCCAGCGAGAACGGCAGCAGCGAATTATTCCCGATGGTGGAAACCTGGCCGGAAGCGGTGAGCGGCGATGCGCTGCTACAGGAACTCGCCAGCACGTTCCGCCGCTACGCGGTATTGCCCGCCCATGCTGATACGGCACTTGCCCTGTGGGTATGCTTCACCTGGCTGATTGATGCGGTGAAGGTTGCGCCGATTCTGGCGATATGCAGCCCGGAAAAACAATGTGGCAAAACCACGGTGCTGACGCTGGTGAATCTGCTGGTAGCGCGTGCGCTAACAACCTCGAATATCTCACCGGCGGCATTATTCCGGGCGATGGAAGCATGGCAGCCGACGATGCTGATCGACGAAGCAGATACTTTCATCCGCGATTCCGATGAACTGCGCGGGGTGATTAATTCCGGCCATACCCGTGCCACGGCTTTTGTGATTCGTACCGTAGGGGAAGAACATGAGCCGAAGCGGTTTAGCACCTGGGGCGCGAAGGCAATCGCTCTTATCGGAAAGCTGCCCGATACGCTGCATGACCGCTCGATTGTGATTGAGCTACGCCGGAAACTGACAGGTGAAAAAACTGAAAAGCTGCGCTATTCCGGCGGCGATGGCTTTATCCAGCTCCAGCGCAAGCTCCAGCGCTTTGCCGATGACAGCCGTGAAGCACTGCGACTACTCAGGCCGAATCTGCCGGAAGGCATTAGCGACCGGGCGGCGGATAATTGGGAACCGTTGCTTGCCATTGCCATCCTGGCTGGCGGGTGCTGGCCGGAGAAAGCTCTTACTGCGGCATTAGCACTTTCCGCCCGTGACAATGATGCCACCAGCCTTGGCACAGAATTACTGGCTGATATGGAGGCGCTCTATAACAGCAAAGGCATTGCTTACCTCTATACCAGCGACCTAATCGAAGCCCTGTGCAAAGAGGATGAACGGCCCTGGGCGACGTATAACCGGGGCAGACCGATTACCCCGCGCCAGATTGCGAAGCTGCTGAAGGAGTACGGCATCCACAGCAAGAACATCAAAAGCAGCTATGGCAGCGTGCAAAAGGGATATGAGCGTAGCCAGTTTACTGATGCCTTTTCCCGGTACCTTTCCCACCCCCCGGAAAATATCCGCTACCCGCTACCGGAAGCGGGAACCAACGGATTTTCGGTAGCGGATGCGGAAGCGGTAGCAGCTACCAAAACCGCTAACGCCACCCCAAAAGCAAGCGAAACTGCGGCTGGTAGCGGAAGAACGGATAATTTAGGGGGTGCTGGGGGCATGGTGGAGGTGACGCTATGATGCCAGCCTTTATCCAGAATCTCGAAAAGCAGGGAGTCATCTTTCGGTTGGAGGGCGAACAGGTGAAGGTGATTGCCCCGGCGCATATCCTGACCCCGCAGCTACAGGCTGAGCTTTCCCGATATAAACCCTTTCTTGCTGGCTGGCTGAAACCAAAACCGGAATCAATCGACTGGCGGGAGCGATTTGAAGAACGCACCGCCCTGCGTCATCATGATGGCAGCCTGCCGCTGGAGGAAGCCGAATATATGGCACGGCGCGAGGTGCTGCATGACTACGTTGCCACCTGCTGCCCGGCATTACTGGCGGAATATCACGCCGCAATCACTCACTCCATGAGGCACTAGCCATGACTGATAAAACAGATAAAGAACAGTCGCAGGATAAGCCTTGGCAATTTGCACCCGGCGAGTCCGGCAACCCTTCCGGCAGGCCACGGGGCAGCCGTAATAAGGCGACACTGGCCGTGCTGGCCTTGATGGAAAACGAAGCGGAGGAAATCACCCGCAAGGCCATTGAAGCGGCGAAGGCGGGCGATATGGCGGCAATCAAACTGATATTGGAGCGGTTGCTGCCACCCCGCAAGGATGCGCCTGTCTCTTTCACCCTGCCGGAAATCAGAAACGCGGAAAACATTCCCAGTGCCATGACAGCGGTGATTGATTCCGTATCATCCGGCGACCTCACCCCGCAGGAAGGTGCGGCTATCTCTGGCCTGCTGGAGCAACTGCGCCGCTCTTACGAAACCGCACAAATGGCCGCGAAACTCGAAACCCTCACCACGATTCTAAGCGCAAGAAAATAAGGAGAAACATATCATGCGAACCCCTTCTAAACTCATGACCGAACTGACCGGGCAGGAAACCTATGCTGCCGTCTATAGCTGCTTTCTGGCACGGCTGGCAGGTAAGCAACCGCCCTTTACCGATAACGATTTAGACACGGCAATCAACGGGCTGGAAAAGCGCCGCCCGGAATATGCCGCCTATTACCGCTGGTGCTATGCCGGGGATGTGATTGACCGGATGCAAGGCGAAATCCGCGTGCTGGCGATGCAATCCTGCTGGCGCTTTTCGCTGTTGACCATGCAAATCACTGGCGCAATGAAAACCGCGCATGATGCCGAACCGAAACCCAGTCATCAGCCGGAAGCCTTGGCCGAAATGGTGCGCCAGATTGCGGACGGCCTGCATAACATTACCTTGATGCAGATAGTGCTGGAGGCTTTCGCGGAAGTGCTGGAACTGGATTTGATGATACTGGTGCGGCGGGAGTTACGGCAGGTGGAGCAATGCCTGCAAATTTATCAGGCGATGGCCGAGCATTACGACGATGATCAAACCTTCCGCACCGGCGCAAAGGAGCTGCTGGAGGGAGTGCTGCCTCGCCTCACCATGAACCCGGATAGCCTTCCGGCAGATTTTAAGCAGCAAGTGATTGACGCAATCCACCACCACAAGCGCGACAATCTGTTGGACGTGCTGGACGTAATGCTGCCCCATTACCGCGAGCCGGAGGCCGTGCAATGAGCCTGAAAGCGAAAATAGAGCGGCTGGAGAAACAACTGCCAAAACCAGGCACTCTGCTTGAGCGGGAGCTAGATAAGCTGCTGGCTACCTTTTCGGAGGAAGAACTGGAGCGCTGTCTTACTATGTGCAGAAAAATGAGAGAATGGCAAAACGAGGGAGAGCATGGCCAGCCTGAATTGACCCCAGAAGAGGCGTATCTGCTGAATCAGATAATTCCGGTGTGTGAGTGCTATTATTCGGCATCATAAAAGCGGAGCGCATACCTCGGCTGCTACAATGTTAGAGATACTGACGGAGAAGTGGGGGTGAGGGAGTTGGTGAGGGAATGTAAGAAGGTAATGGCGGAGTAAATTAACCACGCTATGAACCATCCGAACCAGAACAGGTCAAACCACAACATATTGTGCGATAACGCATATTAGACACAAAATACCTTTATAAATAAAGGGCTTGCGCTTTTGGGTGTTAATTGCTATGTTAATCAAACATACTCACGTGCGGTTTTATCGCGCGTATGGCAAACCTCGCGAAAGCGGGGTTGTGCTATTTTAGGGGGTGAGGATTGAAAAGAGTAAACGTTTACGTAGATGGGTTCAATCTCTACCATGCACTCATTAATCTAAGAGATCCGTCTCTAAGATGGCTTGATGTTAGGCGGCTTACCCAAATTTTCATCCACCCATCAGAAGAACAAGTATCGCGTATTTTATATTGCAGTGCCTATGCTACGCACCTTGATGAAGAGAAGGTTCAAAGGCATCATGTGTATGTTAAAGCCCTGGAAGCCACGGGAGTAACTTTTATCCAAGGGAAATTCAAACGTAAAAACTTTGCGTGCCCGATTCCTATATGTGACCGCCGCGAAATATTGAAACACGAAGAAAAAGAGACAGATGTAAATCTCTCAATTCACATGGTGAGGGACGCATTGTTGAATGATGCCGATAGGTATATCCTAATAAGCAATGACACTGATCTGATCCCAGCGCTTAGAATGATTAAGAAAGAGCGTCCGCAAGCCTATTTGACGGTGCTTACTCCACCTACCTATTATCCGCACAAAGAGTTATGGCAAATAACGGGTCAGCGAAAGCCTAGGCGCATTCTCGAAGAGCATATTGCAGCATCCCTATTTCCTGAGACCATAAAAACACCACGGGGCAATATGATAATACGCCCGGATAAGTACGCAAAATAACCCCCGCTTTCGGTAGGGGCTATCTCCTTATCGCCTTAACCGGCCCATGCTATCGAAATCCTCCGGGTCTAGGCCGTAGAAATTTTCCGGTGAGTAATGATGCTTGATGCGCTCCCATTCCCGGCGCAGGCGTTCCGGCATTCGCTCCACATCTACCTTAAAGGCGGTCAGGGTCATTAGCAGGAAATCCCGCTCCGCCTGCAATAGCCGCATTTCTTCTTGCATACTCATGAAGTGAACCGGGTCTTTGAACCGCATCATGTGAGATATATCGTTACTCATGGCTATTTCCTCCTTTGCTTGGCGGGAGGATTGGCAGGCTGAGGCGCGGGAATGACCGGGCGCTCAATATGCAGGCCACAGTTCTTTTGGATGGCTGCTTTCTCCAGCGCGTCAAACTCACCTTTAAGCCGCGCATATTCTGCCGCCTGTGGTGTATCGCCATCAAGGAAAAAAAGTGCAGGCCAGAACAACACCATGCCAATGGCCATTTGAGCGTTGTCATCACTGGCAGTTTTATTGACCTGTCCGCCGATTTCCTGCACTCGGTTGGAAACCGCCATCATTTCCGCCTCTAGCTGCTGGCAGGAATAGGATTGATATTGCATCGGGGAAACATATTGCGCCGGGATTTCATTGGTGGACTTCGCGCAGGCAGAAAGAATCATTGCGCTCACCATAACAGCAGCAGGGACTTTCAGCCCTTTTTGCAGTTTTTGCACTTTCTGCATGGGAGGGGTGAACGGCGTAACGGGTTTATAATCCTCCAGTAAGGTGTAATGCGTGACACAAAGGCGAAGTTTACCCTTTGCCGTATCTCGCATGGCATAGAAGCCTTGCGGTACTCTCTCGCCGGGCTGGCCGTGGTCAATATGCCACCGTCTGCCATATTGATCATCAAACTGTGCAGGCAGTGAAACCGGAAGCGGGGGGAAGTCTGATAGGTCAATGAGGGGTTGCATTTATGATGCTCCATGCGTTGAGGTTGAGGGCATGAAGAACAGGAAAAACGGCTCTGCTGTAGCAACCGAGTAGCAACGGCAATTTTTCCGTTACTCTCATTATTTAATAACTCTTTGAAAAAACTGGTGCCGCTGAGATGAATCGAACATCCGACCCCGTCATTACCAATGACGTGCTCTACCACTGAGCTACAGCGGCACGCTGTAAAGAGGCACGCCTTTTAACAATCAATGTTGCCCGAGGCAACCGATTTTTATTTACGCTGCCTGGCTGGGCTTATCCAGCTCATAGGCTGAATGCAGCGCCCGCACCGCAAGCTCAGTATATTCCTCGTCGATCAGCACGGAAATCTTAATTTCCGAAGTGGAGATCACGAGAATATTCACGCCTTTTTCAGCCAGGGTTTCAAACATCGTGCTGGCGATGCCTGCATGGCTGCGCATGCCGACGCCAATCACCGAAATCTTCGCCACGCCTTTGTCGGAATGCATGCGTTCGTAACCAATACCCTTACGGTTGGTTTCCATCACCTCCATGGTCTTGGCGAGGTCGCCGCGAGGCACGGTAAAGGTCATATCGGTTTTCTTGCCTTCTTCCGTGATATTCTGAACAATCATATCCACATTGATATTCGCATCGCCCAGCGGGCCAAAGACTTTCGCCGAAATACCAGGTACGTTCGGCACATTTACCAGCGTCACCCGCGCATCATCCCGGCTATAGGTGATGCCTGTCACTCTTCTGCGTTCAAGCACTTCGCTCTCCTCTACTAATAAAGTTCCCGGCTCGTCGGTGAAGGAAGATAACACCTGCACCCGCACACCATAATTCATCGCCATTTCAACCGAGCGGGTCTGCAAGACCTTCGCGCCCTGGCTGGCCATTTCCAGAATTTCTTCATATGCGACCTTTTTCAGCTTACGCGCTTTGGGCGCAATACGCGGGTCGGTCGTGTAAATACCATCCACATCGGTGTAAATATCGCAGCGATCGGCGTTCATCGCCGCTGCGATGGCCACCGCCGTGGTGTCCGAGCCGCCACGGCCCAAGGTGGCAATGCGGTTTTCCTCGGTAATACCCTGGAACCCTGCCACGACCACGACTTCGCCCTTATCCAGCGCCTCGCGCATCCCCTTCTGGTCGATTTCAGCAATGCGCGCGCGCCCATGGGCCATATCTGTCTTCAGCGGCAACTGCCAGCCAGCCCAGCTGCGCGCGGGGATTCCTTCCTCCTGCAGGCACAGCGCCAGCAGGCCCGATGTCACTTGCTCACCCGAAGCAACGATAGAGTCATATTCCGCCCAGTTTTCAGGCTCCATCATGGAGTTCATTTCGCGGCACCAGCCAACCAGCTGATCAGTCACGCCGGACATGGCGGAAACGGTCACGATCACTTCATTGCCAAGATCGATCTCTTTTTTCACTCTTTTGGCGACATTGCGGATGCGGTCGAGATCCGCCACCGATGTGCCGCCGAATTTCTGTACAATAAGTGCCATAGGACCGTTGTTTTTAAGCCAAGCTTCTGGAAATGCAAGCACAGCTTGACCCAAAAGCAAACAGACCCGCGAGGGTTTACCCGCGGGTCTGTCTGTACTTCCTAAACTTCTGTGCTTCTACTACTGAGGTTTCTCGGAGCATTCCTTAAAGCCGCGCAGAACTTCTTCGGCCAGGGAACGTTGGCCTCTGCGAAGTCTTTTGGGATCGCAGCTGCCCATGAGCTTGGAAATGAGCCGGGACATGCCCTTGAGCAGCTTGCCCTTGGGCGTCATCATCCAGCCTGTGGGATTTTCAGCTCGCAGCAGGTTGGCCAGATGCGCCAGCGAGCAGCCCATTTGATACGCAGCCTGCTCTTTTCCATCTTGATTCAGACCCAGGTTGTTGCCGCAGTTGCCCTTGGCAAAATCCCAGGCCACCTCGACGATATTGTCGAGCGCGTAGGCGAAATCGTCATCATGGATGAGGCGAAGCGCCTGCATTTCCGTCGCCAGCTCGGCAGCATCAACGTAACCTTGCATGGCACGTTGAATACCTTTGATACTGGTTTCGGTGGTTACTCTGCTACTCGTACTGGCGCTGTGTGAGTCCGGTTGGCCTTGCTTGCGGTGCAGAAAATCGCTGAGTCCGCCCGTAGCCAGAGCAGCAAGGAGCAGGACGAGCAGAAGAAACCCCGGAAGAACGAGTTTACTAGTCATGATTTGGAAGCGTGTTGGCCAGGGTAATCCACGGCGAAAGGCTCAGCATCAGCTAAGTCCTATATCGAGCACGTGGCTTACACCTGATAGGTTAAATTATAGATTTAAAGTATAAGGTGATAAAATAGACTTTATTATAGCCTTAGCCGTTGTTTTTTTTGTGAAAATCTTGTGAAATTTTCGCCAGAAACAACAACAGCCCGCCGGGAGGGGTTCATTCCCGGGGGCTGTTCTGTTTAGCGAGTTAGCAGGATTAAGCTGCTACTTCGTTTGGCAGCAGGGCGCCGCGTTAATCGAGGATCGTATCCATTCGAGCATGTTGTCGCACAGCGTCTTCGGTACGTTAAACGTGGCGTGAGCAGTTGCTAACATGCCTTCAACAGCGGTAATGAGGCCTTTTGCACCATCGCAGGTGATTTTGCCGGCGTGACAATCCAGCAGGAAGCTGCTGGCCGCGGCGAAGATCATCGTGAGCGCACCCTGCGCTTGCGGATTGCTCATCAATTGCAGGAATTCCTTCACCTCCGCGTCCGACATGTTGCCAACAATTTCCTCCACGAAAACTTCGCTTTCAGCGCCGGTGACAGCGGTGATTTGTTCGATCAACTGCTGAGAGCGTTGATACGCCATCCAGGTGATGATGCTCCAGGTAAACAAGCCAAGCAAAATTACACCGAAAAAAGTTTGCTTGGGGGTGAATGGCCAGCGGGCCGCGGGCGCCCCATAGGGCTGACTGAGTGTACTCATCTTTAAAAAAAAAGACTAAAGAGTTTTGGTCATATTTCCAGCATGACGTAACAGGGTTTAAAACCTGCTTCCAACCGAGCGTCATGCTTTAGATCCGACCGAATAGTGAACGTCGTAAATCTATTCTGGTTGGCAAAAATAGAGCCTGCATTCTAAGATTTTTAAGGCTTTTTGTTTGTTACAATTCTGTGAAGATTCGCTCTCCACGCGCTAAAAACGCCAAAGGGCCCGCTATTGCGAGCCCTTTGTCCGTTTGGTGTTCTTTTTGATGGGTTTTTTGTTGATGGCCGGTTTGATCTTCTCGGCTTTGCCGTTGACGTAGCCCTGCAGAAATTCTCGCTGCATGACCTTGCCGTTTTCATCCGGCGTGCCCGGGGTTTTGGTAATTGCCGCCACGAGGTAGAGCTCGCCCATGGCTTGGGCCAGTTGGTCGAGTTTCTGTACCTCGTCAGCCGACATGCCATCCACTTGAATGCCGAGTTTTTCGCCATATACCCAGGCAGCGGAGGAATCCCTTGCGGTATGGCCCTGCAAGATCGCCGAGAGGGACCAGCTGAGGGTCGCCCCCCAGATGTTCCGCTGCTCCCGCGGCGAAAACACCATCAGGCGCTCTTCCATCGTGGCCACCGCCTTGGCGATGTGCGGGTGCTTATGCAGCAACACGCCCACCTCAAAACGGTTATTCCAGCTCGCAGTACGCGCGGAAAAGGAAATCGCAGCCGAGTCCGAAAATTGGCCGGTACGGACCAGGCTGTCCGAGAATTTTTCGATCTCGCGCCGGGGCGAGGTGAAGTAAAGAAATCCCCATACGCCCAGCGCTAACGACAGGGCAATTGCAAGTTTTTTCAGAATATTTTTCATAACTGAGAGCATTGCGCCGGCACTCAAGCGAAACAGCCATCAAAAGAACTATCGTTTTTTACGAAATGTCTTTGAGCTGAACCACGCTTTAGTAACCGACTTTTTAAGACAAAAAGTTTGGTGAAAAATGAACTTCAATTCTAACCTTTTTCACGCCACTTTTGTGTTACGTTTTGGTGACGTTTCAGGCGCTTTTCAGGGCTTCGCCAAGATCTCTCAGCAAATCCCGCGCATCCTCGAGCCCCACCGAAAGCCTCAACAGGCCTTCCCCAATGCCCAGCCCGGCACGTTCCTCAGGCTTAATATTAGAGTGGGTGGTAGTGGCCGGATGTGTAATCAGGCTCTTCGCATCGCCAAGATTATTGGAAATATCAATAATCTCCAGCGCGTTCATAAAGCGGAAAGCCGCCTGCTTGCCGCCTTTGACGCTAAAGGCCACCAATGGTCCGCCATTAAGTTCGCCTTCCAGCCTCATCTGTTTCTGGGCGATGGCGTTATGCGGATGGCTTGCCAGACCGGGATAGCGCACCGATTCTACTTTCTCATGATCTTGCAGAAATTCAGCTACTTTCTGCGCGTTGCTGCAATGCCGTTCCATGCGCAAAGAGAAGCTTTCCAGGCTTTTCAGAATCACCCAGGCATTAAAAGGCGAAAGATGCGGCCCGGTATGCCGGTAAAACGGCACCAGTTTTTCGGTGATGAATTTTTCATCGCCCAGCACCGCGCCACCGAGACAACGGCCATGCCCGTCCATATGCTTGGTCGTGGAATAAACTACCAGATCCGCGCCCAGCTCCAGCGGCTTTTGCAGCAGCGGCGAGGCAAAAATATTATCGACGATCAGCATCGCGCCATGTTTTTTCGTTAAACCTGCCACAAAGGCGATATCTACGAGATCAAGGGTTGGATTGGCAGGAGTCTCAATGAACACCGCACGTGTGTTCGGCTTAAATGCTGCTTTCCAGCCCGCTTCATCCGTACCGTCCACCAGCGTATATTCAATGCCGAAACGCGGAAGGATTTCAGTGACGATGTAATAACATGAACCGAACAGCACCTTGCTGGCAATCACATGATCACCACTTTTCAGAAAGCACATAAAACTGGCGAAAACCGCTGCCATGCCGCTTCCCATCACCGAGCAGGCCTCCGCGCCTTCGAGCAGCGCCAGGCGATCTTCCAGCATTTTAAGCGTGGGGTTGAGATAACGTGAATAAACATAACCCGGTGCCTGGCCGTTAAAGCGGCTCTCCGCGATTTCCGCCGAGTCGTAACAGAAGCCCGAATTCATGAACAACGCTTCCGATGTCTCACCAAATTCGCTACGTAAAGTGCCCCCTCGCACCATCTGCGTATCAAGCTGCCAGGTATCTGCTGCTTTTCGATTATTTTTATTGCGCTTCATGCCATTGCTCCTGCTTAAAGGGGGGAGTCAGGCTAGCATGGGTTACTACCTTGCTCTATATTAAATTTTAACCAGCAATCGATAAAGTCACCTTTATGCCTAAGAAAACCGCCGGTGGATTTGATGATGAAGAAGCGCGCAAGGAAGATACCAACGCGCTTTTTAATGAATTCCATCAGGATGAACCGCCTGCAGATCTGGAGCACCTTGAGACCCTGAAAAAAGGCCCGCAAACTGATAAAATCTTGTTACGCCGCCTGCGCGATATGATGCAGGATCGGGACGATCTGGAAGAAGGCCCCTCGGTATAAAAAAAAACGGGCGGCATTGCGCCACCCGTCTCCCTAATTAAACTTCCTCCTTTAAATCCGTATCCCTCACTGCTTGCAGTCGGAGAACCCATCGATCAGTTCCTCCGGCGCTTTGACAATGATCTTGAAAGGCTGGTAGCCGCCGAAAGGTTTTACGCCGGCAAGCTGCGCGAAGAAGTTGACTGTGGGTTTATTCCAACTGCCAACACCGGTTTTGAAGTTGTACTTCCAGTAGCCGCTGCTGGTGGAGGAACTCCACGTGCCCTTCGTCACTTCGTCATTTTTGATTACGCCGGTGTAGGTGGCAGTTATCGGACCCATCGCACCAGTAAATTCTTCAACGAAGGTGACGGTCCAAGTAGCCGAGTCCACCTCGATCGAAGAAATCTTGGTGAAGTGGCATTGACCTGCCGTTCCACCGGGCGCAGCCATAGCCGGATACTGATGAGAAGCCTGCACCGCTTGCGTGCCCGTGGTGTCTTCCATGGCAGCGATGAGACTTTGGAGGGTTTGGGCGGACAAAGAAGTCACGCCACAGGCGATAAAAATCGCCGTGAGGATGCATTTGTAAAGCATGATGGAAAAAATTAAGTAATGGAATTTCTTTATCTCTACCAACCTCACAAATGCGCGCACGAATGCAAAAGCAATAAAAACCACGATAGGCGGTGGGTAAGAGAATTGGTAAAATTATAGAAAATCAGCGCTCAAGCACAAATGACAGTTTAGTGACATATGCTAGCGTAGCCGCTCTGTTGTCGAGCTGCGAAAGCTGACAGGCGCACTGACGCCGCCTTTTTGCACCGGTAGCTTGCCCATGGGTTTCATTTGCCGCTCCAGCGCATCCAGCTGTTCCAGTTTATCCATGAATTGCAATCCCAGTCGCTCCCCCTCCTCTCGCCAGCTCATAAGTTTTCGTGCTCCCGGGCGTAAAGCTGCAGAAATCCGGCAATATCCGTTTCTGCCTGGCGGGCAATATGATGCTCAAGCATAGTGACGGCTTCTTCTTTCAAACCACTGGCGGGCCCTCTGCTTAAACTGCTATCAGCCATCAATTTCAGCGCAAAGGCATGGCATGGCTGCCCGTTTTCGGTTTCCATACCACTGAAAGGAACGCCATTTTGCGGGCGCAGGCCCATTTCTGCTGCGCGGCCATTGATATGGCTGGCGAGCAGGTAATTACGCTGATCAATTAATACCGCTGCCGCAGTTTCGCGTAATTCGCGGTAATTGCGTCGTGCTTTCTGCCGCTGCTGCTCTGTTACATGTGAGGCGGCCAGTTCAAGTGTGCCAGGCGGCGCGATGGCCGCCAGAAACGGCGCAATCGCCAGCGCCTGCGCATAAAAATGCCCCTGCACTTCCTTTTCACCTTCTTCCTCAGCAAAACCATGAGCCACATAATCATTCAGAAACTGCACATAGGCGCGCCTGCACTGCGCTTCTACGGATATTGCCAGATTCTTACGGGCCAGTTCGTCTGTCGGCGGTGGTATAGTGGCAGATTTCTCTGCTTTTTTATTAAATAACGCGAATCTCATCGCCTATCTCCGATAGGCTCAACATACGCTTCAATTATGAAACTGATGTGACAGGGCTGATTAATTTTTTTACAATCGGGCTACTATTGCCCCAGCGCCGGACTCTGAAGAACTCTGCACTTGCTTGGTTGAAATTTTTAGCGTTTTAACCCATATTAGAAAAGAAGGTCGACTGCCCGGTGCGTGAGGCTTTCAATCCCTTGGACCGATAAAGCATCGCACGGGAGCTGTGCTTGGGACTGGCTGTGGCCTTTCCCATACGGCGCCCACCTACTGAGTAGGGTCGCATGCGGATGACACTCGCTAACGGCCAGGGCGGTTGACCTTCGTTTTAACTCAGCAACAGATAGCAAAAAAAGAGGCGGCTTAATGCCGCCAGACCTTACTTTTTAAACTCGTCCGGAACCTCCGGAATCTTCTGCTGCACCACATCGCATAATTCCTTGAGCGACTGGGCAATCTTTTTCCGGGTGCGCATCATGGCAAAACCTCCTGCCAGAATGCCTAAACCCATTAATAAGAAACCCAGGAAGAAATCGAAGCCCGGGCCTAAGCCGAACCATCCTGTCGGTTCTTGAAATGATTCCATAACGGGGGGTGGTATTTATTGGTCTTGTGTTCCCGTGTCTAAGCAATGTGCTATAAACTGAATTATTTCACTCTCACTGGTGAGAAGTCTTTAAATTAAGCCGCCACGAAAACAGCAAAAACCATCCTTATCCTATCAAAGCGCGGTATTTGCGACCAGCTTGCAAATATGAAGTTTCCATGACAATGCTTAATCTCCCCTTGCAGAAAAGCAAGGTTTCGCCTAAATCACGGGCGTGATGGCTTCCCATTTCAGCGAAACACCTTTTGACGACGACAAGCTCCACGAGGAATGCGGTGTTTATGGCGTGTTTGGTGCGGGCGAAGCGGCGGCGCATGTGGCGCTGGGCTTGCACGCACTCCAGCATCGCGGCCAGGAAGCCGCGGGCATTGTCAGCCTTGATGGCGGTCAGTTTTTTGCCCATCGGGCGCTCGGTCTGGTAGGCGATAATTTCAATTCACCCGATATTATTTCCCGTCTTAAAGGTAACCGCGCAATCGGCCATAACCGCTATTCCACCAGCGGCGAGCCAAATTTGCGCAATGTGCAGCCCTTTTTCGCGGAATTTTCATTCGGCGGCCTCGCTATCGGCCATAATGGCAATCTCACTAACGCCTACACACTGCGTGAAAAACTAACCCGCGAAGGTGCGATTTTTCAGTCCACTTCAGATACAGAAGTGATTCTTCATCTCGTGGCCCGCAGCACGAAAAAAACGGTCGAAGAGCGACTGGTGGAAGCGCTCAAGCAAATTGAGGGCGCCTATTCGCTGGTAGCGCTGACGCCTGATGCCCTTATCGGTATCCGAGACCCTCTGGGTGTACGTCCGCTGGCGCTCGGCCAGTTGGGGGATGCTTATGTGCTCGCGAGTGAGACCTGCGCACTCGATATTATCGGCGCAACTTATATCCGCGATATTGAGCCCGGCGAGATGATTGTGATCCGTGAAGGCAGCGTCAAAACTTCCAAGCCTTTCACGCCCATCTCCAGCCGCTTTTGCGTATTCGAATATATTTACTTCGCCCGGCCGGATAGCCTCATGGGCGGCCATAATGTCTATCAGGCGCGCAAATCTATCGGCGCGCAACTGGCAAAAGAAGCTCCGGTTACCGCTGATCTGGTCGTACCGGTCCCTGACTCTGGCCTGCCTGCCGCCATCGGTTTTGCGGAAGCCTCCAAACTGCCCTTCGAGCTCGGCATTATCCGCAACCACTATGTCGGCCGTACTTTTATCGAGCCGACCGATCAGGTACGCCACTTAGGCGTCAAGCTTAAGCACAACGCCAACATCGCCATGATCAAAGGCAAACGCGTGGTGCTGGTGGATGATTCCATCGTACGCGGCACCACCTCGAAAAAAATTGTCGCCATGATGCGCGAAGCGGGCGCTGCCGAAGTCCATATGCGCATTGCCAGCCCCCCAACCACGCATAGTTGCTTCTATGGCGTTGATACGCCGGAGCGCTCCAAGCTGCTTGCCTCGCATATGGATGTGGAATCCATGCGCCAGTTTATCGGTGCGGATACTTTGGCATTCCTGAGCATCGACGGCGTATACCGGGCAGTCGGTCTGCCGGGGCGCGATACAAAACAACCGCAATATTGCGATGCATGCTTTACCGGCGACTACCCTATCCCGCTGACCGACCATGAAGGTGGCTGCACCGGCAAAGGCGCCGACCTCTTCAAAATCGCCTAGCTTTACTTACATTTGGACTTGCTTAAAGCTGGTGCTGAAACGCACGCTGAATAGTTATCAGGATTGAAACACCGCCAGGGTGCGCCTGAGCTACACCCCCATTCCTTTATAAATTTAAAAAATAAAAACTCTTTCGGCAAAAGCAAGCTTTGCCGATCCACCCATCAGAAATTGCGCCTTAAAAACTAGGCGACAATATCTACGGAGGCACCTTCTTCAGGCGCAACGGGTGCAACAAACTGCTGCCGTGGTTTTTCCGGCGGCGGGTTTGGCAAATTCCACTGATTGCGCAACTGTGCGGTGAAGTAGGAACTGTTCAGCGCGACAAGGCCGAAAGATCCCCCTGATGATGAAGACGTCATGTCATACCCCTCTTTTTAAGAGATTACGTCCAATCTTACATGATCAAACGGGAGTTATTTTACTCCACTTGCTATTATACTGATTATTGCAACGCAGTAAAGCTCTTTTAAATTTAAAAAACAGTAGCAAACAATTTTGAAGTGGAGATATCAATGTGGCAGGTGTACCAACCTTCCTAAGATAAATCTCCACAAGCAAAGGACCAAAACATGAATAAAACCCTTCTCTGCACAGCCATTGCTGGCGTTCTCGCCGCCACCACTGCCTGCGCTGAAGCCCCCGCTGGCGATGCGGCAAAAGAAAAATGTTATGGCGTAGCTAAAGCCGGTAAAAACGACTGTAACTCAGCGGATGGCAAAAATTCCTGCGCCGGCAGCTCCACGCGCGACAACAATCCCAATGACTGGAAATATGTTGGGAAAGGCAAATGCGTTGAAATGGGCGGTTCCCTCACTGCTGGCAAAAATGCTTGCCCGAGCAAAGATAAAAACGCCTGCAAAACTGCAAAATAATTTATCGAAGCAAGCAGGGCTGCTTAAACGGCCCTGCTTACTCCATTATGGAAAATCTTGGGTTTGGGCTGGGCCTGCGCTCTCCGCATTATACTGAAATCCTGGAAACACGCCCCAGGCTGGGTTGGCTCGAAATATTATCCGAAAATTTTTTAACCGCACCCGCATCCAGCTGGCGGATGCTCGCCAGCCTGCGTGCTGACTATCCGTTGGTGATGCACGGCGTCTCACTTTCCATCGGCTCTACCGATCCCTTGAACACGGATTATCTGGCTAAATTACGGACGCTTGCCGATTTTCTGGAAGTTTCCTGGATATCCGATCACCTTTGTTTCACCGGGATGATGCGGCAGAACACCCATGATCTGCTCCCCATCCCCTATACGCAGGAAGCAGTGAACCATCTGATACCACGCATTCAGAAAGTGCAGGACATCCTCGGGCGCGCCTTTGTTTTTGAAAACGCCTCAACCTACCTTGAATATAACGGCGCCACGCTGAGCGAGCCTGAACTGCTGACCGAACTCCACCAGCGCACAGGCTGTGGAATCCTGCTCGATATAAATAACGTTCATGTCAGCAGCTTTAATCATGGATGGGATGCCAGGGCGTATATTGATGCCATCCCTGCCGAAGCGATTGTGCAATATCACCTGGCTGGACATGCCGATAAGCAAACTTACCTGCTCGACACCCATGATGCAGCCATTGCCGACCCGGTATGGGAACTTTATCGCTACACGCTGAAAACAAAGGGCATGCGCAGCACGATGATCGAATGGGACGCTGAAATACCACCGCTAAATACCTTGATGGCGGAACTCGACAAAGCAAGGCAAATAGCCGCATGATCACCTACGCGAATCAGCTTGTGGCGCTCCATGAGGCCATCGTGAACCGGCAGATAGATCAAATGCTGCCGCTGATTCACCCTGCGCGGCACAACAGTTTCCCTCCGGCGCAAAGGCTGGCGGTCTATTATGAAGGCTACGAAGCGCGCTTATACGATGCCATTTTAACGGATTACCCGCAAACCGCTGAATATCTGGGACGTCAGGCATTTATCGATTCGGCCTATGCCTATATCCGCGCCACTCCATCCCCGTTTTGGGATCTGAATCTTTATTCCATCGCCTATGCTGGTTTTCTGAAAAATTTCATCAGCGACACAACCGCACAGAACATTGCCGCATGCGAAAGCGCCCAGGTTGAGGTCTATTGGTTGCCGGAGAGCGAGGCCTGGAAGCCTTCGCCAGAAATCTCGCCGGAAATACTGCTGGATATGCCGCTGCGCTTGCGTACTGCTTCACGCCTGCTTGCCGCCCCAACCCCTTCCTTCGTTTTGCGCCATAACGGCTCGGTCTGCATCCATGCGCTGGAAAACAATGAATATCAGGCCCTGCAGCAGCCCACTTTTGGCGAAGCGCTGCAGCAAGCCGTCTCGCCCGAACAAGCCCAGGCCTGGCTGACTCGCTGGATAGCGGAGGGATTCCTGACTTAACGCGCAGGCGGCGGAGGCGGACGATGCCCTTTGAGCGCTTCCGGTCGATCATGCCTGAAGACCAGCGCACGCTCTTCCGGCGTCAGCTGGTCAGCCAAGTCCAGCATCATCTGTTGCGCCAGTCTTTGCATATCCTGGTATTCGCTGCCCAGCTCAATCAGGCGCCTTTGCGCTTCCTCACGCTCATAGGCCTCGCTTTTAATGAAGTTATTAACTTCCTTGCGCTTTGCTTTGATTTCTTTTGCCTGCTCATCGAACTGTGGACGGTATTCCTCCAGAATTCCCCGCACCGCCTCGCGTTCCTCCGGCGGCAAAGCTTCCAGCCTTTCCATCATCGATTGCATGGGGTCCCAGCCGCGTCCATGCGGCGGCGGTGGCGGCGGCGGCGGAGCCATCATGCCGCGCCCGAGCATCATGCCGGCAAGCGTAAAATTCATCGCCAGGGACAGGAAAACAATAATTCCCAGCAGCCAGGCCTTTTTTGTACAGATGCTCATAAATCCTCCATCCAGTTGCCCCGCGCTAATGCAAGGTCAGTAATTTGCAGACTCGCCTGCTTAGGGGCCGAAATCAATTGAGGGGCCTGCTGAGCTCCAAGATAAAATCCCAGCATGGCGCAACAGGCTAATCCGGTCACTTTATAGATAAGGCCGTAATTCCAGTCAGCGAAACTGCGTTCAATCATTTTCTGGAAGCGATGCACCCAGGAACGCTGTTGCGGCAGCGCGGTAATCTCGCGCCAAAGGCGTTCTTCGAGACCTGCCGGAACTTCCGTCACTTTCCACTGCTGTAATTTTTCTGTCAATTCATCCATAATCAGCTCGCTTTCCTGTAGCCTTCTCCCAATACCTCGCGCAGCGTCCGCCGCGCCCTGACCAGTAATCCCTCCAGCGCTTTCACGTGAATGCCCATTGCGGCAGCGGCTTCCGGGTTAGTCATTTCCTCGAAATAACTCAAAACCACTGCCATACGCTGGCGGTCCGGCAACAACTGCACTGCCTTGCGCACCTGCACGCTTTCCTGGCTGCCCATCGCGCGCGCTTCGATTGTTTCCTCACCATCCGCCAGCACTTCGGCCATTTCATCAATATCGGCATGCTTCGGCGGTTCCCGCCGCAGTTTGTCATAGCAGGCATGAATAAGAATACGGTAGAACCAGGTACCGAAAGCCGCCTTCTCTACATCGAAATGGGCAGCATGCACCCAGACCTTGCCAAAAGCGTCCTGAACGGCCTCTTCCGCATCCTGTTCGGACTTCAGCACACGCCGCGCAATCGCATGGGCTTTTGGCAGATGCCGTGCCAGCAACTGGCGGAAGGCTGCTTTATTGCCTTCCGCCGTGCTCAGCATGAGCTGCCTATCGTCCGGGCCCTGCAACAAGGCTGTTACTTGCCTTCCGCAGGCGCGTCGTCGCCATGATGGCTGCCGTGGCGTCCGCCCGGATGTTCCTTACGCCATTTTTCCCGCATGGCTTTATGTTCTTCGCGGGTAATCTGGCCGTTACCGTCCGCATCCATTTTTTGGAAACGCTTTTTGGCCTGCGCCAGGAATTCGGATTCGGAGATTTGTTTATCGCCGTTAGTATCCACCTCCTTCAGCCTTTCCTCCATCCGCTGATGGCACTGCTCGCGCTTAGTAGCGTCCGGTGCTTCCTCCGAATACGATGGAGAAGCCAGCAGAGTCCCAAGCAGGGCGGCGGTAATAACTTTTTTCATGACAATATCCTCTATGATAAACAGGTTGATACACTACCAGACTGCGGTAATGATTGCCATGGCCACGATGATGTTCACGGCCATGCTCATAGCCGCGATTCCAGCCATGATGATGTCCTCGCCCACCGGCTTCGGCAGCCGCGGGCATCGCCAGCACCAAGCTGGTAAGGGCCGCATAGATGAGTGATTTTTTCATAATTTCATTCCTCTGGGTTAGTGCACGGCATCAGCGCCGTTAACTCTTATACGCAATCATGATGCCGCCCCCTGCGAATTATTTTTGTATCACCTCTTTTTCAAGCATTGCTGCGCCTGCCAGCATAAGGGCTTCATAAAAAATGAAAGCGCGATCTTTTTCTACTTTGTTAGTTATGAGCGACTTAGAATTTCTGTCCACACAGACTTAACTCAACTTAACCCTTTTTAGGTTGGTAATTACCAAACGCTTTGCTATCCCGTGTAGCCTCGGCAAAAAAATTAAAACACTAGGAGAACTATAACATGGATGCCAGCCTGCTTTTTGATCGCGATTACTACCTTGCTAAAAACCCGGATGTTGCTGCTGCCGGCATCGATCCATGGGTTCACTATTATTACACTGGCTGGCACGAAGGCCGCGATCCCAATCCCTATTTCAGCACCAGCTATTACCTGGCGCTGAATGCTGACGTAGCAGCGGCTGGCATTAATCCGCTCGAGCATTATTTCTGGGCCGGCGGTGCCGAAGGCCGCAGTGCAAGCCCCTGGTTCGACAGCGCATACTACAACTCCCATAACGCAGATGTGGTTGCCGCAGGCATCAACCCGCTGCTGCACTTTATCTGGGCTGGCCAGGATGAACTGCGCAATCCCAACGCTTTCTTCGACACCAGCTATTATGCTTCCCTGCGCCCTGATGTGGTCGCTGCGGGCGTCGATCTGCTCCAGCACTTTATTCAGCAGGGCTGGATGGAAGGCACCGACCCCTCGCCTTTCTTTGATGTAAGCTTCTATCTTTCCACCTATGCGGACGTTGCTGCGGCGGGTATCAATCCTCTACTGCACTGGATCAATAACGGTATCCTGGAACAGCGCGATCCAAACGCTAACTTTGATCTTTCCGCGCTTCTGGCATCCAACCCTGCTCTGGCAGCGGCGATTGCAGCAGGTAATGCGGCAGCGGCTATTAATGCTATTGAATCCACAGCCGATACCGCGAATGGCAATGGTTCTTCCGGTGGTGGCACTGGTGGTGGCACCGGCGGTGGTTCTGGCGGTGGCGGTGGCGGTGGTGGCGGTGGCGGCGGTTCCTCCAGCGTAACCCGCACCTTTACTGTAACCGATGGTGATAGCCTTACCGGCGGCAGCGGCAACGATCATTTTGTTTCCACCGCAGCGGCTAATTTCTCTGCTAATGACAGCGCGGATGGCGGCTCCGGCACGGATGAGCTGCAAATCACTGGCGGCGGCACCTACAATCTTTCAACGATCGCTCAGTTCAACAGCATTGAGAAGGTGACTGTCGATGACGGTACCGCAACCACCATTACCCTTGGCACGTACAACGGTACCGTAACCGGTGGCAGCGCGAATGATACCTTCAATGTGGCTTACGGCGCTTTGACCAGCGCTGACACCATCAATGGCGCAGGTGGCACCGGCGACACGCTCAACATCACCGGCGGCGGCGCAGCGCTTGATTTAAGCACCGTGCTGGCGAATGTGAGCAACATTGAAAACATCACTTTCGCGGCGGCGACCACCATGACCGGTGGCACCAGCACCAACTTCAGCATCACCGGCAGCGCAGGTAATGACACCTTCCTCTATGCTGCGTCCAACCTAAGCAGCGCCGACACAGTTAGCGGTGGCGCCGGCGGTACCGATATACTTTCTCTTACCGGCACCGGCTCTGCTGATCTTACCAATGTCACCAATATCGACAGCGTCACGCTGGCCGATGCCACCACGCTGACCATGGACGACCTCGACACGGCCGTCACTGGCAGCGCGAATGGCGATACCTTTATTATCGACGAATCCAACTTTACCGGTGCTGACAGTCTCAACGGTGCTGCAGGCTCGGATACGCTTGATGTGCGCGACGCCAATAACAGCGGCATCACGCTTGATGCTACCAACCTCGATGGCACCAACACCCGCGCTATCGAGACCATCAAACTGACTGGTTCCGGCACCAACAGTGTCACGCTGGTGGATGCCTTTGTCAGCACAGCGACAGGCACTAATGTGACCCTCAACCTGAATAGTGAAGACTTGGCCACGCTGAACACTGCAGGCTTAAGCGGCGCCAATACCGTCACTCTTACCGGCGATGAAACCGAAACTGTCACCCTGGCGGGCGGTACCACTAACTTCAATATCATCACTGCCGCAGGTTACGATTCGCTGATCTACGCGAATGCTACCAATAGCGCCGATGAAATCACCTTCGGCTCTGGTGATGATGCGCTTGTAATGGACGACATGTCTGATCTGACCGGCGCGGATTCATTCTCCGGCGGCACAGGCTCTGACGGTCTTACTATCAACGATAATGATGGCGACGGCACCACCGTTTCCTTCAGCGACGGCGATGGCACGGACGGGGGCTTCAGTGGCTTCGAGATCGTTCAGATTAACGGTAGCAATGCCCAGACTTTCAACGTCACTGTGACCCAGACCTACCTCACCGCGACCGCCAGCAACAACCTTACCATCGATAGTGTCGATCTGGATTCGCTGACCACCACCGGTATTACCGGCACGGTGACGCTCATCGACACAACCGATACAGATGTGGCAGCGGTGCTCGCAGATGGTGTAAATCACTCGGGCGTGGTCATTGGCGCTGGAGAAAACAGTACCATTATCCTCGGCGATGGCGCCAATACTGTTACGGGCGCGGATGGCGCAGATGTCTTCACAGTGCAGGATGATGAACTGACCGCAGCGGATAGCCTGACCGGCGGTACTGGTACGGATACACTCTCCATCACCGGCTCTAACGGCAACGTCGATTTCGTTGCCACCGCTACCGCAGTCTCCGGCTTTGAGGTTATCACCGTTAGCGCAGACCGTATCACCGGTACCGACACCATGGTGATTTCGGATGCCTTGGTGGATTCTGCTACGAGTGACACAGTTTATCTGCGCACCTCTGGCGCAGGTACTTATTATGGTCTGGATGTCAGCAACGTGAACAGTGCTCGCCATGTCGTTATCGACACTGGCGCCGCTATTGCACTGGCAAACGCCACCAACGTGCTTTATGCAGATGATACTGGCGCTTCTGCACGTAACGTTTCTGTTCTCGGCGGTACCGGCTCCGATACGCTCGTATTCACCAATACCAGCTTCGACGCCAATGACAGCGTTACCGGCGGCGGCACCGGCACCGATACCCTATCCTTCTCCGACGCGGTAACTATCACCACCGGCGAGCTGGCGAACAAATCCGGCATTGAGCAGATCACACTGACCAACGGCACAGCCAACACCATCGCTTTAAGTGATGCATTTGTTGGTGCAGCAGATGGCGCAACGGCAGACCAGCTGACCATCAGCAACGGCACAGCAACAGTATCGCTTGATGCCAGCGCCGTAACCACTGCTGCCAACCGTGTCATTATCGGCGGTACCGGCGCAGTCACGCTCTCGGCAGCCGCTACCAAAGTCATGACGGCAACTGGTGTGGACAACAATATCATTGGCTCTTCCGGTTCGGATACCATTATCACCGCCAACGGCCATCTGACAGCGGCTGACACCATCACTGGCGGTAGCGGTACCGATACGCTTTATTTGGATGATGCGACTTCTGTCAGCTTCTCCACGGCAAGTAACGTGACGGGGTTTGAGCGACTGTTCTATGATACCACCGGCACAGCGGTAACGCTTTCCAGCGGCTTCGTGGATAACACTTCCGGTCTGAATGTCAGCGCAGTTACTGCCGGGCACACCCTCTCGCTGGATCTCACAGGTCTTTCCTCCAGCGTGGTTGGCGGCACGGATGTTGAAGTTGTCACCATCAGTAACGATGGCGGCGGCGCTGGTGCAATCACTCTTTCCGGTACCTCTGGCACCAACCTGGTCCGTCTGGAAGATGCTGCGCAGGACTTCGAAGTGTACGGCGACAACGACACCAACGAGGTCTTCGTAGTAGCAACGGATGACAACCTCACCAGCAACGATACCATCGGTGGCGGTGCGCCTACAGGTGGCAATGATGCACTGGTGATTCAGGAAGCAGGCGCAGGCATAGCATTCGATATGACCAGCGGCGGTATGATGACCAATATGGGCGGTGTTGACTACGTGGTCTTTACCGGCACAGGTGCGGTTGCTGCCGTTGACAACAGTGACGGCGACACGACCCAATCCGTAACGCTGGTCGCAGCAAACGGCATCACCTCTCTCGATACTGACGATGCGGGCGGCGATGCTATTGTAGTGCTTTCGCTGGGTTCGGTCACACTGGCCAATAACGCCAATAAAATCTCCTTGGCTAACTTATCGTCCACCATTCCTGGCGGCGCTGCAGTGCTTGATGTTTCGGGTTATACTGGCGGCACCGTTATCGGCGGTACCGGTAACGATACCATCACCGGCGGCGATGGGGCTGACAATATTGATCTCACCGCGGATAACGGTGGTGATACTGTTGCGGCAGGTCTTGGCAATGATACTGTTAAAGTTGACGATGCAGTGTTTAACACGAACACCACCATCGGCGGCGGTGGCGGCACGGGCGATATTCTTTGGTTCAACGATGCAGTGACTGCTGCAACGACTGATTTCGACGATATCACCGGATTCGAAACCATCTTCCTCAATGTCAACGCCAGCGATATCGACCTGACGGGTATCGACCTTGACTCGCTTATCAGCGGTACGGGCTCGGTAACCATCGATACCAATGGCAAAACCCTGACCTTCGAAACCGGCGCAGCCTATGCCGATACCGCAATCATCAGCGGTACCGGTGTGGTGACACTGGATGATGCCTCGGTGTTGACCACCAGCGGCAACACCAATATCACCATCAGTGCGGGGGCCAACAGCGCCACCATCACCGGTGGTTCCGGCGACGATACCTGGACGATTGCTGATGATAACGATTTCGATAACGCAGACGATCTCTCCGGTGGCACCGGCAACGATACGCTGGTCATCGCTGATAACGGCGGTACTACCGTCACGGATGCTGACTGGGCGAATATCGACACGATCGAAACCGTAAAACTGAGCAGCGCTTCAGGCACCAACTCCATTGAGTTTTCGACCAATGCCAACACTCTGATCGGCACGCTCACGGCTTCCGGTGGTATTAAAACCCTGACTTTCGACCTCAATGGCGCTGCCTCTACAACAACAGTGGAAGCATCGAACCTTACAGCGACCAATCACCTCTCCATTACGGATAGCAGTGATAACGCCGTAGTTGTGACATTGGCCGATGGCGAAAATAACGCCATCTATATTGCCGACGGCAACGACAGCACGATCACAGGTGGTACCGGCAACGATACCATTGGTGCTGGCGATGGTGACGATAGCCTTACCGGTGGGTCAGGCAATGATCGCTTCGACTTCTATGATACCGCGGGTACCAACGATCATGTGACTGACTTCCTGACCGCTGGTGCGGATAAGATCCGCTTCTCCGACAGCGCATTTGACTTCAACGCGGCGATTCCGGGCGTAGCTTTTACAGCATCGGATATCGCAGCATCGGGTGCTTTTGCCGGTGGTAACTTTGGCATCTCGCAACACTTCCTCTACGACACGACCGATGGTCAGGTCTGGTACGATGCGGATGGCACCGGTGCGGGCACGGCAGTGCTGGTACTCACCATCGACAACTTCGCCGCCTACAGCTTTGCGGTCGGCGATTTCGCAGCAATTGCGTAACACAACCTACTCAATAAAAAGGCCCGGGATTTTCTTCGGGCCTTTTTTATTTTGAGGAACTAATCACAAAGCAAGTGCGAGGCGGCCGGAGGCCGGCGGGGTTTGGGGCGAAGGCCCCCCCTAAAGAAACACCCTTCCGAGCAAGTGCGAGGCG
>WBZO01000747.1_pt1 | contig 61608 bp, 53 predicted proteins | sample 5204261 | NCBI WGS metagenome assembly WBZO01 (sample SAMN12412400, study PRJNA552823) | activated sludge metagenome | isolation source: activated sludge from anammox sidestream of wastewater treatment plant... | place: USA: North Carolina | collected 2017-09
GCTTGACGAGCGAGCGTTCTCCGTGGACGTGAACGCCACCAAGCTGCGGCTCCCCTCCGGCAGCTACTACATTCCCGACCTGACCGTGATCCCAGATGCCGCCATCCGCCGGCTGCGCGCACGGCCCCGGCAACTGGAGGTATACGACGAGCCGGTACCCCTCGTCGTCGAGGTCTGGTCACCGTCCACCGGCGACTACGACATCGCCGACAAACTGCCGGGCTATCAGGCCCGCGGCGACGCCGAGATCTGGTTGCTGCATCCGTACGACAAGACGCTCACCCGCTGGCTGCGGCAGGCGGACGGCAGCTATCGCGAAGAGCAGGTGACGGCCGCCACGGTCCAGCCGGCCGCCCTGCCCGGTGTCACGATTCGCGTTGCCGAGTTGTTCGCGTGAGGGGGGTGACCGCATGCCGGTGAGCGTTGAGACCTTTACGCGGGTGGCGCTGGAGGATCCCGAAGGCAAGTGGGAACTGCTGTGTGGAAGACTGCGACAGAAGCCGCCCATGACGATGGAGCATGACAACGTCATCCTGCGCCTGAACGTCCGGCTGGTGCGCCAGCTCGACGAACAGGCGTACGTGGTCAGCCCCAACCTGGCCCGTCTGCGCCTCCCTGACGGCCGGTACTTCCTGCCGGACCTCTGCGTTGTTCCCCGCGGCTACGCACAGCGGCTGCTGGCTAGCCCGAGGTCGCTTCAGATTCATGAGGGGCCGGCACTGCTGGTGGTCGAGGTCTGGTCACCGTCCACCGGCGATTACGACACCGCGGACAAACTGCCGGGCTATCAGGCCCGCGGTGACGCCGAGATCTGGTTGCTGCATCCCTACGACAAGACGCTCACCCGCTGGCTGCGGCAGACAGACGGCAGCTATCGCGAAGAACAGGTGACCGCCGCCACGGTCCAGCCGGCCGCCCTGCCCGGTGTCACCATCACCATCAGCGAGCTATTCGAGTAACGCTTCCCTATTCATATCCCCGCGCATTGAGGCAGCTATGACCACCACATCCACCATCACCAACACCTTCGTCAAGATTGCCGGCCTGCCCGTGCGCGGGCGCTACCTCGATGCGCTGGCCGAGCGGGTGCTGATCTTCGACGGCTCGATGGGCGCCACCATCGAGAATATGAACCTGCCACCCGAGGCGTACGGCGGCGCCCAGTGGGCCGGCTGCAAGGATGTGCTGGTGCTCACCTCTCCCATCGTGATCGAGCAGGTGCACACCTCCTTCATGGAGGCGGGCTGCGACGTGCTGGAGACGGATACCTTCCAGGCCTCGCCGCTGCGGCTGGCGGAGTGGGGGCTGCGCGACAAGACGTACGCCATCAACCGCGCCGCCGCCGAACTGGCCCGGCGGGTGGCGGACCGCTTCGCCACGCCGGAGCACCCCCGCTTTGTCGCCGGCTCCATCGGCCCCACCGGGCAGCTCCCCTCCGGCGATGACCCCGCCCTCTCCAACACGCCGTACAGCGCCCTGGTGGACGTCTTCTACGAGCAGGCCAAAGGGCTGGTGGACGGCGGCGCCGACCTGCTGATCATCGAGACGATGATTGACATGCTGGAGCTAAAGGCGGCGGTGACGGGCGCGAACAAGCTGTTCCGCGAGCTGGGCTTCCGCGTGCCGCTGCAGGCACAGGTGACGCTCGATGTCACCGGCAAGATGCTGTTTGGCGCCGATGTGGCGGCGGCGCTGGTGACGCTGGAGGCGCTGCCCGGCGTGGACGTCATCGGCCTCAACTGCTCCACCGGACCGGAGCACATGCGCGAGCCGGTGCGCTACCTGGCCGAGCGCTCGCGCAAACCGATTGCCGTCATCCCCAATGCCGGCCTGCCGATCAACGTCAACGACATGGCCGTCTTCCCGCTGACGCCCGAGGAACTGGCAGCGGCGCACAAGCAGTTTGTGGAGGAGCTGGGTGTCAGCGTCGTCGGCGGCTGCTGCGGCACCTCGCCGGCCCATCTGCGCGCCGTGGTGGAGGCGGTCGGCCGCCGCGCCCCCCGGGGCCGGGCCGTGCCGCCGGAGCCGGCCATTGCCTCCGGTGTGCGCGCCGTGACGCTGCGCCAGGAGCCGGCGCCGATGCTGATCGGCGAGCGCGTCAACGCCACCGGCTCGCGCAAGGTCAAGCGGCTGCTGCTGGCCGATGACTACGACGGCGTGCTCCAGGTGGCGCGCGAGCAGGTGGAGGGCAGCGCCCACGCCCTCGACGTCTCCGTCGCCCTCACCGAGCGGGCCGACGAGCAAGGACAGATGGAGCAGACCGTCAAGAAGCTGGCGATGGGGGTAGAGGCGCCGTTGGTGTTTGACTCCACCGAGCCGGAGGTGCAGATCGCCGCGCTGGAGCGCTACCCCGGCCGCGCCATCGTCAACTCGATCAACATGGAGGACGGCCGCCGCAAGATTGACCGGCTGCTGCCCGCCATCGTCGAGCACGGCGCCGCCGTCGTGGCGCTCACCATCGATGAGGCCGGCATGGCGCAGACGGGCGAGCGCAAGTTCGAGGTGGCCCGCCGGATTCACGACATCTGCACGCGCGAGTACGGCCTGTCACCCTCCGACATCCTCTTCGACGTGCTCACCTTCCCGCTGACGACCGGGCAGGAGGAGTACAAGCGCAGCGCCGTGGAGACACTGGACGGCATCCGCCGGGTGAAACAGGGGCTGCCGGGGGTGTTCACCGTGCTCGGCGTCTCCAATCTCTCCTTCGGCGTGGCGCCGCACGCCCGCCAGGCGCTCAACTCCGTCTTCCTGCACCACGCCGTCGAGGCGGGGCTTGACACGGCGATCATCAACGCCGCCCACGTCATGCCGTATCTCGAGATCGACCCCGAGCAGCGGGCGCTGTGCGAAGACCTGATCTTCAACCACCGCGACGACGCTCTGCCCCGGTTCATCGCCTACTACGAGCAACACACCGCCGCCCCCACCGAGGAGAAGGCCAACCCCTACGAGGGGCTCTCCATCGAGGAGCGCATCCACTACCAGATCCTCCACCGGCGGAAGGAGGGCATCGAGGCGGCGATTGACGAGGCGCTCACCCGCCAGGGGCCGGTACAGGTGCTCAACCGCGTGCTGCTGCCGGCGATGAAGGATGTCGGCGACCGCTTCGGCGCGGGGGAGCTGATCCTGCCGTTCGTCTTGCAGTCTGCCGAGGTGATGAAGCGGGCAGTGGCGCACCTGGAGCAGTTCCTAGAAAAGCGCGCGGGGGCGACCAAGGGCACGGTGGTGCTGGCGACGGTATTCGGCGATGTGCACGACATCGGCAAGAACCTGGTGCACACCATCCTCGCCAACAACGGCTACACCGTGCACGACCTGGGCAAGCAGGTGCCGATCAACACCATCATCGACAAGGCGAACGAGGTGGGCGCCGACGCCATCGGCCTCTCGGCGCTGCTGGTCTCCACCTCCAAGCAGATGCCGCTGCTGGTGCAGGAGCTGGACCGGCGCGGGCTGCCCTACCCGGTGATCATCGGCGGCGCGGCGATCAACCGTCAGTACGGCTATCGCGCGCTGTTTGTGGAGGAGGGCCGCGCCCACGCCCCCGGCGTCTTCTACGCCAAGGATGCCTTCGAGGGGCTGGAGGTGATGGACAAGCTGGCCGACCCGGACGGCCGCCCGCAGTTCGTCGCCGCGCTCAAGGCGGAGGCCGCCGCCAACATGAAGCAGGTGGCGCCCTTCGCCGGCGCCGCTGCCACCGCCGCCGACACCCGCCGCTCGGAGACACGGCTCGATATCGCGGTGCCGCAGCCACCGTTCTGGGGCTGGCGGCGGATCACCGGCATTCCTCTGCACGAGCTGTTCCCGTGCATGGACCTCAACACCCTCTTTCGGTTGCACTGGGGTGGCGCCAAGGCCAAGGGGGCAGAGTACGAGCGGCTGATTGAAGAGGACTTCCGCCCGCGGCTGGCGCGGATGGAGGCGGAGGCGCGGCGCAGCGGCTGGCTGGAGCCGAAGGTGATCTACGGCTACTTCCCCTGCCAATCGCAGGGCAACGAGCTGATCGTCTACGCCGTCACGGACGAAGGCGCGCCGGACACCAGCCGGGAACTCAGCCGCTTCCACTTCCCCCGCCGCCCGGACCGCGACCGCATCTGCCTGGCCGACTACTTCCAGCCAGTGGACTCCGGCCGTATCGACGTGCTGCCGCTGCAAGTGGTGACGGTGGGCGCGCAGGCCGCCGAGAAGGTGGGCGCACTCCAGGCGAAGGGCGACTACTCGGACGCCTTCTACGTGCACGGCCTGGCAGTGGAAGCGGCGGAGGGGCTGGCAGAGTGGACCAACCAGCGCGTGCGCCGCGAGCTACGCCTGGCCGAGCGCGACGCTGCCCAGCCGAACGCCAAGCAGGGGCTGCGCTACTCCTGGGGCTACCCTGCCTGCCCGGACCTGGAGGAGCACGCCAAGCTGTTCGCCGTCCTTCCGGTTGAACGCGAGATCGGCGTGGCGCTGACGGAGGGCTACCAGCTGGATCCCGAGGCCAGCACGGCGGCGCTGATCGTGCATCACCCCGACGCCAAGTACTTCAGCGTCCGCGCGGGCGAAGCGTAGCGAGGTGGCTCATGCCGGTCAGCGTGGAGACATACCAGCGTGTAGCGCTGGAAGATCCTGATGGGCACTGGGAACTGGTCTGCGGGAGGCTGCGGCAGAAGCCGGCGATGACAACCGAGCATAACCGTGTGATCGAGGAACTCGCCTATCAGCTTCACCGGCAGCTGGACCGTGCCCGCTATGTGCTGCGGACTGATACCGGCCGGGTGGGGCTGCGCAGCGGCTCGCACTTCATCCCCGACCTGTTCGTGCTGCCGCGGGCGCTGGAGGCGGAGATGCTGGCCCGCCCCGGTTCCTTCGAGGTCTACCGTGCGCCACTGCCGCTGGTTGTCGAAGTCTGGTCGCCGTCCACCGGCGACTACGACGTCGAGGAGAAGCTGCGCGAGTATCAGGCGCGGGGCGACGCCGAGATCTGGCGGCTGCATCCCTATGACAGGACCCTCACCCGCTGGCTGCGGCAGGCGGACAGCAGCTACACCATGACGATCATCACCGCAGGCGACGTGACACCAGCGACGCTGCCGGGCGTCACCATCCACATGGACGGTCTGTTTGCGTGAGCGGGGGGCTGAGATGCCGGTTAGCGTGGAAACCTACGAGCGGGTGGCGCTGGAAGATGCCAACGGCCACTGGGAACTGGTGTGCGGGAGGTTGCGACAAAAGCCACCGATGGCAAACGCGCACGCGGCGCCCCTCTACCGGCTGAACGCACGGCTGGTGCGCCGGCTGGATGAGGAGCAATTCATTGTCAGCATGAACAACGCCCGGCTGCGTGTGACCGGCGGCCGCTATTACATCCCGGATCTGTGCGTGCTGCCCCGCGCCTACCTGGATGCCGCCCTGCGCGACCGGCCCCGGCAGCTAGAGGTGTACGACGGTCCTGTCCCGCTGGTCGTCGAAGTCTGGTCGCCGTCCACCGGCGACTACGACATCGCGGACAAACTGCCGGGCTATCAGGCGCGCGGCGACGCCGAGATCTGGCGGCTGCATCCCTATGACAAAACGCTCACCCGCTGGCTACGCCAGCCGGACGGCAGCTACACGGAAAGCACGTTATCAGAGGGAGAGATCTCACCGGCGGCGCTACCCGGCGTCTCCATCCGTCTCGCCGAGTTATTCACCTGAGGCGCTCCCGGCCCGTGCCGCTGGCGCCCATCATCGAACCTCAAGGAGTATCCATGGCCGTCAAAGTCAAGATCCCGACCCCCCTGCGCCCGCTCACCAACAATCAGGATGTGGTCACCACCAACGGCGCTCCGTCGCTGGCCGCCGCTATCGAGACGCTGGAGGGGCAGTACCCCGGCCTGCGCGAGCGGCTGTTGGACGACACCGGCGAGCTGCGCCGCTTCGTCAATATCTACATTAACAATGAAGACGTGCGCTTCTTGGACGGCCTCAAGACACCGCTGAAGGAGGGCGACGACGTCAGCATCGTCCCCGCCGTGGCCGGCGGCCGCTAAGCCTCGTCACGATGCCGCGCCCCGGCAGTTCCGCGTCCGGGCGTGCTGCCGGAGCACGACGTCTGCGCCCATGCCAGTGGCATTGCATGTTCACGACACACACGGCCGTCGCTGTCCGCACCCTGGAACCGTATCGCTTGGAGGTCGTCTTCCAGGACGGCACGTGCCGGGTGATCGACATTGAGCCGTTGCTGTACGGCGAAGTGTTCGCGCCGTTGCGCGACCCGGCTCTGTTCGCCCAGGCCACCATCGATCCCCTGTTCGGCGCGGTGCTGTGGCCGAACGGCGCGGACCTGGCGCCGGAGTTCCTGTCTGCCGCACCACAATTCGAGGCATAGCGCGGATGCTCCACCCGTGACACAGCGGCAAGCAACCGGTGTCTCCCGTCGCTCCGTGTCGTGCGCCGGTCGTGCGGTTGCTTTTCAATCGTGACCGTCACGATTCCCTCGCCGGTGGCGATGGCCGCACCCGTCGCGCCAGACTGCGTACATAGCCGCCAGTACAGGCGCCGCTAGTGATGGAACCAGCCCCGCCCGCCCGCCCGCGTGTGGCGCGCCTGTAGAGGGGGCTACAACCTGCGGGCTGAAGCGCCAGTTGCCGGGCCATCGTCACCTCGGAGCAGAGCGCCGGCTGCCGGCCTAGCAGCCTCCTGGCTCCGCGATAACGCTGGTGTCGCCTGCGCTGCCCGCTAGCTATCTCTCCACGAACACACGTCCTTCCCCTGGCTGTGGCAAACTTCGCGCATCCCGAGCACCGGCCTCCGTTTGGCCAAAGCCGGCCCCTGCGTGGCAGCGTTCCCTGCCTGCCGCGGCCGGCATGCGGCTGTGTCCGGTTGCCCACCTGCAGCGATGCGCAGCGAAAGGAGTCAGCATCAGGCGGCGGCACACGTCGCAGTCGAGGAGATTTCGCCGGGATGACTGCCATTGCACGGCAAGTGCGCAATTCCGGCAGGGGGAGGAGCAAACCATGCATAGGTATCGACTTGCTATGCTGACCGTCATCGTGCTGGCCACGATCGGTATCGTTCGAGGAGCGGCCATGCCTGCCGTGGCGCAGACCACGCAGCCGATCCGGACGTCGTACCATCAACTCAGCGTCAACTGCACCAGCACCGGGCAGCTCTGCAACAAGGCAGCGTTCACCGGGGATACCGTGACGTTCGGGTTGTTTCGCGTCCAGTTCACGGCCTCGTCCGGCGCCTGCTCTTCGATCCGGGTACGGTTCGTGCTGAACTGGGACAGCCTGGCTGTCCCGAAGCCGGCCAAGACGGAAGTCATCTCACCGTTCGTTGCCGCAGGCCAATCGACACCGGTGTACGACTTCGGGCCGCTCACGCCGGGCGTGTACAGCGTGAGCGTCTACGCTGAGGGCCAGTACGGCGGCTGCAACACCGGCCTTCTCAGCGGATGGGGGGGAAAGGTGAAGCGCGAGGTGTCTGGCGCCGAGCGGACCTACGCGGCCTCGGTGACGTGTAACTGGGATCACGCGCAATATCGCTGCGATCCGCCGTACACCGTCTCGGTGCCCACCACAGGCGGCGCTTTTGTCAACTTCAGGGCACATCCCGACCACTGCGGCAATATCAGGGTGCACATCTACGCGCCAACCGGCACGCGCGGCCTGGAGTACTACACCAAGTCCGGGTGGCTACCCGCAGGCACGTGGACCGGCACCGTCTACCTCCCGGTGCCGGCCGGCACGCACACCATTAAGGTTGAGGCCGAGGGCCAGTACGGCGGCTGCATCACCGACGGGCTGATGGGCTGGGGCGGCACGCTGGTGGTGCATACCTCTCACTGATCGCATCGTGGCCCTTACCATGAGGAGCCGCCAGCGGTGCGCGGCTCCCCACGCGGGCTCGGCCAGTTCCAGCGGCGCGTCGAAGTCTTCGGCGGTGTGGATCAGCCCGCGCCACCGGCCAAACTGCCGCTTCGGCCCGTGAGAGACCGCTACCAGCCGCGCGTCAGGCGCATCACCACGGGTGCTGATCACCTCGTCGCCTGCCGCGGCCTCATCAACTAGCTGGTCGAGATCCGCATGTGCCTGCTCGATGGGCGCCATGAGGGTCGCTAGGGGCCGCATCCTGCCACCAGGTCCGGCCGGCTCACGGCGCAGACCACTGCAGGTAGCCGTCTTTGTCCAGGAAGACGAGGTGGGGAGAGCCGTCTTCGCGCAGGGCGAGCACGGCGCGCGGCTGGCCGGCGGCGTCACGCAGGGTGATGACGGGCTGGCCGGCCGGGGTGAGCCCGGCAGTCATGCGCGGCTGGCCGGAGCCGTCCGGGAAGGAGAGGGCGGCCGAGCCGTCGCCCAGCTCCTCCAGCGTAGCGCGTGATGGCCCGGCCGCGCCGAAGCTGGTAACGGCGAAGCGGCTGGCGGAGATGGTGGTCGGCTGGGCGTCTACCAGCCGGGCGGAGACGAGCCAGGCGCCGGTGACGCCGCCGCCCAGGGCAGAGGCGAGCAACAGCGCCGCCCCCGCCAGCAGGTGTGGCTTCTTCACGGTGGTGTGTCCTTTCGTCAGCGCGGGGCGGAACCGGGACCAGGCGGCGCTTACTCCGCCGTGATCCCCGCCATCTCCTGGTATAGCCGCCCAAAGCGGGTGACGGGCGCATCCGGCTCGCGGCCGTCCATCAGCTCGATGCCGGTCCACTCCCCCTGCCACCACTCAAAGTCACTCGTCCAGGAGATCACCCACAGGAACCACTTGTCGATGCGGGCGGACTCGTGGTTGGCCTCCAGCCAGCCAAAGACCTCCTGCATGTACCGTTCCACATGGTCGGTGGCGAACTCCCCGCTGGGGAAGGCCTTATCGTCCTCCCAGCGGACGCCGGGATAGCCCCAGTGGATGCCGACCTCGGTGATCCACATCGGCCGCGAGGAGAGCCCCACGCCGTCCAGCCAATCGCGCATCCCTTGCATCTGGGCGATCTGGCGGGCGGCGTTGCCCTGGGGCAGGTTGTCCCAATCGATGTCGTAGGCGTGCAGCGACCAGATATCGAGCGGTGGCTCGGCGCCGTAGCGCGTCAGGTAGGTCTCGCGCATCCGCTGCGTCCAGGCGCGGCCCTGGTCATAGCCACCGCAGCCGTTACAGAGGTGCTCCCAGTTGAGCACGTTCGGCCCCACCAGCCGGGCCGTTGGGTCCGCCTTGGCGAAGGCGTCATCGTAATACTTGAGCGCTCGGGCGTACTCCTCGGGGCTGGTGTCGCCCATCGAGGTGACGTTGGGCTCGTTCTCCACCAGGTAATACGTGCCCGGCCGCCGCTTGGCCAGTGTCTGGATGTCCTTCTCGGAGAGCGGCTTCTTGGCGGGGATGATGATGGGGAAGCGCGCTTCCTCCGGGATCTGGACGTGCTGCAGGCCGGTGCCCAGCGCCCACTTGAGCGCGCCGCCCCACACGAACCACTCCAGCCCCAGCGCCGTCACCTGCGCCGGCTCGCCATCGTTGACCCCCACGCCGTAGCGGGCAATGCGCTCCTGTCGCGCCTTCGCCGCTGCCGCCTCATCAGCCGCCGGCTGCGAGCGGGCAGGCCGGGCAGCAAGCACGGCAAGGACGGCGCACACGAGCGCCGGCAACAGCAACCAGGCGGGGCGGCAGCGGACGGCGGACATAAACGGTGGTACCTCCAGCGAGAGCATCGGCTTGGCGCCCCTCTGATCGTAGCATCTCCCGCCACCCTGCCCGGATACTGGGGAGCAGGCAGCGGGGGAGGACCGCGGGATGAGCGGTGGGGAGCAAACGGTGAGACCGCCGGAGGTGGTGCAGCGCCGGGCACGGGCGCTGGGACTGCCCGGTGAGCGCTGGCTTCAGGACGTGCCGGCAATGGCAGGGGCGCTGGCGCGGCACTGGGGGCTGACGCTGGGCGAGGTGCTCCCCGGCGGCTCACTCGGGTACGTGATCGCCGCGACCACCGCAGACGGCGCCGCCGTCGTGCTCAAGCTGCACATGCCCGGTTGGGAGGATCTGGAGAGCGAGCGGCGCGTGCTGCGCCTGGCCGCCGGCCGCGGCTATGCCCGCCTGCTGCGCGATGATGAGGCGCATGGGGCGCTGCTGCTGGAACGTCTGGGAGCGCGGCTAAGCGACCTGGGCCTGCCCGTGGCCCGCCAGATCGCCATCACCTGCGCCACCCTCCAGCAGGCATGGCAGGTGTCCCCCGCCGGGGAACCTTTCACCACCGGCGCGGAGAAGGCGCGCTGGCTGAGCAGCTTCATCGCCGGGACGTGGCTGGCGCTGGGCCGCCCCTGCGCCGAGCACGTGATCGACCGGGCGCAGGCGTATTGCGCGGCGCGGGCGGCGGCGCACGACCCGGCCCGCGCGGTCCTGGTCCACGGCGATGCCCACGCCGCCAACCTGCTCGCCCCCTTCGGCACGGCGAACCCAGCAGCAGCGGGGTTCAGGCTGGTGGACCCCGACGGGCTGTTCGCCGAGCGTGCCTGCGACCTGGCCGTGCCCATGCGCGAGTGGAGTGACGACCTGCTGGCGGGGGAGCCGCGGCGCCGGGCACAGGAACGCTGCGCGCTGCTTGGCCGGCTGACCGGCGAGGACGTGACCGCCATCTGGCAGTGGGGGTTCATGGAGCGGGTGTCCAGCGGCCTGCTGCTGTTGCAGATCGGCAGCGAAGCCGAGGGCCGCCCGATGCTCCAGGTGGCGGAGCTACTGGCGGCGGGGAGGGATGAGGCATGACCGCAGTGGCGGCGTCCGGAACCCATCGCAGGCAGCCACCGGAAGTGCTGCTCACGGCCGAAGCGCTGGCGCACCGGCCGTGGCCGCTGCCATCCGGGCCGTGGGTGATGCGCCAGACCTGGCTAGACCTGTTGTTCGCTCATTGGCCTGTCCCGGCGGCGGTTATCCGGCCGCTGGTGCCGGAGGTGCTGGAGCTGGACCTGTACGAGGGGCAGGCGTGGCTGGGTGTGGTCCCCTTCCGGATGGAGGCGGTGCGCTGGCGGTGGCTGCCGCCTATCCCCACCACAGCCGCCTTCCCGGAGCTGAACGTCCGCACCTACGTCACGCACGGCGGCAAGCCAGGAGTATGGTTCTTCAGCTTGGATGCGGCGAGCACGCTGGCGGTGCGGGCAGCACGGGCGGCGTTCGGCCTGCCGTACTTCCATGCGCGGATGGCGTCCCGGCCGGATGGCGCCGCGGTGCGCTACGCCAGCCGCCGCACCCACCGCGGCGCGCCGCCCGCTGCCTTCCGCGCCGATTACGGCCCCACCGGCCCGGCCGCCACCGCCGCTCCCGGCAGCCTGGAGGACTGGCTGACGGCGCGCTACTGCCTGTACAGCTACCGGCGGCGGCTGAAGACCCTGCTGCGCGCCGAGATCCACCACCTGCCCTGGCCGCTCCAGCCGGCCGCGGCCGAACTACACGTCAACAGCATGGGCGCGGCGGCCGGCGTGCCCCTCTCTGGCCCGCCGCTGCTCCACTTTGCCCGCGGGCTAGACGTCCTGGTGTGGCCGGTGCGCGGAGCAGGGCCGGAACGAGATAGAGATAGATAGTAGCGGATGGGGACGAGACCCCCTGCTCGGGGGCCTCACGAGAGGCGGATACTCGCAGTGAGGTGAGGGAGAGCCGCTGGCGGCGGAGGGGGACGAGACCCCCCCGCGCGCGACCCCCTGCTAGGGGGGTGAACGAGGGGCGCGGCAGCCACCCTCGTCATCCCCCCTAGCAGGCTCATCATTCATCACAATTCGTGAGGAGCAGGGTCGCACCGCTCCGGAAAGGCGGTATCGGGCTGCCCGCGGGGATGGAGGGCGCGTGCGGCGTGCCGCCCACCCGGCTGAGGACAGCCCAGTTGCCCAGATGCATGCGCCTTGCGCATAACCAATCTCCATTCGTGGCAGAGAAATGCGCCCAAAGCATGCCCCTAGCTCTCTCACGACTCCAAAGATGTGATGAATGATGAGCCTAGCAGGTGGGATACCCGCGGGGCAGGGGGGTCCGTCCTTCCGCCAGGCGGACTGCAGGGCAGGGGGTGCGGCTCCCCTGCTTACCAGAAAGCCGCAAACGAAGGGAGCGCTCATGGCCCGTCTGCCGTATCTGGACCGCGATGACCTGCCGGAGAACTATCGCTACCTGTTCGATAACCTGGCGCGCGCCAGCGGCCGGACCGGCAACCTGTTCCGGGTGCTGGGCCACAGCCCGCGCTTGTTGCACCAGTTCATGCGCCTGGGAAACGACCTGCGCTCGCACACGAAGCTTGACCCGGTGCTGCGCGAGCTGGCCATTCTCACCGTCGGGCGGCTGGCGCAGGCGCCGTACGAGTACGTGCACCACCTCGCCATCGGCCGCCGCGCCGGTATCAGCGAGGAGCAATTGGCCGGGCTGCCGGTGTGGGAGCGCCACCCGGCGTTTACCGAGCAACAGCGCGCCGTGATGCGCTACGCCGAGGCCATCACCCGCGATGTCCGCGTCTCTGACGAGGTGTTCGCCGCCGTCCGCTCCCTTTTGGATGATGAGCAGATGGTCGAGCTGACCCTGAACATTGCCTACTACAACATGGTCGTCCGCTTCCTGGAGCCCATGCAGGTGGAGCTGGAGGAGACGCACTGAGCCGCGATCAGCCCGCCACCGGGCAGGACCGGAACACGGGGATTCCCTGCGCCTCCTTGAGATACGCCGTTCCAGCGGTGTAGCCGGTGCCGCGGCGGTCGCCGAGCATCCGCACGGCCAGTTGGTGATGGGTCCGGCGCCAGCGCAGCAGCGTGGCCGCAAACCGATCCATCGCCTGTGCTACCGCCGCCGCGTCGGGCGCGCTCAGGCGGGCGGCGCGCCGCGCATCATCGAGCGTTGCCTGTCCGGCCAGCACGCGCCGGCGCACCTCGGGCACGGACTGATAGGCCGGTGAGTCCAGGCGCGGCCCCTCCGGCCGGGAGCAGAGCGACTCGATCAGCTTGTAGTTGCGCGACTGGATGGCGCTGGCGCCCTCGGTGTACTCGCGGAAGCTCTGGAACGCCTCGGCGCGCATGGTCGCCACCAGCGAGAACAGTGGCGCCGCTTCGCGCAGGGCCCGCTCGGCAGCATCGATGCACCCCGACGCCCGGGTCGTATCGCCGGCGGCCAGGGCCCGCACCGCCGAATGCAGTTCCACCGCCGCCAGCGCAAAAGCCGCTTCGTACGCCTGCAACACGCGGATGAACTGGTACTCATCGTGCAGGACATACACGGGCAGCATCGTCAGCCGTAGCGTGCGCTGCTCGGCGGGGGTGCTGATAGCGGTGATGGCCGCCCGCACGGCCCGCACCGCCGCCACCGGATCTGCCGGCGCCAGGCTCTCGCCCAGCCCCAGGCGGCGCAGCGCCGGCGCTGCCGCCTGCAGCACCAACCGGCAGCGCTTCTGTGTCAGCCGCAGCTCGGGCCGCATCTGTGGCAGCAGCGCCGTCCGGCCCTCGGCGGCGTCGATCTCGAAACCGGCCGCGTCGCTGAGCAACTGCACGAACAGCCGGTCGTGGTGGCGCTCGGCCGTGGCCGGCTCCGTGGCGTGGTCATCGACGGCAGGAAGCGGCAGCAGCGACAGGGCGAGGTAGGTGGGATTGGTGAACCGGCCGTCCGGCTTATCGAGCGCGACATCGAGGAATCGTGCCAGCAGATCGCGCGCCGCAGCCGTGCCCCGCACCTCGGGCAGCCGGGCGCGGATTCTGGCCAGCGCGTCCAGCAGCGCCGGCGCGACCGCATGCTTGCCCGCGCGGTGGAACTCCGCCATCACGGCGTCATAGGGGAAATCCGCGGCGTCACGCGTGGCCAGCCAGCCACTGATTGCCGGCGGCGTGGTGATGTCCGCGCGGCGGTGGGAGAACGGACACGTGCCGGTGGTGACGGTGGCTGGTGTATGCATCGACTACCTCCTGTGGCGCCGGAGGCGCCGCCGGCCGTCGGGGTCACAGTGAGCCTGCTCTTGCCAGGGTGCCCGAGCGCCACCCGCCTGGCAGCCGTCCGCTCCACACCGCGGCGGTTGTCTGGGGCACACCCGGCGGCGGGCGCTGACGTATGCTGGCAGGGGCACACGGGCGTGGGGCGTCAGTACTTGTGCCACGGGCAGGGCTACCATGGCCGGCATCGATTGGAATTGCACCGCCGAGGACTACGGGCGGTACCGGGCCGGTTTTCCGGCATCGTTCTTCGAGCGGCTGGGGGCGCTGGGTGCGGGGCTGCCGGGGCAGGCGGTGCTGGACATGGGCACCGGCACGGGCACGCTGGCGCGCGGCCTGGCGCACCGGGGCTGCACCGTGACGGGGATCGATATCGCCCCGGCGATGCTGGAGCAGGCGCGGGCACTGGATGCCGAGGCGGGCGTCTGGGTTCGCTACACCGTGGCCCGCGCCGAAGCCACCGGCGAGCCGGACGCCACGTACGACATGGTGACAGCGGGCCAGTGCTGGCACTGGTTTGACCGGCAGCAGGCAGCGGCGGAGGCGCGGCGCGTGCTGCGCCCGGGCGGCACGCTGGTGATCGCCCATTATGACTGGCTGCCGCTACCGGGCTCGGTGGTCGAGGCGACGGAGCAGCTTATCCTCGCCTTCAATCCAGCGTGGCAGGGGGCGGGCGGCACCGGCATCTATCCAAACTGGCCGGCCGAGCCCGCCGCCGCCGGCTTCACCGGTATCGAGACCCGCACATACGACGAGCCCGCCCTGTACGATCACGCCGCCTGGCGGGGGCGCATCCGCGCCAGCGCCGGGGTGGCCGCCAGCCTCTCCCCACCGGAGGTGGCGCGCTTCGACGCCGCGCTGGCGGCCCTCCTGGCCGAACGCTTCCCCGAGCAGCCGCTGCTCACCCCGCACCGCGTGTTCATCCTGACTTGCCGGGCATGAGCGGGGGCGCGCGCAGGCGGCCCCCCTACCCTGCGGGCATCCCGCCTAGCAGGGGGGCGCGAGCGCAGCACCCCGCGTTTACCCCCCTAGCAGGGGGAGCGCGAGCGCAGCCCCCCGCGTTTACCTCCCTAGCAGGGGAGTCGCGAGCATGCGAGCGGGGGGGGTCCTCGTCCCCTGCCGTCGCGCGCAGCGCCCAAGCGGCGGGCCGCTGTTCCCTACTGGAGGGCGTACACCTCGTAGGCGACGCCGGCGCCTGCCTCGCTGGTCTCGCGGCGGCCGATACCGACGGCCTGCACGCGGTTGAGCCAGGAGTAGCGTTCGTCTCCGGTCTGGAACAGCGGCGCGGTGCGGATGCGCGATTGGCCGTCTGCGCCGATACTGCTGATGCCCTGGTAGGTCATGAGAATGGCGGCGCCGTCATCGGTCAGCAGCACCAGCCGTACATCGAGCGTCCCGCCGCCGCCGTCCGCGTGTGACCACACCCAGTCACCACCCGGGCTGGCCAGCGTGCCCCGCAGCCGCGGCCCTTCGAACGTTCCGCCCGTCACATCCACAACGGCGCGCGGGCCGTGGGGGCCGCTGCCCATGCGGTGCGCCTTTCCCAGTGAGGCGCGCAGCGAAAACAGGAACTCCACCGGCAAGGTTGTCTCAGCCATCGCATCCACCTCCGGCGCGAGCATACCCCGGCCGGGCGCGGGGAGCGAGAGGCACGGGGAAAACGGCGCCCGCGGTGGATGGATTACACTCTCCCTGGTGCTTCGCCGGGCGCGGTCCGGCGCGGGGCCGAGCCGCTTGCGAGGAGGAGCCGCACGGTGAGCACGGTATCGGTAGAGGATCGCCTCGGTACGGAGCAGTACTGCTACCTGACCACCAGCGGGCGGCGGACGGGGCAACCGCACGAGATCGAGATCTGGTTCGCAGCGGCCGGCGACACCATCTACCTGATGAACGGGGGTACCCGCCGGCCGCCGGGCGCGAGCGACTGGGTGCGGAACGCTCAGGCAAACCCCGCGGTGCGCGTTCGCATTCGTGGCGAGACCTTTATCGGTGAGGCGCGCGCGGTGCTGTTCGATAGCGCGGAACACGACCACGCGCGCGACCTGCTTGTCCGCAAGTACGCCACCGCCGAGGATAATCTATCCCGCTGGCGGGCAACGGCGTACCCGGTGGCCGTTGCGCTGCGGCCGGCCTGAGCGGGCTGCCCAAGGGGCGCGAGTGGGTCCCTGCGCGGCCGGCCGTTAGATCACGCCGCACTGCTCCAGCTCGGCGCGTTGCTCCGGCGAGAGGCCCAGCCAGCCGCCGTACACTTCGTCGTTATGCTCGCCCTTGGCCGGGGCGGGGGCATAGATCTGGCCGGGGGTGCGCGACAGCTTGGGGATGATGCCCACCTGCTTGATCGGCCCCGTCACCGGGTCGTCCACGGTGACGACATCCTCACGCGCCAGGTAGTGCGGGTCTTCAACGATGTCCGCGGCGCTGTACACCCGCGAGACGGCGACGCCCGCAGCCACCAATGTGTCAATCACCTCGGCTACCGGCCGGACCGACATCCAGGCCCCCACGGCCGCGTTCAGCTCGGCGATGTGCGGCACCCGCTGGTTGAGGGTGGCGTACTGCGGATCGTGCGCCAGCTCGGGCAGGCCGATGGCCTCGAACAGCCGCACAAAGTGGTGATCGGCGCCGGCGTGGAACACGACGTGATGGCCGTCCGCCGTCTCGAACTGGTCGCCGGGGGAGATGCCGGGCACCAGGTTGTCACTGCGCTCGCGGATGACACCCAGCTTGTCGAAGTTGGAGACCATCGCCCCGGAGAGGCGGAAGATGGTCTCGAACAGGGAGACATCCACCTGCTGGCCCTGGCCGGTGCCCGCCACGTCGCGGTTGTAGACGGCCAAGAGCGTGGCAAAGGCGTTCATCAGGCCGCTGCCGTAGTCGGCCACCATGTAGCCGGGGCGCACGGGGGGCCGGTCGGTGTAGCCGCTGGTGTAGGTGAGCCCGCCCATGGCGATGCCCAGCCGGTCAAAGCTGAGCCGGTCGCGGTAGGGGCCGGTCTGGCCGAAGCCGCTGACGCGGGTGAGGATCACGCGCGGGTTGATGGCGGCCAGCGTGTCGTAGTCCAGCCCCCACTTCTCCAGGGTGCCGGGCTTGAAGTTCTCGATCACGACGTCCGCATGGTGCAGCAGCTGCTTGAACAGCTCCTGGCCGCGCGGCGTGTTGAGGGCGAGGGTGATGCACTTCTTGTTGCGCGCCTCCACCGCCCAGGAGATGGCGCCGGTCATCGGTGTGCGCTGGCCGCCGGGCGGCTCGACCTTGATCACGTCCGCCCCGAAGTCGGCCAGCAGGGTGGCGCCGAACGGCCCCGCCAGCCAGTGCCCGATATCCAGTACCCGCAACCCCTGGAGGGCGCGCGGCGCGTCGGTCGGTAGCATGCTTGGTCACTCCTTGGCCGGTTGTACGGGAGGACGAGCGGCCCTCACCCCCGGCCCCCTCTCCCGTTATCCCTCAATCCAGGCGTAGCGCAGTTGCGAGTACTCGGAGACGACGCGCACCTGGTAGTTCTTCAGCCGGTTCTTGACCGCGTCGGTGCGCTGGTCAGTATAGGCGAAGCTGTGATAGTTGAAGTCCTTGGTCCAGCGGGCGTCAATCTCCTGCAGCACCTTCTTGCGCTCCTCGGGGTTGACGGCTCGTCGCTGCTTGAGGATCAGCTCGTCCAGCCGCGGGTCGGCGACGTCGAAGTAGTTCTTGGAGGCGCCGGTGTAGAACAGCGGGTACAGGTACTCGTCCGGGTCATCGTAGGCGCGGATGGCGTAGATCTGGCCCAGGTCAAATTTGTGCTCGCGCTGAGCGGTGAGATAGACCGTCCGCTCCACCACCTGCGGCACAATCTCGATGTTCGCCTTCTTGCCCTGCTGCACGGCCCACTCGATCCAGGCCTTCTCGACGGCGCTGTTGCCGAGCATGCCGGCCTTGAAGCCGGCGCCGAGCCCGGCCGCCTCCAGCAGCTTCTTGGCCTCGGCCAGGTCGGCCTTGGCGTCGCCCTTGATCGCCTCCTGCGTGCGGGCAACGCCGGTGAAGCCGGGGGAGAGCGGCCCGACGCGGTACTCGGCGGCGCCACTGGTGATGGCGGCGATCATCGACTGCCGGTCAATCAGCAGGTCCCAGGCCTTGCGCACTCGCTCATCGCGGAAGGGGCCGGTCTTGACCGTCCAGGCGTAGTGCGCGCCGCCGACCGCCGAATACTGGAGCAGGCGGGCGTCACCGGTGCGTGCCCCCTTGAGCGTCGTCACCAGCTCCGAAGCGATGTCATCGATCTGGTCCAGCTCGCCCGCCAGGAAGGCCGACAGCTGCGTGGCCGGGTCGGTGATCTCGCGCAGCTCCACCTTGTCGATGTGGGGCAGGTTCGGCTCCCAGTAGTTCGGGTTGCGGTCGAAGGTGAAGCCCACCCCGGGCTTCCAGTCGGTGAGGGTGTAGGGGCCGGTGCCCGCCCACGCTTCCGGTTTCTCCAGGCTGCCGAACTGCTCGGCGCTGTCCACGGGCAAGACCGAGTTCTCGCGCAGCGCCAGCGATGGCAGCCCGCGGGCGAACGGCTCCTTGGCCTTGATCACCAGCGTGCGGGCGTCCGGGGTGCTGAACGACTCCACCCAGTCCAGCAGGTAGGCGTAGATGAAGGCCGCCTGCTTGGTTGCCTGCCGTTCGAAGGAGCGCACCACGTCCTTCGCCGTCAGCTCGCGGCCGTTGTACGGCGGCTTGTTGTGCCACTTCACCCCCTGGCGCAGGCGCAGGCTGATCGTTGTGGCGTCCGGCTGCTCGAACGATTCGGCCAGGTCGGGGATGACTTTGTAGTCCGTCGGCGTGCTGGCCGGGCCGGTCTCGTGCCGCAGCAGGCGGTTGGTGGTGAGGCTGGCCATCTGCGTCAGCGTCGGGCTGATCAGCTTGTGCATGTCCAGGTTCTGGGGAACGTTGCTGTAGGCATACGTCACCTTGCCGCCCTTCTTCGGCTGGCTGGTGACGGTCGGGGCGGTGTTGTTGATCGGCGGCCCGCCGCTGCTCTGCTTCGGCTCGCCCGCGCCGGAATCGGAGCCGCCACACGCGGCCAGGAAGGCGGCCAGGCCGGCCCCTGCCACCCCGGCGCGCAGGGCGGCCCGGCGGGAGAAGCGGGAGTGCAGCGAGCGAGGAACGGGTGGGGTTGGCATGAGAACACTCCTTGTCGAAGGGATGCAGGCGAGCGGTCGCTGTGGGTACCTGGTCCCCTCACACCCGCAGGCGCGGGTCGAGTAGGTCGCGCAGGGCGTCACCCAGGAGGTTGACGCTGAGGACGACGGTGGTGATGGCCAGGCCGGGGAAGATGCCTAGCCAGGGGGCGACGGTCATGAAGCGGCGGGCCTGATTGCTGAGCATCTCCCCCCACGATGGGGTGGTGACGGGGGCGCCCAGGCCGAGAAAGCTCAGCGAGGTTTCGGCCACGATCGCGCCGCCCAGCCCGGCGGTCACCAGCACGATGATCGGCGCGGCGACGTTGGGCAGCAGGTGGCGCAGCATCACCCGCCGGTCCGTGGCGCCCAGCGACCGCGCCGCCTCGACGAACGGCTGCGCCCGCAGGGTCAGCGTCATGCCGCGGACGACCAGACAGACGCGCGGCGCCTGGGCCACGCCAAGGGCGATGACCACATTGGTGAGGCTCTGGCCCAGCATAGCGACCATGGCAATCGCTAATATCAAGTTTGGGATAGCCAGCATCACATCCACCAACCGCTGAAGCAGCAGGTCCACCCAGCCGCCCAGGTAGCCGGAGAGGATGCCGAGCGCGGCCCCCGTCACCGTGCCCAGCAGCACCGAGCCGATACCGACCGTGAGCGACAGCCGCGCGCCGTGGATGATGCGGCTGAGCAGGTCACGCGATTGGGCGTCGGTGCCGAAGGGATGGGCCGCGCTCGGCGGTTTGAGCCGCTGGCCGAGCAGATTCTTGGCCGGGTCATACGGGGCGACGGCCGGGGCAAACACCGCCAGCAGCACGGCGGTCAGTAGCAGCACCGCCCCGACTGCGCCGAGCGGCTTGCGCGCGGCAAACCGCAGCAGCGGGCGCAGGCGGCGGCGCGAGGACGGCGGCGGCAGGACGGCATCGGTGATCGTCAGGTGCGCGCTAGACATATCGCACTCTCGGGTCGAGGAAGACGTACAGCAGATCAATCAGCAGGTTGATGAGCACGAAGAACAGCGCGAAGAACAGCACATTGGCTTCCACCTGGGGGTAGTCACGCTTGGTGACGGCGTCCACCGTCAGCCGGCCGACGCCGGGCAGGTTGAAGATGGTCTCGATGATCACGGTGCCGCCCAGCAGCCGGGCGAACTCGTTTCCGAACAGCGCCACCAGCGGGATGAGGGCATTGGGCACGGCGTGACGGCGGATGGCCTTGGCGCCGCGCAGCCCCTTGGCGCGGGCGGTGCGGATGTAGTCCTGACGCAGCACCTCTAGCATCTGCGAGCGCATCATCCGCAGCGCCACCGCCGCCGAGCCCAGCCCCAGAATCGCCCCGGGTAACAGAAACTGCTCCAGGTTGGTGAGCGGGTCATCGAGCAAGGGCGTGTACTTGAGCGGCGGAATCCAGCCGAAGTAATAGGCGGGCAGCACCAGCGCCAGCGTCCCCAGCCAGAAGCTGGGGGTGGCAAGGAACAGCGCCGACAGGATGCGGGCGGCGTAGTCGAGCACCGAGTCCTGGCGGGCCGCCGCCAGCACGCCGCCGGGGACGGCGACGAGGATGGTGATGCTGGTGGCGATCAGCGCCAGCTCGGCGGAGATGGGCAGCGCCTGGCGCAGCTCGGCCAGCACCGGCCGCCGGCTGAGCAGCGAATCACCAAAGTCGAAGGTGACGGCCTTGCCTAGCCACTGGACGTACTGCACCGCCAGCGGCTCGTTCAGCCCCAGCTCGCGCCGCAGCTGCTCGATATCGCCCGCGTTCTGGCTGTCGGCCAGGAGCGTGGTGACGGCGTCTCCCGGCAGCAGCCGCAGTAACACAAACACCAGCGTGCCCGCCCCCCATAGCACCGGGATCAGCAGGGCCAGCCGGCGGACGAGATAGCTGGTCATGTCACCCTCCGGGCGGAAGGGTGCGCCGGCATCATTCGGTGATGCCGGGGATGCGCACCTCACCGTCGCGCAGGGCGGCGCGGCGGGCCTCCTGGTTGTCGCGGATCTCGGGCTTCCATTCGATCATCTGCCACAGGATGCCCAGGCCGGACTTGGGGTGAATCAGCACCTCGCGGCGCGGGCCTTCCGTCAGTTGGGCGTTCAGCAGGCGGTGGCCGTCCCGCTCGGCGTCTGCCATCGCCTCGTCCAGGTTGTCCACGGAGTAGCCGATGTGGTGGATGCCGGGGCCGCGGCGGCGCAGGAACTCGGCGAAGATGCCAGCCTGGCCCAAGGGATGCTCCAGCACGATCAACAGGCCGCCCAGGTCGAGGGCGGCGGAGGTGTTGATGGCGCCGGGGCGGGGCTCGTGCCGCCACAGCAGCGTGGCGCCGAGCAGGGAGGTCATCGTCTCGATGGCGCCGTCCAGGTCCGGGACGGCGATGGCGATGTGGTCGAGTTGCCGGGATTGGAAGCCCATGATGCTCCTCACGTGCGGGTGCTGTTAAAGATAGGTAACTCGATAGAGTTAGTCAAATATCCGGCCTCGGTGGCAGGTGAGGGCCAGCCCCGCCGGTGAGGGGGATGACGCAGCGGGGGCACGCGGGCGCGGCCGCTCCGTGCTGCCCGCCTAGCCCCGGCCGCGGGCGCCCCGCAGGCGCGGGTCGAGGATATCACGCAGCGCATCGCCGAACAGGTTGACGCCCAGCACGGTCAGGCTGATGGCCGTGCCGGGGGCCAGCGCCACCCACATCGCCTCGCGGAAGAACAGCCGGTTGCGGCCGGACAGGTCCTGCCCCCATGATGGCGTGCCGGGGGCCACGCCCAGACCGAGGAAGCTGAGCGTGGCTTCGCCCAGGATCACCGCGCCCAGGCCGGCGGTGGCGGCGATGATCACAAACGGCATCAGGTTCGGCAGCAGGTGCCGCAGGATAATGCGCGTATCCGTGGCGCCGATCGCCCGCGCCGCCAGCACGTAATCGTTCTGCTTGAGCGCCAGTGTCACCCCGCGCACCACGCGCGAGCCGCCGAACACCGCGCCGATGGTGAAGGCGAAGATCAGGTTACGTAAGTCGAACGCGATGGAAAGCAAGTTGCCGCCGGTGGTGTGGGGCGTACCGAGCAGCGAGACGATCAGCAGCAGCGCGATCAGCTCGGGAAAGGCGGACCACACCTCGCCGGAGCGCTGAATGACGTAGTCAACCGGCCCCTGAAAGTACCCGGCCACCATCCCCAGCAGCGTGCCCAGCGTGACGTTGATCAGGATGACCGAGGCGCCCACCGCCAGCGAGATCTGGCTGCCCTGCAACACGCGCGACAGCACATCCTGGCCAACGGCATCGGTGCCCAGCCAGAAGGTCTTGCCGGTGCGCGGGTCGACCGTTCCGGGAGACTGCAGCGGCCGGCCGACACTGCGGTTGGCGTCAAACGGCACGATCATCGGCGAGATCACGGCAATGGTGACGAACAGCGCCATCAGCACGATGCCCAGCGCCCCGGTGGGCCGCCGCCGCACAAACCGCCACACCTTGCCCACCGGCCCCCGCCGCCGCACCCGCAGTGGCAGCCCCACCAGCTCGCCTGATGCAATCGTCGCCATTGGCGCTCCCTCTGGTCGCGTCCCCAGTTATCCGCTGCTCCGGCTGCCGCCGCTCACCGGTACCGAATCCGCGGGTCCAGCACGGCATACAGCAGGTCTACGGCCAGGTGGGCGCTCATCACGACGATGGCGGCGTACATCACCATCGTCATGATCACGTTGTAGTCGCGCTGGATGACGCCGTTGAAGGTGTACTGCCCCAACCCCGGCAGCGAGGTGATGTTTTCCAGGATCAGCGAGCCACCCATCAGCGCCGCGATCAGCGTGCCGGCGATGGTCAGCACCGGGATCAGCGCGTTGCGCACGGCGTGGCGCAGCACCACGGACCGTTCCTTCAGCCCCTTGCTGCGCGCCGTGCGCACGTAATCGGCGCGCAGCACGTCGAGCAGCGAGGTGCGGGTGATGCGCATCAGCGTGGCCGAGCCACCGATGGCCAGCATCAGCGTGGGCGGGATGATCTGCTGCAGCGCCCGCAGCGGGTCGTTCCAGAAGGGCACGTAGCCGAACGGCGGCGCGTACTCCCACCAGATGGCCGGCAGGATCATCAGCAGCGTCAGCTTGTAGAACGGCGGGATTGATTGGCCGAACACGGCGAACAGGCGGACCGAGTGATCGAGCCAGCTATCCTGGAACACCGCCGCCAGCACGCCGAAGGTGATGCCGATGACCATGGTGAAGCCGAAGCTGAACAGCAGGATCATCAGCGTTACCGGCAGCCGCGCCCGCAGCTCGGAGCCGATGTTCTGGCCGCCCGCCAGCGATTCGCCCGGGTCGCCGCGCAGCACGCCGCCCAGCCAGTCGAAGTACTGCACGGCCAGCGGCCGGTCGAGCCCGTGATGGCGGTTCCACGCCTCGATCTCCTCGATGCGTGCCTGCTGCCCCAGGAACGTCAGCGCCGGCTCGCCCGGCACCAGCCGCGTGGCAAAGAAGGTGAGCAGGCTAACGATCAGCAGCACCGGCAGAAAGAAGATCAGCCGCCGTAACGTGTAGGCCCACATGGGGCGCTCCCTTTGGTCGCGTGGCGCCCGGCATCCGGCCGGTCTTCTACTTCTTGTCGAGCCAGCGCTCGTCCTGCCAGCCAGCGGAGACGTTGCCGAAGCCGTGATCAGGGCTGAGACCCTTGAGGTAGGCGTAGCGCAGGTGATGGACGTTGCCGGAGAGCATCGGCATCATGTTGGAGTACTTGCGCGCCAGCATCAGCTGGATGTCTTTCCACAGGTTGTCGCGCACCTTGACATCGATGGTCTGCTCGATCTTCTCCACCAGCGCATCGACCTCCGGGTCCTGCAGCGAGGTGCTGTCCCAGAAGGTGCCGCTCTTGCTCTTCATGTACTGGTAATCCAGGAAGACGGACATGGTGATATCGAAGTCGCCCGGCTTTGGCCCGGCACGCTGCAGGTAGATGTTGCGCACCACGGGGTTGACGCGCGTCTTCAGCCCCACCTTGGCCAGGTCCTCTGCCGCCAGCCGGCCGCCGTCCACCCAGGACTGATTCTCCACCGGCACCATGAACTCGTATTCCTTCGACAGGTCGATGCCGGAGGCCTTGAGCAGGTCCGCCGCCTTCTTCTGGTCAAAGCCGACCCACTGCTTGACGTCGTCGTGCGATAGCGGGTTGCGGGTGGTGGAGGCGGGGGAGTAGTACCAGGAGCGGCGGGCGTCACCGAAGAAGACGACGTTGATGATGCGGTCCACATCGATGGCGCGATAGATGGCCTCGCGCACGCGCGGGTCATCCCAGGGCTTGCGGTTGATATTGACCACCAGCGCCATGCCGGAGGTGCTGGGGTAGGTATTGGCCACCACGCGGTTGCCCAGATCCTTGAGCAGGGCATCCTTCTGCTTGACGCTCTGCACGCTCTCGCTGTCGATGGCGTCAATCTGGTTGGCGCGGAAGGCCGCCTCCACCGCCACGTTGTCCGGCATGAAGGTCAGCTTCTTCTCGTCGATGTACGGCTTGGGCTTGAGCCGGTAGCCGTCGAAGCGCTTGGCCTCCTCGATACTGCCCTGGGTGTGGGCCTTGTACTCGTATGGCCCCTGACCGACGGGGATGGTGCGCTTCAGCGTCTCCTCGTCCAGCATCTCCTTGGGGACGATGTATCCGGGGGCGCCGTTCTGCGCTTCGTAGAAGAAGGCGCGCGGCCCGAACGTCTCGTAGCGCAGCGTCAGCTCATCGACCGCCGACACGCTCTTGAGGTCTTTCCCAGACTGGAAGAAGGAGCCGCCGGACGCCGGGGGCTTCATCAGGAACTTGGCCGTCTCCACGCGGTCTTCTGCCGTCACCTTGCGGCCGTTGGCCGGCGCCCGGTTGTGGTAGGTGGCCGGGTGCAGCTTGACGATGTAGGTCGTCTCGTCCGGCTGCTCGACGGAGGAGGCCAGCCGCAGCGACAGCCGCTCGCCCACCGGCCCGGCGGTCTTGATCGTCCACTGACCCTCGTAATAGCCGTTGACGCGCCGCCAGGTATTGACGAACGAGGGGTCTGCCCCGGGATGGAAGGGGCTGAAGTGCGGCGTCTGGGTGATGGTCGCCTCGCGGAGCTGGCCGCCGGGCTTGGGCGCCTCGGTGGCGGCGGCCTGGGGGGAGCCACCCGTGCCCGCGGCCGGCGCCTGGGTGGCGGCGCCCTGTGCCGGACCGCTGCTCTTACCAGAATCGCCGCCGCAGGCCGCCAGGAATGCCCCGGCCCCGGTGGCCAGCGCGCCGCCCAACATCCGCCGTCGCGTCAATGCTCGCGCCACAGTCTCCCCTCCCCGACTACGGGCGTGTTCACCCGCGGGCCGCACCGCCAATGCCGCCGCCCAGACCCACCTCCCCGGGCGGTCCGTTCCGGCTACCCCGCTGCCTGGCAGTCCCCAATGGGTCTATCTCGCTTCGGATAGGCCCGTGCCGCTTGGTGGCGCAAGTTTGGCCTGTTGTATCGCCGCTGTCAAGCACTGACGCGCGAGTATCCCCACTGCCGGCCGCCACACTGCGATAAGCTAAGTGGAATCTGTGTCAATCACCCGCACAACCCCACCCTGACCGGCGCCGCTCCCACGCGGCGTGTCCCCGGCAGGCGCGCGCCGCCGCCGCGCCCGGCCGCCATGATCGCCACATATGGGGGAACCGCTGCCTATCCACTGTGGCGCGTGCGCGCTACCATGGACTCCAGACGCGTGGGGGTGAACCGGGTCCCGCTCGCCTGTGGCTCATCAACCGTCATCACTGCTGTGCCATCACGACGCTGCGGACTATTCACGTAGTCGTGTGCGAGTGTACCGGCCAAGGCGTTGCCGTTTTGCCACAGGGCTTGGCTGGACATGGGTATATGGCTGTTGCGCCGGCAACACGCTGACTGACCACACCACTCCACTCCGGTACGCCTTGGTGCTCATAGCTGATCGTGTGCGGAATGATGACTGAACGACGCTGGTCTCCCGAGCTGGGGGCTGAACCACCTGCACCAACGACCCACTGCCCGCTGCCTGAAGTGATTCAAGGCGGGATGGGTGTCGGCATCTCCAATTGGGCGCTGGCACGCGCGGTGGCACGCGCCGGCCAGGAGCACGGGGTGCCGGTGCTGGGTGTGGTATCAGGGACAGGACTTCCCATTCTGCTGGCCAGCAGGCTCCGGCAGAAGGACCAGCAGACGGCTCAGGCCATTGCAACCTTCCCAGTACCGGCCATTGCGGAAGAGCTCCTGCGCACGTATTACGGCACCGTGAAGCAACCGCCGAAACCGCAGGTGCTCATGGCCGGCAATGCCGCCATGGTCAGGCGGATGAACATCCTTGCCATGGCGTCCAACTATGTGGAAGTGCGCCTTGCCCAGCAGGGCCACACCCAGCCGATTGGCATCAATTATCTTGAGAAGATCCAGCTGACGCATCTTCCCGAGATTTACGGGGCGATGCTGGCGGGCGTGGACTATATTCTGATGGGCGCAGGGATACCCAACCAGGTTCCCGAAGTCATTCGCAGTCTTGCTGGTCACCAGTCCGCTTCTTATCTGATCGATGTTGCCGGTGATACGCAGCGGTACAAGCTGAGCTTTGACCCTGCCGCGTACATCCCAGCAGCGCAGCAGCAGCCCCTGACGAAACCACGATTCCTGGCCATCGTATCCAGTCATGTGCTTGCCCAGGCGCTGGCAACGAAAGTGACGGGGGTAGATGGCTTTGTGGTGGAAGGGCCGGCCGCCGGTGGCCATAATGCTCCACCCAGAGGCAAAGAACTGACGGAAACGGGAGAACCCAAATACGGCCCCAAAGACCAGCCGGACCTGGCCAAAATCGCGGGCTACGGCAAGCCATTCTGGCTGGCAGGCGGATTTGCCAGCCCGCAGCGCCTCGCCGAGGCGAAGGCCCTGGGCGCAGCTGGTATCCAGGCCGGCTCGGTCTTCGCCCTGTGTGAAGACTCCGGGTTACGGCCTGATCTCAGGCGTGCCATGAGACAGCGGGTCTGCGATGGCACACTGGGCGTCACCGCCAGCCCGACGGCATCGCCAACCGGTTTCCCTTTCCAGGTTGCCGCGCTGGATGGCACATTGTCGGAGCCGGAAACCTACGCTGCACGCAAACGGGTGTGCCGAGAAGGATACCTGGTCCAGCCTGTGCGGGTCGGTGAGGACATTGTCTTTCGCTGCCCTGCCGAACCCGTTGATGCCTATCTCAAGAAAGGCGGCAAAGTAGAGGATACCGCTGAGCGAAGATGCATCTGCGTGGGATTATGCGCCACCGCTGGGCACGCCGGTGCGAGCGAAGCCCCGATTGTCACCATCGGCAAAGACGTCAGTGCGGTATGGCAGCTGCTGGCACAGAACCACGGCGCCTACACCGCCGAAGATGTGATCGTCCACCTCTTTGGCCTGCACGCTACCCGCCGTGACATGCGTGCACCGGCGCTCGATGCTGCCCCGCCCGCGTAATCTCCGCAGAGCGGGGAGCAGCGCCCGCGCGGTCCTACTCCTGGTCCCCCTCCTCCGGCCGCTCCGGCACGTCGATGCTGTGCTCGGCGGTGGCCACGTTGCCATCACGGTCCTGGACACGCAGGGTGATCCGGTGGCGGCCCGGCGTTAGCGGCATCGTCACCAGCATCTGGCCGGCGCCCAGCTCGCCTTCGATATCCGAGGACCACACCAGCTGCTCGGCCGCCAGCGGGCCATCGTCCATATCCTCGCCCATACCGTTGATCGCGAGCTGCCCCGTCTCCATCACCACCGGCGTCCCCATGATGCCCGCCGCCGGCTGGTGGCGCTCCACGCCGAACACACCGGAGACGGCGATGGTCGTGTGCATGCCGTCGCTGGCGATGACGCGCACCAGGCAGTCCGGCGAGCCCGCCAGCAGCTCCGCATCGACCTCGAGCGCCGTCTCGGTCAGCTCGCTGCCCAGCGTGCTCCATGTCCGGCCGCCGTCGCTCGAGTACTGGACCGCGTACACCAGCCGGTCGCCGTCGGCGTCGGTAGCCTCCCACGTCACCTGCCGTGCCCCCTGCCAGTGCGCCCCGGCGGCTGGGGTGAGGATGCGCACCTGCGGCGCCTGGGCGCTGGAGCCCAGCCGGGCCAGCTCGCGGTCGTTCAGGCGCAGCACCACCGTGCGGGCGCGGGCGTCGTACGGCAGTGCCTGGGAGAAGGCGAAGGCGCCGAACGAGTCCATGTGCATGGCGAAGTAATCCAGGTCAAACCGGCGTGTCACCAGCTCGGCCCCCTCCGCGTCCAGCAGCGCCAGGGTGAACGGCCCCTCGCCGGCGCCGGTATCCACCATCGCCGCCTCCATCTCCATCTGCCAGGTAGCATCCAGCCGGGCGGTATCTGCCACCATGAACGGCCACACCGCCCGCTGCGCCGTCAGCAGCTGCGTGAGCGCCGGCCGGTTGTCCCCGCCGATACGTCCGCGCACGACGATGGCGGCCATCATGGCCGGCGCATCCTGCTTGGCCTCCCATACGCCGTAGCCGTACTCGCCGGGCGCCAGCAGCGGCATCTCCGCCCGGCTCAGTTGCACCAGCCGGAAGCGGCGGAGCAGCCGCTCGTACATGTAGTCTGACGGCCAGACAAAACCGCTCTGGAGGACGTCCGTCATCACATCGTGGGCGTGGCTCTGCCCCTCCGCCGGCGTGCCGGGAACCACCGGCGTCATCGTCGCCGTGTCCCAGCCGTAGGCCGCATCCAGCACGTTGTCGCTGATGCCGGAGTGGATGCAGCAGTTGGGGTCATCGGGGGCGTGGCCGGAATGGCGCAGCCCGAGGTTATGCGACAGCTCCTGCGAGGCGACGATACCGGCAATCGGGCTGCCCTCACTGGTGAACGTCGTGCGCACGTCATCGGTGACCAGCGACCCCAACCCGTTCTGCGTCGCGCAGCCGCCGCGCGGTCCGCCCGTGCCCGCCGTCCGCACCGGCGAGATCACCAGGTGCGGGTAGGTGTTGGTGGGCGCCGTGGCGGCCATCGCCCGGGCGTTGACGGCGTTGACGACATCGTGGCAGGCCAGGTAGCGGGTGGCGGGCTCGTACGGGCCGGGCTCATCTGCCAGCGTCTTCCACTCAAAGATATCGTTGGCGGGCGTGACGCGGTTGACGGTGTTCACCGGCCAGGTGCGTTGCAGATACTGGCGAAACGTCTCGAACGCCGCGCTGTTGTTGCGCGAGGCGGAGATATCCGGGTCCTGGTAGCGCAGCCCGACAAAGGTGAACGGGCTGACCGGCGCCAGCGCCGCCGCCCGCGTCAGGCTGTTGTTGCTGCTGCTCGTCTCCGCTAGCGTCCCCGTCGGGTTCACCGTCGCGGTGATGCTGAGCACGCTGTTCGCCCCTGCGGTGCTCACCCATGCCGTCGGCAGCAGCGCGTTGAAGGTCAGGTTCGCGGCGGGCCGCAGCGTCTTGGGGTCCACCGGCCGGGGAGCGACATCGACCGGCGTGGTGATGTCAAAGGTGCCCAGCGCCGTGCCGTCGCGCGTGCCGGCGATGCGCACCCGGTCCACCCGCACCCGCGCCCCGGTGGCGCTGAAGCCGGCGGCGTCCGCCTGGACATACACCCGCACCGCCGTTGGCTTGCGCACCACCAGCGGTATGGAGTTATCCCAGCGCTGCACCACCTGGGTCAGCTCGATATGCGTGACCGTCAGGTCCACCGGCACGGTGAAGGTCCGCCGCGCCACCAAGCCCGGCGCGTGCTCGAACCGCACCGTGTTGGCCCCGGGGCTGACACCGGCCGGGGCGGTGGTGGTGGCGCGCAGCACGCCATTGCTGCCGCCCGCCGCCTGGAAGAACGCGCCGGCGCTGGTATTGGCCGAGGTCACCCACGTGAAGCTGAGGTTGCGGCTGGGCGGAAAGAAGGTGCCGTTCACGGTCACGGCCGTCCCCGGCCCGCCCTGGTTGGGTGACAAGCTCCAGACGAAGGCGTAGAACGGCGCGCTGTCTGAGGCCGTGCCCTGGCGGGCGCGCACCGTCCACACCCCTTCACGCTTGAAGACGGGCACCGGCACGCTCACGCTGAAGCTCCCCGTGGTGGCCGGTGTGACCGCGCGGCTGCTAACGACCTCGATGGGGTCCAGCAGCCCATCGCGCGGGGCCTCCACCGTGACGGTAATGGAGGAGCCGGCGGCGAAGCCGGAGCCGGTAACCGTGGTGGTGTACGGCGTGCTGATGGCGGCATCGCCGGTATCCACCGACAGCCGGATGGCCGGCGCTGCCTGGGCCCGCACCGGCGCGGCGCCGGTTCCGGAGATGAGCAGCAGCAGCACCAACAGCCCGGCCATCTGCGGCCAGGCGCGCCGCGCACGAGTCCCGCGGTTCATGGTGGTTCCTCCCCAAAGGCACGGCCGGGCGGCTGCCGGGTACCCCATCCCGGCAGCGGGCCGCTCCCCGGCAGGCATGGTAGCGGCCCGCCGCCCGTCACACAACGGCCTCCGATTATCCGGCCTCGTATAGCACACAGCCCCACCCCCTCACCCGCCTCAATCCCCGAGCAGGCGGGTCGCGAGCTGCCCCCTCGTTCACCCCCCGAGCAGGCGGGTCGCGAGCATAGCGAGCGGGGGGGTCCTGGCAGCGACCGCGAGCGGCGGGCCCGCCCCTTCATTCTGCTGCGCGCATCCGGCATCCTGACGAGAGGAGTGAAGGAGGGCGCCATGCACGCGGCGGTCTATTACCAGACGGGCGGGCCAGAGGTGTTGCGGTACGTGGAGCTGCCGGACCCGCCGGTCCACCCACGCGGGCTGCTGGTGGATGTGGAAGCCGTCTCCATCGAGGGCGGCGACGTCCTGCACCGCGCTGGGGGCGTGATGGCGGCCGTGCCCCATATCGTCGGCTACCAGTGCGCCGGCACGGTGCGCGCCGCTGGCGAGCAGACGGAAGACTACCGCCCCGGTGACCGCGTGGTGGTGACGATGCCGCACGGCTCCCATGCCTCGCTCGTCTCCGTGCCGGCGCGGGCCGCCTGGCATGTGCCGGACGGGCTGGATATCCGCCTGGCCGCCTGCGTGCCGGTTCCCTTCGGCACCGCCGATGACTGCCTGTTCGAGTTCGGCCGGCTGCAGGCGGGAGAGACCGTGCTGATTCAGGGCGCCGGCGGTGGGGTCGGGCTGGCCGCCGTGCAGCTGGCCAAGCGGGCCGGCGCCACCGTGCTGGGCACCGCCTCCTCCGCCGAGAAGCTAGAGCGGCTGCGCGCGTTCGGCGTCGACCACGGCATCAACTACCGTGAGCGCGACCTGGTGGAGGCGGTGCGCGAGGCGACGGGCGGCCACGGCGCTGACCTGGTGGTAGACCCGGTGGGGACGACGCTCACCGCCTCTATCGCCTGCCTGGCCTACCGCGGCCGCGCCGTCACCGTCGGCAACGCCGGCCGGGCGGACACCCGTATCGACAGCCGCCCGCTGATGCAGAACAACCAGTCGCTCACCGGCGTCTACCTGGGCGCGGAGATGCAGACCGAGCGCGTGCGCGCCATGATCGCCGGCCACCTGGCAGACGTGGCTGCGGGCAAGCTCCAGGTGATCATCGACCGCGCGTTCCCGCTGGCCGAGGCGGCCGCCGCTCACGCCTACATCGAAAGCCGCTCTGCCTTCGGCCGCGTGCTGCTGATCCCGTAGGCGGGCTGCCTCAGGGGGCGCGGCTGCTGCCGGCGGCGGGCAGGCGGATACCGGCGCCGTAATCGTGCACGAGCTTGCCGCCGTAATGGCCGGTGAGCACCACCAGGAACAGGCCGGCGGCGGCCGCGGCCGTCCATGCCCAGCGGGCGGCAGCCAGCCGTGCGCCGGCCAGCGTCCAGCGGCGGCCACGCCAGCGGGCCAGCGCCGGCGCCGAGGCAACAACGATAGCGGCGTTGGCCAGCAACAGCAGGCCGTAGAGGTTGCGGGTCATCTCCCCCAGTTCGGCGTGGGCCTTGAGCAGGTGGCCGTCACCGGCCGTACTGACCAGCGGGCCGCTGTCCTGGATATCCTCCAGCGCCGGGTTGAGCCGCTCGGCGCGGTGCTCGGCGGCCTCGCCGCTGCCGGTGGCGATCACCGCCGTACCCACGCCGGCCACCAGCAGCAACAGCCCGGCCAGCCACAGCCCCAGCCGCGGCCGCAGCAGGTCCAGCGCGCTCAAGGCGACGGAAGCGGGAATCAGCGCCAGCGGCGCATGGACAACCAGGGGGTGCCAGGAGGCGTTCTCGAACATCGTGCGCCGGTATCCTGCGTGTGATTGGGCGGGTCATCCGAGAGCCTACACCCGCAAGATGAGAGCGTTCTGAGCGCCGGATGAGAAGGCTCTCATGCTGCCGCACCAGCCACCAGCCGCTGCAGGGGGGGCGCCCTTGCCGCCCCTGCGAAGTAGGGGAGGTGGCGCGCAGCGCCGGAGGGGTCCGGCTGTGCCAGAAAGGACGGCGGCGCAGTTGCCTTGCAGGGCGCATGCCCGGTAGCGTGGAGCGTGAGGACGCAACCAGATGGACCTCCACGAGCGCCGTTGCTTCATACGCCCCTAGGGCTGGGGGGCGGCAGCCGGTACCTCAATGCGCGGCACTACCCGATACGGGCGGGGTCCGTGTTGGTGGGCGTGGCGGTGACCGTCACGCGCGCACTCGCCGCGCGCCCCTGAGCCTTCTCCTCGCGTCCAACCGCCCCAGTGCGGCGCCCAGCCGCACCCGAGTACCGAGGAGCAACCCCGTGTCCTGGTTTCGTTTCACCGGCCTGTGGCGGCACGGGGACTTTGTGCGGCTGTGGGCGGGGCAGAGCATCTCCCAGTTCGGCACGCTGATCGGCTGGAGCGCGCTCCAGTTCACCGCCATCCTGTGGCTGGAAGCCACGCCGGTGCAGGTCAGCGTGCTGGCCGCCTGCCAGCTCGCGCCCGCCTTTCTCGTTGGGCCGCTGGCCGGGGTACTGGCCGACCGCCGCCGCCGCCGGCCGCTGCTGATCGCCGCCGATGCAGGCCGGGCCGCCGCGCTGGCGCTGGTGCCCCTGGCCGCCCTGGCGGGCCTGCTGCGGATGGAGCTGCTGTATGGGGTAGCCATCGCCACCAGCGCCCTGGGCGTGCTGTTCGATGTCGCGTACGAGGCGTATCTGCCGTCGCTGGTGCGGCCGGAGCAGCTCGTCGAGGGGAACGCCAAGCTGACGGCCTCCGCCTCGGTGGCGGAGATCGGCGGCTTCGGCCTCTCCGGCTGGCTGGTGCAAGCGCTGACCGCCCCGGCGGCCGTGGCGCTCGATGCACTGTCCTTCTTGTGGTCGGCGCTGTGGGTGGGCCGCATCCGCGCGCGCGAGCCAGCGCCGGAGCAGACCGCCGCCGCGGCGAGCGAGAGCCGCGGGCAGGAGGCCATGGCGGGGCTACGCTTTCTGTGGGGGCAGCCGGTGTTGCGGGCGCTGGCGCTGTCCGAGGTGGTGCAGCGCTTCGCCGAGCGCATCATCGGCACGGCCATCCTGCTCTACCTCAGCCGCGAGGCCGGCTTTTCGCCGGGGGTGCTGGGGATGGTGTTCGCTGTGGGCGGGCTCAGCTCACTGTTCGGCGCCGTGGTGGCGGCCCGCTCGGCGGCGTGGGGACGGCTGGGCCCATCGCTGGTGGTGGCGCTGCTGCTACGGGCGCTGGGGGCGCTGTGCATCCCGCTGGCGGCCACCGCCTCGCCGGCCGGGCTGCTGCTGATCATCCTCAGTCAGGTGATCACCGACCCGGCGTGGGCCTTCTCCACGATCAACGAACTCAGCCTGCGCCAGGCGGTAACGCCGGAACAGCTGCGCGGGCGGGTGGGCGCGGCGCTGCGCGTGCTCGGCTTCGGCGCGATGCTGCTCGGCGCACTGGCGGCGGGCCTGCTGGGTGCGATCGTTGGGCTGCGCGCCGTGCTCTTCCTGGCAGCCGGACTGATCGTCGCCTCCGCGCTGCCGCTGCTCAGCGCGCCGGTGCGGCGGCTACGGTCGGTGCCCGGCGGTGCCTAGCGTGCCGGTCGTGTACGCTGCCGGCATGGAAATGATCACCGTTGCGCCGGAGGCGTTCGCCGGTCGGGTCGTGGAGCTGATCCGCGCTGCCGCTGCCGCCCCCCTCACTCTTGGTCTATCCACCGGGCGCACGCCCGTGCCGGTGTACGCGGCGTTGGCAGCGGCCGGCGTCGTCTTCGCGCCGGGCAGTTTCCTGTTCGCGCCCGACGAGTATGTGGCGCCGGACCCGAGCCATCCCGGCACCAACGCCTCCTTCTTTGCCCGTCACTGGCCGGCGCCGCCGCTGCCGCCGGTGGCCGTGCCGCGCTGCGACACCGCTGACGCGGATGCTGAGATGCAACGGTTCTGCGCGGAGATTGACCGGCGGGGCGGCATCGACCTGCTGCTGCTGGGCATCGGCGAGAACGGCCACATCTGCTTCAACGAGCCGGGCACGCCGCCCGACGCCCCCTGCCGGGCTGCCCTGCTCACTGAGCAGACGCGCGCGCAGGCCCGCAGCCTGTGGCAGGAGCCGCCGGTCTGGGGGATGACGCTGGGCATCCCGCAGATCATGGCCGCCCGCCATGCCGTGCTGCTCGCCACCGGCGAGGCGAAGCGGGCGGTGCTGACCGCCGCCCTGCGCGGGCCGGTGGGCGCCGAGGTGCCGGCTTCCTATCTGCAACGGCACCCGCGGCTGACCGTGATCACCGACCTGACGGTGTGAGCGGCCCGGCTCAGCCTTTGACGTACGACAGCTTCTCCGCCACGCGGCCATCGCGTACACGGAAGATGTCGACGCCGCGGATGTGGCCGGGAGCGCCCGCTTCCCCCCAGGAATAGCGCCAGCGGACGGCGGCGCGGTCGCCGGCCGCGAACAGATCCTCGGCCTCGAAGTGCGCGTGGGGGGACTCCTGGAAGAACCGCTCCCAGAACGCCCGCACCGCCGCCTGCCCCGCGTACCGCTCGCCGTCCGGCGGCGGCTGCGTGTTCTCGAAGATGACGTCCTCCGTCATCAGCGCCATCACGGCATCGACGTCGTGCCGGTTGAAGGCATCGTTGAACCGCTCAATCACCGCGCGGGTTGCCGCCTCATCAGCGGCGCCGCGCCCTCCGGCCAGCAGCTCTCGACTCATCGTGCGCTCCTTCGGGTGAGGGCAGACCTCACCGCCAATCCGGGGAATGGCCGCGTCACGCGCCCTTCGCGGTCGCCTCATCCTGTGCCGTGAGCAGCCGGCCGCCGCGGCCCACGGCCACACCCTCCACCATCACCACCTCGCCCCCCACCAGCGACAGTACCGGCAGGCCGCGGGCCAGGTCCAGCACGGTGATATCGGCATCGGCCCCGGGGGCGAGGTGACCCTTGGCCGCCAGACCCAGCATCCGCGCGCCGGCGGTGCTGGCCTTGTGGACGAACTCGGCCAGCGTCAGCGCACCGAAGCGCACCAGCGCCAGCCCCTGCGCCACCGTGGTGTTGCGCGGGATAGCGCCGCCGTCGGTGGAGAGCGCATCGATGGTGAAGCGGCCGTCCGGCTCCTTGGCCAGCGCCAGGGCAATGGCCGCCGCCGGGGGGTTGACGGCGAAGCTGAGCCCGGCATTGGTCTCCCGCGCCCGCCACAGCGCCTCGCCCTCTGCGCCGGTGGCCAGCCGCGTTTCGCCGCCGGCGTCCGTCCACACGCTGGCCCAGCCATCGCGGATGGCAGCCGCCAGCCCGGCTTCGGTCGGCGCAAAGCCGCCCATCCGCAGGCAGGTCTTGGTCACCTCGCTCTCCGGCACACCGTCCTCACAACTGCCGCTGGTGCCATTGAGGGTGGAGAGGTACGACTCGGAGCGAGCGGCGGGGCTGGCCCGCAGCGCCGCCAGCGCCCGCTGCACCTCCTCTAACGGGTCGCCCGTTACCTGGCCGCGGCAGTAACTGTTGACGTGGGCGACATGCACCGGCCGCCCCTCGGCCACCTCCAACAGCTCCTCCAGCCCCTCGATATCGCTCCCGTGCTCGGTGGAGCCGCAGTGCACCGCCACGTAGGCGCCCAGCCGCTGCGCCACGCGCACGGCGCGGCCCAGTGTGCCGGGGGTGATCGGCCGGTGGCCGCCCAGGCACTTGATGCCCAGCGCCCCTTGCGCCCGCGCCTCCCGGATGAACCGCTCCAGCTCCGCTTCCGGCACATCCGGCCCGGAGACGGTGTAGCGCGGGATGACCGGCCGCAGCACGAGATGGTTCAGCCCGGCCCCGGCGGCGGCCATCCCCGCCTGCAGCTCCTCCACCGAGCCGGACAGGTCCAGCGCCGTGGTCACGCCGGCCCGCGCCATCATGCGGAAGCCGTTGTGGCCGACCCCGCCCATGCCGCAGACATGGGTGTGGGTGTCGATCACACCGGGGATGGCCACCCGCCCGGAGATATCGATCACGCGTGCCGCCCCGGCGGTGGCCAGCGCCGGCCCCAGCGCCGTCACCCGCCCGTCCTCGAGCTCCAGGTCCAGCCGCCCATCGACGCCGCCGGCCGGGTCTACCACCCGCCCACCAACCAGCACGATACGGTTCGCCATGTGTGCCTCCCGAGGTTGCCGGACCCCCATGCCCTACGGGCATCCCCCCTGCCAGGGGGAAAACCACGGCGGCGGCCGCCACCCGGCTGACCCCCTGCGCGGGGGAAGACCACGGCGGCTCCCGCCACCCGGTTAAACCCCCCTAGCAGGGGGGTCGTGAGCGGAGCGAGCGGGGGGGTCCTCCTCCCCAGCCGTCGCGGGCAGCGCCCACGAGCCCGCCCCCTGCGCGGCGCGTACGCCCGTCATCCGCTCCGCTCATCCCTGTTCCCGCGGTATCAGCCGCAGGCCGAAGAAGGCCCAGCGCACGGCGCCGGTCTCGTCCGGCACCAGGCGGATCGTCTGCTCCTCACCGAAGGCGAGCGTATCCGGGGCGATAGCGCGCGCCGGGAAGGTCTGGCCCGCCGTCTCCACCGTCAGCGCGCCCGCCGCGTCTGCCCGAATCGCCAGACGCGTCCCCTCGCCGGAGCGGAACGTGCCCGTCAGCGCCGGCGCGGAGGCAAGGTTGATCGCGGGCGGCGGCGGGGGGGCGGCCTCGGGCGGACGGCCCAGCGCCACGTTGAGCGCGCCGGTCCACAGCCGGGCGGCCGGCCCCTCCTGCAGATTGGTCAGCACGACGCAGGTCAGCCCGGCCTCGGGCAGATAGCCGGCCATCGCCTGGACACCCTTGTGTGCGCCGCCGTGGGAGACGCCCAGCCCGCCACCGGGGAACCTGCCGGACATCAGCCCGTAGCCGTAGGCGCGGTCTGCGTCCACCGTGGCGTGAGCCGCTGTCATGGCGGCGATGGTGGCAGGCTGGGCGATGCGCACGCCCGCCAGCACGCCGCCGCCGCGCAGCATCTCGTAGTAGCGGCCCAGGTCGCGCACGGTGGAGCGCAGCTGCCCGGTGGGCAGGATCGCCGGGGCGTGGAACCAGGACGGCGAGCGCACCACCGCGCCGCTGCGCCGTACGTACACCGCCGTGACGTCATCCCAGGCGGCCAGGTCGGTCAGCGCGAAGGTGCTGCGCGTCATGCCCAGCGGCGCGAGAATGCGGCGGGTGACGAAGCGGTCGTACGGCTCGCCGGAGAGGCGTTCGATCACCGCCCCTAACAGCGCGTAGCCCTCGTTCGAGTAGCTGAAGCGCGGGCCGTGCATGACATAGGGATAGGCGCCCAGAAAGGCGGCGATACCGTCGTAGTCCGCGATCGGCGGGTGCGGCGGCAGCCCCTCCAGGAGCCGCGCCACCTCGGCCTGCTCCACCTCCTCCAGCAGCCCGCCGGCCTGCGCGGCGAACCAGCGTCCCGGCAGCGAGGGCAGCCCGGCGGTGTGGCTCATGAGGTGATGCAGGGTGACGCCGGTCTGCGCATCCCCTGGCAGCCGTAGCTCGGGCAGGAAGCGGGTGATGGGGTCATCGGGCGAGAGCCTGCCCTCCTCCGCCAGCAGCAACACAGCCAGGCAGGTAACGCTCTTGGTGAGCGAGCCGGTGCCGAACACGGTATCGGGAGTGGCGGGCAGCCCGGCCTCGCGGTCGCGCTGGCCCAAGCCTGCGGCCCGCTCCACCTTGCCATCGCGCGCCAGCCACACCGCCGCCCCCGGCGTGCCGCTCTCCGTCAGCAGCCGCTCTGCATACGCCGTGAACATGCGCACTCCTCTGCCGGCCGCCGGTCTGCGGCCCGGCCGCTGCCACTGTAGCCGGTTGTGGCGCCCGGGTCAGCCGGGGCGGGGTCTGCTTCGGGTGCGGGTGTGCGATGCTGGGGGAGACAACGCGAGAATGATGGGAGGACGGCGATGCCTGGGCGCCCCGCGGCGGTGGTGTGCTTCGATGGTGCGGTAGCAGGTGCCGTGAACCTGCGGGACCTGGGCGGCTATCCGGCCGCGGGCGGCCGGGTGCGTGCCGGGGTGGTGTACCGCTCGGGAATGATGCATCACATCTCCCCGCCCGGCCTGCGCTGGCTGCGCGAGCACGCCGGCATCCGCACCGTGCTGGACCTGCGCTCCGATGAGGAGCTGGCGCGCGATGGCGTCTCCCCCTTCGCCGCGGCGGGCATCGCGCATCAGCACACGCCGGTCTTCGCCAAGACGGACCAGACCGAGGAGGCACGGCGCGAGCAGTGGCGGCAGATGCGCGACGGCGTGTACGACTGGACCTCCTCCTACCAGCGCATGGCCGAGCAGGGCGGCGCCGCCTTCGCCCGGCTGTTCGCCGTGCTGGCCGCGGGCGAGCAGGCGCCGCTGGTGTTTCACTGCACCGCCGGGCGCGACCGCACCGGCGTGGCCGCCGCCCTCCTCCTGGGGGCGCTCGGGGTGGATACGGCGACCATCGCCCATGACTACCACCTCACCGGCGGCCTGCTCCAGCCCCACGCCGCCCGTTTCCTGCGCCCCGGCGCCCAGGGGGAGATGACCGAAGCGCAGATGGCCCGCGTGCTCGCCACCTCCGAGCGGGCCATGACCGCCTTCCTCGCCTGGCTGGCCGGCCGCTACGGCGGTATCGATGGCTACCTCTACCACATCGGCGTGACGCCGCACGTGCTGGCGGCCGTACGTGCCAGCCTGGTCGATGCTTGAGCGCACATAGCCCGCCCGGCTATGCCGCCTCGGTGGGCGGCAATGTGGATAACTGGGCCGCATCGGTGGATAACTCCCGGTAAATGGGGATAAGTCGGACGCCGGGAAGCGGAGCACGCCGCACGGCCGGCGAGGCAGGGCGGGCCGCGCAGCACGCACCGCACGCCGTCCCCACCCCATCCCCAGCGGCTTGACCAGATCACGGCGGCCGGCCGTATGGCTCCCCGCTTTTCCACGTGATCCACACCCCTACCGCGATCACGATCGCTGTGGCACCGCTCCATCCTGGTTTCCGGTTCTCTCTCGGAAGGCCCCCCGCCCTGCGGGCATCGTCCGGTGGATGGTGGAAAGCGGGATATACTGGACATCGGGGATGGCATCGCTGTGATCGATCAAGCACGCATGTATGTTCGGGGCGGAAACGGCGGGCACGGCATCATCAGTTTCCGCCGGGAGAAGTTCGTGCCGCGCGGCGGGCCGGATGGCGGCGATGGCGGCCAGGGCGGCTCGGTCGTGCTGCTGGCCGACCCATCGGTCAGCACCCTGCAGGATATCCGCTACAAGCGCCGTTACCTCGCCAAAGACGGCGCGCACGGCGCCGGCGCCAAGATGCACGGCCGCTCGGCCAAGAACCTGGTGGTGCGGCTGCCGGCCGGCACGCAGGTCCGGCGGCTGAAGCCGGGCGCAGACCCAGAGACCGCCACCCCCGACGACTGGGAGCTGGTGGCCGACCTGCAATCCCCCGGCGATGCCTACGTTGCGGCACACGGCGGCATGGGCGGCAAGGGCAATGCCCGCTTCGTCTCCGCCACCAATCAGGCGCCCCGCATCGCCGAGAGCGGCCAGCGCGGAGAGGATGCCTATCTCTTGCTGGACCTCAAGCTGATCTCCGAGGCCGGCATCATCGGCGTGCCCTCCGCCGGCAAGTCCACCCTGATCGCCGCGGTCTCCGCCGCCCGGCCCAAAATCGCCGATTACCCCTTCACCACGCTGGAGCCGGTGTTGGGCGTGGTCGAGATCGGCTACGAGTCGTTTGTCATGGCAGATATCCCCGGATTGATCGAAGGGGCACACGCCGGCGTTGGGCTGGGCCATGACTTCTTGCGCCACGTCGAGCGGACGCGGCTGCTCGTCCACCTGCTGGACGGCTCGCGCGAGGACCCGATTGCCGACTACGAGACGATCAACCGCGAGCTTGCGCTGTTTAGCGCGGCGCTGGCCGCCAAGCCGCAAATCGTTGCCATCAACAAGATCGACCGGGAGGAGACGCAGGAGCAGCTGCCGGCGTTGCAGGCGGCGCTGGCAGCGCGCGGCATCACCCCGCTGCTGCTCTCCGCCGCCACGGGCGAAGGCACGCGCGCGCTGGTGCAGCGCATCTGGGCGGAGCTGCAGCGCATGGCGCGGGAGGCGCCCGCCCCGGTGGTGGCTGAGCCCGCCGCGCCGGTGCTGCGCCCGGAGGCCCGCCCGCGCGTCACCGTCGAGCGGGTGAACGGCGTGTACCACGTCCACGGCCGCAGCGCCACGGCCTGGGCCGAGATGCTGGACCTGGCCAGCCCGGAGCCACGCGCCGAATTCTTCCGCCGCCTCAACCGCTATGGCATCGCCGCCGTTCTCCGCCGCGCCGGCGTCCAGCCCGGCGACCGCGTCCGCTTCGGCACGGTGGAGACGGCGTGGGAGGAGTAGGGGCGGCGCGGCCGGGCGGGGATGGGGGAACGATGAACACCGGCCTGCCAGGTGGGGAGCCCGGGGACGCCGCTGCGCATGCCGGGTCACGGCTCGGCATTATGGGCGGGACGTTTGACCCGCCGCACCTGGGGCATCTGATCCTGGCAGAGCAGGCGCGGACGGCGCTGGGGCTGGAGCGGGTGCTGTTTGTCCCCGCCGGGCAGCCATGGCGCAAGGCCGGCCGCCGCGTCAGCGCCGTCGCGCACCGCGTGGCGATGGTCCAGGCTGCCCTGGCGGGTGACCCGTACTTCGCCGTCTCGCTGGTGGAGAGCGAGCGCAGCGGTCCGTCGTACACCTACGAGACGCTGGCGGCGCTGCACGCCCAGTACGGCCCGGGTGCGGCGCTGCACTTCATCCTCGGTCAGGACGCGCTGGCCGACCTGCCCCACTGGGTCCAGCCCGGGCAGATCATCGCTCAGGCGCGGCTGGCGGTGGCCGTCCGGCCGGGCTGGACCCCGCCGCCACCGGAGACGCTGGAGCGCGCGGTCCCCGGGCTGTCCGCCGCCATCGATATCGTGCCGATGCCGCAGATCGACATCTCCTCCACAGACATCCGCCGCCGGGTGGCCGCCGGCGCCTCCATCCGCTTCTTCGTCCCCGAGCCCGTCCGCGCCTGCATCGCCGCGTACCGGCTGTACGAAGGAACGGGGGATAGGGGCTAGGAACCAAGCTGCCGTTGCCTGTTGCCCGCTGCCCGTCTAGCATGACGGTCCATTGGGAGGTGCGCTGATGGCAGGCATCCGTGAGCTGGCCGAGCAGATCTGGGAAGGGGCAACGGATACCGCCGCCGTTCATCCCGTCCATCAGCGCTTCCCCGAGGGGGAGGAGATCGCGGATGGGGTGCTGTTCTACAAGGGCATCGCCTCCGCCAACACCGTCGATACCGGCGATGGGCTCGTGATGCTGGACACCGGCGCCGTCAACGACACCCGCCTGCTGCACGAGGCGGTACGGCGCTGGCGGCCGGACATCCCCTTGCGCGCGGCGGTGTTCTCGCATCACCATGTGGACCACATCTTCGGCCTGGGCCCGTTCGAGCAGGAGGCGGCCGCCCGCGGCTGGACGGCGCCGCTGGTCTACGCCCATGCAGACACACCGGCGGATTTCGACCGCTACAAGCAAACGCTGGGCTGGAACACGGCGATCAACATCCGCCAGTTTGCCCTGCCGCCGGAGCGGTTCCGCTGGCAGTCGGCGTACCGCTATCCGGACGTGACATACCAGACGGCGCTGACGCTGCACTACGGCGCCGTCAGCTTCGAGCTGCGTCATGCCCGCGGGGAGACCGACGACGCCACCTGGACGTGGATCCCCGAGCGCAGGATTCTGGCGCCGGGGGACCTGTTCATCTGGGCGGCGCCCAACGCCGGCAACCCGCAGAAGGTCCAGCGCTACGCCGGCGAGTGGGCGGCGGCGCTGCGGGAGATGGCGGCGCTGGGGGCGGAGCTGCTGATCCCCGGCCACGGCCTGCCCATCTTCGGCGCGGCGCGGGTGCGCGAGGCCTGCATCGATACCGCCGCCCTGCTTGAATCGCTGGAGGCGCAGGTGCTGGCGCTGATGAACACCGGCGCATCATTGGATCGCATCCTGCACGAGGTGGCCGCGCCCGCCGCCCTGCTGGACAAGCCCTACCTGCGGCCCGTGTACGATGACCCGCAGTTCATCGTGCGCAACATCTGGCGGCTGTACGGCGGCTGGCACGACGGCGAGCCAGACAACCTGCTGCCCGCCCCCCGCGCCGAGCAGGCACGCGCGTGGGTGGCGCTGGCCGGGGGGCTGGAGCCGGTGCTGAGCCGCGCCGCCGCCCTCCAGGCCGAGGGCAACCTGCGCCTGGCCTGCCACCTGCTGGAGTACGCCGTCATCGCCGAGCCGGGCAGCAAGGAGGCGCACGCGCTCCGGCGTGAGGTGTATGCCGCCCGCGCCGCCCTGCAGACCTCCAGCATGGCCCGCAACATCCTGGCCCATGCCGCCCTCTCCAGCGAGCACGGCCAGCGCGACCTGGCCGGCGGCTGGTGACGGCTGGCGCTGGGGGGCTGGGGCCGGCTGCTACTCCTTCGTCTTGCCCGGCGCTGCGTCTGCGTCCTCGGCGAAGAAGCGGCGGCGGAGCTCGCTGAGGGCAGCGCGGTCGCCTTCGGCGGCGCGGCGGCACAGCGGTAGGTCGTCGCTGCGCAGCTGGCGGGCGATATCGAGCGTGCGCCGTGCCAGGTACTCCTGGTCCTCCTCGGGCGGCCCGGCGGCCGTGGCAGCGCGGCGGGCGTCGCGCAGCCGGCCCGCCATGGTGGCGGCGAAGTACGGCCAGTCCTTGCCCCGTGCCGCCACTTCGCGAATGGTCTCCTCCAGCAGATGCGGGTATCCCTGGGCAGCAGCGGCAGCGGCCCACTCCACCAGCCGCCGCTGCTGCGCCGGAGCTGGCGCCCGGCCGGTTTCCCGTTGCCACAGCTGTGCCGGTTCGGCTGGCGGTTCGGTTGGCGGTTTACCTGGGGGTTTACCTGGGGGTTTGCCTGTCGCCACGATCATCCCCTCCCTGCTCGCCGGATCATCCCCCGGGTGATCAGGCGGACCAGGAGGGGCTGACGTGATGGACCGGGAGGGGCGGCGCCGGCGGCCACGGCCCCCCTGCTCGGACGGGCGGGGGGCCCCGGACCCAGACGGCGCCGGGGGCTCGCCCGCCGCGGCCCGCGGCAGGCCGGTATCCAGCCCCACGAACCAGTAGCGGTTGGCCGCGGTGCCGCCGTTGTCGTTCGTCCGCCGCTCCCGTACCAGCACGCCCTTGGCCAGCAGCGAGCGCAACACCGACCTGACCCGTCGCTCGCCCAGCAGCGCGGCGGCGGCGATGGTGGGCGCCGACGGCCAGGCGCCGCCCTGCCGGATGTTGTGGAAATCGGCCAGCACAAACAGCACCAGCTTCTCACTGCGGGTCAGCGCTTCACCGGTGCCCGGCGCCGCGCGTAGCTCTTTGACATAGGCTGTTGCTTCCCAGCTCATTCGCCCTCCTGGGGCTGCTCTGCCCGCTCGATCACAGAATATATGTTCTGCTACCACGGGCTGTCTACAGCGTGGTGGCACCGCGCAGGAGGATGGGACGTGTAGCGCCGGGTCATCCTCAGGTCCTGGCCCGTGGTGGCACTGCGCGCGGGGAGGGGACGAAGGATGGAGGACGGATGATGCGCCCAGCTGCCGGCGGCCGCACATGCCAACCGTGCGGATGCGCTAGCATGGGCACCAGGACCCGGCGGGAGCCTGCCCGGCCGGGAGAGACAGGCGCCGCCCGCCGGGTGGCCGCGGGGTACGCATGAACATCCCAGCGCACGCATCTCTGGGCGAGACGCTGACCGGCCGGCAGAAGTGGCTGCTGCTGGCCAGCCTGATGACGGCGATGTTCATGGGCGCGATTGACCAATCAATCCTGGCCACAGCGGCGCCGCGGATCGTCGCCGGCCTGGGTAGCTTCGAGCTGCTGTCGTGGGTGTTCACCACCTACATGCTGACATCGACGGTCGTCGTGCCGCTGGTGGGGAAGCTGTCAGACATCTACGGGCGGCGGCGGTTTCTGCTGGGCGGCATCGCCCTGTTTGTCGCTGCTTCCGCCGGCTGCGGCGCCGCGCCCAACATGCCGGCGCTGATCGTCTTCCGCGGCATTCAGGGCGTGGGCGGCGGCATCGTCTTCTCCTCGGTGTTCGCCACCATCGGCGATATCTTCTCCCCGGCGGAGCGGGGCAAGTACATGGGGCTGTTCACCGGCACCTTCTCGCTGGCCTCGATCCTCGGCCCCACCATCGGTGGCCTGCTGACGGACACGGCCGGCTGGCGCTGGATCTTCTACATCAACGTGCCCATCGGCGCGGTGGCGCTGGCGGCGATCTGGGCCAACCTGCCGCTGCGCGTCAGCGGACGTGGTGCCCGCATCGATTACGCCGGCGCGCTGTACCTGTCCATCGCCACCACGAGCGGGCTGCTGGCGCTGGCCTGGTCCGGCGAGGCGAACGGCTGGACGGCGGGTATCACGCTGGCGCTGTTCGCGGCCTGCGCGGCCGGGGCGGCGCTGTTCATCCGCCAGGAGCGGCGCCACCCGGAGCCGATTCTGCCCTTTGGCCTGTTCCGCAACCGCGAGTTTCTGCTTGGCAACCTGATTGTGCTCACCACCGGCCTGGGGATGATGGGCGTGATGCCGTATGTGCCTGCCTTCTTGCAGGTGGCGCTGGACGCCTCTGCCACCGCCTCCGGGCTGATCACCACGCCGCAATCAGCGGGGATGCTGACCGCCTCTATCATCGGCGGGCAGGTGCTGTCGCGCACGGGCAAGTACAAGAAGATGACGGTGCTGGGCGCGCTGTTGATGCTGGCGGCGATGACGCTGATGCTGACGCTGACGGCGGACTCGCCGGCCTGGCATCTGAGCGCCTTCGTCGTGCTGCTGGGGCTGGGCGGCGGCATGACGATGCCGGTGATGTCGGTCGTCATTCAGAACGCGGTGTCGCAGCAGTTCCTGGGTGTGGCCACCAGCGCGCGGCAATTCTTCATGCAGATCGGCGGCGTGCTGGGGACGGCGGTGTTCGGCGTGTTGCTGGCCTCGTCGTTCCAGTCGGCGTTCCGCCAGGAGATCCCCGAGCAGACCCGGCAGGCCGTCCCGGCGGCGACGCTGGCACGGTTCGAAGACCCGACACTGGCGCTGGACGTGCGCGGCTACGCCCAGGTGCAGGCGGCGGTGCGGGCACAGCCGGAGGGGGATGTGCACCTGACCGCCGCCCGCCGCGCCCAGCAGCTGGCGATGACCCGCGCCATTCACCGGCTGTTCATCATCGCCGCCGGGATGCTGAGCATCTCCGTGCTGCTTACCCTGCTGCTGGCCGAGCGCCCGCTGCGGCGCACCACCGGCCCCAGCGGCCCGCCGCCCCAGCCCGCCGAGCCCCAACCCGCCGCCCCGCCCGCGCTGACCCACTGAGCGCGTGACCAGGGCGGCGATGTGCCAAGCGTTCCTGCGCCTACCGCGGCCCGCCCCCGACCCGCGCCTTCTCGCATTGCTGGACGAACCTGGCGCACGTCACTATCGTTCCCGGTGCAGGCGTGCGTGGCGGTCCTGCAACCGTCCGGCTTGTCTGACCGCCACGCGGTGACCGGCTAGCACGCCAGCTGCGTCGCTGTAGTACCACAGGCATGCGCATGCCCTGTCTGGCCCGCCACCGCCTGTGCCTGCAGCGTGATGCGCTCAGCCACCCCACCCATGACCCCGGCCGGCATCGTGACACTCGATGACAGCGGATACGGCGCCGCCCAATCCGCGCTTTCCATCTGGGCGAGATGGGCAGCCAGTTGCGCCTGTGTCTCGATCACACGATGGTATTGGACTCGCTCCGCCACGCCGCCCAGGGCGTCCACTGCCTCTGTTCTGATGGTCTGGATTTCCTGCCCGCTCGTGGCTACCGCCGTCTCTGCGTTGCCAGACTGCTGGGCCCGCCCCATGACGGCTCCTGCCGTGACCACCGCCGCCACGGCGCATGCTGCGATGGCCCCCGTTGCCCATCGGATCCGCCCGCGTGGCCCCTGGCCGGTACTGGTGCGGGCGCCTGCTGTCTGCGCTTTCATGGCTCGCCTCCCCTGTCCGTGCGCTCTCGCTGAACGTGGGGTGACGGTAGCCGCGGGCGATGCCGCTGCCATGCGGGCGGCCACTCAATTGGCGCAGGCGGCCGCGGAACGGCGGATAGGGGGAAATTACCTAACGATGGAGGTTGGAGCCGGCATCGGTGGGCGCAACCAGGCCGTGGCGGTAGGCGAAAGTAGTCGCCTCCACCCGTCCGCGGGCGCCGATCTTGGCGTAGAGCCGGGCGAGGTGGTTCTCGACCGTGCGCACACTGAGGACGAGCGCCGCGGCGATCTCCTGGTTGGAGCGGCCCTCCGCCAGAAGCCGCAGCACCTCCAGCTCACGGGCGCTCAGCACGTCGGGGCCGCGCCGGCCCGCCACGGGCGGAAGGGCCGGTGTTCGCACCAGGGCGGCGTGTGTCAGCAGCAGCGCCTCATCCTCCGATAACGCACGGCCGGCCGCCCAGGCGGCATCCACCGCGTCGCGGCTGAGCGCGGCCCGGGCTGGGTCGATGCGCCGCGCGACTTCGGCGGCTTCGGGTGGCGACAGCGGCAGACCGGTGACCTCCCGGTAGCGCGACGCCGCTCCGGCCAGCGTCAGCGCCCTCCCGGCATCACCAAGACGCGCCACCAGTCCTGCGCAGCCTTCGAGCGCCGCCGCAATGCCGGTGCAATAGTGCAGCTCCTCTGCGAGGGCGAAGCCCTCCGCATAACGGGTGCGCGCCGCATCCAGCTCGCCAAGCTGGACCAGATCGGCGCCCAGCTTCATCAGTGCCCAGGTAACGCCCTGCTCGTCCCCCTCACGGCGCCAGAGCGCCAGGCTCTCCTCGTCCAGCGCCCGTGCCGTCGCGGCATCTCCGTCGAACAGCGCCGCCAGCGCCAGGTGGCTGAGGGCGTCGGCCACACCCTGGGTATGGCCCATCTCCCGGTAAATCGCCAAGGCCTCGTCGTAGACCCGCCGGGCGGCTGTTGTGTCCGGTTGGTGGACGAGCAGATAGCCGAGGAGTGCCAGGGCGTCCGCCACTCCTTTGCGGTCCCCCATGGCACGGCGCAGCGCGAGCGCCTCCTCGGTGTAGGCGCGGGCGCCGGTATGGTCGCCGGAATGGCGCGCCAGAAACGCGGCGCTCTCCAACGTGCGTGCCCGTGACGCTGGTTTGGCCGCGGGGCTGGTGACATGCAGAATCTCGGCCAGCCAGTCGCTTCCCTCGGCCACGTGGCCGCGCACGAACCAGAAGATGCGGAGGGCGCCGCCTAACCGGTGCGCTAGCTCCGGCTCACCGGTCTCGACCGACCAGCGCAGCGCGGCGCGGAGATTGTCGTGCTCGCGTTCCAGCCGGTCCAGCCAGCCGCCCTGGCCGGGCTGCTCCAGGTGAGGCGCCGCATCCTCGGCGAGCGCGGCGAAGTACGCGGCATGGCGCGCGCGGAGCTGCTCCTCCTCACCGCTGGCCGCCAGTTGCTCGAGCCCGAAGGCACGAGTCAGCTCCAGCAGGACGATGCGCGGCTCCTCGTCACCTTCGCCGGCATGGCGCACGAGGCTGTGCTCGACGAGCGAGCGCAGGGCTCCGCTGCCGCCTCCTGCGGTGAGATCGTCAGTGTCACAGACCGCCGCAACCGCCGCGGGAGTACAGCCGCCGGAGTAGACAGCGAGCCGTCGGAAGAGGGCACGCTCCTGCCCGCTGAGCAGGTCGTAACTCCAGGCGATCGTGTCGCGCATGGTGCGCTGGCGGGCCGGCAGGTCGCGCGGGCCATCGGTCAGCAGCCCCAGGCGCAGGTCAAGCTGGGCGAGCAGGGCCGCTGGTGAGAAGAGCCGGATCCAGACCGCGGCCAGCTCCAACGCGAGCGGCAGCCCGTCGAGCCGGCGGCAGATCTCCGCCACCGCTGCCGCGTTCCCCTCCGTGAGTGTGAAGGCCGGCTGGACGGCCTGCGCCCGCTCGACAAACAGGACCACCGCGGCGCTGGCGGCGATGGCGTCAACCGACTGGCTGCCCTGCCGGCGTGGCAGCGCCAGCGGCGGCACAGGCAGCTCGTGCTCCCAGCGCAGGTGCAACGGCGCGCGGCTGGTGGCGAGGATGGTCAGCCCCGGGCAGAAGGCAAGCAACTCGGCAAGGAGCGGCGCCGCCTCCGGCAGATGCTCGAGATTGTCCAGGACCAGCAGCCCGGACAGCCCGTGCAGCGCCGCTCGCAGCCGCTCCAGCGGGCTGCTCCCCGGCACGTCAGGTAGTCCCAGCGCCTGGGCCAAAGTCGCACCCACGCGCGCCGCATCTTGGAGCGACGCGAGCGAGATGAACCACACACCATCGGGAAACGCATCGCTCACGGCGGCAGCAACGGCCACCGCCAGGCGGGTCTTGCCGGAGCCACCGGGGCCAGTGAGCGTCAGCAGGCGCACATCCGGCCGCCCCAGCAGCGCGCATGCAGCCGGCAGCTCCACCTCCCGGCCGATGAGCGGCGTGGGCGGAGTTGGGAGTATCGCCCAAGGGGCCGGCATCACCATGCGGCGAGTGTACGCTGCATGTCAACACGTCCTCCGGTCAGGAGCCGCTGCGGATGAGGAATGCCAGCCTGCACGTACCCCTGCCTCGCTGTCGTCAAGGAGGCCGGCCACGCCTACGAGGACGTGGACGAGGTGATGCGCAACTCGGCCGGCCTGGTGGAGCCCGTCTCCAAGCTGCGGCCGTTGGGCGTGCTGAAGGGGTGAGCGATGCCCGCTACGACCCACGCCCCGGCGCCGGCCCTGGCCGCCCGGCCGAGCCGCAGTCCGCCGCCCCGCCCGCGCTGACCCACTAGCCTTCGGGAGTATACGTTCGCCGAAGCACCGTGCGTCAGGCGAGAGCGATCCGCTGGGTCAACACGATAGCCGTACCGAGCGGACTTTATCGCCGAATCCCTCAACGAGGATGGTGGACCTTGTATAGGTACGGGAGGCTCCTTCGTACCATGCACGCTCAAACAGTGTGACGGAACAGCCCTCGTTCAATTGCAGTGACCAGACGGGCCGGTTACCGAACCTTGTGGCAGAGAGTTCCGGAATGCTCGCAGTGAAGTACAATGGGGTGCCGCTCAGAGTGTTATCCGAGAACAGAATGTTGTCGCGTATGAGTTCGCCATTCCACTGCCTGTTGCCGTCATATGTGCGACCGGCGATGGTGAGCGGGAACGATGCGCCAGTGTCATCCGAGACATGGAGGTGGAGATGGTTCGTGCCGGGATAGCTATCCCAGACGTTGCCGATCCAATCGTCTCTCTCGACATATGTGCCATCGATATTGCGCACATTCATGAGATGATAGAGATGCACCGTGTAGCCGTTACTGGTAGATATCTTCACTAACGTACCGATATCGCTTGTATCTATCACACGCACCGTCCCGGACACGGGTGCGAATACTGACCAGCCGCCAGCGTCTTCTCCATCAGGAGCAAGATCAAATGCATAGCGTTCGTCATGTGTGTTGCCACCACAGGTAGAGGCTTGATAGTGACAGGCACCACCGTTGTACCCATTAATCACCCGCCAGGTCTCCCTGGGGGCAATTGGGGCCATCAGTGACGGTGGCCCGCTGGGCGCCTGACTAACGATGATCGTGACACTGACTGAACCACTATTGTCGCCAAATGCGCCTTGTCGCTCATTGAAGATGAGGAAGAGTTCGCCTGATTCTGGAGCGGTGATCCGCGCGCTGCTGCCTATTGAGAAGGTCGTGCCGCTGATACGTCCGAGAAGCAGGCCAAACGGTGCGCTGGGCAACAGCAGCGGTTGTTCTACCGGATTGGCCCAGCGAATACCCCCGGGACCGCCACACTCGCCCCTGGGTACCGCAGGATCGGTCCCCCTACCGCCCATGCACCAGCGCCCAGAGGCTTCAATTGCGAGCACGTCCCCCCACTGGACGTGAATCCCTGTTGCGAGGCCATTGGCAAGATAGGCTGGCACCGTCAACGTTGTGGATCTCTGGGCCACAGCCGTGGACAGCCATGTACCAGAGCTACCAACGAGGAGCGCTATCCATAGAGCCACAAGACAGCGGTTCTGGAGTCGGCGGGTGAGCATCGTCCCCCTCCCTGCTTGGCATCTCATGATACGTACAACCACTTCTAATGATCTGATTGGCAGTCTGGTTGAAGACAGATCAGATGTCAAGGCGTCAGCTCTGCCGCCCAGGATGGGACACATCGTCGAGACGCGGAGTCCGTGTGCCCTGGTTCATGGATCATTGACGGCGCGCCCCTTTCCCGTCCGCGGGCTATGCTGTCCTTCGGCGGCCCCGGCGCACGGGCCGCGAGGAGGAGGAGCAGCCGCCATGCCCAAACGGCGTAGCCAGGTTTCGATGACGGACGAGGAACAGCAGGCGTTCCTCGCCGAGGGCCATACGCTCCAGGTTTCGAGCATCGGCCCGCAGGGATACCCGCACATGGTGGCGATGTGGTACGCCGTGATTGACGGCAAGATCCACTTCACCACCTATGCCCGCAGCCAGAAGGTGCTGAACCTGCGCCGCAACCCAAAGATGAGCGTCATGCTGGAGACGGGCCGCCCCTACACCGAGCTGCGCGGCATGGTGATCGAAGGTGACGCCGACGTCATCGAAGGCGATACGGAGCTGGCCGCACGGGTGATGATGATGTCCGGCTCGCGCCGCCCCACCGAGCCCCCCGCCGCGCCCCCCACCGAGCAGACGCTCCGCGCCGTCTCCAAGCGCGCCGTCGTCCGCCTCAACCCCAAGAACATCTACTCCTGGGATCACCGCAAGCTCGGCGGCGTGTACTAGCGAGCGCGCGACGTTCATCAGCGGCGGAGCGGAGCGGCCCTCACCTCCCGGCCCCGCTCCCGCCGCGTCGTGTCGCGCAACGCTGGCAGCGGTGCTGGGCTGCTCCCGCCCAGTGAGGGGAGCGTTCCGCCTGCCCCGCCACCGGCTCCCCCTCGCCTGGGTGCGGGAGAGGGGGTTGGGGGCTGAGGGGAGCCCCGCGGGCTGGGGCGGTTTGTTGGTGCGGGGTCAGTCCTCGATGGTGACGGCGTCCCCCACGCGGACGGGGCCGGGGGAGATGACGGCGCCGTAGATACCGGCGAGGTTGGCGTGGTGCTGGACGACGGCGCGCAGCACCTCCGGGGCGGCAGCGGCTGTCTGCGGGTGCAGCGTCAGCATCACGCAGCGGTCGTCGGCCTCGGTCACGGCCACGCGCGCCCGGCTGCCGATGCGCAGCACCCGCCCCACCCAGGCATGCTCGGCGAAGGGAGCATCCGTCTCCAGATAGAGGTTGGCGCGGAAGCGGCCCGGCTCAGGGGGCGTGCCGCTCTCCTCGGCCAGTTGCCGGGTGGTGCCCAGCGAGATCAGCGACAGTTGGGCAACGTCCGGATTGCCGCGGTGGTCGCGCAGCAAGAACAATGGTGCGCCGAAGGCAGACTCCAGCTCGGCGCGGAGGTCGTCGCTGTCGATGGGCAGCTCTGCGCCGGCCGGGGTCTTCACCAGCACCCGCGGCCGTTCGGCGCCGTCCAGGAACGGGCGGTAGGTGAGCAGCGCCGGCAGCTCCCGGCCGGTGAGCCACGGAAACGGGCTCCGAGAGCGCGCCTGGACAAAGGCATACTTGCGGTCGTGCGGCAGGCCCTGCAACGTCAGCTCCGCCCCATCGAGCGCCTCTCCCCGCATCGACTTCACCGGATAGCGCCACACCGCCGCTACCGTAGCTACCTGTGTCATGGGTCCTCCTGGTGCTTGTGCGCGCCTGCCAGCGTATCAGCGGCGGCAGGCAACGGGGAGCGGCCCGGGCACGTCCGCTCCCCGGCGCGCTTATCGCCGGTCCTGGCAGGACGGCCAGGGCGCGGGAACCGTACCCCTGGCCTCGTCTCCCCGCTTCCCGCTTCCGCTATACTCCCTTCACCCGCACCACCACGCGGCCACCCGCAACAGGAGTGACGATGATGCGCATCGGCGTGATGCTGTCCATGCCCGGGCAAGACGATACGCTCGGGGGGCTGGTGGGGCTGGCGCAGCGGGCCGAGCGGGCGGGCCTGGCCGCCGCCTGGCTGCCGCAGGTGTTCGCCTTCGATGCCCTCACGGTGCTGGCCCTGGCCGGGCGCGAAACGCAGCGCATCGGCCTCGGTACCGCCGTCGTGCCCACCTATCCGCGCCATCCCGCCGTGCTCGCCCAGCAGGCGCTGACGGCGCAGGTGGCGGCCGGTGGCCGGCTGACGCTCGGCATCGGCCTCTCTCACCAGGTCGTCATCGAGAACATGTACGGGCTGGACTACTCCAAGCCCATCCCCCACACGCGCGAGTACCTGACGGTGCTCAGCGGCCTGCTCGCCGGGGAGCAGGTGAGCTTTCAGGGCGAGCACTACCAGGTCAACGCCCGCCTGAGCGTGCCGGGCGCGGCCAGGCCCTCCGTCGTCGTCGCGGCGCTGGGGCCGGACATGCTCCGCCTCTGCGGGCGGCAGGCAGACGGCACCATCACCTGGATGGGCGGCCTCCAGTATCTGCGCGACATCGCCGTGCCGATGATCACCGGCGCCGCCCGCGCCGCCGGCCGGCCGGACCCGCGCATCGTCGCCATGGTGCCGGTGTGCGTCACCAGCGACGCCGCCGCCGCCCGCGCCCAGGCCGGCCGCACCTTCGCCAACTACGGCCGCTTGCCCTCCTACCGCGCCACGCTGGACCGCGGCGGCGCCGCCGGCCCCGGTGATGTTGCCGTCGCCGGCACCGCGGACGAGGTACGCGAGCAGATTCGGGCCTTCGCCGACGCCGGTGTTACCGACTTCGCCGCCGCCATCTTCGCCGCCGAGGGCGGCAGCATCGACGGCACCTATGAGACGCTGGCCGCGATGGCGGCATCCGGCATCCGCCACCCGGTCTAGCGGCGTGCGCCGGCATCCGGGCAACATGCACCAATGCGGAGCCATCTTGTGTATCCAGGTGCGTGCTTGCCCGTACGCGACCGAAGGGAGCCCCCATGGCAACGGTGATCCGTCCGATAGAGCGGGAAGAGCTGGCGGAGTTTGTGCGCATCTGCGCGCTGTCGCTGGCGCAGCCGGTGTCGGATTTCGAAGGCATGCAGCCGGAGTTCACGCAGTGCGCCTTTGAGGACGGCCGGCTGCAGACCTGCTACGGGCGCTGGCCGTTCCGGATGCGCCTGGGCGGCGTGGCCGTGCCGGTGGCCGCCGTCACCACCGTCAGCACGGTGCCCATCGCCCGCCGCCGCGGCCATCTGCGCGCCATCATGGAGACGGACTTCCGCACGCTGCACGAGCAAGAAGGGCCGGCGATTGCCATCCTGTACGCCTCGCTGGCCGCCATCTACCAGCGCTTTGGCTACGGCGTCGTCAGCACCCACCAGAGCTACCGGGTGGAGCCGCGCTATCTCGCCTTCGCCCATCCTCAGCCGGTGCGCGGCCTGCTGCGCGAGGCGACCCGCGCCGATGACGCGATGCTCAATGACCTGCTGCGCCGCTTCCGCGAGCCGCGCACCGGCGACCTGCACCGCTCCCGCGCCGTCTGGCAGATGGGGGCGCTGGCGGAGCCGCCCGCCGGGCACACGCTGAACATCATCGTCTACGAGGAAGACGGTGAGCCCCAGGGCTACATGATCTACACCAGCGGCCGCGGCGGCTACGACAGCCCTGGCCCCTCCCACGCCATCACCGTGCGCGACCTGGTGTGGCTGACGCCATCCGCCTACAGGGCGCTGTGGGAGCATCTCTCCCGCTTCGACCTGGTGCGCGAGGTGAGCTGGGGGGTCGTTCCGGTGGATGACCCGCTGCCGCATCTGCTGCTGGAGCCGCGCATGCTGCACGCCACCGCGCGCGATGGCATCCTCGGCCGGGTGGTGGATGTTGCGCGGGCGCTGCCCAGCCGGCCATACGAGGACACCGGCATCCTGACCTTCGAGCTGCAGGACGAGATGGCGCCCTGGAACGCCGGCCGCTGGCGGCTGGAAACCACCGGGCCGGAGACGAAGGTCGAGCGCACGGCGGCCGCACCGCAGGTCACCATGCCCGTACACACGCTGGCGATGTTGCTGTTCGGGCAGATCAGCGCCACGGAGGCAGCACGCATGGGCCGGCTGGACGCGCACGACACGGCTGCCCTGCGTACCTGGGACCGGGTGATGGCCACCCGCCACCGGCCCTTCTGCGCCGACCATTTCTGAGGCCCAGCGCGATCGCCGCTCCCCAGCGCGTCTGGCAGATGCGAGAGGAGTGATGTGGATTGTGGCGATGCCGTCCGAGTTGCCGCCGAAGCCACCGGCCGGTGCTTGCAGTCACTTGTTCAACTTAGACCAGGTCGGTACACTTCGCTGCACAATCGGAGCCAGCAGTAGCGCAAGAGAACGGGCGTCATGGTGCATGAAGAGGCGGAGTTGGTGCGGATACGCTACCAACTACCGACAGTGTTCAGCCCGGCGGCGCGATAATCTGTTCGGTCGTGTGCTGCTTGCCTGCGCGCTCGCCCCTGTCGACGACTTGGGGTACTTCGCCCCTGTCGATGTCCGAGTGCCCCTGAGCCGAATTATGGGCCGTCCGTACGACATCCCGCTATTTGCGCGCCCGCTCCAGGGTCTGTGTACCGCTGAGCGCGGGCAGGTACTCCAGTCAACCGGGGAGAAGCGCCGGCAACGTTTCCGTTTCGTCAAGCCACTGATGAAGCCGTACGTGCTGCTTCGTGGTCTGCGCGACGGTGTCATATCCGAGGCCGACATTGACGGCATGGCGGTTCCGCAAATGGAACGTGAGCAAGGAATGACCGATGATCAGCCGTGAATTTCCGCCCATCCTGGACGGCCACCAGGACTTCATCACCGCCATCCCCAACCAGGACCGCGACTTCCTCACCGAGAGCGAGCGCGGGCATGTGGACCTGCCCCGCGCCGAGCGTGGCGGCCTGGGCGGCACGTTCGTCTCCATCTGGCTGTCAGACCAGCGGGCAGAGCACAATGCCGTTGGCTACAGCCTGCTGGAGATGAACGACTACCTGCGCATCTGCGACCGCTCCGCGGGGCAGGTGCGCGCCGTCCGCACCACGGCCGAGCTAGACGCGGCGCTGGACGAAGGCGCCTTCGCCGGCATCATCCACTTCGAAGGGGCCGACCCGTTCTCCTACTCGCTCAAGGAGCTACGCGTCTTCTACGAGGCGGGGCTGCGCTCGCTCGGCATCACCTGGAGCCGGCCGACGATCTTCGGCTACGGCGTGATGTTCCGCGACCCGCAGCCAAAGGGCGGCCTGACCGACGCCGGCTTTGCCCTGGTGGAGGAGTGCAAGCGGCTGGGCATCCTGCTCGACGTCTCCCATCTCAACCCCGCCGGCTTCTGGGACCTGCACCGGGTGATGGACCGGCCGTTTGTCGCCACGCACAGCAGCGTCAAGGCCATTTCCCCCCACGTCCGCAACCTGGACGACGGCCAGATCCGCGCCATCGCCGAGAAGGACGGCACCATCGGCATCAACTTCGCCCTGTCCTTCCTGCGCCCGGATATGGACCGCCAGAACGACGATGTGCCGCTCGACCTAGTGGTGTCGCACTTTGAGCACGTCATCAACCTGGTGGGCGACCGCCATGTCTCCTTCGGCTCGGACTACGACGGCACGTCGGTGCCGCGCGAACTCAAAGACGCGGCGCACCTGCCGGTGCTGCTGCGCGAATTCAAGCGCCGCGGCTGGAGCGACGACCGGATAGAGCGCGTCTGCAACGGCAACTTCCGCCGCGTGCTCAAGGCGGTCTGGCGCTGACTCGTCCAACGCGACCTTGGGCCGTCGGCGACAGCACGCGGACGGTGAACGGCCCTCCCGGAGCGCGCTTCAGAACCGGCCCTGGTCCGCTGGGAATATGGGCGTACCTCTCCCTCCCGATCACCTGTGGACCTCAGCCGGCCGTTCCCGTCAGATGAGCCGCCGAAGCCGCGGGGCTGTCGCCTGCTCGTCCCCGCCCGCGCGTGATGGGGGCGAGCGGAACAGTCCCACGGGTGGTGTGCTGCCTGAGCCGTCGCTAGGGCTGGGGCTGGGTTGGAATACGCCGGCCCGTCACCAGCAGCGGGGGGAACGTGTCCAGCACGGTGAGGCTTCCGTCCAGCCGTGCGGCCTGCGCGGTCCCGCTGAAACCGTCGCCGCTCTCGTCGAGCGTGATCCGTCCATGCGCGCGCAGCAGGTGGCTGAACTGGCCATTCGCGTCGAATCGGTAGCCAATGGACATCAGCACATACTCCCGTTCAGCCACCGCCTCCCAACTGCCCTGCGAAATCACCCCCAACGGCGGCAGTTGCGAGTAGACATCCACGAAGCCCCCACCCGCTGCCACAGTACGCAGAATCGATGCGGTCTGCCTTCCGCTTTCTTCATCCCGTACCCTCACCGACCAGGCGCCCTCCAGCCCCCTGGGCTGCTGCGCGGCCGTAGCCGCCCGCCCCTGCCCGGCGGCCACACCCAGACTCACGCCGGTGGCTCCCAGCACCGCGGTTCGCAACGCCACCCGTCGTGAGACCCGCGTCCCTTTGCCCGTCTTCGCCATCATCGTCTCCCTGTCTGCATCTGCCACGTTCGGTCTGCCGCGGGCCCGCCAGGCGTCAGTGAGTGTGCCCGCGGACGTCCGGCGAGCCCGGGCAGGCACGACGATAATGCGCAACCGGGCGCGCGGCATCGGCCATTCCCTGTAGGTTGCTGACGCGCCCGCAGGCGGACAGGTCAACCGCCGTGCCTATATGGCCGAAATGCTGCAGGCCGAAGGGCGACGATGTGTATGGGATAACGTGACCGAGCATTCCTCCACCGCTGATGGCGCCGCACCACTAGACCGGCGCCATCAGCGGTGTGAGGCCGTGGCGCAGAGCATAGGCGGTGGCGCCGGCCCGATTGTGCGCCCCGATCTTGCCGTAGATATTCGCGATGTGGCGGCCGGTTGTGCGCACACTGAGCACCAACTCCGCACTGATCTCCCGATTACTCTTACCGGCCGCCACCAGCCGCAGCACCTCCACCTCGCGCGCCGTCAGACTATCGGGGAAGCGTGGGGTCATCGCCGGCAGCCGCACCAGCCGCGGACTGCTCAACAGTCCCTGTGTCTGCGTAGCGAACGTGCCCATGCCCAAATCGGTATAGATCGCCTGCGCCGCCTCCAGTACCTGGCGGGCCCGCCGTCGATCGCCGCGGCGGCCACGCAACAGGAGCATGCCCGCGTATTGGCGCTGGGTGTGGGCCAGCCACGGCTGCGCACCCATGCGGGTATTCATCGCCATCGCCGCCTCGAAGTGCCCGGCCGCCGCGTCCCATTCGCCCATGACCGTGGCGAGACCGCCCAGCGATCGAGCGGCCGACCCCGAGCAGGTGACCGCCGCCCCACCCACGACCGCGTGCCCGGCATAGGGCAGCAGCCGGTCATACAGCACCCGCGCCCGCGGCACATCACGGAGGAACACACAGGCATCGGCGGCCTGTGCCAGCGGGTTGATGCCGAGCAGCCACGTCACCCGGCGTGGCACAGCCGCGAAGTCGCCGGCGGCCAAATGGGCAAATTCACGTCGCGCATCGGCACGGCGTCCCAGCTCGCTGTGCAATAGGGCACGGGTCGCACAGAATGACCATGGGTGAGGCGTCACTTCCCGTGCCCGCTGTGCGGCATCGTCGATCTCCCGCAGCCGCCCCTGCAGCCGCCGCAGTTGAAAGAGCTGGCCCGCGAATACCCCCGGCGTATCAGGACAGTGCACGCGCTCGCCGATGGCCCGCGCCTGATGCACCGCCTGCTCCGCCTCGACCAGCGTGCCGGCCAGCAGCAGCCGCATTGCGCGCTGCACGGCCACCGCGTGTTGATGGAGCGGTGGCTGGTGGCAGGCCTCGACAAGCTGCGCGTATGTCTGCATGCTGGCGTCGACGGCGGGAACATCACCGGCCATGAGCACATCGGCTATCTGCGCGTTGTATCCACTGAGCGCCAAGTAGCGATCGCCGGTGGCCTCGGCGACCTGCACGATCTCCCTCGTCAGTTGCAGGCGCACGGCAAGGTCCTCCGGTTCCCACAAGGTCTTGTGCACGGCATGCAGCACGGTGGCCAGGGTGAGAGGATCACCGACGCGGCGGGCCATGGCCAGCGCGGCCCGGCCAAGGGACCGGCCGCCCTGCTGATCGTCCCCACCGGCCATGTACTGTTCGAGCGCGAGCCGCGCGAGCACCTGCGCCCGTAGCGCGCTGTCCCGGACCTCGACCACCGTCAGGGCTTCCTCCAGGAGTGCCACAGGACCGGCAGCATCAAGGCCGGCGGCTATGGCCAGCCCGGCACGCGAGACGCACTCGACCTGTCCGAGCAATGCGTGCACCAACGGGCCAGCGAGGCTGTGGGTCCGCGCGTGGGCCGCGGCTGTGGAGAGGGCCGCATGAGCGTGCTGGGGGTCGCCGGCCCGCAGACGGGCAGTGCCGAGCGCGAGCAGCAGCGTGCAGTGCTGTGCAGGGTCCACCTTCTCGGACTGCCTCACCAACTCGAGTGCCGCCTGCCAGTGGGCCGCTTCGGTCTCCCAGGCATAGGCGGCCCGCGCCGCCATGGCGGCCTGTTGGACATAGTCCAATGCTTCGGCGGCGTACGCCGGGCCCGCCTGCCGGTAGTGGGCCGCAAGCTGGGTCACCTTCAATGTGAGATCGCCGGCTGCGGACGCCGCAATCGCTTGGGCCGCATGCAGATGCAGATACTCCCGCAACGGCAGAGACAGGCGGTCGTAGACGATCCGCCGGACCAGCGCGTGCGTGAACTGGTAGCCATCACCCTCCTCCCGCAGCACCTGCGCCTGCACCAACTCCGCGAGCGCGGCCACGAGTGCGTCAAACGCGAAGGCGCTGGTGGTCATGAGCAGTGACAGCGGCCAGCGGTCACCAAGCACAGCGCCGGCCTGCAGCAACCGGTGTGCGGGTTGACTGAGGCGGGCGAGGCGCTGCTGAACCACCTGGCGCAGCCCTTGCGGCACCCCCCACCCATCGAGCCCCGTGCGCGGGTCATCGAGATCGATGTCCGTGGCCATCAGATGGCGGAGGATCTCCTCGACAAAGAAGGGGTTGCCCTCGGTCTCGCGATGCAGCGCCGCGGCCAGCGCGGGCGTGGCGTGGCCGGTGACGCCGTCAATCAAGGCAGCGACCTCGTCTACCGAGAACGGGCTCAGCGGCAACTGCTGGGAGAGACGTTCACGGTACAAATCCGCCAGGACACCGGCCAGGGGAGCGGCCGGCGTCAGGCCCTCCTCGCGGTAGGCGCCGGCCACGAGGATGGGGGCATCGCCCAGCCGGGCGGCGAGGTGCAGGAGGAGCTGCAGGGTGGGTGCGTCTGCCCAGTGGAGATCGTCCAGCAAGAGGAGCAGCCCAGCCGCAGGCCCCGACGTGCGACTGAGTCCGGCGAGCAGATGCACGACACTCGCAAAGAGGTGGTACCGCTCGTACTCAGAGGAGCGCGCGGGGTGGGGAAGGTCGGGGAGGTGGCCGGCAAGTTCGGGTAAGAGCACGGTCAGCGCCGCAGAGCTGATGCCAAGCTGCGCCTGGAGATGCGACGGTGAGACGTCGCGCAGGTGAGCTCGGAGCGCGTCGGTCCACGGAGCATACGGCGGCATGCCGGCCCCTTCGCCGGCGCGGCCGCTGAGCACCTGCCAGCCGTCCGCGCGGGCCCGCAGGGCAAGTTCCGCCAGGAGCCGGGTCTTGCCGGCACCGGCCTCCCCACTGATAAGCACAACGCCACCGGCGCCCTGTCGCGCGGCGTCGAGATGCACGCGCAGCAGAGCGAGTTCGGCGCCGCGGCCGACAAACGGGGACGGTGCAGGACGCGGTGAGTATCGCAGCGGGTGGCCTCCACACACGTACACAAACGGAGGCGGGGCTGCAGGTGCGGGGAGTATACCGCGTCCGCCGGAGCAGCGCTGGAGCCAACACGTGCAACGCCGTGCAGGGGTGGCGGCCTCGCTCACACCGCAGCACGATCGTGGAGCCGCTATGAGCGGAGGTGCTTGCCGCGACGAGACACGAGGCGTCGAAGAAGACGAGCGGGGCAGGCGCAGCGCTCATGCCGGTGTGCGCGGCTGGATTGGCGGATACGCCGCGGTCTGCTCCACAGTGATGACGGCGGGCGCGACGGTCACCCCAATCGTGAGATGAGTATAGTCCCTGGCACGGTGTACGCTCTGCGGTAGCAGCACGCCAGGGAGATGACCATGACCTACCTGCCCGAGATCTACGAGCAGTTTCGCAGCGATTACCCGCAGATTGCCCAGGCATATGACGCACTGTCAGGGAGCCTGCACGATGCCGGGCCGCTGGATGCCAAGACTCGGCGGCTGATCAAGCTGGGTATCGCCGTCGGCGCCGAGGCCGAGGGCGGCGTCCGCTCGCATGTGCGCAAGGCGCTGGCCGAGGGCATCACCCCCGCCGAGGTGGAGCAGGCCGTACTGCTCAGCCTCACCACCGCCGGCTTCCCCGCCATGGTCGCCGCCCTCAAGTGGGCGCGCGAGGTGATCCACTCGCCGAAGTAGCGCCGCCCTCCTGGTCGCCGCCGCCCGATCTGTCAGTGTTTTTTTGGCTATGGCTTAGGTAACCGCCTTCCGCAGCCGTCTAGCATGGCGCCGTCAGGCAACCGGCGGCTGGCAGTCGGGCAGTAGCGACTGTATCGTCGCCGCCGGTCATGGCAGGTGAGGAGGCAGCGCGATGGAGCCGGTAGCGGTCCCAGTCCGGACGTTGAAGCACAAGCTGTTCATCGGTGGCATGATCGCGGGGGCACTGGTGCCGGCCGCGTGCGTCGCGGACCTCGGTGTGCTGGCGATGGCCCGTGGGGTGGGGATGAGCGGTGTTGCTCCGGCTCTGATAATGCTCTCGGCCGTTGCGGGGGGCGCTGCTGCTGTCGGGGGCCTTGCCGACGCCGCCGCCCGGCGCCATCCCACGCTGGTGGGCGGATGGGGCGCCGCGCTAATCGGTGTGCTCCTGGCGGCCGGCGTCCTGCTGCTGGTGACCACTCCGGCCGCTCGTGAAGGCGCCGCGGTGGTTGGCGGCACGGCCGCCGTACTGGCGGTGATGGCGCTGGTCCTCAAGTTTTGGGCTTGGATCAGTTCGGCCGGGTGACTCCCGTTCTGGTTGGAGGCCCGATTGCCCATCCTCGCCCGATCCCGCTACGGTGGGCGCACCGATGCGACCCCGTGCTGCCGGCGACCCGTTCGCGGGCAACGGGGAGAAGGCGAGGAGCGGTGACGGACAACGCGGACCGGCAAGTGGGTGAGGGGCAGAAACAGATGGTGGCTGATGCGACGCTGCGGCAGGACCTGCTCGATGCAGCGGTGCTGCGGGGCAGCTTCGTACTGCGCCATTGGTCCCAGAATCAGGTTAGGGTTCGTCAGC